>Ga0209698_10007920_pt1 | contig 11052 bp, 9 predicted proteins | sample LitLauG_LLR_2012_FD_187203 | JGI IMG/M metagenome (GOLD analysis project Ga0209698, IMG submission 187203) | Freshwater sediment microbial communities from Pennsylvania, USA - Little Laurel Run_MetaG_LLR_2012 (SPAdes) (version 2) | ecosystem: Environmental > Aquatic > Freshwater > Creek >... | reverse complement strand
GGCACACCCTGCTCATCCCCGGGACGTCGCACCCCGGTCATCTGGAGGAGAACGTGGCCACCGCCACCGTCCAGCTGGATGCCGCCACCCTCGCCGTGCTCGACGCCATCGCCCCCGTCTGAACGTCCCCCGGCCGGCCCGCCTCCCGGAGCGGGGCCGACGGGGTCGGTTGGCCGGTCCGGTGGCGTCGGACCGGCGGATGGACTCAGGGCAGGGTCGTATCGGCGGGCGGGTCATCGACCCCGACCATCACGTCGTGTCTCAGCCCTTCTGGGCGGCGTGGCGGCCGGCGATGAAGCCGAAGGTCATGCCGGGGCCGAGAGTCCCGCCCGCGCCGCCGTACCCCCCGGCGGTCACCGCGGCCATGGCGTTGCTGGCGGCATAGAGACCCTCGATGGGGTTGCCGTTCCAGGCGAGCACCCGGGCGTCGGCGTCGGTCTTCGGACCGCCGCACGTGCCGAGCGTGCCGGCTTCGATTTCGACGGCGTAGTAGGGGGGCTGATCGAGGACGCCGAGGGTGCGATAGGGCGGATCGAACGACTGGTCACCCCAGAAGTTGTCGTAGGTGGACGCACCTCGGGCGAACTCGTCGTCGTGACCCCGGCGGACGGCCGCGTTGAAGCGCTCGACCGTCCCGGTCAGGACCTGGCCGTCCAGCCCGATCAGCGTTGCCAACTCCCCGATGGTGTCGGCGCGCTTGGCAAAGGCGGGAGCCGGCTGGCCGGGCCGGCTGGTGAAGAGCCGGTACCTCCCCGTGAACCGGCTGTCGACGATGAGCCAGTACGGCAGATTCGGGTAGTCGTAGGTGTCGGCGTCGAAGTTGTGCAGCACCTGGCCGAGGGCGTTGTAGTTGGTCGCCTCGTTGACGAACCGCCGGGCGGACCGGTTGACCAGGATCGATCCCGGACGGGCGCGCTCGCTCGAGCACAGCAGGTAGTTCGGGTGTGTGCCGCTGCCCTGAGCGGAGGACTCCTTGGCGGCCATCACCCACCAGGCGTTGCTCATGTTGCCCAGGGCGGCGCCGACGTCCATGGCCATGATCAGCCCGTCGCCCTCGTTCTCCGGGACGCTGACCGGGGCGGTCATCGGGCCGCGCAGGAAGGTCTGCACCAGCTCCTTGTTCCACTCGAAGCCGCCGGTGGCGATGATCACACCCTTGCGGGCTCGGATCCGAAGCTCGCCGGTGGCGCCCTCAGCCATGACGCCGACCACCCGGCCGGCCTCCCGGCACAACTTCCGGGCCCGCGTCTCAAAGTGGATCGGGATGCCACGATCGAGGATGCCCTTGAGCAGCGAGCCGACGAGGGCCTGGCCCTCGCCACGGCAGTCCCGCCGCTGGCGGTCGGCCAGGATCGCCGGATCGAGCGGGGGCAACCGATCCTCGATCCGGCTGGTCGGCTTGGGCGGGCCGACCTTCGGCGGGTTGACCCTGGTCGCCCAGGAGCCGAGCTCCTCGAAGGGGAAGACGTCAGGGTCGAAGGACCGGCCGCCCCCGGCCAGGGCGCCCACGAGCTGCGGCTGGTAGTCCGGGAAGTCCCGGAACAGGCGCAAGCGGACCGGCGTCTGGTCGTCGAAGAAGCGGATCATCTCCGGGCCGGACTCCAGGAAGGCCGCCAGCGTGTCGGGGTCGAGCCGCCCGGGGGCCAGGGCGTCCAGGTAGGCGACCACTTCGTCCCAGGAATCCTCCACCCCGCAGGCCTGCTGGTGGTGGCTGAGGGGGATCCACAACATCCCGCCGGACATGGCCGTGGTGCCACCGACCATTCCCGACTTCTCGAGCACGACCACGTGGCCGGCGCCGAAGTCGTGAGCGGCCAGGGCGGCGGTCAGGCCGGCGCCACCGGTTCCCAGGACCACCACATCAGCCTCGATGTCCCAGCCGTCGCGCCCTTCGGTCATGGCCCCTCCCCTTCGTTGCCAGCCACGATGCTAATTGACTGACGATAGGACGCCCCGTCACCACAGATCCTGCCGACCAGGCGCGATCCGTGCCGCCCCGCTGTGCGCAGGAGCGGTTCGAGCTCGTCGCCGGCGAGCTCAGGCCGGCTCGCGGGCGAGGCGGCGCAGGATGGAGCGACCCTGGCCCCGGGAGAGCTCCAACCGGCCGTCGACCGCCTCGTGCCACGGACGGGACCGTTCGAGGCCGAGTCCGGCGACGCAGAAGCACGACAGGTCGATCACGTCGGGCATCTCCACCGCGTACTCGTTGCCGAGCGTCATCGACAAGATGAACGAGGTCCGCATGGCGCAGACGAAGTAGGTCGCCGCGTCGACACCGCCGACCGTCGTCCGGGCGTCCACCATGGCCTCGCCCACCAGCTCCCGGAACAGGGTCGTGACGGGCGCCTGCGAACGGGCGACGAGCTCGGGAGCGGCCTGGCTCAACTGCAGGCGCAGGGCGGACAGCCCCCGGTCGACGCCGGCCCGCTGGTGGAGGACCGGCATCCGGGCCGCGGCGATGATGGCCCCGGCGAGGCGTTCCACCGGATCGTCGAGCGGCCGGATGGCGGCGTGGAGAAGACGGGCGTAGACCTGCATCGCCTCCTCGTAGACGGCCAGCAGCAGGTCGTCCTTGCTGGAGAAGTACTGGTAGAGCGTCCGCAGAGACTGGCCGGCCTCGTCGGCCACCTCCTGGACGGTGAGGGACTGGCCGTTGGTCCGCTCGAGGACCCGGGCGGCGGCCCGGACGAGGGCGGAGCTCCGGTCGAGCGAACGTCGTTTCGCACCTTCCAACGAGCGGCCGACCACCCGCCGCTGCCAGTCGGTAGCGCCTTGCCCACCCTGGGCGGGCTGCTCGCTGGTCGGGCTGGCCTCCACGAAACCCACGTTACCGGCGAGCGGCCGCCGGCCTACCACCCGGGGAAGCGGTGGCGCGGTGCGGTCCCCCGGCGGCCGGTGTCAGTAGTGGTGCAGCAGGTCGACCACGGTCGACGCGTCCTGCCCGAGCATGACCCGCCCGACGACGAGCATGTGGGCCCGCCAGTGGTCCTCGGCGGCCGCCCCGTCACCGGCCTCGAGCAGCTCCAGCAGCCGTTCCTGGGAGCGCATGCCGCGCCGCCGGACGGACACCGATCCGAGGACATCGGTGCGGCTCACGGCCGTGACGGCCCGGGCGACCACCTCGTTGAGCATCTCGGTGACGATGCTCAAGGTCTGGTTCCCGGCGAGGGCGACGAGCCGCTCGTGGAACGCCGCGTTGGCCGCGCCGAACTGTTCAGGATCCTCGAGGGCCTCCTCCTCCCGTCCGATGAGCCTGCGGAGCTCGGCGACGGCGGCCCGTCGCCCCCGCATCCCGGCGATGGTCCTGGCCGCCATCGGCTCGAGCAGGCCGCGGGCCTCGAACACGTCGGCCAGGGCCACGTTGCGGGCCTGGAGGACGAGGGCGGCCGTGCGGGCCGTCATCCGCTCGTCCGGCTCGTGGACCACGACCCCGCCGCGCACCCCCCGGACAACGGTCACGAGGCCCTCGGCTTCCAGGATCCGCAGGGCTTCGCGCAGTGACGGTCGCGACACGCCGAACCGCTCGACGAGATCGGGCTCGTGGCCGAGCGAGTCGCCCTCGCTCAACGCGCCGGAGACGATCAGGGCCCGCAGCTCATCGGCGATCTGCTGGGGCTTCTCCCGCGGTCGCGTTTTGATCCGTTTCCCGGCGGCCACGCGCCCTCCGTCACCTGAAGCGGCCGTGGGTCGGCCCGGGACGAGGTTATCCAGTCCCACCCCCGTGCCCGACGGCCGGACCATCCGCGGCGGGCGGGCCATGGCCGCGAGGCCCTCAGGCCCGGCGGTCGGCGAAGAAGAACGCCGCGGCGTTGTCGTACAGCCACGCCCGGCGCACCTCCTCGGTCAGGTCGAGCGCGGCGGCCTCCCCCAGGCACCGGGCGAAGGAGAGCACCGGGTAGTCGGAGGCGAACAGGATCCGGTCCCTGCCCCGCGTGGACATGTAGTGCAGCAACGACGCCGGCAGGTATTTCGGCGACCAGGCCGAGGTCATGAGGCGCACATTGCGGTACTTGATCATCAGCCGGATGGCGGTGTCCCACCACGGGTCGGCGCCGTGGATCATGCACAGGCGCAGCTCGGGGAAGCGGATGCAGACCCGGTCGAGGTGGATCGGGTTCTGCGGTTCGGCGGGCAGCGGCGGGCCCGGGATCCCGGTGTTGATGCACAGCGGGAGGTCGAGCTCGCAGCATTTCGTGTACAAGGGGTAGTACACGGCGTCACCGGGCGGGTACATGCCGTCGCCCCAGAAGCTCGGCCCGACCGAGGTGTAGGCCACGGGGTGGTCCCCGACGAACGACTCCAGGGCCCGCAACGCCGGCATGGGCCGCAGCAGGTTGTGGCCTCCCAGGCCGATGGCGAAACGGTCGGGTCGCGCCTCGACGAAGTTCATGGCCCGCCCGGCCGGGGCGGCCACGTTCACCATCAGGATGGACCGCTCGATGCCGTTGGCGTCCATGTCGTCGAGCAGCTCGTTGAGCTCCGGGCTCCGGAAGAACGACTCGCCGCCCTTGAAGTAGTCCTCCTTGACCCGGATCATCCAGTCCGGCATCTCCCGGTCGGCGAAATCGACGTTGACGAGACCGTCGATGGCACGGGTCATGGGCGTGTCCGTTCTCTCAGGAGGCTCTGGAGGGCTGAGGTGTCGACCTTGGCTGTCGCCGTCAACGGCACTGCGTCGGCGGTGGCCGCCACCACCCAGTGGGTCGGGACCTTGAAGGCGCTGAGACGGGCCCGGGCGGCGGCCACCAGCTCGTCGAGCGGGAGCGCCGACACGACCAGGGCGCCGACCGCCTGGCCGCCGTCGTCGGCCACGTTGGTGACGTGGGCCTGGGTGACGCCGGGGATGGCCCGCAGCGCCGCTTCCACCTCGGCCGGGTACACCGTCGCCCCGCTGACCTTGAACAGGTCATCGAGCCGCCCGTGGTACCACAGGTACCCGTCGGCGTCGAGGGCGCCGAGGTCCCCGGTCGGGTAGAAGCCGTCGGCGTCGAAGGTCTCGTCGCGTGTCCGGCCGAGGATCGCCCGCATCAGGTTGCGCCCACTGACCCGGATCTCGCCGAGCTCGCCGGGGGGGCGGGCCGTCCCCGACGACGGGTCGACGACACGCACGTCGAAGCCGTCGAAGGGGCGGCCGCAACTGCCCCACTTGCCCTCCGGGAGGTCCACATCGAGCCGGGCTCCGCAGTAGGGGCCGAAGGTCTCGGTCATGCCGAACAGGTTGGCCCGGGCCCCCGGCGCCGGCCGCTCCGCCGGGGGGAGCACAGCCGGGAGACTTCCCGGGCGGAGCGACGAGAGGTCGGCGGACCCGAACGCCGGGTCGGCGGCCAGGCGGGCGGCCTGGTCGGGCCAGCCCCGGAACAGGGTGACCCGCTCACGCTCGAGCATCCGCAGCGTCCGCCCGGGCTCGGCAACGGCCTCGGTGAGCAGCGTGGCCCCGGCCACCAGCACCGACAACAGGCCGCTCGAGAACCCTCCGGTCCAGAAGAACGGCATGGGGATGTAGACCCGGTCGTCGGGGCCCACGCCGCGGGCCTCGAGCCCGGACGCCACCGCCCGCAGAGCGCCCCCGTGGGTGTGGACCACACCCTTCGGCGTCCCCCGGCTGCCCGAGGTGAACAGCACGACGAGGTCGTCGGCCGGCCGGACGGTGGCGCCCAGCACCGACACGAGGTCGGGTCCGTCACCGCCGTCGGGGAGTCCGTCGGTCGTCCACACCCGGCGCAGGAACGGGAGGCGGGGGTGGCGACGTCCGGCCCGGAGGCCGGCCGCCAGGCCCGGGGCGACCTGCTCGAGCTCGTCGACGTAGCTCCGGCCGCGCAGGGACGCCACCACGACGAGGTGGGTCACGGCGGCCACGGCCAGTTGGGCTTCCAGCTCCGGCGGTCGCAGCAGCGTGCTGAGGGGCACGAGCGCACCACCGACCCGGGTCACGGCCATGGCGATCACCGCCCAGTCGGTCCCGTTGGGGGCGAGGAGCCCGACCCGCGCCCCTTTGCCGACACCGTGACCGACGAGGGCGGCCGCCAACGACGCGCTGGCCGTGTCGAGCCCGGCGTGGGTGATGGAACCGTCGTCGGCCACCACCGCCGCCTTGTCCCCGTGGCCTTCCCGGTTGCGGCGCAGCAGGCCGGGGACGGTGTCGGGGTCAGCCGGCACGGAGCTGCTCCTGCAACGCGGCGGTGTCGACCTTGCCGCTCGACAGCATCGGCACGTCGGCGTCGGCCAGCACCACGAAGCGCTGCGGCACCTTGTAGGCCGACAGCCGGGCCCGCAGCGCCGTCCGCAGCGCCGCCACGTCCGGCCGCTCACCCCCGGCGGGCACCCGGAGCACGGCGGCCACCACCTGGCCCCGGGCCGGGTCGTCGACCCCGACGACGTGGGCGAGCAGGCCGCAGACCGCGGTGATGGCCGCCTCCACCTCGCGGGGCGACACGTTGGCGCCGACCGTCTTGATCATGTCGGTGCGGCGACCGGAGAAGTAGAAGTAGCCGTCGGCGTCGACGTGGAACAGATCGCCGGTCCGGTACCACCCGTCGGGGGTGAACGTCTCGTGGCGCTCCCGCCCGTAGTAGCCCTCCATGAGCAACGGGCCCCGCAACCACAGCTCGCCCGTCTCCCCGAGCGGACAGTCGCCGCCGAGCTCGGGGTCCACGACGCGAGCCTCGAAACCGGGAACGGGCCGGCCGAACGAGCCCCGACGGTGCTCGGGCTGATCGCCCTCGTCCCCGCTGGCCAGACACACGCTGCCCGCCTCGGTCATGCCCAGCATGTTGTGGCGCAGCTCGGGGTCGGCCGGGCGGATCCCGGCGGGCAGGATCGGCCACAGATTGCCCCGCCGGATGGAACCCAGGTCACGGGTCGGGAAGGTCGGGTCGCCGGCCAGGTGGGCGACGGCCGCCGCGAAGCCGTTCACCATCGTCGGGCGGACCTGTTCCAGCAGGTCGAGCGTGGCCGCCGGGTCGACGGCGTTGGAGCACACCAGCGTCGCCCCGGCCAGCAGGGTGCCGAGCAGGCTGTAGGCGAAGCCACCGATCCAGAAGAACGGGGAGTTGGAGAACAGCACGTCCCCCTGGTTGTAGCGGCGCAGCCGGTTGAGGTTGTCGAGGTGGCGCAGCAGCGGACCGTGCTGGTGGATCACGCCCTTCGGGTCGCTGGTGGAGCCGGAGGTGTGCACGATCACCAGCCGGTCGGCCGGTCCCACAGCCGCGCCGGCGGCGTCGACGACGGCGGCGTCGATCGTCTCGCCGGCGGCGACCAGCGCCGCCTCGTCGAAGAAGACCTGGCGGAGGGCGGGCATGCTGAGCCGGTCCGGCGCCGCCTCGGCCAGCTCCGCCCGGTAGTCCCGGCCCCGGAACGACGTGGCCGCGACGAGCAGCTCGACGTCGGCGCCGGCGAGCAGGACTCGCAGTTCGTGGCCGGTCGAGAACGTGCTGAGCGGGACGGCCACCGCCCCGATCCGGGCCGCCGCCAGCCACGCCACCACGAACGCCGCGCCGTTGGGATGGAGCAGACCTACGTGGGTGCCGCGACCGGCGCCGTGGGCCAGCAGTCCCCGGGCCAGCGCCGCTGACCGGTCCGCGGCGTCCGAGTACGTCAGCACCTCGTCGTCGCAGACCAGCAGCGGGTGATCACGACGGCGCGCCGCCTGGCGGCCCAGCAGGGCCGGGACCGTCAAGGCCGGCCCGTCCCCGGACCCGACGACGGCGGCCGTCACCGCTCGACCCGGGGGAGGACGGCGGGGAGGCGGGCCCGATCGCCGGCGACGGCCGCCATCGTGGCGGCGCACAGCAGCGACCCGTCCCGCTCCAGCCGGGCCGTCGAGGTGATCCGACGCCCGTCGGTGACACGGTCGATACCGAACGACAGCTCGACGCCGACCGGTGTCGGCCGGCGGTACTCCACCAGCAACGAGACGGTCTTGCCGGCCACCCCGACGTCGCAGTTGTGGTGCTGGATGACACAGTCGAAGAAGGTGGCGAGCACCCCGCCGTGCACGACACCGGGCGGGCCCTCGAAGGCCAGCGGGAACGTCACCCGGCCCGACGCCCTCGGCCCGTTGACCGTGATGTCGTACTCGGGGAAGCACGGGTTGTAGGCGCCGATGTCGCGTGCATGGTCGAGGTAGGGCCGCTGGTGCGGGCCGGCGTCGGGCCCGACCCGGGGGCCGGCGTCGGGCGCCACCCTCGTCTCGAGGGCGTGGCTGGCCGCCCGCAGGTCGTCGATCAGCTTTTCGACGGCGGGGTCCTCGTCGTCGACGGCCATGGCCAGGCCGGCCACCTGCCGCAGCAGGGCGGCCAGCTCGACCGTCTGGGGGAGCGGCGCGAGCCCGAAGGTCCAGCGGCCGTCGTCGACGGTCATCGCGGCCGGACGGTCGGCGGGGCCGGTCGACTCCCGGGGCCGGCCGCCGTCACGGGTCGCCGCCCACCGGGGGACCGCGGGCGGTGCCGTCCACCCCTCACCGGCACCGCCACACGGGATCGCGCTTGTCCACGAACGCCTGCGGGCCCTCCTTGGCGTCCTCCGTCCGCACGACCCGCTCCCGGAAGGCCTCGGCCATGACCTCCGCCTCGTACAGCGGCACGTCGAGCCCGCGGCGGATGGCCAGGCGGGTGCCCCGCACGGCCAGCGGTGCGTTGCGGTTGACCGCGCCGGCGATCTCGAGCGCCCGCGCCAGCAGCCGGTCGTGTTCGACCACCTCGGATACCAGGCCGAGCTCGTAGGCCCGTTGCGCGCCGATCCGTTCGTGGCGTCCCATGAGCGCCATGCGGGTGGCCACGTTGGTCGGCAGGGCCCGGGCCAGGCGGACCATCTCCCGGCCGGCCACCAGGCCGATGCTGACATGGGGGTCGAAGAACTCGGCGCGGTCGGACGCGATGACGATGTCGCCGGTGGTCACCCAGTCCAGCCCGGCCCCGCAGCACAGGCCGTTGATGGCGGCCAGGACCGGCTTGGTCATCGTCCGGAACGGCGGTGTGCCCTCCTGGGGCGCCTCCCACTGGGCGAAGGTCGACAGGTACGGCTCGTCGTAGACCACCCGGCCGTCGTCTGGGATCTCGGTGACGTCCGCCCCGGCGCAGAAGGCCCGGCCGTTCCCGGTGACCAGCAGCAGCCAGACGTCGTCGTCGGCCTCGGCCGCCGCGTAGGCCCGGCGCAGTTCGCCGACCATGGCCGGGCTCAGCGCGTTGAGCCGGTCGGGACGGTTCAAGGTGATGGTGGCGACCCGGTCCGCGACCTCGTAGGTGATCGTCGTGAATTCCATGCCGCACGCTCCCTCTACCGACCCTCGAACCGGGGAGGCCGTCCCTCGCGGAAGGCGCTCAGCCCCTCCTTGAAGTCTGCACTGCGGGAGCTGAGCTCGAGGGCGTTGGCTTCGGCTTCCAGGGCGTCGGCCAGCGAGCTGTCGAGGGCGCGGTGGATGCAGCGTTTGGTCAGCCCGAGCGCCACCGTGGGCGCGTCGGCCAGCACGGCGACGAGCTCCGCCACCGCGGCGTCGAGCTCCCTGTCGGGCACGGCCCGGTAGATGAGGCCCCACTCGGCCGCCTGGCGGCCCGACACCTCCCGGCTGAGCAGGAGGAGCTCCTTGGCCCGCGCCACCCCGACGAGGCGGGGCAGCAGCCACGTCGCCCCGCTGTCGGGACTGAAGCCGCGGCGCAGGAACGGCTCCCAGAAGCGGCTCGTCTCGGTGGCGACCGTGAAGTCGGCGGCCAGGGCCAGCTGGCACCCGAGCCCGGCCGCCCAACCCCGCACCGCGCACACGACGGGCAGCTGCACCTCGACGAGCAGCTCGATGAGCCGGTGGGCCTGCAGCGGCGTGCGCCGTTGGATGCTCCCCGGGCGGGGACGGGGTCCGTCGGCCCGGTTGGAGGCGACCCAGTCCGCCCCCGCACAGAAGTCGTCGCCGGCGCTGCGCACCACGATCACCCGCAGCGAGTCGTCCACCGCGGCCCGCTCCAGGGCGTCGACCAGCTGGGCGACGGCGGCGACGCCGAGGGCGTTCTTCCGCCCGGGCCGGTCGAGCACCAGTGCCAGCGCACCGTCGGCGGACTCGACACGCACGTCCTCAGCCACCGTTGCCCCCCCTGGCCGGGCGCGTGACGTCGGCCCCGGGCGGGCGCCGGAGGTCGTCATCGAAGCCGGATGCCATCCCCCTGCTCGCCACCTGCCGTCTTCTCCAGGTTGGAAATATCTAGATATAACATAGTAGCATCGGTGTCGTGGAGCAACTCGGGGAGCGACCGCAGTGACCGACCCGCGCATCCTGATGGACCGGGATCCGGAGACGGGAATCGCCCGGCTGAGCTTCAACAACCCGGGGCGGCGCAATGCCTACGATCCCGCCATGCGGGCCCAGCTGAGCGACTACCTCGACGAGCTGGCCGTCGACGACCAGATCAAGGTGGTGGTGCTCCGCGGCGAAGGGGGCGTGTTCTCCACCGGCGCGGACATGGCCAACGCCTACGCCTGGTACGACGGCGACGAGGGCGGAGACGGGCGGCGGCGGCCCAGCCAGCGCCGTCGGCTCGCCGTCGACCGGCGGACGTTCGCGTTCTACCACGAGCTCATCGGCTATCCGAAGGCGACCGTGGCTGAGGTCCGGGGTTACGCCCTGGGCGGCGGTTTCGAGCTGGCCCTCATGGCCGACATCTCCGTCGTCGCCGCCGACACCCTGGTCGGCATGCCGGCGACCCGTCTGCTCGGCCCCGCCCTCGGCTCACTGCACCTGTTCTTCCACCGCCTCGGGCCGGTGCTGGCCCGCCGTCTCCTGCTGACGGGCGACAGCGTGGCGGCCGGGTCCCTCGACGGGTGCCGCGTGTTCACCGAAGTGGTCGTCGACGACCAGGTGGCGGACCGGGCCGACTGGTGGGCCCGCAAGATCGCCCGCATGCCCGCCGACGGGATCGTGATGGCCAAGGAGGCCTTCCGGTTGGTCGAGCAGCTGCAGGCCTACCAGGGCGAGGAGGTGGCCAGCTACCTGTTCCACGCCTTCGGCACCAACCTGCAGTTCGACGAGGGGGAATTCAACTTCGTCAAGGCCCGGGCGGAGCTCGGCAC
>Ga0209698_10007919_pt1 | contig 11052 bp, 11 predicted proteins | sample LitLauG_LLR_2012_FD_187203 | JGI IMG/M metagenome (GOLD analysis project Ga0209698, IMG submission 187203) | Freshwater sediment microbial communities from Pennsylvania, USA - Little Laurel Run_MetaG_LLR_2012 (SPAdes) (version 2) | ecosystem: Environmental > Aquatic > Freshwater > Creek >... | reverse complement strand
GCCCTTGAAGGACTCCTCCACAACGAATACGACCCGATGGCCGCGGCGCGCGAGGACATCTCCGATGCCGACGCAGTTGTTCGTCGGCCCGATGGCCCCTTCGGGAAAGAAGACCAGGGTCTTCGCCTCACGCGCGGACGTCATGGCACCATCGCAAACACGCGGGCATCATCGTGCACGTGGCGTCTCGGCTGCGGGGAAAAAGCCCGACCCGGGCTTGACGCGCCGTCCAGCCGCAGATGACAGCGTGGATATAACCATTGGGTGCGCGTCGGTTATAAGCCGAGCGGAGCCGGTGGCCTGCTCCTCGGGGCCAGGCAGAGCTCGGGGTCAGGTGAAATTCAAGCCGGCGAGCAAGGTTGGGACGGCGTGAAAGTTGAATCCGTTGTGGGTGCACAAGAAACAATGACTGGGCCCGACCTCGCCCATCAGCCGGCGGCCGCAGGCCGCTAGCCATCTCGAGGGGGGTAGAAGTGGCAGCGGGGATGCAGCTGGCGTGGCCGGTCGAGCGGTTCATCAGATCTCGCACGCAATACGACTTTCATCCGGTCAGGATCGCCTTCGCGCTGATCCTCGTACCGCTCACCTTCCTGCCGCTCAGGCTCCTGGTCGGCATTCCCCCGATCGAGGTGCCCTACCACCACTTCTATATCGTGACCATCGTGTCGCTGCTGGCCGCGCTGGTGGCCGGCATTCTGGCGGTCACCACGATTCAAATCGGCCTGTACCGGGTGCTGTTCATCTGCCTCGGGTTCTTGTCGATGTGCGCCATCTTCGCCGTGCACGGTTTGACGACCCCTGGAATTCTGCTACCGGCCTCTCTCAACGAGTACACATACAAGACGGTCGGGGCCTCTGCCTACTTCAGCCTTCTGGCTCCCGGCCTCTTCTTCGCGGCGAGCTACTCGCCGGGGATGGGCTGGCTCGAGCGGCGGCTTCCGTTCTGGCCCGCCGGGTGGCTTGTCATCCTCACGATCAACGGGCTCATCGCGTACGGCCTGCTGGCGATCTTCAGCACGGAGGCGCTGGCCGAGAGCGCCATCACGAGTTCGAGCCTCAAGCCACTCTTGAGCATCGCCAGCGTGTCCCTCTTCGTGTTTGCGGCTGCGCGCCAGGCGCAGAGCTACCGGCTGACCCGGCTTCCGAGCCAGGCCAACCTCATAGTCGCTTTCCTGCTGCTCGCGGATGCCGCCATCGCGATGAACTTTCCCGTGTGGACATGGGGTTGGTGGTACTACCACGTGCTCATGCTGCTCGCGGTCGGATTTGCCGTCAGGGCGCTTGTTGCTGAGAGGTCACAGGGAAAGTCCTTCCGATCCACCGTCGAAGCGGCTCTCGAGCTCGAGGTGGAGGTCGAAACCGAGGAGTTCGATGTCGAGACCGTGGCCACTCTGCTGGCGGCGGTCGAGGTCAAGGACCTCGAAACCGAAGGTCACAATCACCGTGTCGCTGAGCTCTGCGTGAAGATCGGTCACGAGATGGGAATGAACGCGAGCGAGCTTCGCGTTCTTGCTCGCGCCGGCCTGCTGCACGACGTGGGCAAGCTGGGGATTCCGGACGCCATCCTGCAGAAACCCGGTCCCCTCGAGAACTGGGAGTGGACGATCATGAAGACCCACCCCGAGCTGGGCATCGACATCATCAAGCGCACCGGGCACATGGATCGCGAGCTGCTGGGCGTGCTGCATCACCACGAGCGCCTCGACGGCAGCGGATATCCGTACGGTCTTGCCGGCGATGAGATTCCAGTCGAGGCCCGCATAGTTGCTGTCGCCGACACCTACGACGTCCTCATCTCGGACCGTCCCTATCGCAAAGCTCGCAGCAACGCCGAGGCCAGATCGATAGTGGTTCAGGAAGCGGGAACCCACCTCGACCGGCGCGTCGTCTCCGCGCTGCTTCGAACGCTCGACGGAGGCGCCCACACGCCGTCGCCTCTGCCAAACCGGCGTTCCGGAGGTCGCGGCACGGAGCGATTCCTGGCCGGCCTGGTCGCCAGCCACAGGTAGCGGCCGCCGTCCGAACAAGTCGCCTCGGCAGTATGGTTCATCGTCGAGTGGCCGCGGACCTCTTGCTCGATTGGTGGTCGGACCGAGTCCTCGTCTTGACGATCAACCGCCCGGCGCGCAGGAACGTCGTCGATCACGAGCTGCTCGCCTACCTTGCACGCGCCGTTCAGGAGGAGGGCGGCAAGGCGAGCGCGGTCGTCCTTCGCGGCGCAGGTGGCGGGGCGTTCTCAGCCGGTTTCGATCTCGATCGGATCAAGGGATCCGACGCCGACCTGGAGGCCGACGGGGCGATCGGCGCCGCGGTCGAGGCGATCCTGGCCTGCCCCGCTCCCGTGATCAGCATGATTCAGGGCCACTGCCACGGCGCCGGCGTCGAGCTGGCGCTGAGCTGCGACCTGCGTATCGCGTCAGACGATCTCAAGCTGTCGCTGCGGGCGGTCTCGCTGGGGGTCGTCTACCGCTACCAGCTCGTCTCTCGCCTGGTGCAGCTGGCCGGCCTCGGCCGCGCTTCGGACCTACTCCTTGCCATGCCAACCCTCGGCGCCTCGGAGGCGATCGGGTGGGGTCTCGTGTCTGAGGTGGTGCCGGCGAGCGAGGTGGAGGGAAGGACCCGAGCGCTGGCATTGCAGATCGCGGACTCGCCCAGGAGTGCGGTCGAAGGCACCAAGTCGAGCCTGGTCATGGCCGGCCGCGCGCTGATCGATGAAGGCGCCCTGGAGCGCGCAGCTGCTTGGCGGCTCCGAGCCGCGACCAGCCCGGAGCGCCGCGTTGCCCTCGACGCGGCCAAGAAACGTCTCGGCCGCTCACGCTAGCTCCGCCCAGAGCAGGATCACTCGTCCAGAAAGGCGACGATCCGGCACGGCGAAGCCTCGCCGCCCTCGATCGGGATGGGGAATGCCCCGATCATGCAGCGCCTGTTCAGCGCCTGCTCGACATCGCCGCCGAGGTTCTCCACATGAGTGATGCCATGCCGAAACGGAACCCGGTGCATCACGAACAGGTCCTCCTCGGGCCAGACGTCGTTGACCTTCTTGCCCATCCGCTTCTCGTACTCGCGTGTGGCGTCCGGCCGTTTCGTACGGATGGTGGTGTTCATCGGGTGATCGCCCGAGCCGCAGTCCACGGCGATCCAGGCCAGCTGCATCTCGACGATCCATTCGGCGAGCGACCGGTCCCCGCCCGGATGACGTAGGAAATACCGCTCCTCATCCTCCTGCGGCCGACCGTTGAAGAAGCGGTGCCACCCCGTGTGGAACACGACGATGTCGCCCTTCTTGACCTCCATGCGGTCGGTCACCATCTTGGGGGTGATCACAGACCAGTCGTCCATCTCGTCCGAGAGGTCGACGATCACGCCCTCGCGGCACAGGGTGGTCAGAGGTACCGAGGCAATGTCCTTGCCGCCCGAGACGATGTGCATCTCGCCGTCGTAATGCGTGCCGGCGTGGAGCGGCGTCTCCAGGTACTGCGAGACGATCCCGTTGGTGGCGTGGCGCTGGATGTAGCTCAGCTTGGGGGATGGATAACCCACCCAGCCCGGCGTGTGAATCGAAAATACGTGCGTCAGGTCGACCAGCTTCATGCCTTTGATTCCCCTCCAGTTACGCCCATGTGTTGCGATGGAGCGCGCGCTCCGCGACTTGCAAGACTAAGGTTTCAATCGCACCGAGGATGACCAGCCATCTGTTCCAGCCAGGGCGCCTCGGTCCAGTCACCACCGCCAACCGATTCGTGCGTGCAGGCACGTCGGAGACGGCGGCCTCAGCCGGCGGAGAGATAACAGACGATCTCATCGGCATGTACGGCACGTTGGCTCGCAACGGCGTCGGGCTGATCATCAGTGGGCACATGTTCTGCGAACCGCGCGGGCGCTATGCCGCGCGGCAGGTCGGCGTCCACGAAGACGCGATGATCCCCGGGCTGGTGAGGCTTGTCGCGGCCGTGCATGCCCACGGGGGGAAGGTGTTTGCTCAGCTGGCGCACGCCGGAAGCCAGTCGCGGGTGGCCGACAACCGCCCACTTGCACCGTCGCCGATCCCCAACGCCTTGACCGGCCGGATTGTCGAGGCGGCGAGCGAGGAGGAGATTCTCCACGCAATCGCAGCGTTTGCCTCCGCAGCAGAGCGCGCTGTCGCCGCGGGATTCGACGGGGTTCACATCCACGGAGCCAACGGGTATCTGATCAGCGAGTTCTCCTCGCCACTCACGAACCGGCGGTCCGATCGCTGGGGAGGAGCGCCGGAGCGGCGCGACACTTTCGTGCTGGAGGTGCTGAAAGCCGTGCGGGCCGCTGTTCGAGGCAGGGCGGCAGTGACTGTCAAGCTCGGGCTCGAGGACGCGGTGCCGGGGGGAATGCCCCTGTCCGAGGGAGTCCGGCGCGGCGTGATCATGGCTGAGGCGGGCGCGGACGCCATCGAGGTGTCGTGCAACGCGATGGGCCTGCCGAGCGACTCGGCCAAGGAGTATGTCGCCGTGGGGCCAGGCCGGGCGCTCCGCGACCTCGAGCTGCATCGTTTGCTGGCGCGACCGCACCCGGAGGCCTATTTCCTGGAGCCGGCGCGACAGCTGAGGCGCCGCATCGACAAACCCGTGATTCTCGTCGGCGGGTTGCGGCGTCCGGCGACGATGGAAGCCATCATCGAGCGCGGCGACGCGGACTTCATCGCGATGGCTCGGCCGTTCATCCGAGAGCCAGACCTCATCGTCAAGCTTGCCAAAGGCCGTCGCTCCCCAGTCGCTTGCACGTCCTGCAACCTCTGCCTGATGCATGAGTCACACGACTCGCTGAAGTGCTGGCGCGTGCCGAGACGCCGGCTCGTCGAACATGCCCTGTACCGTCTCCGCGGAGGTTTCAGAGAGGCTCACAGACCGCACAGTCAGCGGCCGTCGACCTAGCCGGTCGGCACGCGCGCCACGGCATCGATCTCGACAAGAGCACTCGGAATCACAAAGGCCGACACCTCGACCAGGGTGCTGGCCGGCCGGCTCTTGCCGAAGAACTGGCGGCGCACGGTGTTCACGGCCGCGCGATGCTCGATCCGGCGCAGATACACCGTCACCTTGACCACGTCCTCGAATCCTGCACCGGCCCTGCTGAGCACAGCCCTCAGGTTCTCGTGGACCCGCTTCGCCTGCCTGACCACGTCGTCTCCGCCGACCATGCGGCCGTCCTTGTCGAGGGCCAGCATTCCCGAGATCCAGAGGAATCCCCCTGCGACCACACCGTCGGTGTAGTGGCTGATGGGGGTGGGCAGCTGCTCCGGCACCCGGACCCTGGTGATTCCGGCCATGTCAAGCCTCCTTTGATGTGGGTTGTCGCGAGGTTCCTTGACAGGTTCCCCGAGCGCTTATATAGTCCGTCCGTCTGCAATTGTCGGACAAATTAACTGTCTGTCGAGGGGAGCGATGACTGATAGACCAGCACTCCGAGGCGTACGCGCCGCGCTTGCCGTGGCAGTGGTATTGGTGGTCGGGGCCTGTGGCTCGTCGAGTCAGAGCGCGACCCCAAAGACATACACCGGCACCCTGACCTTTGCAAGCTTCAATCCTTTCACCGGTCCGGACGCGAGCTTTGGCCCGGAGATGGCGGCCGGCTGCATCGTGGCGCAGCACCTCATCAACAAGGCCAACGGCATTCTGGGACACCAGGTCAACTGCATCACCGTGGACACCCGAGGCGACCCCGCGGACGCAGTCCCCGCCGCCCAGCAGATGCTGGCCACCGCGACGAACCTGGTGGGAATGAACGGACCCAGCTCGGATGAGGCGCTGGCCACGGTTCCGATCATCAACCGCGCCCACATCCCGATGTTCGGTGACACCGGTCAGGCGGCGTTCGACAAGAACGCGTTGCCCTATTTCTATCGCCTCACACCGGCGGACGACGCGGCCGGCGTGGCGATGGCCGTCTACGCCTACGGCAAAGGCTACCGACGCGGCGCGGCCGTGTTCGGCAACGACCTCAGCTCGCAGGGCAACGTGCCCAACCTGCTGACCGCCTTCAAGAAGCTTGGTGGGACGATCGTCCTCAACCAGCAGCTGGCACTCGACCAGAGCTCGTACCGCAGCGAGGTCGAGGCTGCCATCGCGGCCAAGCCCGACGTCATCTTCACCGAGGCCGACCCTCAAACCGACGCCGCCTATCTCAGCCAGCTTCAGCAGCTGCAGTCGCTCATCCCGGTGGTCGGCACACAGCCGACGGTTCAGCCTCCGTGGGCGCAGGCCGTGAGCGGAGCCATCGGCGCAAACAACCTCGCCACCATCTTCGCCGGAGCACAGCCGTACGCGCCCACCTCGGGCGCTGCCTATGACGTCGAGAACACGGAGCTGCTCGCTTCGGGCTCGGACATTCCGAACCCCTCGCAGTGGAGCGGCGATCCGTACACCGAGACCGACTACGACGCGGTCATCGTGATGGCGCTCGCCATGGTGATGGCCAACACACCCGACCCGTCGTTCTACAACCAGTACATCCCACAGGTCGTGGCGAACACGCCCGGCGCGACCGAGGTGCACTCCTACCAGGAAGGGTTGGATGCGCTGAAGGCCGGCAAGAAGATCAACTACGTGGGCGCTGGAGGTGCCATCGTCCTCGACAAGTACCACAACTCGAACGGAGCTTTCGAGATCGTCGGCTACGCCACTGACGGCACCAACCCAGAGCTCTCGGTTGTCAGTGCCGCCGACATCGCCAAGTTCCACTCATAGGGTCTCAGATCTGATCGCAGTCGCCTCAGGTCTCGGGTCCGGTCGGGGTCAGCTGTGAATCAGCTGATCCCGGCTATTGGATTCGGCCTCATCACGGCCTCGATCCTGTGCATCGCCGCTGTGGGCTTCACCCTGCAGTTCAGCGTCACCAACATCCTGAACCTCGCCTACGGCGACATCATGACCGCCTGTGCTTTCGCCGCCTATCTGGCGAACCACGCGGGTGTGAACATCTGGCTGGCCATGGTGATTGCCGCTTTGTTCGGCGCGGTGTTCTCGGTGGTGATCAATCGTTTCGTGTACTTCCAATTCGTGCGAAGGGGAACGCGACTCTTCGGAATGATCATCGTGACGATCGCGATGAGCCTGATCATCCAGAACGTACTCCTCGCCATCTTCAGGCCGACCTTCTTCAGCTACCACACCTCGCCGGGGCCCTCGTACAACTTCGGCGGCATGATCTTCACCGCCAGCCAGCTCGCGATCATCGGGATTGCGGTGGCCGCGATGCTGGCCGTCCACCTGCTGTCCACGCGGACCAAGCTCGGCAAGGCGATGCGGGCGACCGCCACCAACCCCTCGCTGGCCCGGAGCTGCGGGATCGCGACTGATCAGGTGATCGACGTGGCCTGGTTCGTCTCGGGAGCCCTGTGCGGCATCGCCGGCGTGGCGCTTGTCCTCAACACCGCCACCTTCAGCGAGGTCACGGGAGCGGGATTTCTCGTGCCGATCATCGCGGCCGCCATCCTGGGCGGAATCGGACAGCCTTACGGCGCGATGCTCGGCGCTCTGACGATCGGGCTGGCCAGCGAGATCGCAGCGACGGTGATCAGCCCCTCCTACAAGGACGTGGTCGCCTTCGCCATCCTCATCGTCGTCCTCCTGGTGAGGCCTCAAGGCATCCTCTCCGAGGTCGCCACGGCCAAGGAGGTGGCGGTGTGAGCGACCAGACCCAGTTCTACCTGTCGACCCTTTTGATCTATCTCTTCATCGACATCATTGGCGTGCTCGGGCTCAACCTCCAGTTCGGGGTGGCGGGCATCATCAACTTCGCTTACATAGTTTTTGTCGCGGTGGGCGCCTACACGGCCGCCGTGCTCAGCCTCGGGCCCGACTACCCCGGCAATTTCCAGCACTACGTCTTCGGCGCCAACCTGCCGTTCCCGCTCCCGATCGTCGCGGCCGGCGTCGCTTCGGGCCTCCTCTCGCTTGTGGTCGGGGTGATCAGCCTCAGACGCCTGCGCAGCGACTACCAGGCGATGGTGATGCTCGTGCTGTCTTTGATCGCCACCCTCGTCGCCACCAACGCCACCGGGCTCGTCAACGGCCCCGCCGGTCTCGCCACTGTGCCGCAGCCGCTTTACGACTGGCTCGGCCTCGCACCACTGGACTACCAATGGGCATACGCCGGCTGGTGCGCTGTGCTGACCGCTGTCATCTTCCTGTTCGTCCGCGGCATCACCAACTCACCGCTCGGCCGCTCACTCCGAGCGATGCGCGACAACGACCGCGCAGCCGCCGCCCTCGGCAAGAACGTGACCGCGATGCGGCTGTTGATCTTCGTCGTCGGCGGAGCGATCGCCGGAATCAGCGGTGCGGTCTTCGTCGAGTTCATCCAGGCCTGGTCGCCAGGTTCCTGGCTGTACCCCGAGACCTTCGTCTTCCTGGCCGCGATCCTTGTCGGTGGCGCGGCGAACAACTGGGGCGTCATGCTCGGCACCTTGCTGGTGCCCGTGGGCTTCCTCGAAGCGACTCGTTTTCTGCCCCAGGTCTTCTACAACGGGTTCATCGAAGCGATGCAGTGGGTATGTGTCGGCCTGCTGATCCTCGTCTTCCTTTGGTTCCGTCCAGGGGGATTGATCCCGGAGAGGGCGGGCCGGTACAAGCCTCGCGCAGAGGCACCGTCGGGGACCTCGGAGTGACCGAACAGGACGCTCCGATCCTCTCCGTGCGCGACGTGCAGCGCGACTTCGGAGGCGTGAAGGCGGTCGACGGCGCGACGTTCAACGCCCAGCGTGGTCGGATCACGGGGCTGATCGGCCCGAACGGAGCCGGCAAATCGACGTTGATGGGGATCGTTGCGGGCGCCATCAAGCCGATGGCCGGGACGGTGAGCTTCGAAGGCCGGGACATCACCGGCCAGCCTCCACACAGGATCGCCCGACACGGCCTGATCAGAACGTTCCAGCTTTCGGCCGAGTTCGCGAAGCTGACCGTCCTGGAGAACCTCATGGTCGCGGCGCCCGGACAGAAGGGCGAGTCCCTGCTGGGCGCAGAGCTCGGCCCGCTCTACTGGGGACGCAGCGAAGCATCGCTTGTGCGCACCGCGCGAGACGTGCTCGACCGATTCGCCATGGCGCCCAAGGAGAACGAGCTGGCCGGGAACCTCTCCGGAGGGCAGAAGCGGCTGCTCGAGATCATGCGCGCCCTCATGGCCAAGCCGAAGATGCTGCTTCTCGACGAGCCGTTCGCGGGAGTCAACCCGACGCTGGCGCGCGAGATCGAGCGCTACTTGCTCGACCTGAGGGCAGAGGGCCTGTCCATGATCATGGTCGAGCACGAGCTCGCCGTGGTCGAGCGGATTTGTGACCCTGTGGTGGTGATGGCCCAGGGCAAGGTCATCTCGGAGGGCTCGATGCGCGACGTCAGCGCCCGCAAGGAGGTGCTCGACGCCTACCTCGTCGGATAGCGGCAGCGCGCGCCCCAAGCCATACCTGCGGATCACCGAAGTGAGCGCCGGTTACGGCGGCGCGCCGATCGTCAACTCGGCATCAGCGAGCATAGGTCTCGGCGAGATCGTCACCATCGTGGGTCCGAACGGAGCTGGTAAGAGCACGCTGCTGAAGGCGGTCGTGGGCATGATCCCCGCCATGAGCGGTCGGGTGACGCTCGCGGATGAGGACGTCACCAACATGCGAGCCAACTTCCTGGCCAAGCGTGGGCTTGGCTACGTGCCCCAGGTCAACGACGTTTTCGACACGCTGACCGTCCTGGACAACCTCGCGATGGGTGGCTACCTGTTGAGCGGTCATGAGATGCCGGCGCGCATCGAAGCGGTGCTCGATGTGTTCCCGGCGCTCAAGAGGATGCTCAAGCGAACGGCCAGCAAGCTCAGCGGCGGCGAGCGAAAGATGCTGGCGATGGCGAGAGTCCTCATGCTCCAGCCGCGGATCCTCGTGCTCGACGAGCCGACGTCGAACCTCAGCGCCGAGCTGTCGAGGATGCTGCTGGAGGAGCACGTGCAGCGCCTTGGAAGGTCGGGCACGGCCGTCCTCATGGTGGAGCAGAAGGCGCTCGCGGCGCTGAACGTCTCCGATTGGGCATATGTCATGGCCGCGGGTTCGATGAAGGTCTCATCCGCTGCGAAGGAGCTGCTGGCGCGTGAGGACATAGGCGAGGTGTTTCTGGGCCGCACCTCGGATCGAGTCGAGGATGCCAAGACGTCGGAAGCATCGAGTTGAGGAGGAGACGCAGTGGGTGAGCTGACCGGAAAGCAGGTGTCCGACGTTGTCATGCCACCGAAGACTGGGCTTGCGGTGGAGCTCAAGCTTGGCCAGCACATCCGGATCACCGATCTCGAGGGCAAGCAGGTGTGTGACGTCGCGGTGTTCAATCGCGAGAACCTGCGCGAGAAGCTGTCGACCTCCTACTCCCGCACCCGCTACCCGATGAAGGCAGTGGGAGAGTACATCCCGCGCGACCACCTCACCGAGGGTGACACCCTGATGTCGACGCTGTGCCGTCCGATGATGACCATCGTCAAGGAGACGGCCAAGATCAAGGGCGTCCACGACACTCATCACCGCATGTGCAACCGATACCTGTACGAGTCCAATGGATTCGGTCCCCGTGACGGTTGCCAGGAGATCATTGCGAAGGCGGTGGCGCCCTTCGGCATCGCCTCCGAGGACCTGCCGGACACGTTCGATCTCAACATGAACTTCGTGCACGACTGCGCCAATCACCGCTGGTGGATCAAGGAGCCGGTCAACGAGCCGGGAGACTACGTTCAGATGCAGGCCCAGATGGACGTCCTCGTCGGGCTCTCGAACTGCCCGCTCGACGTGATGGTCCCGTGCAACGCATTCAAATGCACACCGCTCCGGGTCGAGGTTTTCGAGGCCGGCTGATGCGGGCTGCTACCGAGGTGTTGATACCGGCGGGTCAGGCCCGCGCCTTTTCAGTGCCCAAAGGGTCTCTGCTCGAGATCGTCGACGTGGAAGGCCAGCAGGTCGCCGACTTCATCTCGGTGGTGGAGGGGGGCAAGAAGGAGTGGCTTTCCGCCACCCACACGAGGTCGACGGTCATGCGCCTCAACCTCGAGGTGGGTGACAGG
>Ga0209698_10007918_pt1 | contig 11053 bp, 5 predicted proteins | sample LitLauG_LLR_2012_FD_187203 | JGI IMG/M metagenome (GOLD analysis project Ga0209698, IMG submission 187203) | Freshwater sediment microbial communities from Pennsylvania, USA - Little Laurel Run_MetaG_LLR_2012 (SPAdes) (version 2) | ecosystem: Environmental > Aquatic > Freshwater > Creek >... | reverse complement strand
TCTCAAAATAAAGACCGCCGGCGAACCAGAAGGCTCGCCGGCGGTTTGGAATTGCAGCGCGATTATTCGGCCAGCGATTCCTCGCCGGTGTCTTCGGGGAGTCCGCCGGCGTACTGCAGGCGGGTCTCGTCGTCGTAGCCGGGGATGGTGTCGAGCGCGGGCTCTTGCACTGGCTCTTCCACCACGTCCTCGCCGGCGATTTTCACCTGGCGGTAATACTCCATGCCGGTACCGGCCGGGACCAGGCGGCCCATGATGACGTTCTCCTTCAGGCCGCGCAGGTAGTCCACCTTGCCGTTGATGGCGGCTTCGGTGAGCACGCGGGTGGTTTCCTGGAAAGACGCCGCCGAAATGAACGAATCGGTGGAGAGCGAGGCCTTCGTAATTCCCATCAGCTTTGCCTTGCCCTGGGCCGGACGCCCGCCGGCTTCGAGCACCTTCAGATTTTCGGCGCGGAACTTGAACTTGTCCACGATCTCGCTGGGAAGGAACTCGGTGTCGCCGATGTCGTCCACTTCCACCCAGCGCATCATCTGGCGCGAGATGGTTTCCAGGTGCTTGTCGTTGATGTTGACGCCCTGCAGACGGTAGACTTCCTGAATCTCGTTGACCAGGTACTTCTGCAGTTCCTTTTCGCCGAGCACGGCCAGGATGTCGTGCGGGTCGCGCGGGCCGTCCATGAGAGGCTCGCCGGCTTTCACTTTTTCGCCTTCCTGAACGTTGATGTGGACACCGCGGGGCAGCGAATACTCGCGCTTCTCGCCATCTTCGCCTTCGACGAAGATCTTGCGCTGGCCCTTGGTGACTTCGCCGTACTTCACGGTGCCGTTGATCTCCGCGATGATGGCCGTCTCGCGCGGCTTGCGCGCTTCGAACAGTTCCACCACGCGCGGCAGACCGCCGGTGATGTCCTTGGTCTTGGTGGTTTCGCGCGGGATCTTGGCCAGCACGTCGCCGGCGTGAACTTCCTCGCCGTCGCGAATCATCAGGTGGGCATGCGTTGGCATGAGGTACTTTTTGGCTTCCGAACGCGAACCGGCGGCGCCCTCGGGCCGCACGACGATCTGCGGCTGCCGCTTTTCTTCCTGCGAATCGGTGACCACCAACTGCGACATGCCGGTGACTTCGTCCACCTGTTCCTGCATGGTGAGACCGTCGACCAGGTCTTTGAAGTGGACCGTGCCCGAAACCTCGGTCAGGATCGAGAACGTGTAGGGATCCCATTCGAGCAGGACCTGGTTGCTCTTCACGGGGGCGCCATCGGTCGCCAGAACGCGCGCGCCGTAGACCACCGGGTAGCGTTCCTTTTCGCGGCCCTTATCGTCCACCACCGCCATAATGCCGTTGCGGTTCATGGCCACCAGTTCACCGGCCTTGCTGCGCACGGTCTGGATACCGATGTAACGGGCGAAACCGTCCGACTTGGCATCCTGGGTGGACTGCTCGCTGACGCGCGTGGCGGTTCCGCCAATGTGGAACGTGCGCATGGTCAACTGGGTTCCGGGTTCGCCGATGGATTGCGCCGCAATCACGCCGACGGCCTCGCCGCGCTCCACCAGGCGGCCCGTGGCCAGGTTGCGGCCGTAGCACATGACGCAGACGCCGCGTTTGGATTCGCAGGTCAGCACCGAGCGGATCTTGACGCGCTCGATACCGGCCGCCTGAATCGCCGCCGCCAAGTCTTCGGTGATCTCCTGGTTGACTGCGACGATCACGTTGCCTTCGTAATCCTTCTGATCTTCGAGCGCCACGCGGCCTACGATGCGGTCGCGCAAGGGCTCGATGATTTCGCCCGATTCGATGATGGGCTCGACGTAAATGCCTTCGGCGGTGCCGCAGTCGTCTTCGGTCACGATCACGTCCTGCGCCACGTCCACCAGGCGGCGCGTCAGGTAACCCGAGTCCGCCGTCTTCAAGGCGGTGTCGGCCAGACCCTTGCGGGCGCCGTGCGTGGAAATGAAGTACTGCAACACGTCCAGGCCTTCGCGGAAGTTGGCCGTGATGGGGGTTTCGATGATCTCGCCCGAGGGCTTGGCCATCAGGCCGCGCATACCGGAAAGCTGACGAATCTGCTGCTTGGAACCGCGCGCGCCCGAATCGGCCATGATGTAGATCGGGTTGAGGTAGCGGCCGGTGCGGTCGTCCTCTTCCATCGACTTGAACATCTCATCGGAAACCTTTTCGGTAACCTTGGACCAGATTTCGATGATCTTGTTGTAGCGTTCGCCGTGGGTGATGGCGCCGTCCTGATACTGGCTTTCGACGTTGACCACTTCCTTCTCGGCGTCTGCCACCAGGCCGGCCTTTTCGCTGGGCACCACCATGTCGTCGATGCCGATGGAAATGCCGGCACGGGTGGCGTACAGGAAGCCCAGCGCCTTCACTTCATCCAGCATGTGGACCGTGATGTGCAGGCCGAACTTGAGGTAGCAGTACTGCACCAACTGGGCCAGCCCCTTCTTCTTCAGCAGGCCGTTGATAAAGGGCATATCTCGAGGCAGGTTGTCGTTGAGGATCACACGGCCGACGGTGGTCTCCATGTACTGCTTGACGAACTCGATCGGCTCGGTGTGAATGATGTTCTGGTTGTCGAAGGCGTGCACCAGGTCGATCACCCGGCCGGTGTAGCGGAGCTTGATCGGCGTGAGGGTTTCCACTTCGCCCATTTCGAGCGCGATGAGCACGTCGTCGGTGGAAGCGAAGGTGCGGCCCTCGCCCTTAGCGCCGGGGCGCGCCTTGGTCAGGTAGTAGCAGCCCAACACCATGTCCTGGGTGGGAATGGTGATGGGGCCCCCGTGCGCCGGCGACAGGATGTTGTTAGACGAGAGCATCAAGGTGGATGCCTCGATCTGGGCTTCCGGCGACAGCGGAATGTGGACGGCCATCTGATCGCCGTCGAAATCCGCGTTGAATGCCGTGCAAACCAGCGGGTGAATCTTGATTGCCTTGCCTTCCACTAGCACCGGTTCAAAGGCCTGGATACCCAGGCGGTGCAGCGTGGGAGCGCGGTTCAGCATGATGGGATGGTCCTTAATGACCTCTTCCAGGATGTCCCACACCACCGGGTCCTGCTGCTCCACCAGTTCCTTGGCCTGCTTGATGGTGGTGCAATGGCCGCGCTGTTCCAGGCGGTGATAGATGAACGGCTTGAACAACTCCAGCGCCATCTTCTTGGGAAGACCACACTGGTTCAACTTGAGCTCGGGACCAACCACGATGACGGAACGGCCGGAATAATCCACGCGCTTGCCGAGAAGGTTCTGGCGGAAGCGGCCCTGTTTGCCCTTGAGGGTATCGGAGAGCGATTTGAGCGGCCGGTTGTTGGCGCCGCGCAGCACGCGGCCGCGGCGGCCGTTATCGAAGAGCGCGTCTACGGCTTCCTGCAACATGCGCTTTTCGTTGCGTACGATCACGTCGGGCGCGTGCAGTTCGATCAGCTTCTTCAACCGGTTGTTGCGGTTGATCACGCGGCGGTAGAGGTCGTTGAGATCGGAAGTGGCGAAACGGCCGCCATCGAGCGGCACCAGGGGGCGCAACTCCGGCGGGATCACTGGGATCACGTCGAGAATCATCCACTCCGGCTTGTTGCCCGACTTGCGGAAGGATTCCACCACGCGCAGGCGCTTGGCGAACTTGAGCTTCTTCTGCTGCGAGGCTTCGGTTTTCATCCTCTCGCGAATGTCTTCGCTGAGGAATTCGACGTCGACCTTCTTGAGCAGTTCCTTGATGCCTTCGGCGCCCATCATGGCGACGAACTTGCCGGGGTGCTCCTGATCAAGCTGGCGCTTGCGTTCGTCGGTGATGACTTCGCCGCGGTTCAGGCCGGTGCCGTCGCCGGGTTCCACTACGACGTAGGCTTCGAAGTAGAGCACGCGCTCCAACTCGCGCAGCGTGATGTCCAACAGATGGCCGATACGGCTGGGCAGGCCCTTGAAAAACCATACGTGCGAGCAGGGGCTGGCCAGTTCGATGTGGCCCAGGCGCTCGCGGCGGACGCGGGCCAGCGTGACTTCCACGCCGCACTTGTCGCAAATGACGCCGCGGTGTTTCATGCGCTTGTACTTGCCGCACAAGCACTCCCAATCCTGGGTGGGGCCGAAAATACGGGCGCAGAACAGCCCGTCACGCTCCGGCTTGAAGGTCCGGTAGTTGATGGTCTCCGGTTTGGTGACTTCACCATGCGACCAGCTCCGGATTTTTTCCGGAGACGCCAGAGAAATGCGGATCGAATCAAAATCCGCGATCAAATTCGCTCGATCGTAAGGGGATGATCTCAAAGTAGCCTCCCAAAAAGGAGTCAGAAGCCAGAAGACAGAAGACAGAATGCGCTGCGTCCTGCATTCTGACTCCTGACTCCTGACTCCTGGCTTCTGGTTTACTAGTCCGCCGCCAGGGCCGTATCCAGCACTTCACGCGGCTTCTTCATCAACTCGACATCCAGACACAAGCTCTGCAACTCGCGGATCAACACGTTGAAGGATTCGGGCACGCCGGGTTCGATAGCGGCTTCGCCCTTCACAATGGCCTCGTAGATCTTGGCGCGGCCGTAGACATCGTCCGATTTTGCGGTCAGCAGTTCCTGCAGAATATACGCGGCGCCGTAAGCTTCCAGCGCCCAGACTTCCATTTCGCCGAAACGCTGGCCGCCGAACTGGGCCTTGCCGCCCAGGGGCTGCTGGGTGATCAGCGAGTACGGGCCGATGGACCGGGCGTGGATCTTGTCGTCCACCAGGTGCGACAGCTTCAGCATGTAAATGTAGCCAACGGTCACCGGCTGTTCGAACTGGGTTCCGGTCATCCCGTCGAACAGGGCGGTCTTGCCGGAAGTGGGCAGGTGAGCCTCCGCCAGCGCCTTCTTGATTTCGCGCTCGGTGGCGCCGTCAAAGACAGGGGTCGCATACTGCACGCCCAGAGCCTTGGCTGCCCATCCCAGGTGCGTCTCCAGAATCTGGCCGACGTTCATACGGGAAGGCACGCCGAGCGGATTGAGCACGATTTCGACCGGGGTCCCATCGGGGAGGTACGGCATGTCCTCTTCCGGCAGGATGCGGGCGATCACACCCTTGTTTCCGTGGCGGCCGGCCATCTTGTCGCCTACCGACAGCTTGCGCTTCATGGCGATGTACACCTTGACCAGCTTGATGACGCCAGGAGGCAGTTCATCGCCCTTGCGCAGCTTGGCGACCTTTTCGTCGGTGATCTTTTCGAGCACCGCGATCTGGCGCGACGTCATCTCTTCGATCTCGTCGATTTGCTCGTTGAGCCGGGGATCCTTGTTGGTGAGGCGCATGCGCTTCAGGTCGCGCGACTTCATCTTCTCGATGAGCTCGCGCGTCAGCTCGGTATCTTTCGAGAGCAGGCGCTTGTTGGTCTTTTCGTCGTGCAGGTCGGCCAGCAGCTTCTTGCCTTCGAGCAAGCCGCCCAGGCGCTTGGCGCGCTCGTCGGTCAGGATGCGGATTTCATCCTGCAGGTTGCGCTGCAAACGCTGGATTTGAGATTCTTCGATGGATTTCGACCGCTCGTCTTTCTCCTGGCCCTTGCGTGAGAAGATCTTGCAGTCGACAATGGTGCCCTCAATGCCGGGCGGGCAGTAGAGCGAAGCGTCCTTCACATCGCCAGCTTTTTCGCCGAAGATGGCGCGCAGCAGTTTTTCTTCGGGGGTGAGCTGGGTTTCGCCCTTTGGCGTGACCTTGCCCACCAGGATGTCGCCCGGCTTCACCGTGGCGCCGATGCGGATGATGCCGCTCTCGTCCAGGTTGCGCAGGAACGAATCGGCGATGTTGGGAATATCCCGGGTGATTTCTTCGGGGCCCAGCTTGGTGTCGCGGGCTTCGATCTCGAACTCCTCGATGTGGATCGAGGTGTAGTAGTCTTCCTTGACCAGCTTTTCGCTGACCAGGATGGCGTCTTCGAAGTTATAGCCGCGCCAGGGCATAAAGGCCACCAGCACGTTGCGCCCTAAAGCCAGTTCGCCGAAATCGGTGCAGGGACCGTCGGCCAGCACGGCGCCCTTGGGCAGCCGCTGGCCCACGCGCACGATGGGTTTCTGGTTGATGCAGGTATTCTGGTTGGAACGCTTGAACTTGGTGAGCTGGTAGATGTCCGCGCCGACTTCGCGCGAAAGCTGGCCTTCGTGAGAGGCGCCCTCCACGCGCACGATGATGCGCTCGGAGTCCACCGAGTCCACGATTCCGGGGCGCTTGGACAACACTACGGCGCCCGAATCGCGAGCCGTCACCCTCTCCATGCCGGTGCCCACATACGGAGCGTCGGCGCGCAGCAAGGGCACGGCTTGGCGTTGCATGTTCGATCCCATCAAGGCGCGGTTGGCGTCGTCGTTCTCGAGGAACGGGATCAGGCTGGCGGCCACCGACACGAGTTGCTTCGGGCTGACATCGATGTATTCGATTTCATCCCTCGGCTTGAGCACGAAGTTGCCGGCCTGGCGGGCGTTGGAAAGATCGGGAACGATGCGGCCCTTCTCATCCAGTTCCACGTTGGCCTGGGCGATGGTCCACTTGTCTTCTTCCCAGGCCGAAAGGTACTCGCAGTGGGCTTCGTATTCGGCCGGCTGTTTCTTGGAGCTGAGTTTGCGGTTGGCTTCGTCGATTTCCGAACGCTTCAGGATGTCGCCGACTTTGTAATCCGTATCGCCCGGATTGAGGATCATCACTTCGTCGATCACCACGCCCTTGATGACCTTGCGGTAGGGGCTTTCGATGAAACCGTACTCGTTGATGCGGGCGAAGCAGGAAAGCGACGAAATCAGACCGATGTTCGGGCCTTCCGGCGTTTCAATGGGGCAGATGCGGCCGTAGTGCGTGGGGTGCACGTCGCGCACTTCGAATCCGGCGCGCTCGCGGCTCAAACCGCCGGGTCCCAGAGCCGAAAGACGCCGCTTGTGGGTAATCTCGGAGAGCGGGTTGGTCTGGTCCATGAACTGCGAAAGCTGGCTGGAACCGAAGAATTCGCGAATGGCCGCCATCACCGGCTTGGCGTTCACCAGGTCGTGCGGCATGGCCGTGGACATTTCCTGGTAGACCGACATCTTTTCCTTAATGGCGCGCTCCATGCGGACCAGGCCGATGCGGAACTGGTTCTCGAGCAGTTCTCCCACGGCGCGCACGCGGCGGTTGCCCAAGTGATCGATATCGTCCACCGCGCCGATGCCCTTGCGCAGTTTCAGCAGGTACTTGATGGTGAAGCGGAAATCTTCCGAATCCAGGGTGCGCTTGTCGAGAGCCGTGGCGTCGGACTTCTCGTACAGCTTGATGTTGAACTTCATGCGGCCCACGCGCGAGAAATCGTACTTGCGCGGGTCGAAGAACATGCCCTGGAAAAGCTGGGTGGCGGTGTCGAGCGTGGGCGGGTCGCCGGGGCGCAACTTGCGGTAGATCTCGATGAGGGCGTCGTTTTGCGTCTTGACAGCGTCCTTCCGGATGGTAGCCGCGATCACGGTGCCGCAATCGTCGCGCTCCGGGAAGAAGACTTCGAATTCCTCGATGCCGGATTCGAGCAACTTGGCGAGCGCCGTGGTGGTCAGTTCGCTGTTGGCGTCGATGAGCACTTCGCCGGTGGACATGTCGACCACGTCGGCGACCACGTAGGCCCCTTCCAGATCGTTGGCGGCGACTTCCACCTGCTGGATTTTGAACTTCTGGATTTCCTTGAAGAGCGAAGATGTGATCTTCTTGCCCTGCCCCACTACGGTCTCGCCGCTCTTGGCCGTGATGGCGTAAGAGAGCTTCAAGCCCGTCAGACCTTCATCCACGTTCCACAGCAGCTTTTTGTCTTTGATGTTGATCTTGCTGACGCGGTAGAACGCGCGCAGAATCTGTTCGTCGGTCTTGTAGCCGAGGGCGCGCAGGAAGACCGAGCCGTAAAATTTCCGCTTGCGGTCGATGCGGACGTAGAGGATATTCTTGTTGTCGTACTCGAATTCCACCCAGCTCCCGCGGTAGGGGATAATCTTGCCGAGGAAATAGCCCTGCGCCTGAACGCGTTCGAAGAACACGCCGGGCGAGCGGTGCAACTGGGAGACGATGACGCGTTCGGTGCCATTGATGATGAAGGTACCGTTGTCGGTCATCAGCGGGATTTCCCCGAAGAAGACTTCCTGCTCCTTGATGTCGCGGACGCTCTTTTTCTGCGTCTCCGGATCCTTGGAATACACGGTGAGCCGGATGGTGACCTTGAGCGGCGCGGCGTAGGTCATGCCGCGCTCCTGGCACTCCTGCATGTCGTACTTCAACTGCAGCCCCACTGGATCGCCGCACTTGTTGCAGAACGTAACCACGTTTTTGTTGAAGGTGCCGCAATGGTGGCACAGAATGTCGCCGGCGTGGAACGGGTCGGTGCGGATGGTGGCACCGCAACTACGGCAGGTGGAACGCAAATGGTGCAGCCCTTTCAGATTGCCGCACTTGCACTCCCAGTTGCCTATCGAATAGTCGACGAATTCCAAATCGCTGACGCCGCGGAAATCCGAAATCGGGAAGACCGAGTTGAACACGGTCTGCAGTCCCACGTCCTCGCGCTCATTGGGGAGGAGGTCCATCTGCAAAAACCGCTCGTAAGAATTTCGCTGAACTTCGATCAAGTTAGGAATCGGGATGGAAGTCTTGATCTTGGAAAAATCAACTCGCTCGGGGGCAGCGCCGCTATTTTGAATATCCATTCTTATACTCCTGACGGCCGAACGGCCAAAGCCAAGAAACTGCGCTTAACAGCACAAAGCCAATAGCGCCCCGGGAGGGAATGCCTCCAAGGGCGCCAAAAGATGAAACAGGGGCAGGAAACGAACTGGTGTACTCGCGGTGAGGACGGGACTAGTAGTGCGGGCGCACGAATCCTGTACTCTGTTCTCAGGCGCGCAAAAGCGCAAAGAAACCCTCTCTGCAGTCTCGCCCGAACTGCAATTGAAGTTCCAGGATTCGGAAATCACAGTCACCAATTGGGATCGAATCCGCTGAATCGAAGGCCCAACTACTCATCCTAGCAGGGCTTAGGCCCTACGTCAAATGCCAAGAAAGCCATCCAAGCCAAGAGCATTCAGCCAGCAGCCTCCAGCGCCAAGCTGATGGCCGAATGCCGATAGCCGAGAGCTTATTTCACTTCCACGGTTGCGCCCACGTCGGTGAATTTCTTGGCGATGGCCGCGGCTTCGTCCTTGTTGACGCCCTCTTTGACGGGCTTGGGGGCTCCGTCCACCAAGTCCTTGGCTTCCTTCAAGCCGAGGCTGGTGACTTCGCGAACCGCCTTGATGACGTTAATCTTGTTGGCCCCAGCAGCGGTCAGGACCACAGTGAACTCGGTCTTCTCTTCGACCACAGGGGCTGCCGCCGCCGCGCCGCCGCCGGCCGCCGCCGCCGGGGCCGCTGCCGCCGCCGAAACGCCCAACTTCTCTTCCAGCAACTTCACAAGCTGAGACGCTTCGAGAAGCGTCAAGCCTTGAATCGATTCCGCAATTGCGTTAATGTCCGCCATTTCCAACTCCTATGTTTAATAAGCTTTCAGGCATCAGCTTTCAGCCCCAGCCGTCAGCCCGGCTTTCGCCGGTAGGTTGACCACTGGCCGCCGAAGGCTCTATTTGAACTTGTTCTCTTTCACGCCCTGGTCCACCACCACCGCCAGATTGCGGCCAACGGCGTTGAGGGCCGTTACCAACTGCTGTGCCGGACCATTGATCACGTACAGCAACTTGGCGAAGATCTCTTCCTTGGAAGGCATGGTCGCCAGGTCGCCGATCGACTTGACGTCGATAGCGCGGCCTTCCACCAAACCAGCCTTAAACGTAAAGGTGGGGTTGGCCTTGGCATACGCTGTGAGCGCCTTGGCCAGCGCCACCGGATCGTTCGAGGTGTAGGCCACCGAGGTCATGCCTCGCAGGTCCTTCAGCACCTGCTGCGCCGGGGTTCCCTCGGCGGCGATCTCGGCGACGTTGTTCTTTACCACCCGATACTTTGCGCCAGCGCCCCGGATCACTTTGCGCAGTTCGAAATCCTGATCGACGCGCAGCTTCTCATACCCGGTGACGAACAGATTCTTCAGGTTCGCCAGATCCTGGCGCAAAGAATCGATATCTTTCTTCTTGTCTTCCTTCTTTTTCATGGAAACACCTGTGGCAGCTTTATTGGGCCGCCGCTTTCACGCTGAACGGCGTCGTATCGACAGAGACGCCCGGCCCCATGGTGGAGCAGACGGTGGCGCTCTTAACGTACTTGCCCTTGGCCACGGCCGGTTTAGCCTTGATCACGGCCGAAATCAGGCTGGCGGCGTTTTCCACCAGCTTATCGGCGGCGAAGCTGATTTTGCCGACGGGAGCGTGGATGATGCCGGTCTTGTCGACGCGGAATTCCACTTTACCGGCTTTGATTTCCTTGATCGCTTTGGCGACATCCACGGTGACCGTGCCGGTCTTCGGGTTGGGCATGAGCCCGCGCGGGCCAAGCACTTTGCCAAGCTTGCCGACGGAGCGCATCATGTCGGGCGTTGCGATCACGGCGTCGAAGTCGGTCCAGCTCTCAGACTGGATCTTGTTCACCATATCTTCTCCGCCCACGAAATCGGCACCGGCTTCGGAGGCTTCCCGTTGCTTGTCGCCGCTGGCGATCACCAGCACTTTCTTCGACTTGCCCAAGCCATTGGGCATGACCACGGTGCCGCGAACCATCTGGTCGGCGTGCTTGGGATCCACACCGAGTTTCATGTGGACTTCCACGGTCTCGTCGAATTTGGCGAATTTGATCTTTTTGATAAGCGGGATGGCCTCTTCCAACTGGTATTCCTTGGCCTGGACCTGCTTTTTGGCGGATTGGTACTGTTTACCTGGTTTGCGTGCCATGTTTCCTCATTGGTGCAAGCGGTCCGTCCCCAAAAAGGCAAACGAACCTCCCACTGAGCAATCTCAAAGGGGACAGCACGTAGTGTACCAGATGTGACGAACGGATGTCTAGTGGCGGAAATTGTGCGGGGATATCCAACCTGGTCCGACAGCGAGGCTCGAAGGAATGGCCTGGGATTTCTAGAAAAGGGCTAGGGAACGATAACGGCC
>Ga0209698_10007917_pt1 | contig 11053 bp, 9 predicted proteins | sample LitLauG_LLR_2012_FD_187203 | JGI IMG/M metagenome (GOLD analysis project Ga0209698, IMG submission 187203) | Freshwater sediment microbial communities from Pennsylvania, USA - Little Laurel Run_MetaG_LLR_2012 (SPAdes) (version 2) | ecosystem: Environmental > Aquatic > Freshwater > Creek >... | reverse complement strand
CGGCGTCACCGCGCCGCCCGGCCGCCGCATGGGCCATGCCGGCGCGATCATCTCGGGCGGCAAGGGAACGGCCGGAGCCAAGATCGAGGCCATGAAGAGCGCCGGGATTGCCGTGGCACCGAGCCCAGCGGCGTTGGGGACGACGCTTGCTGCGATACTGCGGGGGTGAGGGTCATGCGGCTTCAAGGGCGGCAAACGTTGGCGGAGGCCTGTTGGGTATGTCATAGTCTGACTAATCAGACTATGTTTGTGAGGCAACCCCGGTGAAAAGCTGGCAATTGCAGGAAGCCAAGTGCAGGAAGCCAAGGCCCGGCTCTCGGAGCTGGTGAAGCGTGCCTCGTAATCGACGGCCTCATTGCGGCGACGGCCCTTCAGCACGGTCTCGCGCTCGCCACCCGCAACGTCAAGGATTTTGCCGGCCTCGACCTCAGGCTCGTCGATCCTTTCGCTTCTATCCCCTAGCCTCCCACCTGCCTGATCCGACGCAATGCCTTGCTTGTGACGGCGGCCGTCCCCAAATGATTTGACATCTCCTATCGTCCGGGCGACCTCATGCAAGGGCAAGCTCTGCCTGCCCCTGGATTGCCCGATCCGCTGCTCTCGAGGAACAACTTATGACCCGTCAGCCCGCCAACGAGGCCTTCCTGCAAACCTCGTTTCTGCACGGCACCAACGCGCCTTATATCGAGGACCTTTACGTCGCCTACAAGGAGAGTCCGAGCAAGGTCAACGATGAATGGCGGAAGTTCTTCGCGGCGCTTAAGGACGACGGCAACGGCGGCACGCTTGAAGCCCACGGCCCGTCCTGGCAGCGCGATTTTTCTCCTGCGCTGAAGGGCCCGGAGGCCGATATCGTCGGCGCGCTCTCCGGCGATTGGGGCGATGCGCCGGAGCGCCGGATCACCGAACGCATCCAGCAGGCTGCCCAAGTCAACGGGGTTGAGCTGTCGCCGTCGCTGGCCCTGCGCGCCACCCAGGACGCCATCCGCGCCGTCAGGCTGATCCGCTCCTACCGGGTCATCGGCCACCTTGCGGCCGACCTCGACCCGCTCGGACTTTCCGAGCGCAAGGAGCATCCGGAACTCAAACCCATCACTTGGGGCTTCACCGACGCCGATCTCGATCGACCGATCTTCATCGACGAAATGTTGCCCGGCTTCGAGATCGCCTCGGTGCGGCGGATCGTGGATGTTCTCCGCCAGACCTATTGCGGGCATATCGGCATCGAATACATGCATATCACCGACATCGCCGAGCGACGCTGGCTGCAGCGGCGCATGGAAGGCAAGGAGGTCAAGTTCACCAACCGCGGCAGGATCGCCATCCTCAACAAACTGATCGAGGCCGAGGCCTTCGAGAAGTTCTGCGACGTCAAATATACCGGGACCAAGCGCTTTGGCCTCGATGGCGCCGAGGCCACGATCCCCGCACTGGAACAGATCATCAAGCGCGGCGGCGCGCTTGGGGTGCAGGATATCGTGATCGGCATGGCGCATCGCGGCCGGCTCAACGTGCTCGGCAACGTGATGGGCAAGCCGCACCGCGCCATCTTCAATGAGTTCAAGGGCGGCTCGTCCAAGCCGGACGATGTCGAGGGCTCGGGCGACGTGAAATACCACCTGGGCGCCTCATCGGATCGCGAGTTCGACGGCAACAAGGTGCATCTGTCGCTCACCGCCAATCCGTCCCACCTCGAAATCGTTGACCCCGTCGTGCTCGGCAAGGTCAGGGCAAAGCAGGATCAGCTCAACGACAAGAAGCGGGAGATGTCGCTGCCGCTGCTCATCCATGGCGATGCAGCCTTCGCCGGCCAAGGCGTGGTCGCCGAATGCTTCGGCCTTTCGGGCCTGCGCGGCCACCGGACCGGCGGCTCGATCCATTTCATCGTCAACAACCAAATCGGCTTTACGACCGCACCCCGCTTCGCACGGTCCTCGCCCTATCCGTCCGATGTGGCCCGCATGGTCCAGGCGCCCATCCTGCATGTGAACGGCGATGATCCCGAGGCGGTCGTGCACGTCGCCAAGATCGCGACCGAGTTTCGCCAGCGCTACCACAAGCCGGTGGTCATCGACATGTTCTGCTATCGCCGCCACGGACATAACGAGGGCGACGAGCCGGCCTTCACGCAGCCGATCATGTATGATGCCATCCGCTCGCATCCAACGATCGTCTCGCTCTACTCCAAGAAGCTGCTCGACGAGGGCGTGCTGACCCCAGCCGAACTCGACAAGCTCAGCGCCGACTATCGCGGCCATCTGGAGAGCGAATTGGCGGTGTCGGACGGCTATAAGCCGAACAAGGCCGACTGGCTCGATGGCAAATGGTCAACGATGCATCAGGCCGAGGAGGGTGACCGACGCGGCAATACGGCCGTCGAGATGGCCACATTGAAGGAGGTGGGCAAGCGCGTCACGACCGTGCAAGCCGGCTTCAACCTGCACAAAACCCTCGAGCGCGTGATGAAGCGCCGTGCCGAGATGATCGAGACGGGCGAAGGCGTCGATTGGTCGACCGCCGAGAGTCTCGCCATGGGAACGCTAGTCAACGAGGGCTTCAAGGTTCGCCTCTCGGGCCAGGACGTCGAGCGCGGCACGTTCTCGCAGCGCCACTGCGTCCTCATCGACCAGAAGACGGAAAAGCGCTGGACCCCGTTGAAGCATGTGTCACCCGCTCAGGGCCAATTCGAGGTCATCAACTCGATGCTCTCGGAAGAGGCGGTGCTCGGATTCGAATATGGCTACAGCCTTGCCGAGCCCAAGGCGCTGGTGCTTTGGGAGGCCCAGTTCGGCGACTTCGCCAACGGCGCACAAGTGGTGATCGATCAGTTCATCTGCTCGGGCGAACGCAAGTGGCTTAGAATGTCAGGTCTCGTGCTGCTGTTGCCGCATGGCTACGAAGGCCAGGGGCCGGAGCATTCCTCGGCCCGGCTCGAGCGCTTCCTGCAGCTGTCGGCCGAGGACAATTGGCAGATCGCCAACTGCACATCGCCCGCCAACTATTTCCACATCCTGCGTCGACAGCTGCATCGCGAATTCCGAAAGCCGCTGGTGATCATGACGCCCAAGTCGCTGTTGCGCCACAAGCGGGTGGTCTCCAGGCTGGATGAGATGGCAACGGGCTCCACGTTCCACCGCGTCCTCTGGGACGATGCGCAACTTCTCAAGGGCGAGAAGATCCAGCTCAAGCCCGACAACGAGATTCGGCGGGTCGTGGTCTGCTCGGGCAAAGTCTATTATGACCTCTATGAGGCGCGCGACGCGGCTGGGATAAACGATGTTTACATCCTGCGCCTCGAACAGCTCTATCCGTTCCCGGCGAAGGCGCTGATCCACGAGATCGGCCGCTTCCCCGGCGCCGAGGTCGTCTGGTGCCAGGAGGAGCCCAAGAACATGGGCGCCTGGACGTTCGTTGAGCCGAACCTTGAATGGGTACTCGAGCACACCGGCTGCAAGGTGCCGAGACCGGGATATGTCGGCCGTGCGGCATCGGCCGCGACAGCGACGGGGCAATTGAAAAAGCATAATGCCGAGCAAGCCGCGCTGGTCGCGGCCGCGCTTGGCCAGTGAACCACGGATCGGACGGGGAGACGTTCTAGGCCATGACCATCGAAATACGCGTGCCCGTGCTGGGCGAATCGATCAAGGAGGCCACGGTCGCCAAGTGGCTGAAGCAGCCCGGCGAGGCGGTAAAGGCCGACGAGCCCTTGGTGGAGTTGGAAACCGAGAAGGTCGCCGTCGAGGTGCCCGCTCCGGCAGCCGGCGTCATGGGCGAATTCAAGGTCAAGACCGGCGAGACCGTCGGCGTGGGACAAGTGCTCGGCTCGATCCAGGAGGGCGCCGGAGGAACCACGGCCGCGGCAAGCCCAGCCGTCGCCCCGCCAGCGGCGCCGGCGTCTCAGCCGGCCAAGCCTCAACCCGCCGCTTCTCCCGTCGTTGCTCCTGTCGCGACCGCTCCTACGCCTTTGCGGAACGGGCCCTTGATGCCGCCAGCTCCCTCGGCCCGCAAGCTGATGACCGAACGAGGCCTCGAAGGGGATCAGGTCGCGGGCTCGGGCGTTCGCGGACAAATCCTCAAGGGTGACGTGCTCGCTGCGGGCTCCGGCATTGCCGCGGCGATTGCTCCCATCGCGCCGGCCATGCCGTCAGCCGCCCGTCCCGCGCTGCCTCAAGAGGACGCGGCGCGCGAAGAGCGTCAGCACATGAGCCGGCTGCGCCTGACCATCGCCCGCCGCCTCAAGGACGCGCAGAACACCGCCGCGATGCTGACCACGTTCAACGACGTGGACATGAGCGCGGTCATGGATTTGCGCACGCAGTACAAGGATCTCTTCGAGCAGAAGCACGGCATCAAGCTCGGCTTCATGGGCTTCTTCGTGAAGGCTTGCGTGCAGGCACTTAAAGAGGTGCCCGCCGTGAACGGCGAGATCGACGGCGAGGACATCGTCTTCAAGAATTACTACCACATCGGCATCGCTGTCTCGACAGACCGCGGATTGATCGTGCCGGTCCTTCGCAACGCCGACCAGCTCCATCTCGCCCAAATCGAGGCCGCGATCGCCGACGCCGCCAAACGCGGCCGCGAGGGCAAACTGACCATCTCTGAAATGCAGGGCGGAACGTTCTCCATCACCAATGGCGGCGTTTTCGGCTCGTTGATCTCGACGCCGATCCTCAATGCGCCGCAATCGGGCATCCTCGGCATGCACCGGATCGAAAAGCGACCGGTGGTGCGCGACGACCAGATCGTCATCAGGCCAATGATGTATTTGGCCCTCAGCTATGATCATCGGATCGTCGACGGCCGCGACGCCGTAAGGTTCCTGGTCCGAGTGAAGGAAGATCTGGAAGACCCGAAGCGGCTGATACTGGAATTGTAGGTTTCCTCGCTCAATCTTCCAAAAAAGCGCAGTTATCCCATGACCTACGACCTGATTGTCATCGGCACCGGCCCGGGCGGCTATGTGTGCGCCATTCGCGCGGCCCAACTCGGGCTGAAAGTCGCGGTCGTCGAGAAGCGAGCGACCCACGGCGGCACTTGCCTCAACGTCGGCTGCATTCCATCCAAAGCGCTGCTGCATGCTTCCGAGCTGTTCGAGGAGGCTGGGCACAGTTTCGCCGGCATGGGCATCGGCGTATCGCCGACGCTGGATCTTGCGACGATGCAGGCCTTCAAGGACGATGGTGTCAAGGGTAACGTCCAGGGCGTTGAGTTCCTGCTGCGCAAGAACAAGATCGACGCCCATCGCGGCACGGGCCGCATCCTTGCAGCTGGAAGGGTGGAGGTTACGCCCGAAGGCGGCATCGCGACGGTTCTTGAAACCAAGGCCATCGTCATTGCAACCGGCTCGGATGTCACACGGCTCCGCGGCGTCGATATCGACGAGCAACGCATCGTCTCATCCACCGGTGCGCTCACGCTTGCCAAGGTGCCCGGTCACTTGCTCGTGGTTGGGGCCGGGGTCATCGGCCTGGAACTGGGCTCGGTCTGGCGGCGTCTCGGCTCGAAGGTGACGGTCGTTGAATTCCTCGACCGCATCCTGCCCGGCATGGACAGCGAAATCGCAAGGCAGTTCCAGCGCATCCTCACCAAGCAGGGAATGACGTTCAAGCTTGGCTCCAAGGTCACCGCCGCTGTTCCGAAGGGTGACGGCCTGACCGTGTCGGTCGAACCAGCCGCCGGCGGCGTCAACGAACAGATCGACGCCGACGTGGTCCTCGTTGCGATCGGTCGACGCCCCTTCACCGAGGGGCTCGGCCTTGCCGAAGCTGGCGTCGAGATCGACAAACAAGGCCGCGTCACCGTTGACGAGCACTACCAGACGAACGTCGCTGGACTATTCGCCATCGGCGATGTCATCGCCGGTCCGATGCTCGCCCACAAGGCCGAGGACGAAGGAATGGCCGTCGCAGAAATACTCGCCGGGCAGGCAGGGCACGTGAACTATGGTGTCATACCATCGGTCATTTACACCTATCCCGAGGTCGCTAGTGTGGGCGCTACGGAAGAGGACCTAAAGCAGGCCGGGCGCGAGTACGCCGTCGGTAAATTCCCGTTTACCGCCAACGGCCGGGCCAAGGTCAACCGGACAACGGATGGCTTCGTGAAAATCCTGGCCGACAAGGCCACCGACCGCGTGCTCGGCGTTCACATTATCGGCCCCGATGCCGGCACACTCATAGCCGAAGCGGCGGTGCTCATGGAGTTTGGCGGTTCCGCCGAGGACGTCGCCCGCACCTGTCACGCGCATCCGACCTTGTCCGAGGCCGTCAAGGAGGCGGCCCTGGCGGTAGGCGGTCGCGCGATCCATATGTGACAACCCGCACCGTCGGTAACAATGTGAAGTTGCAATTCACCCTCCGTTAAGTCCTGTCGTGCACAGTACACTGATGGCAACGCGGACCTCAAGGCCTCGCGACCTATTCCTGTCGGGTTTCGAACACGCAGGCCATTGGGAGTGTGAGTGCGCATGCGTCGGCAGGCAGCGATATCATGGGCGGTTGGTGCCCTCTGTTGGGCTGCCTTGGCCTCTGCCAGTGCATGTGCCGTTGTCCTGCTGACAGCGCCCGGCCAAACCCGCTTTGATGTCGGCGTTGATCTGATCAAACTTCCCGCCTCGACCAAACCCAACTGGCAACCACGTCCGGTCGCGGACTCCGCGCTTAGCCTGTTCTTAAGCCCGAGCAAAGGGCCGCGCGCTGATCTCGATCCGACAGGTGCGGACGATGCGGGTCAGGTCAAACCGGCCGACATTCGGCTGGCTTCGGTTTCTACTGGAAGCACTGCAAGTGTCGGGAACGGCTTGCCAGCGAGGCTGGCGGGCATCCAAAGCCTCGCCAATCCCATTCAGCGCGCGGAGGAGAAGGCTTGCCTTGCCGACGTCATCTATTTCGAGGCTCGCGGCCAGCCGGTCGAAGCGCAAATAGCCGTCGGCCAAACCGTCATCAATCGGGTGCTTTCGGGCGTGTATCCGCGCACACTTTGCGGCGTCGCGCACCAACGCAATGCGCTCACCGGCCAGTGCCAATATAGCTTTGCTTGCGACGGACTGGGGGGCATCGGCAAGGAGCGGGCCGACTGGGAGCTCGCCCAAGAACTTGCGGAACGTCTGCTGCGAGGGGAGGTCTGGTTGCCTGAGATCGGCGATGCCACCCATTCCCATCCGCTCGCCGAACATCCGGCTTGGGTGAAATATCTCCAGCGTGTGAAGCGGATCGGCGCGATGGTCTTCTATCGAGGCGATTTCGCGGGCGCCTCGGCAATACCCCGGCCGGACATTGATTGACGCTATTGCGTCAAACCGGCAAGATGCGTCGCTTGGGCGGTGGATAGCCTAGCGAATATATCTCCGCTTCAGTGATCGCCTCCGCGTGACCACTTAAACATTCGCTCGCGGCTATGATCCCATTCTGGCCCGACGGAGATTTGCGGACCCTGATATGACCAATCACACCAATGCCATGGGGCAACCGATTGGCGCGCCCGTGCCGACCTGGACCGATAGGCGCAGACCGCCGCGTGCCCCTGCGATCGGTCACTATTGCTCGGTCGAGCCGCTCGAGCCGCGAAAGCACGGACGAGACCTGTTCGATGCATTCGCCTTGGACAAGGAGGGGCGCCTGTGGACCTATCTGGCTTATGGTCCCTTCGCCACGCATCAGGCCTATTCCGGTTGGATGCAAATGACCTGTATGGGTGAAGACCCGCAATTCTATGCGATCGTTGATTCGGTTACGGGCAAGGCCGTCGGGGTTGCCGCACTCATGCGGATCGACCCCAAGGGCGGGGTGATCGAAGTCGGGCACATATGCCTTTCGCCGCTCGCCCAGCAAAGCCGGACTGCCACCGAAGCAAGCTTCCTGATGATGAAGCGCGTGTTCGACGAGATCGCCTATCGACGATACGAGTGGAAGTGCGATGCGCTGAATGAACACTCGCGCAAGGCCGCGGATCGGCTGGGATTCACTTACGAGGGCTTGTTTCGGCAGGCAACGGTCTACAAGGGCCGCAATCGGGATACGGCCTGGTATTCGATCATCGACAAGGAATGGCCGCACCTCAAGGCTGCGTTCGAAGCGTGGCTCGATCCCAGTAATTTCGATGCCACCGGAAAGCAGCGGCGCCGGCTATCTGAAATGACAGCGGCGGCTCTCAGGGCCGCGCGCGGTTCCGCCGGCTAGCCGCACTTTGCGGTACAAGGTCTAGATGCCCGAATTGCCAGAAGTCGAAACCGTGATGCGTGGACTTACGCCGGTCATGGCGGGCGCACGGATCGAGCGGCTCGAGCAGCGGCGTTCCGACTTGAGGTTCCCGTTCCCGGACCGTCTCGCCGAAAGGCTCGAGGGTCGGCGGGTCCTGGCTTTGAGCCGCAGAGCCAAATACATCCTCTTCCATCTCGAGGCTGATGAGGTCCTTGTCGCCCATCTCGGTATGACGGGCCGCTTCACGATCAACCGGAGCACGATTTCGGCGTTCACCCACGCTGCTGGCGGCGATGCCAACCACGACCACTTGGTTTTTCACATGTCCGGAGGGGTGGTGGTCACATTCAACGACGCCCGACGCTTCGGCTACATGGATCTGCTATCCGAGCCTGAACTCGCCACGCACAAATTCTTCGCAGCGCTGGGTGTCGAGCCCCTGTCGGACAGCTTCGATGCGCGCTACCTCGCGGCCAAGGCGGCCGGACGCAAGACCACTGTGAAGGCGCTCTTGCTCGACCAGCATGTGATCGCCGGGGTCGGCAATATCTATGCGAGCGAAGCGCTTTTCCGCGCGAGGTTGAAGCCGAGCCGGGTCGCGGCAAGTCTCACCAATCGGAGCAAGCGGCCCAACACACGCGCCGAGGCGCTGGTGTCCGCCGTGCGCGAGGTGCTTGCCGAGGCGATCGCCGCCGGTGGGTCGTCCTTGCGCAATTACGTGCAAGCGAACGGCGAGTTGGGCTACTTTCAGAAATCCCACGCGGTCTATGATCGCGCGGGCCAACCATGCCACAGAGATGGCTGTAACGGCACTATCAAGCGCTGCGTGCAGGCTGGACGAGCAACGTTCTATTGCCCGCGCTGCCAACGTTGAGAAAATGACGAGGAGAGCGACATGGCCTTCGAGAACATCATTGTTGAAACCCGGGGCAAGGTCGGCCTCATAACACTCAATCGTCCCAATGCGCTGAATGCTCTCAATGACCCACTGGTCGCCGAGCTCGGCGTCGCACTCGATGCCTTCGAAAAGAACGACGCCATCGGCGCCGTCGTCATCACCGGGTCCGAGAAGGCTTTCGCTGCCGGGGCCGACATCAAGCAAATGCAAGGCAAAACATTCATGGAGGCCTTCAAGGAGGACTTCATAGGTACCTGGGATCGGGTCTCCCGATCACGCAAACCGGTGATCGCTGCGGTGGCCGGCTTCGCGCTCGGCGGCGGCTGCGAGCTGGCCATGATGTGCGATTTCATCATCGCGGCCGACACGGCCGAATTTGGCCAACCGGAGATCACCCTCGGAATCATGCCCGGAGCCGGCGGCACCCAGAGGCTCACCCGCGCCGTGGGCAAGGCGAAGGCCATGGATCTCATCCTGACTGGTAGGCGCATGAAGGCCGAGGAAGCCGAGCGTTCCGGCCTAGTCGCTCGGATCGTGCCCGCGGCCGCATTGATCGAGGAGGCCATCAAGGCGGCCGAAAAAATTGCGTCTTTCTCCCAGCCGATCGTCATGATGGCGAAAGAAAGCGTCAATCGCAGCTATGAAACGACACTGACCGAGGGGCTCCGCTTCGAGCGCCGCCTGTTCCATGCGATGTTCGCAACGGACGATCAAAAAGAAGGCATGGCGGCGTTCATCGAGAAACGCAAGGCGCAGTTCAAGAATCAATAGTCGTGTGCGGTTTCTTTTCGCGGCCCCTTCTCTTAGGAGCGTCGTGATGGTGGAGCCGAACGGGATCGAACCGTCGACCTCTGCAGTGCGATTGCAGCGCTCTCCCAGCTGAGCTACGGCCCCATCTGGCCTTTCGGCCCATTGGGCGCGATTTAGGCGGCGCGACCGTCCAATGTCAAGCTGGGTGGACGTCCGGGCCCACTCGTGCCAAAAGCATTCGGTCCGGCTGATCCGGATGAACGAAGGCAAAACGGTTCCGTAGCTCAACGGATAGAGCACCTGGCTTCGAACCAGGGGGTTGCGGGTTCAAGTCCTGCCGGGACCGCCAAGCCGCCGTTAGTGCTTGCCGAAATCGCCACTTTGTCCCTAATACCTCGGCCGTTGTATCGGGGACGAGGAAGACATGCGCGAACTCCTGGGCTTCATCAGCTATATCATTGGCCTGTATACGTGGGTGGTTATCGCCGATGTCGTGCTGAGCTGGCTCATGCAGCTCAACGTCGTCAATCCGTATCAGCCAACCGTGCGATCGATATCCCAGGCGTTTCATTCGGTTACCGAGCCACTCCTGCGCCCGATCCGCCGTCTGCTTCCCGCCACGCCGGGCATCGACTGGTCGCCTTTTGTATTGATTTTGGCGTGCTATTTCGTCCAGGCAGTCGTCATTCCCAATCTCGCCAAGCTGTTCTAGCAGTGCAACTGACCAAGCCTTGGCGCGCGGTCAAAGGGGGGCTGGTGATCGCTGTCCGATTAACGCCGAAATCCTCGCGTGACGCGGTCCGCGGCCTAGAGAGCGCTCCGGACGGACCACGGCTGGCGGTTACAGTGCGGGCCGTTCCGGACAAAGGAGAGGCGAACAGAGCCCTGGTGTCGGTGGTGGCCGGCTGGTTGGAGCTCCCAAAATCCAAGGTGACGCTCATCGGGGGAGGCAAGTCCCGATCGAAAAGTCTCAAAGTGGAAGGTGATGGCGCACAGATTTCGGTGCTGCTGGAAAGCAAGCTGCGATCGAAGGATTGACGAGACAAATGGCGGATATAATTGATGGCAAGGCCGTGGCGGCGGACCTGCGGGTCAAGATCGGCCGGGCCGTGATGGAGCTCAAATCCCGGCACCAGCTGACACCGGGCCTCGCGGTCGTGCTGGTCGGCGAGGATCCGGCAAGCTCGGTCTATGTCCGCAACAA
>Ga0209698_10007916_pt1 | contig 11054 bp, 6 predicted proteins | sample LitLauG_LLR_2012_FD_187203 | JGI IMG/M metagenome (GOLD analysis project Ga0209698, IMG submission 187203) | Freshwater sediment microbial communities from Pennsylvania, USA - Little Laurel Run_MetaG_LLR_2012 (SPAdes) (version 2) | ecosystem: Environmental > Aquatic > Freshwater > Creek >... | reverse complement strand
ATGGGACGCCGTGGATTGCGATTATTGTTTCGTCGATTATTTATGCGCTGCTGGCGCAGAAGACGATGGTGCAGCTTTTGACGGTGTATGTGTGGTTGCGGATTGGGGTGACGGTGCTGACGGTGCTTTCTTCGTGGCAGTTGCGGAAAAAGCAGCCGGATTTGGCGCGGCCGTTCCGGATTCCTTGGGGGCGGGCGGGATTAATTTATGTGATTGCGGCGCCGCTGGTGATGAGCGTGGTGGCGCTGGCGGGGAGTGATCCGTTTGCGCGGAAGTGGGGGCCGGTGCCGGTGGTGCTGGGGCCGGTGATGTATCTTGTATTTCGAGCAATGGGGAAGGAAAAGGCAAGCGAGAGGATTTAACACAGAGGGCACGGAAAGCACAGAGGACACAGAGAAGAAAAGACAAGGAGCGAAAAAGAAAGAATCACGTGAAGAAATCGAGGAGGCGGTACCAGGCACCGGCGAGGGGGAGGGCCCAGGTATTGCCGCTGCGGAGGCCAATAGGGGCGGCGGGGAAATGGATGCCGGCGAAGGGGATGTCGGCGGGATCGCCACAGACTTGCGCGGCTAGCTTTGCGCCGAACCAGGTGGCGGCGGCGACGCCGTGGCCGGCGAATCCCGCGGCGAAATACATGCCGTCGAGCTTGCCCGCGTGGGGCATGACATCGAGGGTGAAATCGAGAGTGCCGCCCCAGACGAATTCGACTTTAGTGTCGCGCAGTTGCGGGTAGACGCCGATCATGCCGCGGCGGAGAATTTCGGCGCTTTGGCGAACAGTGGATTCGGTTTCGGGGAAAAAGGCGGCGCGGCCTCCGAAGAGTATGCGATTGTCGGGGGTTAGGCGGTAGTAGTAGAGGAAATGTTTGGAGTCGTAGATCATGCGGTTGCGGGAGCTGAGTTCGCGGGCTAGATCGGCTGGCAGGATTTCTGTGGCGATGATGTAGGAGCCGATGGGAATGATTTTTTTTTGGAGGGCGGGAGTGGCTGCAGTGGTGTAAGCGCCGGTGGCGAGAATGACTTCGCGCGCGGTAATGGCACCTTTTGAGGTTTGCAGCCGGAATTTGCGAGCGCCGGTGTTTGTTTCCCGCTGGATGGATGTGACGCGCGTGTGGTCGTGGAGGCAGGCGCCGGAGCGCTGGGCGGCTTGCGCGAGTCCGGCAACGTAGCGCGCGGGATTCAGGCCGGCGCTGGTTTCGTCGACCATGCCGCCGAAATAAATGTCCGAGCCGATTTCAGAGCGCAGCTCGCTTTTGGGGATGATGCGCAATGGGTGATTGAATTCGCGCTGGATAAGGGCCGCGGATTCTTCGTAACCATCGAAGTGCGATTGCTTGCAGGCAACTTCGAGGTGGCCGCAGCGGAAGAAGTTGCAGTCGATGTTCTCTTCGCGGACGATCTGCTCGACACAATCGATCGATTCGAGGGAAGCGGCGTACATCTTGCGTACCACTTCCCTGCCGTAACGTTTGATGAGCGTGGGCACGGGCAGCTTCATGCCGGTGAGGACCATGCCGCCGTTGCGGGAACTGGCGCCCCAGCCGAAAGTCTCGGCTTCAAGGACGGCGACGTTGACGCCGCGCTTGGCGAGGGCTCGCGCGGCGGAGAGTCCGCAAAAGCCGGCGCCGACGACGACAACATCGGCGCTATCCGGCAAGTCGTGAGCGGACAACGCTGGCGCCGTGTTTACGGTCTCGAGCCAGTAGTTTTTTTCTTTCATGGAAATGAGCGAGGCAAGATGCGGGGGAAATATTAGCATTACCCGGACGTGGCGGAAATCCTGGGATGTTCAAGGTGAGAAAAAGCGGCGGCCCTTCAGCTACGCTTAGGGCAAGCAAGCCGCCGCACTTCAGAGTAATTTCGCGAGGGTGCGAATGGTCACCGCGAAAGTGGATCGGCAGAGGAGTTTGGATCAACGGCAGGAGGAGCGCTCGCGGAGGCGCGCATGCTGGAAATGGCGGTCTGGGCCAGGCGAACGTGATCCTGAATTTCATGAGCAAGGCGGCGCTTTTCCGGAGACAGAGAGGAATTGTCGGCGAGCAATCCGGAGTAGCCGAAAATGGCGGTGAGGGGATTATTGATTTCGTGGGCGGCGCCGGAGGCTAGGCGGCCGAGGGCGGCAAGCTTCTGGGCGTGCGCGATGCGTTCCTGGAGAGCTTTCAGACTCTCGTAAGAGAATTCCGTGACGCTGACGAGGCGCTGAAGTTCGCGATCCAGGCTGTAGAGCCTGAGGAAGCACAAGGAGCCGAGGAAGAACATGGCACCGAGGATCAGGCGCAAGCGGAAGGCGACGACGGCCCCCGGGGCGGTATTTTCCAGATAGCCATAGGCGGCGATGAGCGGCAAGGAAATCATGGCCAGCATGCCGAGGCGCGCGGACCAGAGCTCCTGGCGCTCGGGATCCGCGACGGGCGATTCAGGAGCAGGCTGGAGATCGGAAGCGATCGAAAGAGCATAGACCAACCAGAGTTCGCTGAGAGCGATGGGAAGATCATAGATGCTGCCGGAGTAGTACTTGCCGGCGGAGATGGCGAGGCCCTGATAAAAATTCGTGAGAGCAAAGGCCGCGAAAGCCAAGCAAGATTGGCGGTAGAACTTGCGCCACGCGTCGGCCGTTTTTCGCCAGAGCACCATGAGAGCAACGACCACGCCGAATTGCTCGATGAGAACCAAGTAATTGTTGGCGGGATTGTAAGAAGGAAGATCGTGAACGACGGTGAGCCAGGGCACGGCAAAATAGAGATAGAAACAAAACCACCAGGAGAGCAAAAAGGCGAAATCGAGCCGACGGAAACGCAAATCACTGGCGGCAGATTCCGAATGGGGGCGAAAAGCCAGGGCGGCGAGCATCAGAGCCGGAATGAGAAAGAAACAACCGTCGGCGAAGAGCGGCGTCGGGGCAGGCACTCTGCGGATTACTTCGTACAAGAGCCAATAGGAGTTTGACAGCAAAAGAAAAGCAAAAGCGGCGGCGTTCAGATACCAAAACATGCGCACGGGACTTGAGGAAGAGCGCGAATTCTGAAGGCAGAGGAAAATCAAAACGAAAGAAAAAATGAGCGGGACGGTGTCACTGACAATGGTGGCCGCATAGCCTTCCTTAAAGGCCAAGGAGCCGATGGCTTGCAAGGCAGCGCTCGCGACGGCGATCAGAAGGCAGAAAATTTGTTTTCGCGGAAACAAGTTCAAGCCTCCCCCATACGCGCATCGACAGGCAATGCAATCAGGGACGCCTCTTCGGAGAATACCGGGAGGCTGACGGCAAAAATTGCGCCGCCACCAGGGCGATTGCGGCAGGTGATATCGCCGTGATGTTGGCGGACAATTCCGTAGCAAGTGCTGAGGCCAAGGCCGATGCCCTTGCCGACTTCCTTGGTGGTGTAAAAGGGGTCGAAGACGCGTTCGGGATCTTGCAAGCCAATACCACTGTCGGCAAATTCGACTTCAACGCACTGACCAACTTTGTGCAAAGTGATGAGAAGGGCGCCGGAGTCCATCTCCTCCATGGCCTCGACGGCGTTGCCAATAATCTGAAGGCAGACTTGAAGAATACGGCTGGAATCGGCCGCGACCTTGGGGATGATTCCTTCGGATTTGATGTCAAGCCGAAGGTGAGAGTTTCGTCCGACGCGGGCCAAGCCAATGGCTGCCGAAAGCAGTTGATGAAGATCAACGGGAGTAATTTCGAGAGGGGATTCACAGGCGAAACTCAGCATGCTATTGACGAGCGCGTCGGTGCGGTTGGACTGGTTCACGATTTTCTCCGCCATAGAATGGGTGGCGGAACCAGGGGGCGCGTCGAACATAAGAGTCGAAGAGGCGTGGAGAGTAGCGGTCATGGCCTTTTTGACTTCGTTGGCTACGCGGGCAACGACCTGGCCGAGCGAAGCGAGCTTTTCGGTCTGGAGCAATCGCTGGTGGGTGCTCGAGAGACTGGCATAGGCGAGGGAGGCTTCGCGCAGGGAGCGGAGCAGGTCCGAGCTCAAGAGATCCTGTTTGAGGGAAAGAAGTAGAGTGAGAATGAGCATGGCGAGAAGCGTGGTGAGAACGCGAAAGTGTCCGATGCGATAAGAAACAGTGGCGGAACCAAGCAAAGCAAATCCAATCACGGGCGTGGAGAGAGTCGCCAACATGGCGATGCGGGCGGGGAGCAGGACCAGTGTGCGCGAAGATTCAGCGGAAGCATCGGGCGGCAAAGATGAAGCAGATTGCAGAGGCAGGGTGCTCCCCAGAACTGCAAAGTAGGCAATTCCCGCGACCGAAGCGAGCAGGGGAAGATCGTATAGACCACCGGAGTAGTATTTCCCCTCATCGATGGCGACGTTAGCGAGGGTGGAGGAAATGCCGTAGAGAGCGAAAGCGACAAAACAGAGGCGATAGAGGGTGCGCCAAGCGCCCTGAGCACGAAGAGCCACAATTCCGAGAACGGCAATGAAAATGATGTGTCCAAAAGAATCAATGGTATCGAAGTGAAAGCTATAGAGTCCTTCCTCGTGCTCCACATAGCGGTAGGGAATGACCCAAATGGCGTAGAAATAAAACCAGTAGACCATCAGAAACGAAAGGTCGAGAAAGCCAAAGATGCGAAAACGGCGAGGAAGCTCGATGTGGGGCTCTGCGGCAAGTGCTGCGAAGAGCGGCACGAGTTTCAAGAAAAGCAAAACGTCTCCGATGGGCGTCTGAGGCCGTGGAGTGCGAAGGATTAGTTCGTACTCCGTCCATTGGAGCACGCCCACGATCCAGAGAAAGATACCCGCAGCGAAGAACGACCAAAAAATGCGCGTGGCGCCCTGGCTCAGAAAGACGTTTCGAATCATGAAGGCAACGGCGACGAGCAGGAAGCCCAGTTCGGCGAGATCACCAAAAACAGAGAGCGCATAGCCCGGCTTGCCCCAGAGAGCCACGAAAAAGGCGAGCAGCAGAACAGCCGCAAATAAAATCAGCCAGGGGCGAGACGATTGAGGCGCCGCTGGACGCTCGTCGCGAAGCAAGATGTTTTCACTCAAAGACAAAACCTGGAAACCTCAGCTTAGGGATTGAATTCGGAGCCCGGGGTAATCCCGGCAGCGCTCCCTTGTCACTGTGACGAGAAGATAAGGAGAGAGGGCGCCGAATGCTAAGCCGGCGGGCAGCGTGTCTATCTATTATTGGGGCAATTCTGCGCACGTGCAGCAAAATAATCCGCTGACTTTGACGATGAGTACAGGGCACAGAACGAGTGGAGGAAGGAATGAAAAGGGCGTCACATCTGCTTGAGAAGGGCCTGGAAACGCGGATGGCTGCGCAGGGGATCGAGATCGGAGTCGTGTTCTGCCCAGGCTTTGTACCATTCGCCTTGCGCGAAGGCTTTTTCGATGCAGTCGAGGGCTTCGGTAATTTTATCGAGCATTACGTAGTTGCAGGCGACGTTATAGAGGACCGCCGGATCATCGGGATCGAGCGAGAGAGCGCGGTGCGTCCACTCGAGGGCGCGTTCGCGGTGTCCGACTCGAACGAGCGCAGTGCCACCAAAATAGAGTGCCCGCGCGTCTTCGGGATGAAGTTCGAGATGGCGTTCGATAATGCGCAAGCCGCGCTGTTCATAGGCTTCCGCTTCGAGCTTGCGGCCCAGGGTTACGTAGGTTTGGGAGAGGAGACTCGGAGCTTGGTAGTCTTCGGGGTTCACGCGGCAGGCATCTTCGAACAAGCGTGCGGCTTCCTCGAGTTTTCCCTGCTGGAAGCAGGCGCGGGCGTAAAAATAGCTGGCGTCGAATAGTTTTGGGTCCAGCTGGATGGCGGTTTGGAACTCGCTTTCAGCGGCGTCGTATTTCTTGGTCATCAGGAGCGCGAGGCCGCGTGACACGTGCCCTTCGGCGAGTTCGGGATCGAGTTCGACGGCTTTGCGGCTGGCGGCTTCGGCTTCGCGGAGGTCGTCATTGCTGGCGCCCCAATACATGTACAAATGCGAGCAACAGTCGGCCACTCCTGCATAGGCGCGCGCATAAGCCGGATCAATGACAATGGCGCGGGCGAACATCTGACGCGCAAAATCAAAACTCTTGCGGCGGAACTGGTGAAAATACTGGCGGCCACGGAGATAGTAGTCGTAAGCCTGAACATCGGCGGTCGGAGCTTTGGCGATGGCGCGTTTTTCCTGCTCGCTGAGAACGACTTTAAGAGCGCGAGCAATGCTCTGGGCAATTTCATCCTGGATGGCGAAAACATCCTCGAGCTTTCTATCGTAACGTTCGGCCCAGATGGAGCGAGCAGTGGCGGTTTCCACAAGACGGGCGGTAATGCGAAGCTGGTTGCCGGCACGGCGCAAGCTGCCTTCGAGAACGTAGGCGGCGCTGAGTTCGCGGCCCACTTGTGGAGCGGTGACGGGTTTGTCGCGGAAGGCCATGACGGCAGAGCGCGTGAGGACCCACAGCTCCTTGATTTTGGATAGCTCGGTGATGATGTCTTCGGTGATGCCGTCGCGGAAGTATTCGTCTTCCTTCGCTCCGCCGGGATTTTCGAAATAGAGAACGGCGAGAGATTTCTCGGCGCCTTTTGCCGCTGCGGTGCGGCCGGAATCGGAATCGTGTTTCAAGCGTTTTAGATCCTCGTGGAGCTGCTGGGCTGTCTGGTAACGAGCGTCGGTATTTTTTTCCAAGGCTTTCTCGATGATTTTAGCGAGTTCGGGAGAAAGCTGCGCGTTCAAGCGCAAGGGAGAAGCCGGCGAACGATTGAGAATAGCTTCGAAAACAATGGCGGATGTGTTGCCGGAGAAAGGCAACCGGCCGGTGCTCATTTCATAGAGAACAACGCCGAGCGAAAAAATATCGGAGCGAGAATCCAACTCTTCACCGCGAGCCTGTTCTGGGGACATGTAGGCAACCGTGCCGATGGTGGAACCCGGGCGAGTGAGATGTTCGGAATCGGCAAGAGTGGCGGAAACGCTTGCTGAAGAAGCACGGGACGCGCCCTGGACGAGAGGAGAAAGCTTGGCGAGGCCAAAATCGAGAATTTTTGCCTGGCCGCGCGGGGTGACGAAAATATTGGCAGGTTTAATGTCGCGGTGGACGATGCCCTTGCGATGGGCGGCATCCAGGGCGTCGGCAATCTGGACGCCGAGATTCAGAATGGTATCGGTATCGAGAGCGCTGCCCGAGATGCGATGCTTGAGAGTTTCCCCTTCGAGCAGCTCCATGGCGATGAAGGACTGGCCGGAATGCTCGCCAACGTCATAAATAGTACAGATATTGGGGTGATTCAGCGCGGAAGAAGCACGCGCTTCGCGCTGGAAGCGTTCGATGGCCTGGCGATCCTGAGCGGTTTCCGGGGGTAGGAATTTCAGAGCAACGTTGCGGCCGAGGCGGGTATCTTCGGCCTTGTAAACCACGCCCATGCCACCGCCGCCGAGCTTTTCAAGGACGCGGTAGTGAGAAATCGTTTGTCCGGTCATAGGTGAGCTGGGGGCACAATCAGGCCCACCGATAATAAGGTGCGCGAGGATGAGAGTCAAAATTTGAAGCGTGAATTTTCGCGGGTTAGTCCAAAGAAAAGGAGACGGCAGTGAGCGATGGTGAGCCTGCCGTCTCCGTATGTGGTCTTCTCTTGTTATGTGGAACTCTTGCGAATTATTCCTCGTCGCCGTCCAGGCCATCTACAGGCGTGAGCGTACCAAAGAGGCCGTCGTTTTCATTATTGATACCAGCGGTGAAATACAGGGTGTTTGCCAGCCCGGCATTCCCGTCGTTTCCGAAGGTGAGCGACCAGAGGCCATCGATGGTTACAAGTGAGTCGTCGGGGTTCCTCACCCAGCCGATGAACTTGTGAGTGAAGCCATCGAATGCCGCGATCCAGCCGCTACGGAAATTGCCAACGAGAATGGCGTTGCTAAACTCACCGAAATCGCGGGTGGTCCAGACGACGCCCCAGGGAGCGTTGAACCAGTCGCCATGCTCAAGATGGCCGATGTGCTTGCCGGAAGGAGTAAAGATTTCGACAAAACCGAGGCCGTCGCCGCCAACGGGATCGTGCCTTGGCGCATCCTGCTTGGCATAAGTGACGAAGAGTTCGCCGCCGATATTCTGCACGTTAAAAGGAGCGAAACCGCGAGGAAGGGCGTCGTCATCGAAAGCATCTTCGCCCAAATGCACGCGCTTGAAGTTCGTGTCGTAGATTTCCACTTTGGCGGAACGGAAATTGGTGACGTAAAGGAACTTCTTGCCGTTGATTTCGCCGGAGGTGGCGCCTTTGTAAACCGCGCCATCGGCTCCGCCGTTATCGGAGTTGTCGACGACGAGGACAGCATTCTGTCCGCCGCTCCAGCCGGAAATTGTTCCATCTTCCGTCACAAAAATGAAGTGAGCGGATTTGCCGGGGGCAACTAGAAAATCCGTGGGGCTGCCATTGAAGACGACGCCCGTAGGAGTCGAGAGGGTTCCGGCCGGTGAGCCTTTGGGAGGAGGAACGGTGACTGTGCCAGTGCCGTTAATCGGAATGATGGCACCAGCACCCGTGTAGAGAGTAGAAGTGCCGGAATTATTGTTGCCGACCCACCAAGGGCTGCCACCCGGGGAACGAGTGAGTCCCCAGGGATTCTTCAGATTGGGGTCGGTCACGGGAGCCATTCCGGAGATGTCGGACACGAGATTTGTTTGCTTGTAATGTTGCGCTTGCGTTACAGCTGGGAACAAAAAGAGCGAAAGAGCAAAAAACGAAGGAGACTTCCAGGGCTTACTTGTGGACAGCATTTGAGAATCCTCCCAAAGCGAGATTTTCGACGCGAAACACGTCCCATGTGTCGCGGACGAACTTCTGCTGGCTGGACTCTGGCCTGGTTAGTGCACGCCGCATTCCAAGAAAGGATAGCCAGACTCCCGGAACCTGGCGCTTGAGAACAAGGAACTTGCGCCGGGTGGTGCGGTGATCGCGCAATCAAGTTCCAAGAAACTGAATCCGAGAATCGAAAATAATACTGAACATGGGAGCAGTTTATTCCCGGCTCGATGGGAATCGAAGGAAAGTGCGGCCAGTCAGGGGCGGAGGGCTATGCCGTGCGGAGGACGAGCAGGCTGATTTCGGGCGGTACTCCCAGTCGTACCGGGGCGCCGACGGTGCCCAAGCCACGGTTTACATAGATGTGAGCCATGGGAGCCGAAGTCGAGGCGAAGAGCGATGGGCTGAACAACCGGCTGGCGGAAGAGTTAGAAGCAGCGCGTTCATTGGGAGCAGGGGCGAAGAGCGGGCGCTGGTACAGGCCAGCGATGTAATCGGTGATGAAGCGTGCGGGGCTCAAGCGGTGGTCGAGGATTTCGACCTGAATCTGTCCACCATGGGTGTGGCCGGCGAGAGAAAGCTCGATGCCAAGCTCGGCAGCGCGATTGAAGGTATTGGGATTGTGGGAAAGGAGAATGTTGGGCAGGTCGCGGCGGACGAGGGGCTCGACGCGAGAGAGAGTCTGCTGGCGCTGGCCGCGGGAAGTGCGTTCGCGCTGGTAATCGACGCCAATGAGGTTGAACTGTGCGCCCTTGAAAGTAAGCTGCGCGTTTTCATGGCGAAGCATCTTCATACCCGCCTGGGAGTAAAGATAGGCGGCTTCGTCCTCCGCGCGGGCATAGATCTCGTGGTTACCGTTGCAGCCCCAAGTACCGAGGGGAGCGTGAAGGCGGCTAACTTCTTCGACGCAATCGGCGAGGGGATCGCCGGAGCCGGTGATGAGATCGCCGGTGACGACGGCAAGGTCGGCGCCAAGGTCGTTGGCCATATCCACCGCGCGTCGGACTTGCGCGCGGGACATGTAACCACTGAGGTGAATGTCGCTGATCTGCACAATCGTCATGCCGTCGAGAGCGGACGGCAGATTGTGCATGGGGATTTCGACGCGGCGAACCTGGTAGTTGAGGCGCTCGGCCGCAAAACCGTACATGGCGGTAAGAAATGGGGCGGCGCCAGCAGCGGCTGTAGCGGCGCGGAAAAAGTAGCGACGGCCGGGGTCAGCCACTGTTTCGGCGACGGTATTGGAAGATCCTGCCGCGGCAGTTTGCGGTACAAGGGTGTTTTTTGCAGCGGCGGTATGCAGCAAATGCCAAATCCGCTCCAAACCATGAACCGTCTTGACGGCGAGGTAGGCAAAAAGGGCACTGAAAAACCAGAGGCCGGTGATCATGGTCAGGACGGAGCTTTGGCGGGCGAAGCCTCCGCGACCAAAGACCAAGCCTTGCGACAAGGTAACGATGGTCAGGAGAAGAAGAACGATGTAGGCCAGGCGGGCGCCGACTCGGAGCGGGAGCCGCCCCCAATGCGAGGTGACGCGCCAGAGGGCGCGGTACCAGAAACGCTGCGAAAGGAACAGAAGCGTTAGAATCCCCAAGCCGACAACGATGCGCAGCAGTAAAAAGCCCCAATTCACAGTGATGGCGCCCCCAAGGCTAAAATACAAGCTTAGCATGCCGGAGTTGTGAATACTGCATGACGAGAGGGAGATTCCTGCGTAATATGAACCCCCGCGGAAGGCCGGGTATCAACTGGCCTAATGAACAGTGAATGGGGGAAACGGCTGGCGGCGTGGCGCGTCTGATGTAGAGAACGTCCGGCCCGTCGCGGCGGGTGACGTAACGGAGGAGAGAAAGATGATGAAGATGAAGTGGGTGGCAGGATTGGCCTTGGCAATGGGGTTGGCGGCGCTGCCGGTATTGGCGCAGGAGGCCGCAAAGAAGGAAGCTCCGAAGCCAGCGTTGGGACCCTCGGGAGCCGCGCTGGAGCAGTGGAACGAAATCGGCAGGAAACTGATCGCGATTGCGGAAGACTTGCCGGAAGACAAATACGATTACAAACCAAACCCGGATTCACGGACGTTTGAGGCGCTACTGCTGCACGTTTCCGCGTCCATGTACTACTTCACGGATCCTGTGCTCAAACAAAAGCCCCGCTATGCGGATGATCCGAAGCCTGCGGACCTGAAAATCAACAGCAAGGCGGACCTGGTGGCATACGTTAAGCAGTGTGTGAAGGACGGAGCCGACGCCATCAAAGCCAAGGGTGACAAGGGAATGAGCGAGTCCGTGAATGCCGGCGGGCCGCGGCTTA
>Ga0209698_10007913_pt1 | contig 11055 bp, 9 predicted proteins | sample LitLauG_LLR_2012_FD_187203 | JGI IMG/M metagenome (GOLD analysis project Ga0209698, IMG submission 187203) | Freshwater sediment microbial communities from Pennsylvania, USA - Little Laurel Run_MetaG_LLR_2012 (SPAdes) (version 2) | ecosystem: Environmental > Aquatic > Freshwater > Creek >... | reverse complement strand
AGCATGGCGGCGACATGGCATTTCTCGGCGCCGGTGCCGGTGGTGATCCCACGGCGGTGGCCGTCGTTTCCGACCTGATGTTCGTGGCCGAGGGTCTTTCGGCGGGCCACAGAAGTAATGCCGCCAGCTACGTCTCTACTGCAAAGATCAGCAGCGATTTCGAGACGCCGTGGTATCTTCGCTTTTTTGTGCGGGATAAGCCCGGAATCGTGGCGCGCCTGGCGGAAATTCTGGCGCAGCATCATCTCAACATCGATTCCCTGATGCAGAAACCCGGCTTCGAAAAAACCGCGCTCCCGTTTGTCATCACGCTCGAACCTTGCCGCGATTCGATTTTGCGCCCGGCGCTGGAGAAAATGGCTAGCCTCGATTTCAACCTGAGGCCCTGCCTCTGCCTGCCGATTTTGCGGGAATCGTGATGAGGGGAAATGGTGCGCCGGAGGCCGAATTACGCGGCCAGCCGGCGCGAAGTGCAGCAAGGAGACACTATTTCCAGAAGGGATTGCTCAAGCCAGCAGGCTTCAGAGCGCTGTCGGATTGCGTTTCCGTGCACGACTCTTCGGAGATTTTTTCGTCGATAAAGCGGGACGGCGGAGCTGTCACTTCGTCGTTCCTCTTACCGTCGTTCCCGGGAAAAATTGCATGATTGGAATTCATAGACACTCCTCCATACCAATGTTATCGCTCTATTGAAACACTTTAGTGAATTCTCAGAACCGCAAAATTCCGATAGTTTGCATCGAAAAACCTGCACACCGCTTCGCGCCCTGGCAGGCTTCAGCCCCTGTGACGTGCACTCGCGCCGTCGAGCAAGCGGAGTTTTCTTGGTGCATGTATTCTGAGCAGTCCGCTTCCACGCAAAGGATCCCCCTATGAAATATCGCAAGCTAGGCCGCACTGGTTTCGAAGTCAGCGACATCGCCCACGGTTTGTGGGGTATGAGTGGATGGAGCGGCTCGAGTGACGACGAATCTCTCGCCGCAATGCAACTCGCTGTCGACCTCGGCTGCAATTTCTTCGACACCGCCTGGGCCTACGGCGGCGGCAAGAGCGACGGACTGCTCGGCGAGATCAAGACTCGCAACTCCGGCCGACGGCTCTACGCCGCCTCCAAAATTCCTCCGGCAAATCTTCAGTGGCCGGCGCGCCCGGAATATCAGTACTGCGACGTTTTCCCCGCAAAGCACGTGATCAAACATGCCGAACTGATTCGCAAGAAACTCCGCGTGGACACCATCGACCTGTTGCAATTCCACGTCTGGGACGATTCCTGGGCCCACGATCCTGAATTTCGGTCGACGGTCGAGAAGCTTAAGGACGATCAGTGGATTCGCTATTTTGGACTGAGCCTCAATCGCTGGGAGCCGGAGAACGGCATCCAAGCGCTGCACACGGGCTTGGTCGACACGGTGCAGGTGATCTATAACATCTTCGACCAGTCGCCGGAAGACGAACTCTTTCCTGTCTGCCAGGAATTAAACATCGGCGTGATCGCGCGCGTCCCTCTCGATGAAGGCAGCCTCGGCGGCAAAATGACGCTGGAAACGCGTTTTCCCAAGGGCGATTGGCGGGCGGGGTATTTTGGTCCGGAAAATCTCGCCAACACGATCGCGCGCGTGGAGAACTTAAAAGAACTTTTGCCCCCCGGCATGACTTTGCCCGAGATGGCCATGCGCTTCATCCTCTCGCATCCGGCAGTAAGCACCACGATCGCCGGCATGCGCAAACCAGATCACGTCCGCGAAAACATTGCCGCCAGCGACGCCGGCCCGCTCGACAAGAGCTTGCTGGCTGAATTGAAAAAGCATCGCTGGGAGCGCAAGCCGCAGCGCTGGTCGGACTAGATCGATTGTCCCCTGTGTGCCTCTGTGTCCGCTGTGGTGAAATCGTCTTCGCCGTAGCCGCAGTCCTACGAGTGCTGGTAGTAGTCTGTAGCGCCAAGCTACGCTGAAGTCCGCCGTTCTGACTCCGATGCTCTGAGGCCAGCTTGTTCCAGCAGAAAATCTTCGCCCTGCTTTCCGTCCTTGTTTTGCTCGCAGCCGCGCTAGCGCAGAACCCGCGCGGGTCCCTGCGTGGCGCCGTGCAGGACGCCACCGGCGCCCGCATTCCCTCTGCCAAAATCGTTCTGGAGTCGCCCGATTCGTCGCTGCACCGCGAGGCCACCAGCGAAGATCGCGGTGAATTCCGCATCGACGACCTGCCCCCCGGACAGTATCGCGTTACAGTGAGTGCGCCGGGGTTCGCGCCGGCACAATCGAAGGTCTCGATCCAGGTCAGCTCTGTGCGCGAGGTTACGGTCACGCTGAAGCCCAGCGCTCTGTCGGAAACGATCAGTGTGCGAGGCGAGACTTCGTCAATCACCACCGAGCCCATCGACCTGGTCAGCGTGGTTCTTCAAGGAGTCGTCACCAGCCGCGATCTGGAAACCCTGCCGCTGGCGGCCCGCAGCTTCGCCAACATCGCCTACCTCGCGCCCGGCACCGAGCCGGTCGAGCCTTCCGATCCCACCAAAGCGCGCATCACCGCCGTCTCCACCGGAGGAAGCTCCGGATTGAACAATGACCTGTCGGTCGACGGCGGCGACAACTCCGACGATTGGATCGGCGGATTCCTGCAAAACATCTCTCCCGATGCCGTCCAGGAGTTCGCCGTGCGCACCGCCAACGAAAGTGCCGACACAGGTGGGACGACCGCAGGATCAGTGGTCATCACGACCAAGCGCGGCACCAACGATTGGCATGGCAGCGGAGCGTTCTACGAACGTGCGTCCGCGCTGAACGCAAGGTTCCCGATCGAGAATCCCGCCCCGAATCCGAAGCAGCCTTTCTCGCGCCAGAATTATGTCGGCACGCTGGGCGGCCCGATCAAGCATGACAAGCTCTGGTTCTTCTCCTCTTTGGAGTACGTCCGCGAGAACGCCAGTGTTGCCTACAGTCCCGCCAGCACGACTGAGTTCGACGCGCTCGCGCAGCTCGCTGCCGGTGGCCTGATTCCCGGCGTGCCCTCGATCGCAGTTCCACCGAACGTGGCAATCCCGTTCCGCGACTACGACAGCTCGCTGCGTTTCGACTGGGCGCAGTCGGAGAAGTCGCTGTGGTTTCTGCGCGCCTCCGGAGATAGCTATCTCACGCACAACGCACTGGTCGCGCAGGCCACGTTGCCCTCCACCGGACTGACGACTCACAACAACTACGGGAATGCAGTCCTCAGCAACACTTACGCCTTCAACTCCACGTGGCTGGGCACGTTCGTTTTCGACGCCAGCGAATTGCATCTCACGCAGACCCGCAACTCGACTCTCGGTTTCGCGCTCGCATTTCCCTTCAGTTCCACGTCGCTCACGGTATCCGGCTTCGAGACCTTCGGCGACAACCAGTTCGCCACGCCCATCACGCTGTTCCCCTCGCTGCGCAATCAGCAGAAATATCAGCTCCGCTATGACGTGACGCACGCCACCGGAGATCACGCGTTCAAGTTCGGAGTGAACTTCATTCACGAACCGGTCCTCAGCGGCGCGTTCCCCGGCACGGCAGAGCAGCTGATTCAGTATCCCAACGATCCGTCGTACTACGTGGCGAATCCTGGACAGTTTTATTTCGAACCTCCCGCCGCGCAGTGCATCCCCGCGCCGGATCCTCTCTCGGGCATCGGTTGCAACTTCACCCCGGCGAGCGACGGAAGCTTCTCGCAGCACGTCCAGCGGCTTGCCCTCTACGCGCAGGATTCCTGGCGCGCCTCGCGGCATCTCACCGTCGATTACGGCCTGCGCTGGCAGAGCACGTTCGGTCTTTTCACCGGATCCGGGCGCACCCAGGCCGAGAATCCCGCATATCTGACTCTGCAAGCGCTGCAGATTCCCGTGAGCGTGCCGCACGATTCCCGCCAGCAGATCGCGCCGCGGTTAGGCATCGCCTACGCTCCCGGCCGCAGCGGAAAAACCGTGCTCCGCGCCGGGTTTGGCCTGTTCTATAACGACCTCGCGCAGAACGGCTGGGCCACCGCATTTCAGGCCGTCAACGCCGCGCCCGGGCCCTGCGTCGATCCCGTGCAAAATCCCGGCGGACCCGAGAATGCCGGATGTATCCCCGGCGATTCGGTCGGCGGCGCGGGCAATCTGATTGCCGGAAACTACAAGACGCCGTACGCCATTCATCTAACCGCAGGTATGCAGCACGCTTTCGATCAGAACTGGACGCTGAGCGCCGACTTCACCCACGAGCAAGGCAACCATGGCTATCGCGCCTACAGTTTCACCGGTGGCACGAATCTGTTCACTCCTCTACTCGCAACGTCAGATCCAAGTCAGGCGAACGTAGTGCCCGATCTGACCTTGTTCAAATCCGACAATCGCTCCAGTTACAACGCGCTGATGCTGCACTTGCAGGGTAACGTGTCGCGGCATCTCAACCTCGTGGCCAATTACACGCTGGCGAAAGCCCAGACGTGGGGATGCGTCCTCGGCGAACTCTTCGACTATGTGAACGGAGTCTGCAATCCGCTGAACGCGTTTTCGCCGGGCGACTACGGCCCGTCAGGAGAAGATGTGCGCCATCGTTTCGTACTTGCCGGAACGTTTCAGATCCCCGGGGGAATCGAAGTTTCGACGCTGACGCAGGCTGAAAGCGCGCGCCCATTCACTATCACGACTGCCGACAACAGCAATCGCATCCAGGTAAATGGCGTCAAGACGGCGCTCGACGTGTTCCGCGGCACTCCTTACATTCAGATGGACCTGCGCGTCAGCCGGCCCATCAAGTTCGGCGATCGCTGGGAACTTCGCCCCTTCGCCGAGTTCTTCAACCTATTCAACCGCAACAACTCGGGCGCGAATTACGTCGCAAACGTGGGCGCGCTCGCCGGCGACAACATCGTCCCGCAAGCCGAAGCGCTGGCCGGCAACATCCTACACATTTGCACCAATGCGGACTGCACCACGATGCAGCCCATCAGCAGGCTCAGCCAGTTGCAGGTTCCCGCCGGAGGCCTGGGAGATTTCTTCGGTCCGGGCACAACGGTGGGGATTCCGTTCGCGGCGCAATTGGGCGTGCGCGTGACGTTCTGAGCTATCGGTCCGAGGTTTATCGCACCAGCCACTCGGTCGCCATATGGACGCCGATCAGCAACTGGCTGTAGCTCGCCGCGAAGATTGCGAGAGCCGCAAGCCCCGCGCCAATTCCATACCACGCCGGGCAACTCCGCGGCTGCAAAACCCGCGTATCATTCCAGGTAATCAGCCTCTCCACCCGCGCGTTCATCACTGCAGCAGGGCTGTGGATAAGAGCTGCCGTGAGGTCAACCTCCGGCGGCGCCGGATTCGAGCGCGACAATTTGATGAGCGCTGAAGCCAGCTCGAGCGCCTCCTCTGCGCTGAAGACCGCCGCATCGTCGGCCGCCATCTCTGATGTTTCCAGCCACGCTCTCTCCAACCCGCGCATGCCCGGAAACGCGACGAACCGCAACAGGAGCTTTCGAAGATTGTCCCGCCGCCGCACATGCGCGATCTCATGATTCAACGCAGCCGTCAACTCAGGTTGCGAAAGCAGAGATTCCGTCGCGCCCGACACCAGAATGCGCGGACGGATGATCCCGGTCGCCGTCATGGCAGGCACAGCGGGCACAATGCGCAGTACCGGAACTGAAATAACGGACGGAATCTCCTGCGCCGCGGAGCTCCATGACGCAATTGCGCTCGACGCTCTACGCAGGGCGACCAGCGCATTGCCAACGCCGAAGATCGCAAGCCCCGCCCCGCCCAAGCCCAACGCCACAGGAACCCACCCCAGCGGTTCCTCGATCTGCCTCGGCTCCAGCAGAAGGAACGACGGCACCGCGAAAGCGAATGTGACCAAAGAAGCAGCGACGAAAGGAAGCATCCGCAGCCCGAACAAAAAATCAGCGGCCCGTTGGCTGGGTTGCCGTTGCATGGAGGACCGCACGCCGCGCCATGCGCATCCCACCGCCACCGACAAGCTGCAATACACGATCAGGAAAACCGAGAACGAAACAGCGATGCCACGGGCGAGAAACATTACGCCTTCCCCTCCCCGGTCGAGCCGCCGCCCGAGTTTTTCTTGCCACTAGCGCGCAGCTCACGCCGCTTGGCCTCGACCAGCCGGCCCAGGTCGTCAAGCAACTGACTATCGCCCCCGGTCACAATCTCCACTAAATACGACAGCGGCAGCGAGGACGCCGGGCTGGCTTCGAGCAACTGGCGAAACGCTTCGCCCGCCGCATCTCGATGCAACTCCTCCCGCGTGACGCTTGGACGGTAGCGGAAAGCGCGGCCCTCGGCCTCGCGGTTCAGCAAGTTCTTCTTGAACAGACGGTCCAGGGTGGTCATCACCGTCGTGTAGGCAAGGTCCTGGCAACCGTCCTCGACCAACTCGCGGACCGTCGCGCTGCGGCGCGCCCAGAGCGCCTCCAGCAGCCGCTGCTCCAGAGGGCCGAGCGGCGCCGACACCCGAAAGTGTGCGGAGCCCCGAAAATGGAAGATCCTGTTCACGCCAGAAAGCCTGCTCTCACGGCAAAGGTACCGACGCAGATTCTACCTTAGCCCGCAGGCCGGCGATAGCAGGGCTTTCCGCCTTTCTCCGTCTGCCCGCAACCCCCTTCAATACAACGCGATATAATCCCCAAGGTTAATGCTCTTGGAGACTTGCCTGCGGCCCGGCGGATGTGTATAAGTTCGCCCTAAGAAGTCGGGGAGCTTTCTTGTCCCAAAATCGCCACTAGCACGGAGCCATGATGCGCAAGACTTCCGTAGCTCTTTCTACTCTGGCCCTCGCCCTCTGTACGGCGACCGCATGGAGTCAGAGTGTGCCCGCTGACACCATGAAGGTGGATTACTTTGCGAACGCCAACACCGGCGCCCCCGATGGAACGCTTCGCCTCACCAATCCCGGAACCGCGCCGGGCAATGTCTGCGCCAGCATTTACGTTTTCGATCCCCAGCAGGAACTGAGCGAGTGCTGCAGTTGCTTCCTTACCCCCGACGGCCTGCGCACGCTCTCCGTCAACACCGATCTGACCAGCAGTCCGCTCACTGGAGTTTTCCTCACCACAGGCGTGATCAAGATCGTTTCCACGATCCCGGTTGCAGGTACTTGCCCGCAGTTTCCAGTGAAGGTGAGTCCGGAGTCAGCTCTTCGCGCCTGGACCACCCACATTCAAGATGCCGGATTCACACCGACCGAGACGCCCTCGCAAGATGCCACTCTCACTCTCCAAGAGACGAAGCGGTTGGAGTCCCAGTGTTACGCCATTCAGCTCACCAGCAGCGGCCACGGCGTCTGCACCTGCGGCACCGGCGACTAAACCGAGACAGCCAGCTTCAATCAAAGTTTCTGGGAATCCGGCGCTTCCAGCGCCGGGTAAAGACAGAGGTGACTCGCAGGAATGGCGGCCCCGGAGGGGCTCGAACCCCCAACCCTCAGTTCCGAAGACTGATGCTCTATCCAATTGAGCTACGGAGCCGAACTTTGAACCAAACCTCAGGTAGGAATCAGAAATTTCTGGGGTGGGAAACGGGAATCGAACCCGCAACCGTCGGAGCCACAGTCCGGTGCTCTGCCAGTTGAGCTATTCCCACCACCGCATTTCATTATAGCAACGGAAAACTAGGAGCCTGGAAAGATTCGCGCGAAAATTGCCTTGTCATCCAGGAGCGAAGCGAAGGACCCATGCAACCTGCCGGCGGCGGCGAGGCTGCCGGCAAATCGCAGAGGCCTTCGCTTTACTCAAGATGACAAGTGATATTTGTGGAGAGCTATCTACCCGCGCCCAACGCCTACATACTCGAATCCCAACGCCCGCAACCGGGTAGAGTCGAGCAGATTCTTGGTGTCCACAATGACAGGCTTTTTCAGCAGGTGCTTGATGCGGTCGAAATCGAGCGCGCGAAATTCCGGCCAGCCCGTTCCCACCACCAGCGCGTCGGAGCCTTCCGCCGCGGCGTAGGCCGAGTCGCAGTACCGTACCGAGGAGTCCAGCCGCGTTTTCGCTTCGGGGATCGCCACCGGATCGTACGCCCGCACATGCGCTCCCTTGGAGACCAGTGATTCCGCCAGTCGAACCGACGAAGATCCCGCAACGGAGTTTGTATTCGGTTTAAAGGCCAGACCCAGAATGCCGACTTCTTTGTTCTCGACCGAATTCAGTGCCAGAGCAATCTTGTCGACCAAGCGATCGGCCAGCAGATGATTCACATCGCGTGCCGCGCCCAATACCTTCAGGGAAACGCCGTGCGCCTGCGCCAGCTGCGACAGTGAATCCATATCAGACTCGGCGAACACGCCGCCCATACCGGCTCCCGGCTGCAAGCAGCGTGGCGCGATTTTCTTATCCAGACCCAACGCCAGTGCCAGGCTCACCGCATCGGCATTCACGCGCTCGCACAGGGCCGCCACCTCATTGATAAACGAAATTTTCGTCGCCACAAACGCCGTCGCCGATTCCCGCACCAGCTCCGCCGTCGCCTGATTCGTCACAATCACCGGAACCCCGCGCATCACCAGCGGATGAAAGATCTGCTTCAGCATCTGCACCGCTTCGTTCGACGTCGTTCCCAGAATCAGCCGGTCCGGCCAGTTGAAGTCCTCCACCGCGCAGCCATCGGTGAAAAACATCGGCTGGGCCACGATGGTCGCCAGCAGTCCGGCATCGTGCATGCTCTTTTCCAGAGCATTCGCCGTGCCCACGGCTGCGGGCGTCACAATCGTGAGAATCGGAGGCTTCGGGGCCAGCCGCGCGATGCGCATGGCAATATCCGTCAGATTGTCGGGCCGGTCCTCCGCCAGAAAAATCACCTGCGTCTTGCGGGCAAACGATTCGATGTCGGTCGAGTAGGCCAGCCGTCCCGCGCGCACATTGCGCCGGATGATCTCTTTCAAATTCTTTTCGAAGAACGGAATGTTGCCCTGGGCCATCTCCACCATGCGCGAACGGTCCGGATGGCAGCACGAGACCGGAGTGCCGAAATCCGCCAGACAGGCCGAAATCACTGTTCCCAGGTACCCCGAACCGTAAACTCCGATCTGCATTCGCTCTCTCCCGTTCCCTCTGGAACCCGCGTCGAAAGTGGCAATTGGCGGGGATGCCAGACGCTTGCCCTACTCCTTTATCTACATCCGCGATGTGGAGCTTTCAATGCACGAGAGTGAACTGTACCTGGGCCTACGGGATGCAGATCGGGTAACCACGCGGGGAATTACGAGAGTTTCCCGACAGGGGTGGAAGGAGGCGGCCGCGATTTTCGCTTCAGCGCTGCGATAAAGCGTGTGTATCTCGAAGGGCTTTTAGCCCCTGAGTTTCTATCGCGGCACTAATCTCTGGCCTAGCTGCACAGGCGCCAGATCGACCCAGCAGTTGTGCCCGTCTTCGCGCACAAATGTTAGCTTTTCCAACAGGATACGCCGGCTCCCTGAATACTGTTCCCAGCGCTCGCTGGCCGTCTTCAGAGCATCCAGAGCGATCTGCTCCGCGCTCATTTTTGCAATCGTCAAGTGCGGGATGTAAGGCCACTCTTCCTGGTACTGCAGCGCCTCCGCATTCAACCGGGAATGCAGTTCGCACATCCGCGAAGCCGCCCCGTCCACCCGAATGTAAACCGTGGGCGTTACCGGAATGAAAGTCTCCACGCCGCCAAGGTTCACCTCGAACGGCTCGGCCTCGCCGCAAACCCGCTCCAGCAGTTGCAAAGCGGAACTCTCGCTGCCATGCAACAGGCGCGGCGGAAGAATCGTCAAATGAGCGGGAAGATGAGGCAGGTCCGGATGCAGCTCGCGACGGAGCTTTTCTACGAACTCCCCCACCGGGCTCTTAACATAGGCCACCAACGCGTAGCGCCGATCCTGCATACCTGAAACGAAATTATACGCCCCGAATCAGCTGTGTGGTGGTCCGATTGTCTGGCAGGTAGTTGCTTCCGATGTGCCAAGTGGGGATGGAGCACGTGTGGGGATAAGCTCACGTGGGGACGAGCGCATTCGACCGTCCCGTCCTCTGAAAAAACAAAACTATGACATTGCCCTCTCAGTTTCTAATTCATCATCAATTCATGACCCTCTGCGATCCTGACGATAATGACTGACTCCACGGATCAAGCGTCCCACCGAATGAACATGGAAGAAACCGCCAACGCTCTGACCCACGGAATCGGCCTGGCGCTCAGCCTTCTCGGCGCCGCGCTGCTGATCGTGACCGCAGCCTGGAGCCGCAACCCGTGGGCAATCGTGAGTTGCTGCGTCTACGCCGCAACCTTGATCAGCCTGTATACCGCCTCCACCATGCTGCACAGCGTCACCTCGTCCCGCTGGGCGCGCACCCTCGAAATCACCGACCACTGCTGCATCTATTTCCTGATCGCCGGAACCTATACGCCGATCACGCTGGTTAGCCTGCGCGGCGGCTGGGGATGGACCATGTTCGCCATCGTCTGGGGAATCTGTTTTCTGGGCGTGCTGCTGAAAGTCCGCTGGTTCGACCACGTGCAGAAAATCTCCACGCCTCTCTACATCGCCATGGGCCTGTTCACGCTGATCGCCTTCAAGCCGCTGCTGTTAGCGGTGCGAGTGCCGGGAATGCTCTGGCTCGCCGCAGGCGGAGTCGCCTATATCGGCGGGGTTGGATTCTATGCATGGCGGAAGTTGCCTTACAATCACGCCATCTGGCACGTCTTCGTCCTGGCCGGCAGCCTCTGCCACTACCTTGCGATCTACTACTACGTAGTTCCCCACAGAGGATGAATTGAGATTTGTCCTCCGAAGGGTAGCGAACGAACTTGTCTTGGCTGGCGTAGCGATTTTTCGCGGCCGCAGCGTATTCTTCGCTGGCGCAGTGTGCTCTTCGCTGGCGCAGCGCATTTTTGGGTGGCGCAGCGCTTCAGCGATGCGATTCCGCTCACAAATCTCAGCCGGCTTTAGCCGCTGAGGTGCATGGTGCCATTCCCAGAACTCATTTAGAATCGATGAAGTCGGGGCGTAGCGCAGCCTGGTAGCGCACCTGCCTTGGGCGCAGGGGGTCGTAGGTTCAAATCCTATCGCCCCGACCAACACCTTC
>Ga0209698_10007912_pt1 | contig 11058 bp, 5 predicted proteins | sample LitLauG_LLR_2012_FD_187203 | JGI IMG/M metagenome (GOLD analysis project Ga0209698, IMG submission 187203) | Freshwater sediment microbial communities from Pennsylvania, USA - Little Laurel Run_MetaG_LLR_2012 (SPAdes) (version 2) | ecosystem: Environmental > Aquatic > Freshwater > Creek >... | reverse complement strand
CTCCTGAGATGCAGGTGCCCCAGCTATTGGCGGCATTGACGTACATGCCGCTGCCGAAGACAGCAGGAATGTTTTTCGCGTTGCTGCCTGGGTCGTCGGGAGCCACGGCCGAGTAGTCACCCCAACGGCCGCTCCAGCTGTTGTTGGCCTGGCAGGCGAAAATGCCGGCATCGTGGAACGGAGTCAGCCAACTCACGCGGTTACTCGTATAGTACGTCCCGGGGGATTCGCTGAAGCCCGAAGCGGATGAGGAGAAGGTGGCAAACATCGTCCAGTCGTTCTCCGGGTCTGGCCCCTGGGCGCCGAAATACGATTCCACGACATTGCCGCCGCCGCAATCGATACAGAATTCCTGCTCGATGGCCACGCTGGTCAGGTTCGGGCAATTCACTCCACTCGTACAGCCTCCGCCGTTATCGTCAAGGTAGGGATGGATCTTCCAGCCCAGGACCGCGCTCGTGCCCCCGTTGTTGGTGTCGATCGAGGGATAGATTTCGCCCTGAGAATAGAAGGTCTGTGCGCTGATGCGGTTATCCAGGGTTTCGACGCAAGCGCTACAGAACGAAGCGTTGTCCGCCGATCCCGGGATCGAGTAAAAGCTGGTTGAGTTACAGCCGGTGAACCATGCGGACCAGTGGCTCTGATTCGCAGTGTTGGCAGAGAACGCCCAGACCAGCAGGCCCGTCTCGCCGCCTGTGTTACAGAGACCGCCGCCATCGTTCAGGGTATTGATTACGTACTGCGCCCGTGGATTGTCCGACAATTCGTAGGAGTTCACCGGTTGCAGTGTGTTCTGAATTACTCCACCGAGGGTAAAACCCGACCAGACTGGGAATCCCCCCAAACTGCCATACACACCCTTCTTGGGCATGAACAAACATTCCGCATAGAAGCTCGCGCCGAAGAAGTTGTCGCAAACCGTGATCACGGAGTTGGTCGAGTTGTTGAGGTACGCGGTTTGTCCGAGCGTTGGATAATCGGCCAAGCCTGCGCCTCTGGCGATCTTATGTGATTTCCATGCGCCGGTGGGGTTACTTGCGGAAGCAATCAGGATAAAGGCGTTGCCGCTCGTGTCCTGGTAGCTCGTGATCACGACGAACTTGCCCGCCTGCGCGTCATAGAGAGCACGCGGATCGAAGCAGCCAACATTACCGGATCCTTGCGCCAAGCCAAAAATGCCGCATAGGTCTTTGGGACCCGTGACGACTGCGCCCGCTTTGTTGTATACCGTGATGCATTCGTTGACTGTCTGGACGATATAGGTGTTGCTCACTGCCAAACCCATATCCGACGGATACCAGAAACTACCAGCGCAACCGTAGGATGCGCCCAAAATGTTAAAGAAATTTCCCGGAGTCTCGATGGCAACGTCGGTCGCGGGATTCTTAGGTGCACCCATAAAACGGGCGGCATCTTGCGGCCGGGATCCCACGGTATCGTGTAATGCAGCCAGTTTGGCCGCTTCATACTGAGCGCGCGTCATGTTCGGGGTGCGCGGGCTGTCCACCTCACGCCTGGCAGAAGCGGCGTCTACTGGTGAAAGGTCCGGGAGATCGGTGAATACTACTTCTCGCCCCGGGCCGTCGCCCTGCGCTACGGTTTGGTTTGCAGACATTTTGGGCCGCGCCCCAGCCATAACGTTGGATGCGGTCATCAGAAACGCACAACATACCAGTAGCGCTGCCGCTACGGTTACAAACTTTTTCATAAATTACCCTCCAAGAACCTTGGGTGTTTCTTACGGTTGAAGTCGCCTCCGCGCGGTACGGAGCAATTGATCTTTCGCAGGACGAAACGACCGGTCGCGTCTGGCCGATTCTGTCCACTGCCTTGGCGCAATTCGAGCGCGAGCGCCACGGCACCTGACTCAATAAATTCGAGGGCGCAAGAATCCCCCGGGGAATCATCACTGGCTATTTATGAAAACTGAATGCAAGACCTAGCACTCAGTGGGGAAGGGCGGAAGTACTACCCGCGCTAGTTGGACTCATTATGACCAGTTCAGAACGGGTGTCAACAGAAATCTACATTCTTCACAGGAAATTCAGGCGGGTCGCTGAACCGTGCAGAAGTAGTGCAAAAGTTTTCAGGTCAAGGCAACTGCCGGGCCAAGTCCGGACAAACAGTTCGGGGGGAACTTAGAACGTTACTCTAACGCCAAACTCCATCTGCCTTGGAGCGCCGTTGGCATAGGTGCCGGAGCCGGGCAGAATCCGGTCCAGGCGGGAACTGCACAGGGAAACGGAGTTACCGCAGAACCCCGCCGAACTCGCGCCATTTAGCGAACTTCCCGGCGCGCCGTTCAGGACACCGCTTAGCTGATTCCCCGCACCACCGAAGTTAGCGAAGTTGAATGCGTTGAACACGGAAACGTTGGGCTCGATCACAGTGCGTTCGCCGACGTGCAACGGCCAGTTTAGCCGGAGATCGATCGTCTTCAGCCAGGTCGCTTCCGCGTAGTGGCCGGGAGGCGCCTGAATCAGCGGTGAATACGCACCCAGGGCGACCAACTCCTGACCGGTGAACAGATTCGCGGCTGTCAACAGATTGCCGGCCGGTGTCAATCTGCCGGCGTAGGTGCTGTTGTAATACGCGATTTCTTTGGTGATCTTGCTGGTCGAATACTTCCCCATGCTTCCGAGGAAGCCGGGCAACAGATCTCCCACCGTGCCATCACCGGTAAGGTCGCTGCGAAAAATCTCTCCCGCCACGCCGCCACCATCCTGCTGCGGAACATAAAGGCTCAGCGGCAGAGGCGACGCGAGATGCGCAATCATCGAAAGCCGCAGGCCATGCGGCAGGTCGGCGACTGGGGTGAACGTAAACTGGTGCGTGCGATCCATGCCCGATGAGCCGAAATGACCGCGATGCGGACGGTTGTAGTCCTCCGCCACATTCAAGACCGAATAATCCCCGCCGCTGCCGTTTCGGTCGGCGACATTCGTGCGATAACGCGACCACGCATACGCAATCGACATATCTAGGTGCTGCACGCGTTTGTTCGGATTCGCCATGCTCGTTTTGTAAACGATATGAAGCCCCTGATACAGCGAGCGGCCGCTCGGGAAATACATGACGTTCGAGCCAACGGCAGGGTTGATCCCGCCGAAAGCAGCCTGCTGCTTGCCCAGCACCGAACAGGGGAACGGCCCGCAAAACGCATTCGAGGAGTCGAGTCCGTTGCGCGCAAAATCGGTGATGCTGGCAGTCGGAACAGCGGCCAGGTAGCAATTGATCGCGGCCTGTGAACTACTGCCCGCAAACGTGGCTGCTGGGCACCCTACCTTTGTCACCGTCGTGCTAATTGCCGAGAGCTCTGACGCGTAGGTATTCAGCGCCGGATTCGGATTGTTGCCATCCGTCAGAAAGCCGGAATCACCCACATGATTCGTGTCAATTCCCAGCGGAAATTGGGTGCCAATCTCGCGCACGTAATCAACGGCAAACATGCTGTGCTCTCCCAATTGATGCTCGATACCGCCCGACATATGCACGATGCGCGGCGTGCGGAAATTGGGCGCCAGCATGCCGCCAAAGTTCGCCAGGCTGTTCGCCAGTGAGTACACGTTCGGACCGCCGGTTACTGCCGACTGCGCGGCCAGGAACTGCGACTGCAGATCCTGAATTGCGGTTGCGACAGATCCAATGGGCTGCCCGCAGATTTGCGTGGCGATATCGAGATTGTCGACGGATTGACGACCGAGCCGTTCGGGAACAGAACGCTCCCCGTCGGACACAGGGTCAGGCCGCGGTTGTACTGGCCATTCGACAAGCGATTGACGCGGTCCTGATATGAGTTCTGGAGCAGGAAATTGTCATAGAACAGACCGCCGCTGGCGCGAAATACGGTGCGTCCATTGTGGCCGGGATCCCACGCCACGCCGACTTGCGGAGCAAAATTCCACTCCGGCTGATTGATGCTGCCGCCGAGTGACTGCTGTCCAACGCCGTTCACTTGAATGCCATTCGGAAAATAGCCGAACTGATCCAGAATCAACCCGGTCGTGCACGGCGGAGTTTTCACAATGTTGGTATTGATCGCCGAGCAGGGCACCGGAGCCAAATCGCTGTCGTTGCGCCCGCTGTCGCGCACGTAGTTCACGCCGAAGCTCACATTCAGGTTGGGAAACACATTGAATGTGTCACCTATATATCCTTCGATACGGTTGTCCGCGTGTGCACCGGTAGGGCGATTAAAACCCGAGTGCTCGCTGAAATTCCCCAGTCCGTTGAAAATCGTGATCGTGCCGACCGGGTAATTCAACGGGTTGGCCGCGCCGCCCACCAGAGACGGATCGCCGTTGATCGCGTTGATCACATCGATTCCGTTGGAACTGGTCACCGACGGCAAGACTCCCGGCGCGTAATAATCCCCTTGATCAATGCGATGGATCGCGCCGCCGAAGCGAACCGTATGAACAGTCCTGTAAACCGTGCTGCTGTCGTAGCGTCCGAACAGATCGCGCTGAATCGTCTGCCGCGGGCCGGCCGTGCTGTACCCGGCAGCGTACGATCCGATCTGCATCTGGAATGGCGCGGCCGGAAATATTACCGAACCGTTCACCGAAGGGTTGATGGCGTTCACCATCTTCTGGTATCCGAAGCGCGCGCTGTTCACGAAGCGTCCGTGATTCCAGTCGAGGCCGACGACCGCCGCCGGAACATTGATCTGGTTACGGAAATTCGACAGGCTATTGGACGGGCCAATTTCGTTGGCGTTGTCGTAGCTCAGGCGCACGAAACCCTTCATGTCGTCGCTGAAGTTGTAGTCAAGCCGCGCCGTCAGCATGTTCTCGCGGAAATAGGCGCTCTGCAGGCTAGTCACATTGGGAGCGGGATAACCCAACAGGATCGGCAATACTCCGTCCTGCTTGGAGCGTTCGCCTCCGATGAAGAGGAATGCCTTGTCGGCGATCAGAGCCCCGCCGGCGCCGAATCCGTATTGCTGGCGGCTGTACTTGGGGCTGCCGGAGGGAAAGCCTGCGAGGCCAACAACGCGGTCCCGAAAATTTCCGAAGAGATTGCCGTGCCATTCATCGCCGCCAGAGCGAGTCGCGATGCGCACCGCGCCCGTCGCGTTGAGCGACTGAAATAGCTCCGGTGTGGCTCGCGAGACGGTCACGTCTCGCACCGCCTCAGCGGGGAGATTCAGCGTGGCCAGACCCCTGGTCTCGTCCATCACTTCGACTTCATCCATATCGAAGTGCGTGGTTCTTCCCGACCGGCTGTCGATGGAAAGCGTTTGGTACCCGCTCTTCCCCCGGTCGAGAGCGCGTCCGTCGATTACCTGCACTCCAGGATCGAGCTGGCCGGCGTTGAGATACCCACGCCCATTCATGGGCAAAGTATCGGCAACATCGCCCGCAAAAGTACTCTCGACGTGAACCGGTCCCGGATTGATCCACTCCAGTTTGAAGTCCGCAGTTACCGCTGCCCCGACGGCGACCGTCACTTTAACGTCGACCGGCACCATATCCTTGCCCTCGACCCGCACCACGTACGGCCCCGGAGGCAGAGGTTCAGTAAGGTAGGTTCCGTCTTTGCCGGTGCGCGTTACGCCACGCGTGTCGGTCACTGACGAACTGTACAGCACGCGTGCCGCTTCGACGGGAGCGCCAACGTCGTCCCGCACCGTACCTTGAACCGTGCCGGTGGTCGGATTTTCAGAGTCTTGCGCCCACGACGAAACCGTCAGCGCGGCCAACAGAAAAATGCCAACGGACAGGGAACGACGAACGTACAAGCCAGACCTATCAAACAAAGCGACTCTCCTGGGTGCAGAACCTCATGTAGAACCGGGCAGAGATTCCGCGTATAAGGGTCCTGATTTCTACAGCTCTGATTTTTACTGAAATCGAATAGAACAGTTTACTAGATGCGGCCAGTTCGCCGGGATGCTGTATGCGATTTTCATTTTCGTCCGAGGATTGCCCCAACAGGCGACTAGCTAAAAAGTCCCCTTCCGCGTGTAGTATCCCGCCCGATTGTGTGTCTGGAAGGGACCTCCCGCAGGAGGGTTCGTCAGCTCCACCCGCAACTGCCGGAACTCGGAATTCGAGTACCGTTCCGTCGGATAGTAAGCAAGCAGATATTGCGTCCGGAGTTCATCGCTGATCTTGCGGAAAGCTTCGTCAAGTTGCGCCGATGACATGGCGTAGTAATATTTCCCTCCGGTGTCGGCGGAAATCTGAATCAGAGCGTGCTCGCCGCCCGTATCGCGCCCCGCATCCGCCTCGATGGGCACGATGATGATGCTATAGATGATAGCCTCGGACTCCTGTGCGGCGCGTAGCGCCTCCTTGTAGTCAACCTGGCTGACCGTATCACCACCGTCGGTGATCACCACCATCACTTTCCTTCCCTGGCGCCGACTTAATGCCTGCGAGCCCAGAAATACCGCGTCATAGAGCGCCGTCGCCGCGCCGTTGCGGATGCGGTCAATGCCGGCGTCGATCCTCTTCAGATCGGAGGTGAACGGCACCAGTTCGCTGACTTCCTCCGTGAACTTGTACAAGGCCAGCCCGTCCTGCGGACGCAAGATGGTGTGCGCGAACTTACGCGCCGAAGCTAGCTCGAGCGGCAGATCTTTCCTGGTACTCAGGCTGGCATCGACTGCCAGAATGATCGACAGGGGCAGCTCCGACTCCCGGCTGAAGATAGAGATCTTCTGTTCCTTGCCATCTTCCTTCAGGACGAAGTTTTCTTTCTGCAGGCTGGCGACAGGCGCGCCGTGTGTGTCGGTCACCGTTACAAATACATTGACCAGTTTGACGTCGACCTTGATCGTGGCGCCGGGGTCCTCGGCCCACACGTGTGCGCCGACGCAACTGAACAAGAGAAGGGCGGCCGGAATTGTCAGAATTCGTTTCATTGAAACCTTGTAACCCGATCTGGTTCATTCACTTGGATGCGGTCGAGTCTCCCGCTGTGCCTGCCGCACGCTTAATTTCTTCGGGAAACAGCTCGCCATCAGCCCATATAGCACCATCTTCAAAATATTCCTTCTTCCAGATGGGAACCGTCTTCTTTAATGTGTCGATCACCCATCGGCAGGCATCGAAGGCTGCGGCCCGGTGCGCCGAAGCTACTGCGATCAATACGCTGGTCTCACCAACCTCCAGCCGGCCCAACCGGTGGACGATCGAAATCCCGCGGACCGCGAAGCGCTTCCCCGCCTCTCGCGCTAGCGATTCGAGCTGCTTCAGAGCCATCGATTCATACGCCTCGTAGTCGAGATACAGGGTGCGTCGACCCCGCGTATTGTCACGGACCACGCCATCGAAAACCACAGCGGCTCCGTCTTCTGGACGCTTTAGCCGCGCCACGACACCTTCACGATCAATGCGCTCGCGGACAATACAAACCTCCCCCGCAGTCTGATCGGTCGATTCTCCCGCCGCTGCCGAGCCGCCACTCACCGGTGGCAGCAGACCCACTTCGTCCCCATCGCGCAAGGTACGATCCATCCCGGAATACTCCTGGTTCACCGCAATCGCGAGCGACGGCAGCATCGCATCCAGCCGAGGAAACCTGTGCACGTAACCCGACAGGACTTCCCTCACCCGCACTCCCTCCGGCAAGTCGACCGCTTCGGCCTGCTTTCCGACGATTTCCTTCAATATTCCGAAGAACAGCACTTCGATCTTCATGAGAACTTCCGCGTGAAATCGTTGCCTGAGATCTTAGCGTGCCACTAGTGTAGCGTGGCCTTGCACGGCAGCACCTGTACCTTCGTGTGGTCGGGTGCCGTCACGGCAGTTGCTAGTCCAATTACCTCCGTAATCGTGCATTTGGTCACTATCACGCTTAGTCTGAATGTCGACGCTCTATCCAAAGAGGAGGCTGTTATCGCTAACACCACCCAAACCGATTCCAGCCGTAGCGCGTCCGCTCGGTCCTTTCTGCACAGCCTTAATATTCTGATCAAGTACACGCGATTGTATGGCGTGACCCACAAGCGCACCGAGGGGCAGTTCGAGACCGCATGGAAGGAACTCCAACAGGCGCTACCCAAGAGCGGTGACACCGGATTTTTGCTTGGCGTCTCGGACAACAAGCTCCTTCTCGACGGCATTCCGCTTGAGACAGGCCAGGCCGAACGCAGCTTCGCGCAGTTGCTGACGGCGGCGGGACTCTCCAGCATTCTTTTTTCGAATAAGGTCACGCTCGAAGACTTTACAAGCCTGGTGCGCGCTTTTGCGATGGGCGGCTCCAAGGCACAGGATTTCGCGAAGCAAATCAAAGACAGCCTCGGCGACAACAAGGGCTCCTCGATTCGCATTAATGAGGTCAAGTTTGTTGCGGCCGACCCGAGCACGGGCGAATTTTCCATGGCCGCGCAAATCGCCGCTCAAGCACTCGGCCCTGAGTTCAAACATTGGCTCAATGACCCACAAAAACTTCTGCAGTTAATCGCCGCTGCGCAGGGGGCAAGTTCAGGAGGTACCGGAGGCGGTGGCGGTGGCGCGCCCTTAGGCGCCGTTCCCACCGTGCCGATTCCCGCCGGATTGAGCGCAGGTACTGGCTCCGGAGGAACGGGCTCTGGCGGAACCGGTTCGGGCGGAACATGGTCGGGTGGCGTTGTACCTCTGCAGGAAGAGGAGGTTATCCAGACCATTCGTCTGCTCACTCATTTCGGGCAGGCGATGCAAGACCCCAACAGTTCGCAGGAAAATCTCGCGGTCGAACTAGGGAAGGCACCCGAAGGCGCGAAGGTCAATCTTGCGCAACTGCTCGAACACCTTGCGGCGCAGGCAGCCCAAAACAAGGGCGCCGACAGCAACGACACGCCACTTTTGATGAAGGCTGCCGAAAGCATGGCCATCAAGTTCGCCCTGGACCGCTATTCGAAGGGTGAAGTCAAGGTCAACGCCGTCCACGACATGATGGAGCACATGAGCCGGCAGATGGATACTCTCCGCCAGATCTTGCGCGTCCAGGAAGACAAGATGTCGAAGGCCGGCATCCTAGTCGAGTCGCATGCCGACATTCTTGACCGAATGTTCTGGGCTGAAATCCCCGAAGCCGGCAAGAAGAGCGTTTTGCTGACCAGCGAAGCTGCTTGTGTGCCGCCGCGCAACATCCGTCAGTTCGTCGAAATTCTCTTTGAGCGCGACGACCATGAACTGGCTGGAAAAATTCTCTCCAACTACTGCAGTTGCCTGGAAGCCAAAGAAGCCGAACCGCGCCGCAAGACCGCAGCCGGATTAGCCCAACTCGCGGACCTCTACGCCACCGCATCCGAGGAGGTCATGCCCAATGCCATGGCTCTGATCGGCGAAAAGCTGGCGAGAGAAACCGACCCGGAAATTCAGAGTCTGATGGCCGCGTCCTTCGCCCGCTTCGGACAGGAAGCCTGCACTCGCCGAAAATATAAAGCAATCGCCGAACTCTGCGACTCCATCGAAAATGTGGCCAAACAGCGGCCCGCCCTGGCACAGGATCTTCGTTCTCGCGTTGGCATCGAGAACCGCCTCCCGGAAATGATCGAAGAGGCCATTAACGCCGATCAGATTCCTGAGGACCTGGTCAACGTTCTGATCCAGTTGCCTCGATACTCCGTCGAGCACCTCGCCGACCGCTTCTTCCGCGCGCAAAAGCGTGTGGAGTGCGACCGAATCGTCGAACTTGTTGCCGAACTCGGGCAGCCGGGCGTCGACGATCTGCGCGACATTCTGCGAACCGGCCAGGCCCGTCAGGCGGCTTCAACGGTTGGTCTCATGAGCCGGCTCGCCGTGACATCACTGCTCGAGTTGCTGCCCTCTCGCATGGGCGATTTCAACCGCTTCTATCAGGACATCATCGTTCGCCAGATCGCCTACGGGGCCGCTCCTGACCGTGGCCGCACGCTGCTCGAACTTCTCGAACTGCTCGACGCACTCATCCTGCCGGAAGCCATCGACGAAATCGGCATGAGCCAGGATCGCAGCGCCAGCGCCAGTCTGATTGCACTAGCCACTTCCGGCGAGGCGCAAAACCGGCCTCCGTTCGTGCAACTGAAGGCCGTCGAATCACTCGGCCGTCTGCGGGAGCCCGATGCGGTTTCCGTCCTGCGCACGATCGTCGAAGATAAGAAGCTATTCGGGTATAGCCAACACCGCGAATTGAGAATTGCCGCCATTCAATCGCTTTCCAAGATTGATCCGCGCTACGGGACGCAGGCTCTTGCCGACAGCGGCCTGGAAGCCGGAGAAATCGCCATCGCGCCGCTGGATTCCGGGGAAGGATGTCCGTGGGTTCGCCAGCGCCGCTACGAACGCATCATTCTGCCCAAGACGCTCTCCGCGACGCTTTCCAGTTCCTGGGGAAAGTCGAACATCGTCATGCGCGAGATGAGCCTTGGCGGCGGCATGGGCACGCGCAGCGACAATCTTCGCGTAGGGTCGGAAGCCCACGTGGAAATTTCTCTGGGCGTGAAAAAGATCAAGGGCGAAGTTCTTCTGCGCCGCGCCCGCGTCAACGAAATCGGGTTCGAATTCGTCAGCATGGATCTCGACAGCCGCTACCGTCTGCGCCGCGTTCTGGTCGAGGCACTGCAAAAAGTTCCTGACAACCGCGCCAGCAACTGGGACGGCGAACGGAAAACAACCTAAACAAGCTCTCAGCTGTCAGCTCTCAGGGAAACCAAATCCGTTGCGAGAACCAATCTTAGAGAGGCGGCTTGCTGCGTCTGGCCCGCACTTTGATTCGCGGGTGCCGATTTCCGCGCGAATAAAAAAGCCTCCGCTTTGCGGAGGCTTCTCATAGTGAACCGAAGACATCGAGCCCGTCTTAGATGAACTTCGTGAAGACAATCGTGAACAGCACCAGGGACTCAATAAAAGCGAGTCCAGTAATGAGGAACACCATAATCCCGGGGCGCGCCGCCGGGTTCCGCCCCAGCGCCTCGCAAGCCGACGACGCCACTCTAGACTGCCCAAATGCCGCCAACCCAGCCGCGAAGGCGATCGCAAAACTAGCGGCAATCGCCACCCAATTGGTGCCAGCCACCGCGGTTGTTGTGCCTTGTGCAAACGCCGGTACCGCCATCACTGAAGCCATCATCATCACAAACATCAA
>Ga0209698_10007911_pt1 | contig 11059 bp, 7 predicted proteins | sample LitLauG_LLR_2012_FD_187203 | JGI IMG/M metagenome (GOLD analysis project Ga0209698, IMG submission 187203) | Freshwater sediment microbial communities from Pennsylvania, USA - Little Laurel Run_MetaG_LLR_2012 (SPAdes) (version 2) | ecosystem: Environmental > Aquatic > Freshwater > Creek >... | reverse complement strand
GCCTACCTCGACCGCATCAACGTCAGCTTCGCCGTGCTGCAGATGGGGGAGCCACTTCACCTCACGGATAAGGTCAAGGGGCTGGGCTTCGGAATGTTTTTTGCCGGCTACTTCTTTTTTCAAGTGCCCAGCAATCTGGTGTTACAGAAGATGGGCGTGCGCCGCTGGATCTCCGGCCTGATGGTGACCTGGGGCATCGTGTCTTGCTCGATGATCTTCATCCGCGGGCCCGTCAGTTTCTATGTGCTGCGTTTTCTGTTAGGGGCGGCGGAAGCGGGATTCTTCCCCGGCATGATCCTTTACCTCAGGCAGTGGTTTCCGGCACGTGCCCGTGCGCGCGCCGTTGCCTGGTTCATGACCGCGAACCCACTGGCTGGGGTCATTGGCAGCCCAATCTCCGGCGCGTTATTAGGACTCCACGGGGCCGGACTGGCGGGCTGGCAGTGGCTGTTCCTCCTGGAAGGCACTCCTGCGGTAGTTCTGGGAGCCACAGTCTTCTGGGTGTTGGCCGACAGCCCACGAGAAGCGCGATGGCTTTCGGACGAGCAACGCTCGTGGCTGGTCGATGAGTTGGAACGTGAGCGGAGGGCAGATTCAGCCGTGCAGCGGGCCGGCCTATGGTCGGTCCTTGCTAACTGGCGCGTCTGGGCCCTTTCGGTCGTCTATTTCGGACTACCCACGTCCATGTACGGGGTGACCGCATGGTTGCCGACGGCGGTCCACAGCTTGCTGGGGCTGACCGCCCAGATGACCGGCCCCGTGGTTGCCATCCCTTACTTGGCTACGGCGATCGCCATGGTTATGGTAGGGCAGCATTCCGACCACTACGGCGAACGCCGATGGCATACCGCCCTGCCGGCTTTCTTGGGAGCGACGGCCTTGGTCGTGGCGGCATATAGCGGAGCGCCACTGATCGTGATTACGGGAATGAGTTTGGGAATGCTGGGTGCGCAGTCAATGGCTGGGCCGTTCTGGGCAATGGCCACCTCGCAGATGAGCGGTGCCACCGCCGCCGCTGCAATCGCTGTGATTAATTCGATCGCCAACCTCGGCGGATATTTTGGCTCCTCCATCATCGGACTTCTGCGTTCGCCAACCGGAAGCTTCGGAGGTGGTTTGCTGTCAATCGGGGCCGTGCTCGCGGTCAGTGGTTGCATGGCGCTGTTGGCAGGATCCCAACCGTCGCGGAATCGCTCGGTTTGAGACGTCCAATCCAGACGCCGTCAACGGTTCCACCTCGTGTGTCAAAAACGGCACAGACTGCAGACCGCGGCTTCGCGTAATCGCCTCAATTGTTTACAATAGGAGCTTCGCCTGTCTGCTGGCTCGCAAGCCTTTCATAGGCGATGAAAAGCATTTTGGAACAGCCAAACCACAATTCCAGTGCGGCCCCCACCGTCTACTGGCGGGTCGAAGGCAGCCTGCTTGACCTGACCGTGGTCAGGCCGGTGGCGTTCTTCACCTGGAACGCGCAGACGTTCGCCGAACGCATTCGGCGACGGGGCCTGATCTTCCTCATGGCGCTGCTGCGCCCGTTTCTCTATTCCACAAACCGCAAGTTTGCCACACGGGTGGTGCACACCGTTCTGCGCGGCGTGACCCGCGACCGGCTCGATCTGTTGGGTGAGGAATTCTTCCAGTACCACCTGAAGCCGCGATTAAAAGAGCCGGGCGTGCAAAAAGTGCGGGAACTTGTGCAGGCCGGGGCAGACGTCGTACTGGTGAGCCAGGCTTTGGAACACATCATGCGTCCGCTGGCGCAGCACCTGGGCGTCAAGCACATTGTCGCCAACCGCCTGGAGTTTCGTGATGGCACCGCGACCGGCAGGCTGCTGGAGCCCGTGATCCGCCCGCGCGGTGCATTCGCCCCCTTCCGTGAGAACATGCCAGACGGCCGGCGTGCTCCCAAGACGCTGGCCCGCCATCTGGACATTTCTCTCGAGACGCTGCGGGCTGCAGTCATACCTGTTGAGCGCGAGGCCGCTTTGCGGGCTCGGCCCGTCGTTTATTTTGAAAACCACCAGCAGGCTCAGGGATTCTCCGTTCGCCGGGCATTCGCCGGAAAGCATGTCATGCTGATCGGCGTCACCGGCTTCATCGGGAAGGTCTGGCTGGCGAACACCCTGCTGGATTTGCCCGGCGTGGAACGGATCTATCTGCTGATTCGCCGCCAGAAGTCCAACCCTGCCGAGCGCCGCTTCGAGAAGATGGTTGAAGAGACGCCGGTCTTCGATCCCCTGTTCGAGAAATATGGGGCAAGGCTCCCCCAGTTTCTGCATGAGAAAGTCGAGGTCGTTGAGGGCGACGTCACCCAACCGGGTCTCGGCCTGAATGCCGAGACGGCACGCCGCCTGCAGAAAAATCTCGACCTGATTATTAACAGTTCAGGCCTGACTGACTTCAATCCCGATCTGCGCGATGCGCTCGCCACCAATACCGACGCGGCGGTGAACATCCTCGAATTCACGCGCACAGCCGCCCACGCCGGTCTCGTACATCTTTCCACCTGCTACGTAGCCGGCGAGCAGGATGGCCGGGTCGCCGAGAAGATTACTCCCAACTACAATCCGCGCGGTCTGGCCGACTTCGACGCCGAGCGCGAATGGAAGACTCTGAATGAGTTGATCAAACAGGCCGACGCGCAGTCCGAGAGCGAAGAAGTGACTTCGGGACTTCGCATGCAGGCCCGGGCCAAAGAACATGCCGCCAAAGACTTACAAGGAGCGGCTCTGGAAAATCAGATTCGCAAGAATCGCGTTCGCTGGCTCAAGACCTGCCTCACGGAGAGTGGGACGCGACGCGCCAAGGAACTGGGTTGGCCGAACACATACACTCTGACCAAGAGCCTGGCGGAGTCGCTCATTGCGAAACGTGGTGCGGGACTGCCCATCGCTGTTGTCCGTCCGGCCATCGTTGAAACGTCGGTCTCCAAGCCATTCCTGGGATGGAATGAGGGCATCAACACTTCCGCGTCATTGTCGTATCTGCTCGGAACGTACTTCCGCCAGCTTCCATCCAAGGAGAGCAAGCGCCTCGACATTATCCCCGTAGACGCCGTCTGCTCGGGCATGACTCTGATCGCCGCCGCGGTCATGGAGCGTCGCCACGATCCGCTCTACCAACTCGCAACTTCCGTGACCAATCCTTGTGACATGGGCCGATCGATTGAGTTGACGTCCCTAGCCCACCGCAAGCACTACCGCGCCCAGGAGGGTCTGGAATCCTGGCTGCGCCTGCGTTTTGACGCGATTCCCGTTTCCAAGACGCGCTACAACCGCATGTCCGCTCCGGCCCAGAAGGCGATCGTAAAGTCCATCCAACGCATTATGTCGCCCCTGCCGCTGAAGAAAGCGCCGCTGGTCAAGACGGAGCGCAGTCTGGAGCGCGTCGAAAAACTGATTGAACTGTTCGAACCCTTCATCCTGCTGAACGAGCACGATTTTGCCGCCGACAACATTGAAAAGCTTTCGCACGCTCTTGCGCCCGAAGAGCGCGACCTGTTCGGCTACAACACGCGCGGGCTCGATTGGTGGGACTACTGGATCAACATTCACATCCCAGCGCTTCGCCGCTGGACGTATCCTCTGATTGAAGGCCGTCCGCTGGAAGCACGGCCTCCCCGCAACTTTCAACTTGCACCCGCAAACGGAGATGCCGTGAAAACCGGGACCGACGGAGCCACGTGGCGATATTCCTGACCGGATCGACCGGATACATCGGTGCGCACGTTGCCGCGAATCTGCTGGAAGGGCACGGCGCCTCCCTGAACCTGCTCGTGCGGGCGCGCGATGTGCAGGAGGCACAGTTGCGGCTGTGGCGTGCGCTGCAGTTGCACCTCGATTTTCCGCGTTTTTATGAATACTTGCAGACCAAGGTGCGCGTGTTTTGTGGAGATCTGACCTCGCCGGGTTTCGGCTTGAACCGTGATGAATACGACCGCTTGGTGCACACCACCGATTCCGTTATCCACTGCGCGGCTTCGTTGAATCGCAAGTCGGAGAAGAGTTGCCTGAACGTGAATTTGCGCGGCACGCTCGAAGTCCTGACCTTGGCGCGGCATGCGGAGCACTATCATGGCCTGCGCCGCTTCAGCGAAGTCAGCACCGTCGCCGTGGCCGGAAAGCGCAAGAATGAAGTCGTCACCGAGGATCGCTCGATCGAGTGGGACCGTTCCGATTACGACCCCTATGCCCGCACCAAGAAATTCTGCGAGCACATGGCGCGAGTGCTGCTGCCCGATACACCCAAGACCATTTTCCGCCCCAGCATCGTGCTGGGCGACAGCCGCCATGCGGAGACGACGCAGTTCGATATGGTCAAGGCATTCGTATTCCTGGCCGGCCTGCCCGCCCTGCCGTTTCGTCCCAGCGACAAGATCGACATCGTGAACGTGGATTTTGTCGCCGACGCGATTTCGACCCTCCACCAGAAGGATCAGCCGCAGTACGACACCTACCATCTTTCCTCGGGGGCCGCGTCGCAGACCTTCCGCCAGTTGACGACGGCCCTGGCCGCACAGCAGCAGAAGCGCGCGCCCGTGTTCCTACCCTTCGCGGAGAAGACTTTCACCAGTTCGGTCAACTTCCTTTCGAATCGCAAGGGCCCGACCGGTTACGGCGCATCGCTGCTGAAAGTCTTCATGCCCTACCTGGTGTGGAACACGGTCTTCGACAATACCCGCGTGACTTCGGAGTTGGGGCGTAAGCCGGTTCCGTTCTCGCAATACAGTTTTCCGTTGCTGAAATTCAGCCGCGACAACCAGTTCGAGTACAAATACAAGCCCTGGCCCGCGGCCGCAGGAGGTAACGCCGCATGATGGACTTGATTCTGGAAGCGTGGGTCAGCGGCAACATCGAGCGCAAAAAGCTGGGATGGATGCTAGGAGCCGGCAAGCCCTGGCAGCCGGGCGAGAAATTGAAGCTGCTCTTTGCCGGCTACAACGGCACGCGCAACATGGGCTCCGACGTTCGCGTGGAAGAAATGTTGCGCCAGATCCGCCACATCCTAGGGGCCGACCGTTGCGACTTCAGCGTGATGAGTTTTAACTTCGAGCGCTCTCGCGGTTATTTCGAAAATACCGCCCAAGTGCACCTCCCGGATATTTTCCCGCCATTTCTGGCCAACGAAGTGCCCAAGCACCACGGAGTCGTAGCCTGCGAAGGTTCGATGTTCAAAAGCAAATTCGCCAACGCTTTGGCCACGATGATGATCGGCTCGCTGGGGATTGCCGCGGCGCAGAACAAACTCTCCGTCGGCTACGGCTCCGAGGCCGGGCACATGGATCCGGTCGTCCGCAAAATGTGTGCGCGTTATTGCAAGAATTCTCTAGTCATCACGCGCAATGAAGAATCCCGCACGGTGCTGCGTGACTTAGGCGTGCCGACCGAACTGGGCACCGACACCGCCTGGACCTTCGACCCTAGCCCGGCCGAGTACGGACAGAATGTTTTGCGGCAAGTCGGCTGGGATGGGCAAACCCCGGTGCTGGTCGTCTGTCCCATCAATCCGTTCGAATGGCCAGTGAAAGCGTCGATCGGAAAGCTGGCTTTGCACACCGTGGCCGGAGCCTATAAAGAAAGCCACTATCGCGGACCTTATTTCCATACCTCAGGTCCGGCGGCCGACGCCGCCTATGCGCGGTACTTAAACGCGATCGCGAACGCGGTGGCCGCGTTCCGCAAGCAGCGAAACGTCTTCGTGATCATGGTCGCGACCGAGCGCCTCGATTCCCGCCCGGCCAATCGCATTTCCGAAAAACTCGGTGGCGTGCCGGTGCTAACTTCCGACCAGTACAACATGTACGAACTGGTCAGCATTCTCCGTGCCTGCCACATGATGGCCTCGTCGCGCTATCACGGCATTGTGACGTCGATGCCGGCACTGGTTCCATCTGCCGGCATCACGATGGACGAGCGCATCCGCAACCTCATGCGCGAGCGTGGCCACGAGGAGTTGCTCATGAATGTCGATGATCCGGATCTCGAACAGAGATTGCTCGCGGCTCTTGAGATCCTCGCAACCGACGGCGAGCGTATCGCTGACGGCATTGCACGCACGGTCGTGAAGAATCTGAAGTTGATGGCGCGTATGGGCGTTTACTTTGAAGAAGAACTCCAGCGGCGGTATCCCGAATTTCCAACCCGCCGTGGCGAATGGAGCTGGGAAGATTACTTGCCGCCCATGAATTCTTCGCTACGCGAGTTAGTTGCGGGGTACAGCTAGAAGCGGTCGAACTACCGGTTGGGAAACTCCGGCTCGTGCAGGTTTTGGGAAGGGCACGACTTTTAGTCGTGCCGCTAGAGACAGGATCAACGCCGGGCTTTAGCCCCTGAGGTTCGCTCGTTTTTCTTAACGTTGAATGAGCTTGCTATTCGCAGGTCTGATATCAGAAACGCATGCCTTTCGTCGGCGAAATATTCTCGCAACTGAAAGCGGCTGCAAGCACCACGGTGCTGCAGGAAATCTGCGACGGCCGCGTCACGGGTGTGACCGGCGCCGAACTCCTCGAGGTGGTCGGCAAGGCGCGGACGTTCCTCGCCGCTAGAGGCCTGCAGAAAGGCGATCGCTGCGGACTGCTCGCGGCCAACAGCATACGCTGGGTGGCGATGGATTTAGCGGCCATGGCGGAGGGCCTGATCGTAGTCCCGCTTTATTTCCGCCAGGCTCCGGCTGAACTCGTCACGATGATGAACGACAGCACGCCCTCGTTGGTCTGCTGTGGAGACGCACCGTTGCGCGATGGAATTCAGAAGGGTTGGCCCGAGGCACCGCCGCACTTCCTTTTCGACGAGATCTTCGCCGACGCCGGGGCAGTACCGCTTGATCGCCCGCAAGTTCGGGACACCGATCCCGTCACTATCATCTACACTTCCGGCACTTCCGGCGAGGCCAAAGGGGTAGTGTTGACCGCGGCCAATGTCGGTTTCATGCTGGGTTGCACTGCTGCCCGACTCGACCAGTTGATGGACGGCCGGTCCGGGCAGGACCGCATCTTCCACTACCTCCCCTTCAGCTTTTGCGCGTCCTGGATCGCCGTGTTGACCTTCCTGAAGCGTGGCAGCCTGGTCACGCTGAACTCCGACTTAGCGAAGATTCCGAGCGACATGCCGGCGGTGGCACCGCATTATTTTCTCAACGTGCCGCAGTTGCTGGAACGGATGCGCCGCGGCGTGGATGAACAAATCGCGCAAAAGGGCGGGATCGCGCAGGCGATCTATTCGCGAGCGAAAGCGGCGTGGCCTCGAAAGGGAAGCGCTCACCAATCGGGCGATGGCATCTGGCTGTGGTTCGCCGATACGCTCGTCTTTCCGACAATCCGCAAGAAAATGGTCGGCGAGAATTTGAAGGCCCTTATCTGCGGCTCGGCCCCGCTCATTCCCGAGACTCAGGAGTACTTTCGCATGCTCGGCATTCCCGTGTTGCAGGTTTACGGGTTGACCGAAACCACCGGGATCTGCACCATGGACGATCCCGCAAGCCCCGTGCCCGGCCGCGTCGGACCGGCGATCCCCGGCATCGAGATGAGGCTGGGCGAGAATGATGAGATCGTGGTCCGCGGCCCCAACATCTTCCCGGGCTACTGGAACCGCCCGCAGCAAACCGCGGAAGTGCTCCGCGACGGATGGTTCCACAGCGGCGACCAGGGCGAACAGGATGCCTCCGGAAATTGGCGGATCGTCGGACGGATCAAGAATCTGATTGTCCTTGGCTCCGGTCACAAGATCGCGCCGGAAACCATTGAAGACGAAATCGCCCGCGTCCTGCCCGGTGCGCAACAAGTAGTCGTGGTGGGCAATGGCCGCGGCTATCTTTCCGCAATCGTTACTGGAATCGTGACTGCCGATCAGGTGCAGGCCGCTCTCGACGCCGTGAATCCGGAACTGCCGCACTACAAGCAGGTCCGGGCGTTTGTTCTCCGGCCAGAACCGTTTTCCATCGAGAATGGCATGCTGACGGCCAACGGCAAGCTGAAGCGCGACCTGATTGCCGCGCGCATGAAGAACGAGATCGACGACATGTACCGGACGGTAAAGACTGCATGAGCACCGTTGAAGTCCTCGGCCGCACGGGCGAAGCGATGTCGTATCGGTTGAACGACGGTGTTATAGAACTCGCGCTGCATCGTGGGCCATGCAATGAAATCGGGTCTCTGTCTCTCGATGAATTAGAGGCATTCGCCTCCGCGCTCGAAACCTTGCAGCAGCCTGCTCACGCTCTCATCATTTACAGCGATCTGAAGTCAGGCTTCTGCGCTGGCGCCGATCTGCGCGAGCTCTATCGGCGATCGCAAACCATGGACAAAGCCGAAGCCTTGAAGGGCGTGCGCCATTTTTTGGAGCGCATTCACCGTGTCCTGAACCTCATTGATGCAGCGCCCCTGATCACCATCGCTGCCGTGAGCGGTGTCACGTTCGGGGGTGGGTTCGAACTTGCTCTGGCCTGCGATTTGATTATTGCGGACAAAATGGCCCGCTTCTGCTTTCCGGAATTGAGGTTGGGGTTGATTCCCGGTTTCGGTGGAATCCCGCGCCTGAAGCGGGATTGCGGCAATGCAGTCGTGCGCGACTTGCTCTTGACCGGCCGAAGTTTCAACGCCAGCAAGGCACAACAGATCGGCCTCGTAAGTCAGGTTGTAGCCGAGGGTGAGGCGCTGCGCGTGGCCCGGGCGACCGCCGCTCAGATCGGGAAGTTCGACCGCCAGACCGCGATCGCCGCCAAGCGATTCATCAAGCCGATCCCGCACGAAGAATTGCGCCAGGAGATCGACTTCTTTTGCGAGTTGTTTTCCCGTCCTGAGGTGGAAGCCGCACTGAAGACATTTGTCGAAAGCACCAATGCGCAGCCGTATTTGCCATAATTGGTAATGAGAAAGATAGAATTACTCGAATGCAAACCACCGATCAGACACTCGATGAAATCCTTGCTCTCGCCGCCGCGCACTTCAAAGTTCCGCGCGAAAAGCTTTCGCCCGATGACGACTTCTTCAAGACGCTCGGCATCAATAGCCTACAGACGCTCGACTTGTTAACGAAACTGGAGAACCACTTCGGTGTCGAGCTTCCGGACTACGAACTGCAAGGCGTGACCGACTTCCGCACGCTAGCCGGTAAGATTCGGGCGCGGCTGTGACACTGACTTGCGATTATCGATTGCCGATCGACCGGGGAACTGCATCGCCAATTGGCAATCGAAATTCGGCAACCGACAATTCTTGGTTCTGAATGCTTGATCTCCGTCAATACACCTGTTTAGGAGCGGCACTGCGCGATGCCCTCGATCGCTTCTCCTCCGAAGTCTGCCTGATCGAGGCCGATCGCGATCGCGAGAAAGTCCGCCTCACCTATTCCGACTTCAAAGAAATTGCGCTACCCCTGACCCGCGCGCTCGGGGACGCCGAATTCGATCCTGGCGACCGCGCCGCCATCATCATGACGAATCAGTCAAAATGGCTGATCTCCGCTTACTCGATCTTCTACTGTGGCGGCGTACTCGTCCCTTTGGACTACAAACTGACCGCTGCCGAGCATCTGCAACTCCTGGCCCACTCGAAAGCCAAGTTACTCATCGTCGAGTACCACCTCTGGCGGGCCATCATGCAGTCCCCCGAATTCCAGAAGATCGGGACGAAATTGGTGCTAGTAACGGAAGCCCCGCTGGGTGCGGATTTAGCGGGTGCCTTTCGTTTTGAAGACTTCAAACGCAAAGGCGCTCCCGACTTCGTCATGCGCCAGCGCGACGACGTAGCCTGTATCGTCTATTCCTCGGGAACCGGCGGCCGCCCCAAGGGCTGCGTTCTCACCCACGAAAATTATCTCGAGCAATGCCGGGCGCTCACCGCCTGGTATCCGTTCTGGCCGGGCGTCCGCTACCTCAGCATCCTGCCCACCAACCACGCCATCGACTTCATGGTCGGGTTTATCGGGCCATTCGTGTGCGGAGCGTGCGTTGTGCACCTGCGCACTCTGCGTCCCGAGTTTGTGCGCGACGCTTTCGTCCGTTACCGCATCACCTACGTTTCGCTGGTCCCGATGATCGTGAAGAATCTGGAGCGCGGCCTGCGCGCCAAGTTCGACGAACTGCCCTCGTGGAAGCGGGCGTTGCTCAACACGATGATCGCTACCAACAAACTGCTGACTCGCCGCCAGCCGAAGGTGAAACTCAGCCGCATGTTACTCCCCGGCGTGCACCGTGGATTTGGAGGCGAGTTGCTGGCGCTAATAACCGGCGGCGCGTTCATCGAACCTTCGACCATGCAGTTTTTCTACGACCTCGGCATTCCCGTGGTGAACGGTTACGGTCTCACCGAGGCGGGGACCGCTCTCACGCTCAACGATCTCAAGCCCTTTCGTGCCGATACCGTCGGCAAGCCACTGCCGGGCGTCGAACTGCGCCTTCTGAACCCGGACGCGGATGGAGTCGGGGAAGTCGCGGTCCGCAGCATGACGGTCATGTCGCACTACCTCGACGATCCTGAACTAACACTGGAGACGATCGTCGACGGCTGGCTTCTGACCGGCGATCTCGGCCGTTTCGACGGCAACGGCCATCTCCAGCTTTTTGGCCGCAAGAAAAATATGATCGTCACCGAGGGCGGAAAAAACATCTACCCCGAGGACATCGAGACCGTCTTCGATGCATTGCCGGTAAAGGAATATTGTGTGTTCGCCGCGAACTACATCTGGCCGAAAAAGGAACTCGGTCGCGAGCGGTTGGTCCTTGTCCTGCGGCTCGAGCAGAACCAGAAATTCGACAGCACCCTGGCCGAAGACGTCTCGGCGCGAAACCGGCGCTTGCCCGATTTCAAGCGTGTCGCCGGATATCTCATCTGGAACAAGGATTTTCCGCGCACCGCCTCGATGAAGATCAAGCGGCAAGCATTGGCCGAAGAAATCGGCCAATCGGCGGACCAGAGTGGCCTAGTGAGCCTGTGAACAACCGCTGACATCTCCCGCGGGGAGCGGGTAGGGTACGCGGCTTTAGAAGCCATCTCATAAAACGGATCCGGGAAGGGCACGGCTTAAGCCGTGCCGCCAAGGACCAATAGGGATGCGGGCTTTAG
>Ga0209698_10007910_pt1 | contig 11060 bp, 13 predicted proteins | sample LitLauG_LLR_2012_FD_187203 | JGI IMG/M metagenome (GOLD analysis project Ga0209698, IMG submission 187203) | Freshwater sediment microbial communities from Pennsylvania, USA - Little Laurel Run_MetaG_LLR_2012 (SPAdes) (version 2) | ecosystem: Environmental > Aquatic > Freshwater > Creek >... | reverse complement strand
GAATATTAACGAGCTCGCGAACTCGCTGAAGCCGATCGTGCTGCCCGGCGAAACCATGCGCGTGTTCATCCTGAAAGAAGGCAAGGAATACAACCAGGGCGTGGCCTACCTGGATGATGGGACGATGGTCGTTGTCGACAACGCCCGCAAAATGATCGGCAAGACCATTGATGTGTCGGTGACATCCGTTCTGCAGACGACCGCGGGCAAGATGATTTTCGGAAAATGGGACGAACGCGCCGCCTATTCCCGGCAAGCCGTTCCGGTTCCGGCGACACCTACTGTCGTTCCGGTCGTCACTACCACAGCAACCGTGGTGCCTGGGCCAGCCGCTGTCGACACAAAGACTGGACCGTCTTGAGAGTCTAGATGTTGGTTATCGCGCTGGCCTGAGAAGTGCAAACGGTTTCCCGGCCGTCGATCTGACTTGCACCATGTCGATCATTTGAACAAGCCGCCTTCGCGCCCGTATACTTACAGCCCGCCATGAAGGTTGTTGTCATCATTCCCGCTGCCGGTCTGGGGACGCGCATGGCCCCCCTGTCGAGCGCAAAAGACGCGAGGCCCCATCTTTCGAAGCAATTCACCGAGCTTGCAGGAACACCGATCCTCATCCATACGCTGCGCAGGTTCGCTGCGGTGGATGAGGTCACCGAGATCTGGATTGCGCTACGGGAAAATGAGATCGAAGGCTTTCGCGAGCGGCTGCAAAAAGAATCGGCCGGCGTACTCCGAAAGAAGATCGAACTCGTGATTGGCGGCGAGCACCGCCAGCAATCCGTGGAGCATGCGCTCAACGCGATTGCCGCTGCACCCGATGACATTGTGCTCGTCCATGACGCTGTCCGCCCATTGGTTACGAACGAGATCATCAACGAAGTCATTGAAGCGGCCCAGAAATACGGAGCCGCGATTGCCGGGCTTCCCGCGGTCGATACGGTGAAACAAGTTGAGCGAACGGCTGAAGGGGCGATCATCAAGGCGACAATTCCACGCGCGGGCGTCGTTCTGGCACAAACTCCACAGGGATTCCGCTATGACGTGATCAAGAAGGTGTTTGACGAAGCGACCGCCGATGGTTTCATGGGCACCGATGAAGCTTCCCTGGCCGAGCGCTCGGGGCACGAAGTGGCCGTGGTGATGGGCTCGCCGAAGAACATAAAGATTACCACCCCAGGAGACATGGAATTAGCAGAGTTCTATCTGAAACACGGAACTCGACAATAGAGACAATCCTCAGATGCCAACGACCAACCACCGACGGTCAACGACCGCAAAACCGTCAACTCGCATTGGATACGGATTTGACTCCCATGAATTCCGACCCGGCGTTCCGCTGAAGATCGGGGGCATTACTCTCCAGCACGACAAGGGACTCGGCGGCCACTCCGACGGAGACGTGCTGCTGCACTCCATTACCGACGCGCTACTCGGAGCCGTTGCGGCACCAGACATCGGAGCGCTGTTTCCACCCTCGGACCCAAAGTGGAAGGGCGCTGACTCCGTGATCTTTCTGCGGGAGGCGTTGAAGAGAGTGCGCAGCGCCGGATATGCGGTGGCCAACGTCGACGCCAGCCTCATCCTGGCTGCCCCGAAGATCGGTCCGCATGCGGCATCCATCCGTACCCGCGTGGCCGAGTTGCTCGGCGTGCCCGGTGACTGCGTCGGGTTGAAGGCCAAGACTCCAGAAGGGCTGAATCTGGAAAACGCCGCAGTCGCGCACGTCGTGGTGCTTCTGGAGAAAGCGAAGTCAGCAGGAAAAGCAGCGCGAAAGAGGCGCTGAGAAATCTTTCTTCACCTTTTGCTGGCGGCCTCGACCAGTGCCCCAAAAATGTTTCGGGAAACGGGATCTTCCGTCGAACGCTCAGGGTGCCACTGCACTGCCAACACGAACTGGTCCGGTGCTGTTCCTTCCAGGGCTTCAACGATCCCGTCGTCAGGACAGCGTGCGACGATGCGCAGGCCCTCACCCGCTGCGCCGGCGGACTGATGATGTGAAGAATTAACCGGCACCCGTAGCGGACTTCGGACCTCGTACTGGGGACTCTTTGAAGTCACGATTCCGAAGAGTTTAGAGACCGGATCGATTTCGACGGAGTGAGCCACCGCAACCTTCTTACCCGCTTCGTGATTCACCTTCGCCCGCGTTTCCTCAGGGAGAGAATCTGGTATGTGCTGGATCAGCGATCCCTTGCAGAACACATTCAGGCTCTGCAAACCGTAGCAGATTCCGAGCACCGGCTTGCGGTGTGCGTAGGCGTCTTCCAGTAGAAGATCATCCACTGCTTCGCGACGAACGTCGGCATGGGCCGTGTGGGCCGATTTCTCCTGCTGAAATCTTGCTGGATCGACATCTGCATTGCTGCCCGGCAAAAGGACGCCAGAGCAGGTATCGATCAGAGCTCTGACCTCGGCCGGACTCACATCCAGGGGAATCCGCACGGGCTCGCCGCCGGCCAATGCGACAGCACGCTCGTATTGCGGAATGGCGCGCTCGCCGTATTCGCGGTCGGTCGAGTGCGGCATGGGGATGGCGATGCGAGCAGGCATTCGTTAGCCCATTCTCTCAATCGCCGACAGGGTTTTCACCTGGCGATAGTGGCGGATTTCCATGACCAGCGAGAGCACAAAGATGATTGTCCCCGCAACCAGGGCCATGGGCAGCGCAATCAGGCGGTAGGCGATTCGCATGTCAGGATGGATTCCCCGCAGCGCCGCCACGATCACTGTCCCGAAGATTCCAACCAGTAGACTCAGAGCGAAACAGATCAGGGTTCCGATAAAGGTTGCAAGTAAAACGCGGAGCGGAATGCCGTACCATCGCGGCGGTCGCTGTACTGTTCCGGGGGCCATCAACTTCATCCCCGGCGCTTGTAGAGGATGGCGAATTCGAACCCAGAATTGGGTGGGAACAATTCGGCGACTTTGCGCAACCGCTCCGCCAAGGCGGACGGGGTCAGCAGCGGGTAGTCGCGCTCCCGCAAGTCCCAGTAGCCAAAATCGAGGTAGAGCGAGAGCAGATAAATCGAGATCGTGTCCGAAAAAGTGGCTTCCAGATACTCGTTCTTAAAGCGCTCGGCGTCGGGTCCGTTAGCGGTAGCGAGCTTGCGGGATTCCCAGGCATCGAGCGAAGTCTCCCCACGAACTCCGGCTTCCACCTGGCTCCAGGCGAGATCGGCAAATTCGCTCGACACTCCGGCGTGTTCGACAAGCGCGTGCCCAACGTTGATAAAGAACTCGAACGCCACCGAGAACTTGTCGTCCATCAGGCGGGTGGAGATGAAGACGCATTGCGAGTCGCCGAGACTCAAATTGCGATGGCAGACCGCGTTATCACTGAGAGCTACGTCGTAGCGATCGGCGATGAGGATTTCGTCGCCGTGGCTGATCGTCAGAGGGACGAAGTAATACGCCTTGCGTTCGAGTGCAGTCGCGATGCGGGTCGGAACGGCGGCGACCATGCGTTCGAGGTCGAAAGAGTTGACGGCGATCTCGCCGGCGCTGGCGTAACAGACGCCATTCGGGGCTTGGGAAACCGGGGTCTGCTGGACCACTTCGGCCGGGCTACGCGTGATGGCTGGGGCTGCCTGAGACATCAGACTTATTCTACACAGCGCCCTAGCACTTGCGCGTTTAATCCCAGTTCTGGCGCCGCAGATTCACGCGGATCAACGCCGATCCGTCGAGAATCCATCCGCGCCAAAGCCAGCGCTATTTATTCGAGAGCACGAAGTCGACCGTGCTGACCTGATTGCCACTGACGGTGACAGATTTCTCCCACGTTTTGGGCGGGTCGAAAACTGGACGCTGCACGCTGTGTTCGGTCAGCACGTCGTAGGCCTGCTCTTTGCCGGCCAGTTTCAAACCCTCGTGCCAGGCGACAATCTGATACGTTCCCGGGGGAACGTTGGTGAACTCGAAACTCCCGCTCTGGTCGGTAACGGCATAGTAGGGGTGCGGTGCCACGAACATCTCCGCATTCATCCAGACGTGGCCTCCGTTGCAGCGCAGGTTGACTAGGCCAGGAGTCTGCATGGAGCGTGAGATCACGCGGCCGGTAAAAGGAAAGGGAAGGTTAAAGGTGGCGGCGCCGTCCATGTGAATCGTATGCAGGGTTGCATCGGAGCTTTGCATGTCGAGTGACCCGCCCTGGGGGACCAGGAGAATGTGCGGAATATAGCGGCAGTACTTCTGGTCGAGATGGCGGCGCTGCTCTGGCAGGTCCATCGCCTTCCCGGCTTTGATGTCCTTCAGATAAACGACCGTGTTGGCGACGCCGCCTTGCGGACCAACAATGAGGCGTTCGAGATCCCTAGTCTTCTTGGAATCAGGGTCGCAAATCTGCGGGTCTTTGGTAATGGGGAATTCGGCTGTGTGAGGAACCGGCCCGGACCACTTCACGGTGCCCGAGATCGTGCCTCCGTCGGTCACAGTGATGACTTTGTAATCCTGAGCAAAGGCCGCAGCGGCAAAGATCAAGCTTAAGAACAGGTTGCGTGCAATAACCCGGCGCATACTCCACCCCTTGATGCTCGAGGTTCAGCACCGCAGCCGATGCCCTCGAGCATGAGAATTTGGCCGTACTCCCGCTCACACTGTCCTACTTCCCAACTTGCGGGATCGATGCTGCACAGGGGCCCGGAAATCCGGGGCAACACTTGTGATTGCAGGACTTACTGTTTTCAACGGGGGAACCGTCTTGCCCGTCCAACGGGTGGCGGTTTTGATTGAAATCACAACTAGAGTGCGCCTTGTACAAAAAACCGTCGAGATTACCAAAGTGATAGTACGTGTAGGGTGAATAGCGCAATTAAGCGGGCAAGACTGGTTGGGGCCGTAAAGCAGATGTATAGGGTTTTCTGGGGTTATGACTCGAGCGACCCTCTCAAAAACTTTTCTTATCTTAGCTTTGACCCCAAATCAACGGGCAAGACTACAATCGTCCGTCCATGCCTGTCACCGTCAAATCGTTCGCGAAGATCAATCTCGGGCTGCGCATCGGTCCGGCGCGAGAAGATGGCTTTCATGAGCTTCGGACTGTTTATCAGACGATTGGTCTGCATGATGTGATTCGGGTAAGCATGCAGCGCGGAACCGGGATCGAGATTCGTTGTGCCGACCCGCGTGTGCCCCGGGATGAGTCGAATACCTGCTTCCGTATTGTTGAGCGAGCTATGGCTGCGCTTGGAACGAAGGGGCGTGTCGTCATCGAGATCGAAAAGCGGCTGCCTGTGCAGGGTGGACTCGGCGGAGCTTCGGCCAACGCAGTAGCAGCTTTGTTGGGGCTGGAGCGCGCCGCTCGCAAGACGCTTACGCCGGCTGAGAAGTTGCGGATCGCGGCGGACGTCGGATCGGATCTGCCGCTGTTTCTGATGGGCGGCGCAGTGTTGGGTGTGGGGCGGGGAGAGCAGGTCTATCCTCTGCCGGATTTTCCGGCGACAGCGTGTGTGGTGGTGACGCCGGAGATTGGCGTTTCGACTCCGAAGGCGTTTGCGGAGTGGGACCGGTTGTGTGGCGCGGGCGCTTCCGCCCGCGAAGGCCTGCTTGCGCCGAGTGCTGATGAGGTGTCCAACAAAGAGCCAGCCGAGCTTCGCTCGGCACGGACGGGCGAAGGCGCCTGTCCCCACACGAGCCGTGCCGGCGACAGGCTGACCGACCAAACGAAATTGACGGTACCCACTGGCTTCGGTAGAATGAATGAGCTTGGCCGCAGCTTGTCGGCGTGGCTGAGCGGGCTGTACTCCAGTGCTCCTTCTGATTTTTTGGAAAGAGGGGGCCGGGCCGGGAATCCGCTTCTCCGGCTTGTCCGGGCTGGGATCGAAAACGACTTCGAGCAAGTCGTCTTTCCTCAGTATCCCACGCTAGGCGAGGCTAAAGGTGCGCTAGTGCGCGCGGGCGCAAGGTATGCGTCTCTGTCGGGCTCTGGCTCTACGCTGTATGGGCTGTTTGCCTCGCGGCAGGCTGCGGCTTCAGCGGTTAAGAAGCTGCGGAGGGCTGGTTGGGCGGCACAGGCGGCCATGACGCTGACGCGGGCGGCTTACTGGCGGCGGATGTGGGCGGAATGAAGTTCGTGGTCGGGGCGCTCGGTTTCGCCCTCGCTGGACAGCCGAGGCGGCTGTCGCCACGTGGTCCGACTGGGCTGTCGGGCACGCGAGTTGGGTCAGCGAATTTTTGATTGTTGAAATCGGATTGTTGCATGACAATAGAGTCCCCCGTTTGGGGGTTCAATCAACAATCAAGATTCATCAATCAATGGCTCACTGGGCCGTCGACTAATGGTAGGTCAAGTGCCTTTGGAGCACTTTGTCTAGGTTCGAATCCTAGCGGCCCAGCCAAGAATTCGGCTGTTGCTAGTACCCAGTCGCCAGAAAACCCGCTGGCTCGGGGAGCTTGCAAAAAACGGTAAGAACTGAAGGCCAGGAGCCCAGAGAACCATGGCAACTTTAGTCACACCGACCGACAAGGCTGAAAAAGTTGAGAAGAAGAGTCCGCCAGTGACTGACGAAAAGTCGGAGCGGAAGCCGCGACAGCGGACCGACGACAAGTTCAAGATTTTCAGCGGCAGCGCAAACGAGTCTTTGGCAAACGAGGTCTGCCACTTTCTCGGGATGCAGCGCGGGCAGGCGCAGGTCACGCGCTTTGCCGACGGCGAGTGTTACGTTCAGATTCAGGAGAACGTGCGTGGGGCCGACGTTTTCGTGATGCAGCCTACGTGCCGTCCAGTGGATGAGCACCTGATGGAGCTGATGCTGATGATTGATGCCTTGAAGCGCGCCTCGGCGCGGCGCATCACGGCGGTGATTCCATACTTTGGGTACGCAAGGCAGGACCGGAAAGACAAGCCGCGGAGCCCGATCTCGTCGAAGCTGGTGGCCGATCTGCTGACCACCGCCGGGGCGAACCGGGCCTTGATCGTGGATTTACACACGCCGCAGTTGCAGGGATTTTTCAACATCCCGGTGGATCATCTGTTTGCTTCACCGGTGCTGGTGGATCACTTCCGCAAGCTGGCGTTGCCGAACCTGACAGTGGTTTCGCCCGACGCAGGCGGCGTGGAACGCGCGAGATTTTTCGCGAAGAAGGTGGATGCGGCACTGGCTATCGTCGATAAACGGCGCGTCGAGATGAACGTGGCCGAGATCATGAATGTGATTGGCGACGTTCACGGACGGACCTGCTTGATCATCGACGATTTGATCGATACGGCCGGTACGCTGGTGAAGACAGCCGCCGCCTTGATCGAAAACGGCGCGACCAGCGTTTATGCGTGCGCATCGCATGCCGTGCTGTCGGGGCCGGCGGTCGAGAACATTCGAAACTCCGTCATCAAGGAAGTTGTGGTGACGAACACGATCCCGCTGAACGCCGAGGCCGAGGCGGCGCGAACGGAGAAGGGCGGAAAGATTCACGTCCTCTCGATTGCGGGATTGATTGGCCGCGCGATTCAAGCCAATCACGAAGAGACTTCGGTGAGTAAGTTGTTCATGTGAGTTGTGAGCCATCAGCTTGGAGCTACGAGCAGACAAGGTTGCTCGCGGCTCATAGCTCGAAGCTCATCGCTGATTCTTAGATAGGAATTGACATTTATGGCGACTGCATTGGAAACCAACGTATTGGAAGCGCAGGCACGGAAGCCGGGCACAAAGAACGAGGCTCGGCGTGTGCGGCGCGATGGCAAGATTCCGGCCGTAGTTTACGGAGCAGGCAAGGACTCGCTTTCGATCAGCGTGGATCCGCGCGTGGTGACGCGAATCCTGAATTCCGAGACCGGCCACAACACCATCTTCGATCTCGCCCTGGACGGTGAGAAGACCAAGGCCATGATCGTCGACTGGCAGTATGAGCCCATCAAGGGCCGTCTGCTGCACATCGATCTGAAGCGGATTGCCCTCGACAAAGTGCTGCGCGTCGGCGTGCCCATCTTCTTGAAGGGCGAAGCGGCGGGCGTGAAGCAGGAAGGGGGCATTCTCGAACAGATGCTGCGTGAAGTCGAAATCGAGTGCTTGCCTGCCGACATTCCAAGCCATATCGATGTCGATGTGTCACACTTGACCTTCGGCAAGGTGTTGCGCGTTTCCGATCTGCCGCATTCCGAGAAACTGAAGTTCCTGACCGATCCGAACCAGCCTGTGGCGCACGTGACCTCGGTGAAGGAAGAGGTTGTGGTCACGCCTGAGGCTGCGGCGGCGGAAGCGGGGGCTGCTCCGGCTGAACCCGAAGTTATCAAGAAGGGCAAGCAGGAGACTGAGGAAGAAGGGGCCGAGGCTGCTCCGGAGAAGGCTGAAAAGAAAGAGAAGAAATAGTCTCGTGGACAGGCCTTGCCCCGGTTCGGCTGCGCTTTGCGCTAGCCGGACAGCCGAGGCGGCTGTCTCTACATGGTACGGGATGGTGGCGTGAAACTGATTGTTGGTCTCGGTAACCCCGGAAGCGACTATCAGCTCACGCCGCATAACCTGGGGTTTCTGGCGGTTGATCGGATCGCGGGGAACCTCGGAGTGGAAGTGAGAAACCGGCAATGCCGGGCGCTGACGGCGCGAACCGTAATCGCCGATCAGATGGTACTGCTGGCCAAGCCCGAGACGTTCATGAATCTGAGCGGGCTCGCGGTGCGGGAGTTGTTGCGGGAGTACGAGGCGAGTCCGGAGTCGGACCTGATCGTGATTCAGGACGAACTGGATTTCCCGCTGGGCACGTTGCGGATCCATACGCGGCGCAGTTCGGCGGGGCACAACGGCATCGAGTCAATCATCGGTGCGCTGAACACGCAGGATTTCCTGCGGATTCGGGTCGGGGTGGCGCCGGAGCGGAAAGTCGGAGATGGAGCAGAGTACCTGCTGGCTCCGATGAAGAAGAAAGAGCTGGAAGTTGTAGACGGAATGCTCGACACCGCGTCGGAAGCCGTGAAGGTGATTTTGAAGGATGGTCCGGCGGCGGCGATGAATCGCTTCAACCGCAAAGACGATAGGGACCAGGGATCAGAGGACAGGGGTCAGTAAAAGCACGACAGATTTGCGAGCCGGGTCTTAGCCCTGGCCCCTGCAGAAGTTTGGAGATAACGAATGAATCGTACCTATGAATTGATGTTCATCGTCCGCCCGGATATGACGGACGAAGATCTCGACAAACTGATTTCGACGCTGCAGTCGGTTGTGCCCACCTCGGGCGGCAACGTGCTGAAAGTCGAAAAGATGGGCAAGCGCCGGCTGGCGTATGCCGTGCGGCGCTTCCATGACGGCATTTACGTGCTGATGGTCGTCGAAGGCGGCGGCCCGGTGATCCACGAACTGGAGCGCCGTCTGCGCGTGACCGAACCCGTCATCAAGTTCCTTACCGTACGTGTCGACGAGGAGCACAAGCGTCTGGAGAAGATCAAGAAGCTGCGCGACGCCAAGAAGAAAGTGAGCGCGCAACCAGCAGCGGCCGCTCCGGAACCGGCGGCGGTCCCCCCCGCGGAAGCTCCGGCAACGGCGTAAAGAAGGGGCTAGGGCTCAGGAACTAGGGATCAGAGTCCGGACCTCGTGTGATGAGCGAGCGTTTTGCTAGCCCCCGATCCCTGGCCCCATTTTGTGGGCATTGCAGATTCTGAAGGAGAGCGCGAGTTATGGCAGACGAAACGAAAGCACCAGAGCAAGCCGCGGCACCGAGCGAGAGGCCGCGGAGTGAAGGCGGAAGGCCGGGCGGAGACCGTCCGAGATTCGGTGGTGGCGGACGCGGACCCGGCGGACCTCCGCGCGAAGGCGGACCCGGCGGACGCAAGTTTTTCCGGCGCAAGAAGGTTTGCAAGTTCTGCGTCGAAAAGATCGAGGACATCAACTACAAAGACTACCGGCTGCTCGGGCAGTTCGTCGCCGAGAGCGGCAAGATCGTGCCGCGCCGCCTGACCGGCGTGTGCGCGCCGCACCAGCACCGGCTGTCCTTGGCTATCAAGCAGGCCCGCAATATCGCCCTGCTGCCGTTCGCGGGAAGAGCGTCGTAGGCCGAGCCTGATTGCAGATTGTAGATTTCAGATTGTCGATTGAAAAACACTGGTTTTCAATTCGCACTCGAAAATCTGCAATCTGAAATCGTGACTGTGACGGCCCAAGAAATCTGATCGAAACTGGAGTCATCCATGGAAGTCATTCTCAAAGAAGACGTAGCGAAGTTGGGATCGCGCGGCGACGTAGTGAAGGTTGCCGAGGGATACGGGCGGAATTTTCTTCTCCCTCGCAAGCTGGCCATTGAGGCCAATGAGGGCAACAAGGCCGTTATCACGCAGATGAAGGCCGCCTCCGTCCGCCGTTCTGCCAAGGAAAAGGCGCAGGCCGAGGAACTGGCAAAGCAGTTCGAGGGCGTGTCGGTGACGTTCACGCGCAAATCGGGAGAGCACGATCAGTTGTTTGGCTCGGTGACGTCGAGCGACCTGGCCGACGGGCTGACGAAGAAGGGTTTCAACATCGACCGCCGCAAGATCCAGCTGCACGAGCCGCTGAGAACCCTTGGCGAGTTCACCGTCCCGGTAAAGCTGCACAAAGACGTGACCGCGCACCTGAAGGTCGTAATCGAGAAGGAACCGGCGACGGAATAAGCCTCCGTAGAGACGTTGCTTGCAACGTCTCTGCTGGCAGCGCACCCGAACCCGAGGTTCATTGACAGCGCGAATTTAATCCTAAATTGCCTCACTTGGAGGGCACTTTCGCTGCCAAAGGCCCGGGAGGCAGTGTGTTCCACTGTTCTGTTTCCCCCTAAATCTTTGTCCCAGAATCACCTAGGTACTCCACAAAATCCCTGTACGGCCTATAATTTCTGCTCACGGTTGGGCTGACTCTCCGTCTATTCCTGTGCAAGCCCGGAAGACTGGAAAATCCGGGCAAGTAGAGGAAGCGACATAAACATGCCGGCCGGTGTATGGGCAGTACCATTTTCGGTTGGCGGACGGGCCCACTCAAGAGAGAGTGAGTTAGCAGAGAGAGTCAGCAAGGACCAGAACCCCACGCGGGGTTGCATGGCTGGGCTAGATCGCCAAACGCAAGATCGCCGCATCGACGACACGATGCTGATTCGCGAGGCGCAGCGCGGGA
>Ga0209698_10007909_pt1 | contig 11061 bp, 12 predicted proteins | sample LitLauG_LLR_2012_FD_187203 | JGI IMG/M metagenome (GOLD analysis project Ga0209698, IMG submission 187203) | Freshwater sediment microbial communities from Pennsylvania, USA - Little Laurel Run_MetaG_LLR_2012 (SPAdes) (version 2) | ecosystem: Environmental > Aquatic > Freshwater > Creek >... | reverse complement strand
GGAAAAGGCTAGTCACCTATAACCTGCATTTGGAAAGCAAAGGCGATGACGCGTTGCGCTGCTCCCAGATTGCGGAGACCCTGGAGGATGCCCGGCGATACGACACCAGCACGCCGATCGTGCTTGCTGGCGACCTCAATCTCGATGTCTCCCGCGAACCTGCTTCCACCGCGATCAGTCAGACAAAGTTTCTAGACGCATTTGCAAATCAGCACGTGCCAACAACGCCCGGCTCTTTCCTGGAGCCCGGACGAACGATCGATTGGATCTTCACACGGGGACCTATTCGTGCCAGCCAACCCCAGGTCGGCCGCCCAGTGTCCGCTTCCGACCATTACCCTCTCTCGATCACGCTGGATTTCGCGTAGCTCACGGAACTCGTTCGAGACGCCTGGCAAGTTCTAAGATTCACGATCACTCCGAAGCTGACCGGATCGAGGCTGGCCCCGCCTACTAGCAAGCCGTCAATACCGGGCTGCGCCATAAGACTCTTCGCATTGTCTGGCTTCACGCTGCCGCCGTATAGGATGCGCACGTTGTTCGCAGCCTCCTTTCCGAAGCTGCTTACCGCTTGACCGCGAATAAGGCGGTGAGCGGCGGCGGCGGTCTCTGGCGCGGCGGTCTCGCCAGTACCGATCGCCCAGACCGGCTCGTATGCGATTACGATTCTTGCGAACTGCTCGTCCGACAGCGCGGCAATGGCGTACCGAAACTGCTCCATCAGCGCCTTTCCCGCGTTCTTCTTTTCACGCTCTCCAACGCAGACGATCGGGGTGAGCCCCGCGTCGATGGCCGCTACGGTTTTCTTGAACACGCTCTCGTTGGTTTCGCCAAAATACTTGCGTCGCTCGCTGTGTCCCACGATCACGTGCGAACAGCCCAACGCCCTGATCATCGGCCCGGAGACTTCACCGGTAAAGGCGCCCTCAGTCCGCCAACCTGTATCCTAGTTCCCCGCGTAGCCCTGACCGCGGCCTCCAAGTTAACGTAGGAGGAACAGATTACGATCTCGCAATTTTCCGAGCGCTCGGCAAGCGTCCGAAAACTCTCGAAGAAAGACGTGGTGCCGGCGGGGTCCTTGTACATCTTCCAGTTCCCACAGATCACAGGTGTTCGCATGTGAGTAGCCTTTGAAAACCCGACGCGCAAAAATCCGATCGGAGATCGAAATTCAGATTGCACTTCATCTTGGAGCACTTCGCTCCATGCCCGTGGATAAAACCTTTCAGACACTCACGACTGGACAGGGTGAGTCCCGGATGAGGGAATAGGTCAGGTCTCGCATGCACCCAAGAGCTCCGGAATGAGTACTTCTTCCAAGCACGAGAACATCAGCGGATGACTTCCGGACCGCATCAAGCACTACCTGTTTGACCGGGCCGAACGCAACGGACACAGGAGCGTCCGAAGCTACGGTGCGCAGGAGATCGACAATGCGCTGCTGCAGAGCGCGTGCCGTTTCTTTCGATGGCTTTTCGACGTTTGAGTCCGCCTCGCCAGTTTGAATTGCATGAACGACCGACAGCTTTGCGCTCGCCGCCGACGCGGCCTCTCTCGCGTAGAGGAGTAACCTTTCTGAATCCGATGACAATCCGACTGCGCAAACCCACTTCCGGTGTTCCAGAGACCGGGGAGCAATTGCGGCAGCGTGCTGCGTTGTCAGGACGGGACAGTTCGCATCGCTAAGGACGTTCGCGGTCGTCGAACCAAGCAGCATCCGCCGAAAGCGGCCAGCATGGGTGGGCATCATGATGAGATCGCATTTGCTCTTCGTCGCTGTCTCCGTGATTGCCCTTGCCGCATCACCGGCCAAGAGAATCCTCGGACTTTCTTTAGCCGGAAACTCGGATTCTAGAAATACTTCAAGTCTGCTCCGTGCAAGATTCCAGTGTTCCTCCGCTATGTCATCGGCAGCTCGCGCATAAAGCTCAAATCCATTGTGACTCGCCAGATCACATACGTGAACGAGGGTCACGTTCGCGCCAAAAATTGACGTAGCTCGCTTCACATACGGGGCGACGGCGACGCACGAAGGTGAAAAATCGACTGGGAATAGAATATTCTTAATCATTTCTTGGTAGTCGCCAGCGCTCCGTACTTTCCTGCATCCATCACAATTGTCTCTGCAGCGCCTCCAGCTCGGTGCGACACATATCGCTGAACCGTCTCAAGGGATCTTCGGCACTCAGGGCTCGTGACTCAATCTGCTCGGGTGTTAGATTTGGTTTCGGATAGCTGTTCAGAATGTTTCTTATGACCTCTTCAGCAGTTTCCAGAACGCGGGACGACGAACTGAGTCGAATACGGCTCAGCAGCGCATAGCCAGGTATCAGTTTCTGAGGTTCGCTGCTGTTGTGCTGCTGCGCGTCCACCGACAGCCGTGCGCACTCCACAATGAAATCGGAATACAGTGCCTCACGACGAATAATCATTTTTGCCAGCAGGTCACGCCGATCCTGGTGCCTCTGCGTGATCAACGTACCCACGACGGAGCCTAATGCTCCGACAAGCGATCCCGAAATAGCGGCCAACCCGGCGATGAGTCCCGCATTCAATGGTTGCGCTCCCGGCACTCAGACCGTTACTTCAAGGCGTGCGTCGACAGAAATCTCAGTCTTGAAAAGTTTTGATACCTGACCACCGGTCTTAGCCGCTTTGACGGCAGCTTCAAATATCGATTGGTTCGCATCAGGAACCTGAGCCAACAGGTCGAGATGGCTTTTCGAGATCGCGAAATGCTCGCCGACCTTCTCGCAAGTGATGGTCGCCGTCGCTGCCAGCTTCTCGGGTCTCAAGCCTACCTTACCCAATTGCGAGGAGACCGCCATCGCAAAGCATGCCGCATGCGCGGCAGCCGGCAGTTCTTCGGGGTTGGTTCCGATTCCATTTTCAAATCGCGTCCTGAACGAATACTGCGTGTCCTCCAAGATGGTGCTTTCTGTCGATAGCGATCCCTTGCCGGTTTTCACATCGCCTCGCCAAACCGCGCTCGCTTTACGTTTCATCCCCCGCCCTCGATCAATCTATGTCTAGATCGCACTCGAATTGCCAGTGCCGGATATGGACCAGGCTCCCGTAACTGGCTAAAGGAACAGACACTTAAGCTACAGAACTGTGACTCCATCGAAGACGTCAAGAGCCTTTCCAGCCGGAGTCTCGACAAACGTGTCAATGCCTCGACGGTTGGCAGGGGTTTGCGATTGTCAAAGATCCACAAGTAAACATCGCACTCGTCGGACTCGGGAGGACTTGCTGCTGAATCTTTAGGGGCTAATGAGAGTTGCGTCGTTCCCATCTGCGAACACCTACCTCTTTCGAGGTACGCCTCAAAACAGTGCTGTCCAGAATTTCGCCAATTGGCGAGACGTCGACAATTGGCCGTCTTCCGAATGCCACACAAACGTTTATTTTTCATTGACTTACAGTTGGAACAGCGATTGCCCTTGCTATCCGATGTGATGTTGCTCACATCGGTCGGTGGCAGCCTCGGAGCAAGGAGATAACGTGGTTAACAACTTTCAAGAGAGGTCAGATGCTGAGGATTCAGAGGTCAGAGAACGGAGAGGTCGTCTTCACGCTGAGCGGCCGCATGGACGCGGAGAATATTCCAGAGTTGAAGGCCCTATTTGGAGCAGAAACGAAGGATCGCCGCACGGTCCTGGACCTAAAAGACCTCACCCTTGTGGACCGAGACGCAATCGGTTTTCTCGAGCACTGCGAAACAGCTGGCATCAAGCTCAGCAATTGTCCGGCATACGTCCGCGAATGGATTACAAGAGAACGACATGGAAATTAGGCAAACCCTTGCCTACCACCAAAGGAGTATTTGAACCCCCAGCTTTAAGGGTGGGAAGAAAGCCTCGATGTGGTGTTGTTTTCTTTTCAGCGATCCAGCAAGGTACGGTGTAGGGGCGAGGTTCTTCGAAGCGACAAAAAGCGGAAGACCTCATTCCTATTTGTTCCGGGAGATTGAAATTAAATGTCGTGCTCCGGCGGAGTTCGAGTCACGGCAGTGCAAGGAGATGTCATGGCAGCTACAACACAATCGGCCAATAGAAAACAGTTGGACCCCAGACAGCGGAGTTCCGCGTCGCGCCATTTTGAGGATGCGCTGCGGCAGAAGATCGTGGGGCAGGACGAGGCTGTCCAGGCACTCATCGAACTCTATCAGGTGTTCTGTGCCGGACTGCGTTGTCCAGGGCGCCCCGTCGGAAACCTATTGTTCCTGGGGCCAACCGGTTCGGGCAAGACACGCATTGTCGAAGCTGCCGCAGAGATTCTGTTCGGAGAAAGCCGCGCGGTAATCAAGGTGGATTGTGCAGAATTTCAGCACTCGCATGAAATCGCCAAACTGATTGGCTCTCCGCCAGGCTATCTTGGGCACCGCGAAACACATCCGCTGATCACTCAGGAAGCGCTGGCGGCCTCACACACAGACCAGCTCAAATTGTCGTTCCTGCTGTTTGATGAAATTGAAAAGGCCAGCGACGCGCTCTGGCAATTGCTCTTAGGAATGTTGGACAAGGCAACGCTCACCTTGGGCGACAACCGCAGAGTGGATCTTTCGCACACGGTGATCTTTATGACGTCGAACCTGGGCGGAGGCGAGATCATGGAATTAATGGAAGGCGGGATGGGGTTCATTCAGCCAAAGGACAAACCGGCGGCAGGGTTGGACGCCAAAGTGGAGCGCGCAGCAGTGGATGCGGCGCGGAGAAAGTTCTCACCCGAATTCATGAACCGCCTGGACAACGTAGTCGTATTTCACCCACTGAAGCGGGATGAACTCGATGAAGTACTGGAGATCGAATTGGGAAAAGTGCAACAGCGTGTATCGGATTCGACGGCCCGCCCCTTCTTGTTCCAAATTACGAACAAAGGGCGGCAGTTCCTGCTGCGGGAGGGAACCGACCAGAGGTATGGCGCCCGCCATCTAAAGCGAGCCATCGAGCGCTATGTCGTCTCCCCGCTTGCGAGGCTCCTGGCCACAGCACAAGTTCGTCCGGGCGATGTGCTGATCATCGATCGGCATCCCGGCGAAAAGGGGTTGGTCTTCCTAAAGGACTCGGATCAACAGCCTTTCTGCGCACAAATTCCTTTTGTAGCGTCGATTTCTAGAAACCTCACCGCTGCGGAGGCTACAGCCTAAGCAAATGCAACGCACGGTTGGATGGGCTCCGGTATTTGGGGCACGGTGAGATTTCACTTTTGGATTGTGGCTCTAAGGGGTGAAACATGATGTCGATCTCAGCTACTCGAATAGACGAAAACAGGGGAAACGCGATCATGAGCACGACCATTTACTCTCCAGATGAATCACTAGTTCGCAAAAGGGAACGCTCCGAAGCTTCGTTCCTGGACAGCATCGTGGGACGCCGCGGCGGCCTGCGCTCCATCCTCGCCCAAGTCGAGGCGGTGGCGCCCACGAATGCCACCATCTTGATTACCGGTGAAACTGGGACGGGCAAGGAAGTCATTGCACGAGCGATTCACGAGCTCAGCCCTCGCCGAAGCCGGAATCTGGTCAAGGTCAATTGCGCCGCAATGCCTGCGGGTCTTCTCGAGAGCGAGCTTTTCGGGCATGAACGGGGAGCTTTCACAGGGGCCTTCAATTCTCACGTTGGGCGCTTCGCGCTGGCGGATCGCGGCACTCTGTTTCTCGATGAAATCGGCGACATGCCGCTGGAACTTCAGCCGAAGATCCTCCGTGTTCTCCAGGAGCGCGAGTTCGAACCAGTCGGCAGCACACGCACCACGAAGGTCGACGTTCGCATCGTAGCCGCCACCAATCGCGACTTGCGGCAGATGGTCCAGGACGGTGAATTCCGCGAAGACCTGTACTATCGGCTCAATATTTTCCCGGTTTCTCTGCCGCCTCTCCGCGAAAGGAAAAGGGATATTCCCGAGCTTGTGAAGCATTTCGTCGAACAGTTCGCCGCTTCCATGGACAAAATTATCGAGACCATCCCCGAGGAAACCATGCGCTCCATCCTCAGTTATTCGTGGCCGGGGAATATTCGTGAGTTGCAGAACTACGTGGCGCGCGGCGTGATTCTTTCCACGGACGGGGTCTTCGAACCCGCGAAGCTTGAAAGGTTTGAGACCGCTTCAGCCGAGATTTCAAATCCGACCCTTGAGGACAAAGTCCGCCAGGAAATTCTCACCGCCTGCCAGCGCGCCAATTGGAAGCTCGGGGGACCGCGAGGAGCAGCCGCAAGGCTCGGATTGAAGCGCACTACCCTGTTTTACAAAATGAAGCGCCTCGGCATTGCGCCCCCTTTGGACCACAGTGAGGATTGATTCCTCAAATCAATGATCGCTCGTCTTGATACTGGCCCGCCGATAGCCTCTGCAAGCCGCATGCAACCGGTCGCACGCTTTGCATGGCTGACGCTTGCTTACAACGTTGCCGTAATCGTTTGGGGCGCGTTTGTGCGGGCCACGGGTTCCGGTGCCGGCTGCGGCAACCACTGGCCCCTGTGCAATGGCAACATCCTGCCCAGAGCGCCACAACTGCAAACCGTGATCGAATTTGTGCACCGCGTAACAAGCGTCTTGGCGCTGGTTATGGTTGCCTCTCTCCTTGTGTGGTGCTGGCGCAAGACCTCCAAAGGCGACTGGCCGCGTTACTCGACCCTCCTCGCAATTATCCTCCTACTTAACGAGGCTCTCTTAGGGGCCCTGCTTGTGGTGCTCAATCATGTTGCGCAAGACCGATCCGCAGGTCACGCCCTCTTATTATGCTTACACTTTGGCAATACACTTCTGCTGCTTGCTTCCCTCTCATTGACAGCTCGATGGCTTTCAAGCGACGACCGCCGTTTTGCTGTTACTGCAAGGCCGCGCGAGTTGCTAGCGATTGGAATTGGGTTGGTCGCAGTGATGGGCGTTGGAATCACTGGGTCCCTCGCTGCTCTCGGTGACACGATCTTTCCTGCTGCTTCTTTACGGTCCTCTCTGATGCAGGATTTTTCATCCGGCACCCACCATTTGTTGCGCCTGCGGCTTCTTCACCCCATTACGGTGGTCTTGGGCGCTATGTATGTCTTATGGCTCGTCCTGAAAAGTTCCCGCAAGCAAACCCCTTCGGCCAGAACGCTCCCTATTCTCATCAGCACGTTGATCCTCCAGGTTGGTCTCGGAGTCATGAACGTGATCCTGCTCGCCCCAGTCTGGCTACAGATTGTCCATCTCCTCATCGCAGACTTGTTCTGGATCGGGCTCGTTTTTGCCTCGGCTGACCTGCTGCTGGAAACCCGAGGTTGCCATACCCTGCCCATGCCGAATTCCGCCAGTCATTTAGAACAGAATTTGCACGTTTCCGAAATACCCAGTATCCCCCCCCTTCTATCCTGAACTAGAACGCCGGAATGTCGTTTCCCGGTTTTCTGTGGGTTAGCAGTTGCCGGAAGGAATGCGGGATTTAACATCTCACCCGGCCATAGGGAGCAAGGAAATTGAAGCCAATCAGAGTGGTCATTGTGGGCGGAGGATTTGCCGCTGTACAATTCGCGAAAACTCTTCGCAGCAAGCTGCGCCCTTCAGAGTGCGAAATCCTTCTGTTCAACCGGGAGAACCACATGGTGTTTCATCCGCTTTTGGCGGATGTCGCGGGAGCTTCCATCAATGCCGACGCGGCCGCGACACCTTTGCGCCAGATGCTCCCCGGAGTTGGCTGCCGTACCGAACGTGTGCAGAGGATCGACCTTTCCTCTTCAGAGATCGAATTTGACGATGGGAGCAGCGTGCTCCAACGTCTGCACTACGACCACGTCGTCATCGCCTGCGGTGCCGAAAGCAACCTGGGCATCATCCCCGGTATGACCGAGCATGCCTTTGCCTTCAAGGTCATGAGCGACGCCATTGACCTTCGCCAGCACATCGTCCGCCAGATGGAACAAGCTGAAGCAGCGAGCGATGCCGATCGTCAGCGCTGGCACCTCAGCTTCATTGTCGTAGGAGCCGGCTTTAGCGGGGTCGAAGTCGCCGGGGAAATCAACGAACTGGTTCGCAGCAGCACGCGCTTTTACCGGAACTTCAAAAAGCAGGACATTGTCGTCACGATGGTCCATTCTCAGGATCATATCTTGCCTGAAGTGGCGCCGACGCTGGGCGAATTCGCCAGAAAGAAGATGGAGAAAGCCGGCATCAGCATTCTCCTGAATACGCGCGCCGTCGCTGCAACCCACGAAGGCATCGAACTGAACAATGGGAAGATGCTGGCGGGAGCCACCGTGGTCTGCACCATCGGGACCTCGATCTCTCCCCTTGTCCAACACCTCGACGTTCCCAAAGAGCGAGGCCGTATTCGCACCGCTCCGGAAATGCGAATCGAAGGCCAGACGAACGCGTGGGCCATCGGTGATTGCGCCCTCATCATCAACTCCTTCGACAACAAACCGTCCGTTCCCACGGGCCAATTTGCAGAACGCCAGGGTCGCCAGGCGGCGCTCAACCTCGTTCGACTCCTGAAAGGCGAGGATACCAAACCGTTTCGCTTCAAAGCTCTCGGGCAGCTTTGCTCCATTGGCGGTTACTCAGCCGTCGCGGAAATGTTTGGCATGCGTGTCTCTGGCTTTCTCGCGTGGTTCCTGTGGCGCGGTGTCTATCTCTTCAAGCTCCCCACGTGGTCCCGCAGATTCAAGGTAGCCCTTGACTGGGCATGGGACCTGCTCTTCCCCCGCGATCTCAGTTTCCTGAATTCCGATACGGCGCAGCAATTCATTCACGCGTACTATCGCCCGGGAGATTTCATTCACCGCCAAGGAGATATAGCCCAATTCTTCAGCGTCATCGAAGAAGGCGAGGTAGAGGTCCTCCAGGCAACGGACCACGATCCCGAGGCAAAAGTCCTCGCCATCTTAGGCAAAGGTGATTTCTTTGGAGAGGGCGCTCTGTTGGGAAATCGGCCCCACGAAACAAGTATCCGGGCTCGCACGGTTGTCCGTCTGCGGCAAGCCGGCAGTGCTCTCTTCTCCCAAATCGCTGGAACTTTCGCACCTTTCCGCGAACTGCTCGCCAAGTCCGTTCTTCGCCGCTCCGGCGACTTATGGCACCGCCTCCCCTTGACCAAATCCCTTCTTGAGCGTGAGCCACTTGCCTCTCTCCTCGACCCGCTTCCAGCAGAACTCCTCCGTAAAGACACCAGCCTGGCCGATGCCATTCGGGCACTGAAGGAAAGTTCGAACGGCGAACTCCTGGTCCTCGACGAAGCGCAGCGCCTATGGGGAACTCTCGATCGCAACGACCTCGATCAAGTTCTCGCTCGCATCGCCGTTAATCCTACCGAGAATCGCGGGGATATCACGCGCTCCAAGCTAAGTGAATTTCTCGTGCAGAATCCAGTTTATGTAACTCTCGACGATTCGACGCTAGTGGCAGCCGCCACCATGCTCGATCACGGCATCTCGTGGTTGCCGGTTGTCCAAAGCAAGGACAATCTTCGCCCTGTCGGTTATCTAAGAAGAGAAAACATTCTCGACCGAATGATCGAGAGAATCGGGCAGCCACAAGCAGATCATGCCCAGGTTGCGAGCTGAACTTTCCCATGATCGAGCTCGCTCCCTCCATCCTATCGGCTGACTTCGCCCGCCTCGGTGCAGAAGCCCAGGCCGCTGTGGAAGGTGGAGCCACGGTCCTGCATGTGGACGTGATGGATGGTCATTTCGTCCCCAACATCACAATCGGGCCCCCCGTCGTGGCTTCTCTTCGCAGAGTCTCGAGAGTTCCGCTCGATTGCCATCTCATGATTGAACGGCCGGACGAGTTCATCCCCGCCTTTGCCGAAGCCGGCGCGGATTGGATCTCCGTCCACCAGGAAGCCTGCGTCCATCTCGATCGCACCCTTCATCTGATCGCAACGCACGGATGTAAGCCTGGAGTAGTCATAAACCCTGCCACACCGGTCCACGCCCTCGATGAGGTTCTTCCTTTGGTTCATCATGTCCTTGTTATGAGCGTGAACCCCGGCTTCGGTGGTCAAACCTTTATCCACTCTTCCCTGAAGAAAATTGAGTTGCTCACGAAAATCCGGGACTCTCGCCGGCTCGGTTTTCGCATTGAAGTAGACGGCGGCGTCCATCACGACACCGTCGCCGACGTCGTCCGCGCGGGTGCTGAAATCCTGGTCGCTGGCAGCGCTATATTCGAGCAGGGAGACCCGCGTGAAAATGCCAGACGCCTCTTGAAATCCGCTCTCAACGCCGCAAACCAACCCGTTCAAGATCTCTCGTCCGCAGTGGGAGGAGGCGCTGCGGGCGGTGGTGGCAATTCGCTAAGTTTGCCCTGATCGCCGTTGCTCTTCGAGGCTGAATCGTTTACCTTCTCCGGCGCAGGTTCGTCCTCGCTTTCCGGCCACACCACCGTCAGTACGAGTGCCACACCAATTCCGATCGATACTTCGGCGAACCGGTGAAAGGCAGTTTCCCAAGGGGAGTTCGTCCTTGGGACCATCAGCACAATTGCCAGTGCGATGCCCCCGAACCTGTAGCCGCTTCGGTCCGCCAGGACAAGGGGGCAGACCAGCCCGAGGACGAACAGGCTGACTCCAAACACCACCACGTGCGGCCCGAAATAACTCGCGACCACCGCTCCAACTGCCGCTCCTAGCGCCGTTCCTATGAAGCGCTGCCAGGACACCTTCAGCGCCGCTCCCAGCGACGATTGCGTAATTACAATGGTTGTGATCGGTGCCCAGTACACCTCTGGCAGCCCGAACAAGCGCGCGACCAGCACCGAAGCAACCGCTGCCACCGCCGTCCGCACCGAATGCACCAATATCACCCAGCCTCTCGACGCCGCCTGCCCCTTTCTTTCCCCCGCCATTTTCTCCCCCAATAGTCACGTCATGCACTGGCCGGCCTGGACTGCCGCGGCCCCCGTGCAAAAGATCAGCCTTCAAGACACGCCCTCAATGATTACCTCTTGACAAGCCCTTACCCTACGCATACTATAATTTTCGGGTAATACTATGCTTTGCCCTTTTGCGCCAGCATCTTGCTGGCGCTTTTGCTTTCTGGAAGCCGCAACTCGGCCTAGTCTTCTGTCCGCGCACCGAGAGAA
>Ga0209698_10007907_pt1 | contig 11064 bp, 11 predicted proteins | sample LitLauG_LLR_2012_FD_187203 | JGI IMG/M metagenome (GOLD analysis project Ga0209698, IMG submission 187203) | Freshwater sediment microbial communities from Pennsylvania, USA - Little Laurel Run_MetaG_LLR_2012 (SPAdes) (version 2) | ecosystem: Environmental > Aquatic > Freshwater > Creek >... | reverse complement strand
CGGCAGCAGCGCCAGGGATGGTAGCCAGATTTTTTCCCAGGGGAACGGGTGCATCTTTTTCGGGCGGGCCGCCAGCCACCCGCAAATCGCCTCCAGGGCATAGCCGCCCCCCAGCCAGGCCAGGGAATAAAAGGGATGATTCACCTCCAGCCGCATGCCCATGCGATCGGGAAAATACTCAAACATCCACAACGCCAAACTGAGCCCGGCTCCGATTTTTCCCCATTGCTTCCACAAACCGGCATGATACGTACACCCGGAAGACCTCATGGCAGATGCACAAAACCAGGCCGCCGCCAGCAGGCCCAGACCGGACCCGATAAAAAAGAGAACTTGCGAGATGGCGCTGATCCACAATCCAACTGCGCCGAAAACCGCCGAAATCCAGATGCCTATCCGCATCTGTTTTAAGTTGACCGGAAGAAGAATGTCACCGGATTTCGCCTGCCAACCCAGGCCGGCACTGAGCAGGCCCACCAGCATGCCGAACCCCGCCAGATTGACGATGCCATGATGATCCGGGTAGGCGGCGCCAAGCCCCTCGTTGAACATCTGGAACGTGGCCATGGCATAAGCTGCCAGACAGGCGGAAATCAGACCGAAGCGGCGTGCGATATACCATCCGAAACCCAAGATGGCAAAAACCAGCAGGATGGGATTGGCCCAAACCCCCACATGCTCCAGCGCGTAGTCAAAGGGTTTGCCCGTGGCCATGCTTTCCACTTTCGCCAGAGAGGCAATCCACAGGGCGAAGCCCGAATTCCAGTGCACCTCCCGCCCCTTCGGCGCGTTGTCGATTTCCGTCCAGCTCAGGCGGAACTGTTTCTTATGCACCATTTCCCGTGTCAGCCTCAGCCAGGTATATCCGTCCAGCGCAATATCAACCAACAAGCCCTTTTGATGCCCCTCGACATGTCCGAGCTCATCCCGGTATTGGCCCAGCTTGGACACCCGCGCCAGACGCGTGTCCACCATCCAGGCCATGGCAATGACATACCCGGCACAGGCCAGCAGACAAATCAGGAGACAGATTTTCTTAAGGGGGCTTTGCATAAATTTAGAGGACTATACCCGGCACATTCGCATGTGCAACGCTGTACTGGCTGCCCATCCCCGGCGGTAAAACCGGGATTTCAATGCCCGGCAGAATTCGGACGCACATCCATGCCGCTGGCATGGCTCAGTTTGGGCCAGAGGAACGCGTAAACCGCCACAAAGGCAAAACAGAGCAGCGGCACAATAAAGCCGCGGGAGATGTCGTAACAATCGGCAATGTAGCCCATTAATTTGGGCAGAACCGCCCCGCCCATGATGGCCATGACAATAAAGGCGGAGGCTTTTTTAGCCCGCACACCCAGGCCGAAAATGCCGAGGGCAAAAATGGTGGGGAACATGATGGACATGAAAAAATAACTGAGAAACACACACACGGCCGAAAGCCAGCCCAGCTTGCAGAAAATCAGGAGACAGGCCCCAACATTGAGCAGCGCGTACAAGCCCAGAATCTTGTGCGCGGGGAATTTTTTGAGCAGAAACGCCCCGGAAACCCGGCCCAGCAAAAAGCACACAAACCCGAAGGAAGCCAGGTTGGCCGCCCCCTTGTTGCTGACATGCAGCAGACCGTCCTTGCCGGTTTCAAACCAGCCCTGCATCCAGTTTTGTAAAAAACCCGCGTTCGCAGAGAGGTTGGTCATGAACTGATCCCAAGCCAGCGGAATGGCTGGAATTTCGGAAAGCCCGGTCTTGGGCGATACCGTCATGTAGTTGATGAAAAACGCGAAAATCCCGCATTGCCCCGCCACATAAAAGAACTGGGCGGCCACTCCCATGCCAAAATGACCGTGCGACCAGATGGAATGCGAAACATTGGGATCGCTGTCGTCCAGATGGTAGTCGTCCTCGGTCTTGATGTCGGGCACGCTGGCAAAATAGAAAATGACCGCCAACACCACCACCACCACCGCCACCCCGGCGTAGGGAATCCACAGGGTCTGACTGCCGGTGCTTTGGCCCGAGGGGTTCTTGGAATAAAAATACATGCTCCCGACAATCGGCCCCAGGATCCAACCAACCCCGTTGCAGGACTGGGCCAGATTGATGCGGGTGGCCGCGTAACGCGGGTCCCCCAGCACCGTCGTGTAAGGATTGGCAATGGTCTCAAGAAACGTCAGCCCGGCGGCAATGAAACAGACGCCGACCAAAAACGCCCAGAACGAAGCAATATGCGTGGCCGGAATAAACCACAGACCCCCCACCGCCACCATTAACAGGCCGGCAATGATACCACCTTTATAACCCAGACGGGTGGCCAGCCAGCCCGCCGGCAGGGCCATGAGAAAATATCCGAGATAATGGGCCCACTGCACGTTGGCCGACTGGGACATGCTCAAATGCAGTTCCTCCTGGAAATGCTTGTCCATCACGTCAATCATGCCATTGCAGAATCCCCAGAGCAAAAAAAGCGACGACACCAGAACAAAAGTAAAGGCCAGATTTTTCCCGTCGGGGGCGGTGAACAGTCCGTTTGATTTCATATTCATTGATTTTTTTGTGTGGGGGTAACTATGGATGCGGCGGCCCAAAATACCGTTTGTCCATCAAACAGCAATTGCAAGCATCGGCACCATCTGAAAAATCTGTCTGGCAGAGGGCCCGGTGTAAATCACAATCTGCAGTCCCCGGCCCCATCCAAATCAGTCGGCTTGAAAGGGATAAGCCGGATCAGGATAGGATCCTGTTTGACAAACGCTTGGGCTGGTGGGAGTTTTAAGTGATGATCGATTTCATCGATTCCAAGGCTCTGGTGCAGTATTCCTGGGATTTCCTGCAATCCATCCTGCTGCAGCCCCGTTCCCTCTATGAGTTTTACGTTTCCCTGGGACTGGCGTATCTGGCCCTCGTCATCTGTCTCTCACAAGTCCATTCCCTCGGCAGCGGCTCCGGCTCGTTTTTCATCAGTATTTTCGTCGCCGCATTCTGCGTTTACGCCCTCATTGAGGTGGCCGCACTGATGCGGCTGTTTGTTTTACCGGTGGTGCCGGACACCACATTCCATTCCACTCTCGTCTATTTGTCGCTGTTGGTCAGCTTGGTTTTGCTGGTCACCCCGTTTACCCGGACCCTGTTTCGCGCGGGTTATCTCAGCAGCCTGACCGCATGGATCATTGCCCTGTTCATAGCCGGTCTGCTGATACACGTCTCGCATGTCATGATACATCCCAAGGTGGGAGATAGGACACCCACCTTGCAGGCCGTGACCGATTCCGTCCAGGATCTGCGGCGGCAATACCTGAAATAATTCCAGCTATTCCCCGAGCTGCCTTTTCAAGGCCGCGGCCATCACATCAAAATCAGCCCCTGGCAGCACCTGTTGGGGTTGACCCAGCCGCACCCGGCAATGACTGAACGGCTTCGGCACCTCAAAACGGTCCCAGCTCTGAAAAACCCATTTGGAGGACAGCTCATAGGTCACCGGTATGATGGGTCGCCCGCTGAACTGGGACAGTTGCAAAACCCCGTGATGCACATGATAGCATGGCCCCCGCGGCCCATCCGGTGTCACGGCCACGTCTGTCTCGTTGCCTTCCAAAAGTTTCGCCAGTTGAATCTGGGCGCCGGTCGAACGCCTCGAGGTGGAACCCCGCGCCGCCTCAATGCCGAAACACCGGGCCACCCCCACCATGAATTGCCCGTCCCGGCTCAGACTCATCATCACCGTCAGCCGGCGTCCCGGCAAATGTTCCTTGTACAACAGCGGCATGAGCAGAATGCGATTGTGCCAAAACGCGAAAAGACAGCAGCGCGCGGGATCTATCGGCCTGACGCCATACGGATCTTCGACAGTCACCCGCAGGGTGCGGTACAACAACTTGACCAGCCCCACCGCCAAAGGCACCCCCCAGCGGCTGAGCAGTTTCCGGAAAAAGAATTTCATAACACAACCTCCACCCTAGGGCAGCATTCTGCGGTTAAACAGGCGCAGCCAGTATCGTGCCGGGGTTTTGACAAAAAAATCGCGGATAAACGCCTCCGTACTGATGGCCTGCTTTTCCTCCACCTGGGCCAGATAATAGTAAGAGGACATGACAATTGCCGTCACCAGCAGATAAAACAGGCTGTATTCATTCCACTGCCAATGCCCAATCTGTACCCGCCACCCCAGCAACCCGTCAACCAGCAGACCCCAAAAAATCGGCAACACTCCCAAAACCAGGTTGGGCACGACACTGCACACCGCAAAAAAATGACTGCGCCCCATCGCCGGGACAATGGCCATGACCAGTCGCGTGTTGGCCAGTTGAAAGAAGGCATTGGCCACCCCGAAGGTGAACTGCTGAATCAACACGCTCCACCAGGTGAACGGCACCACCCGTGCGGCAATCAAGCCCCAGCCCAGAAAATGCAACACCTGAAATCCCAGCGACACAGTAAGCATGGGCTTGCTGCCCACACGGTCGATGACCCGGCCAAAGAGATAAATGCTGACAATAAAAAACAGGCCCACCAACACCGCCATGAGCAAAAAACCTGAATCTGAAAGTCCGTAGGTATCGCGCAAAAACGGCACGATAAAAACACCCCCGCCCGCCCAGCCCGTCAACATGACCGCATTGAAGGCCAGGATGCGTTGAAACGGCGGATAGCTGAGAATTTCACGCCAGGGCACCGGCGCGCCCGACTTGGGGGAAGGCGGCACCGGCACATCGGGTATCCGCTTCAAAAAAGTCAGACTGACCATGGCGGAAATAAAACTCAGCAGGAAAATCACACCAAATCCGCTCATGCCCTGATGCCAGTAAAAATAACCCGCTGTCAGCACCCCGCCGAGGATGATGGCAAAGTTACTGGACACCTGGTCACGCCAGATAAACTGCCCCAAAACACGTTCCGGTACCAGCCGACTTAGCCACGGCACAAAACCGCAGCCGAAAAAACCACGGCTCGCGCTGTAACAAAAAAGCAGAAACAACGTCAGGGCCATTTTCGTCACCGCACTGATCTGTCCGGGCAGGACGGCCACTCCGGCCATAAGCAGGATGAAACAACTGCGCAAGGTCCAACCCCGCAGAACAAAGGCGCGGTAACCGGTTTTCTCCACCATGGCCGCAGCAGGAATCTGCAACACCGTTAAAAAGGGCGGCAGTGCCGTGACCAATCCCAGAATCGACGCGCTGGCCCCCAGTTGCTTGAAGAACAGGAGCATGGGAGTGCCGATCACTATCGAATACGAAAGTGAATTGAAAACCTGGAAGGCGTACGCATGCCGGATGCCCGCCGGCATGCGGTCGGAATCCGCCGCGCTGAGTGATTCAGTCACAAGCTCACCCCTTGGGTTTCAAGAGGGGGAAGAGGATGACATCGCGGATGGATTCCGCACCGGTCAGCATCATGACCAGCCGGTCAATGCCGAGGCCGAGCCCGCCCGCCGGCGGCATGCCGTGTTCCAAGGCCTCCAGAAAATCCTCATCCAGTTTCTGCGTCTCGGCCCCCGCCTGTTCCAGCAAACGCTGACGCTGCACCACCGGATCGTTCAATTCACTGTAACCGGGGGAGATTTCCTGGCCGTTGATGATCAATTCGTACACATCCACGACGGTCGGGTCGTCCGCATTCTGCTTGGCCAGGGGTACCAGCTCCTTCGGCAGATGGGTCACGAACAAGGGATTCAGGGTCCGGGCTTCCACCAGTTTTTCAAAGACCTGATTGGTCACCTCAAAATCCTCCAACTCCGGAAGAATCTCCACTCCCAGCTTTTCCGCACGTTGCCGGCGCTCGGCATCTGAAACCTGAAACCAGTCCGCACCCGCCACTTCCTTAATGCAGTCGCGATACGTCTTCCGCTTCCAGGGCGTGGTCAGGTCTATGGTTTTTTCCTCACGGATCTGACCCGCTTCATCCTTGAGCACATGACGCAAAACCGGTCCGCCGAAAAAGGTCTGCGCCAAATGCACCACCAACTCCTCCACCAATCCGGCCATTGCCTCGTAGTCGGCATAGGCCCAATAGGCCTCCAGCATGGTGAACTCGGGGTTGTGCTTGCGGGAAATGCCTTCGTTGCGGAAATTGCGGTTGAGCTCAAAGATTTTTTCATACCCACCGACCAGCAAGCGTTTCAGGTACAACTCGGGAGCGATGCGCAGATACAGTTGAATGCCCAGGGCCTTGTGGTGGGTGACAAAGGGCTGGGCCGCCGCTCCGCCCGCCACGGCCTGCATCATGGGTGTCTCCACCTCGAGAAAGCCACGGTCCTGCAAAAAGCGGCGTATCTCCTGTACAATCCGGCTGCGCAACACCAGGGTGTCCTTCACTTCAGGATTGCTGATCAGGTCAAGATAACGCTGGCGATAACGTTGCTCCACATCCTGCAACCCGTGCCATTTGCCGGGCAGAGGCTTCAGGGCCTTGCCCAGAAAAGTCAGACTCTCCACCCGTATGCTTTTTTCCCCGGTTTTGGTGACGAAGAGTTTTCCATCCACCCCGATGAAGTCGCCCAGATCCACCAGATTGAAAATTTCCGCCTGATGGCCGGTTAGATTTTTGGTCTGCACATACACCTGCAACCGGCCTTCCGCGTCCTGCAGGTGCAGGAAGTGGCTCTTGCCCATGTCGCGATGGGAAATGACGCGACCGGCAAAACGCACGGCTTTTTCCTCGGCAAAGCCGCTTAGAATGGTCGCGGAACCGTCTGCTCCGGGAAAGGCCTGGCCGAAGGGGGAAACACCCAACTGCTGCAGTTTTTCGAGTTTGGCCCGCCGGATGGCCAGCAATTCACTTGTATCTTCCATAAGTCGAGCCGGTCAGGCTATGACAACGGAGGAGAACGGGCAATTCAATTTCCCGGCCGGGGTTGCAGCAGCGGGTTTACTGGGCACCCCAGTTTTTGATCCACTTCAAATAGACACTGTTGGCCGGATTGACCGTGGCGCTGGCATTCTGTCCACCCGTGCTCCAGATATCCGGGCTGGCCACATTGAAAAGGGATTTGTCGGTGGTGGTGGCAGCCCCGGTCACAGTGCCGTTGGAGCTGTAATAATAGCCGTAAGGATTTTTCCAGGGGTCGTTGATGGTGGAAGTGCCCGTGGCATTCCCCACCTGACTGCTTTTCAATTCAAGGTAGGTGGTGCTATTGCTGGTGCCATTGTAGCTGGAACGCCCCATCAGGAGGGTGAAAAGATTTTGCGCAGCCGTTTGGTAGCTGGATGGATTATAGGTGTAGATGGTGCCACTGCTGGTGATGGAACTGTTGCCGTTTTTGTCGGAAATCGGAGGATAATCGCCATTGTCTGTTTTATAGCGTTCCGCAGCATTCTCAATGGCTTGAACCTCCACCTGGGCCCGTGAGCGGTAGGATTTGTCACGCACACCGGAGGCTGCCCCGAGCACCAATCCCATGAGAATGGAAATGATCGTGATCACCACCAGCAACTCGACAAGCGTGAAGGCTTTTTTCATGACAAGGCGTAGTGGCAATTGTCCTACCAACTGCCCACCCACTTGTTTTGCGCGCTGCCCGGCTTGCCCTTGCTATAAATCGCGATCTGGGCATTGATCGTGGTGGTAGTGCCGTTGCTGCCGGAATTTAAATTCGGAACCGTTAACTGGTTGGTGTAGTTGCCGTCCACCATGATGTAATAGGAACCGCCCCAAGGATCAATGAAGCCGGTCGCCGCAGGCCCCGTTGTGCCCGTCGGCAACAAATCCGTGGTTTTAAATTGCATGTACACTGTCATGCGGGGATTCTGGCCCGCCGCCGTGGTCTGATTGCTGCCGATCAAATCCTGATACAACTCCGTGGAACTGTTGCTGGTGACCGTGTAATTGGATGCATTCAATAGAACTGAGGGCCATGTACCGTAATCAAGCTGGTAGTTGTTGAGTGCGGTGCGCAACTGCTGAATCATGACGGAAGCTTGGGCTTTTTTGGCGCTTTGTATTGCCGTACTGTAGGCTGGCATGGCCAAGCCCACCAGAATCCCAATGATCGTGATCACGACCAGAAGTTCTATCAGGGTAAAGGCGTTTTTCAGGCGGGGGAGGCGGCGTTTCATACTGTTGTCCATTAATGCAATTTAAGTCATTTCCGGCCCTTGTAAATGGCAAAGCCGTGCCGGACAGAACCTGTCAACCGCGCCCCTCGATCTCCTTTTCCAACCGCTCCGCCACCCACTGCTTGAGCATGCTCTGATAATTCAGGTACCGCTGACCGGCCAGGCGCTTGAGCCGGGCCAGCATGCGCGGGTCCATGCGCAGGGTGATGGTGGTCGATTCCGTGTTGTCGGATTTGAAGCAGGCCGACTGCATCAAACGTCCGTCCAACTGGTGCTCCAGCCAGAAGTCCGACTCTTCCTGTGGCGACGCAAACTCGGGAACCTCCCCCCAATTGGAAATAATTTTCAAGCTCACAGATATTCTTTGGCTTTGCGGTTGTAGAAAAATTCCTCTTCCTCCGTCATGCTGCGTGAAACCAGCACCCGGATCAGTTTGCCATTGGTGCTGTAGGAGGAAAAAAGCCCCCGACCGCTCAGGGAACGGCCCAGACAGAAAAATCGCGACTGGGCGGCAATGCCGCCGCTGTCCGGCATCAGGCGCAGACAGAACGGATCTTCAAAGCTCTCCGCCACTTCTTCCGGTTTGATTTCCCGGGCAGAAAACAAACTCCAGTCAAAATCCATCGGGACTCCGGATCACGCTGCGGCTCTGGCCCGGGCGAAGGACATGGTTTGAAAAACCGAAACCACTCCGGCATAACCAAAGCCCAGAAAAAAGAGAAAGAAAAACGGCAGGGAAACCCAGAGCTGGTGGCGTAAGGCAAACAGGATGAAATAGGCGTAATACCCGCTGAGCGCCAGTTCCAAAACAGCCAGCCAGTTCCAACTCGCCTCATAACGCTTGCCTGAGCGGTTTTGTTGTTTCGTGCAAATCCCGTATTTCGGCGTGCGGGTGAATTCGCTCTCCCGGCACAGCAAGGCCTCCACCACGGCGCGGGCATTGTTCAGGCAAAGCCCGATCCCCGTGGCAATCAAGAGCGGAATGTACACCGGAATCTTGTACCAGGCCTTTTTCAATTCCAACAAAACAGCCCCGTAAAAAACAAATATGGATAGCGAGGCCATGCAAAAAATCGGTACATCCACAGCCATGATCGACTTCCAATGAAACCCGGAATCGGCCGGATTTGGCTGCACCAGGATGGCCAGCAGGGCCAGCAGCAGGTAGGCGAAATTGGACGTGAGATGAAAGGCCGCCTCAAAACGGATTTTCAGCGGCAGCGAACTGCGCATGATTTCCGGCAGCAGTTTGCGACAGGTCTGTATGGCCCCCTTGGCCCAGCGATGCTGCTGCGCCTTGAAGGCATTCATGTCCACCGGCAATTCCGCCGGGGTCACCACATCCGGCACAAAAACAAATTTCCAACCCTTCAACTGCGCACGATAGCTCAAATCCAAGTCTTCCGTCAGGGTGTCATGCTGCCACCCCCCGGCGTCGATAATGCTGCTCTTGCGCCAGACACCGGCTGTGCCGTTGAAGTTGAAGAAACGCCCGCTGCGGTTGCGCGCCGTCTGCTCAATAAGCAAATGCCCGTCCAGCAAAAGCGCCTGCACCCGCGTGAGCAGATTATAGCCCCGGTTGATGTGCCCCCAGCGCGTCTGGATCATGCCCACTTCCGGGTCGCTGAAATAATCCAAAGTCTGGGTCAATATCGCCGGCGGCGGTACAAAATCGGCATCAAAAATCGCCACAAACTCGCCCCGGGACCGCTCCAACCCATATTGCAATGCACCCGCCTTGAAACCGCTGCGCTCCGTGCGGTGTAAATGCTGGATGTCAAACCCTTGTCCCACCAACTCATCGACCAAGCGGGCCACTACGTCGCGGGTGTCATCCGTCGAGTCGTCCAAAACCTGTATCTCCAGTTTATCCCTGGGATATTCCAGCTCTGCCACCGCCCGGATCAGGCGTTCCACGACATAAATCTCATTGTACAAGGGCAACTGCACCGTCACCACGGGTAATTCAGTCAGGCGGGCCAGGGGTCGGACCGGATGATTTTTGTAGCGGTAGTACGTGACAATCATCCAAAAACGATGCAGGCCGTAGGCAGAAAGGCCTGCCACGACCAGCGAATACGTAACTATCCAAAGTATACCCAGCATAATTTAACTGTAAAACCCCCCATTCCTGCCTCAAACCATTATGCTACAGGAGCAAACTAAAGGGACAATCCCTTAATTTCAGGTTGCACAGAGTCGCATCTTGCTGCATCAGTCTAGGCGGTCAAGTATATTTACAACATGCCTCAAATCATACCCTTGCATCAATTGGCTTCTTGGAGACAAGAGCAACGCCGACTCCGCCGGAAAGTCGTCGCCACCAACGGCTGCTTCGATCTGCTCCACGTCGGACATCTCCGCTATCTCCAGGCCGCCCGGGCTTTGGGCGATTGTCTGGTTGTGGGCCTGAATGGCGATGCCTCAGTGCGGCAATTAAAGGGGCCCACGCGACCCCTGAATCCCGAAGCGGAGCGGGCCGAACTCCTGGCCGCCCTGAAGCCGGTGGATGTAGTGACGATTTTCCCGGAAAAACGCGCCGTCCATTTCCTGACTGAGTTGCAACCGGACATCTATGCCAAGGGAGGCGATTACACCGAGGACCAGCTCGATCCTGATGAAGTGGCCGCCATCCGCGCGGGCGGGGGTCGCATCCAGATCCTGGCCTTGGTGCCCGGAAAATCCACCTCGGCTCTGGTGGCAAAAGCTGGCCTCAACAAATGACCCGTCCCCTGCAACTCGGCATTCTCGGCTCCGGACGGGGCAGCAATTTTGTCGCCGTCGCCCAGGCCCTGGCGCGCGGCGAAATCAACGCCACCATCCGGCTGGTGGCCAGCGACATTGAAGGGGCTCACATTCTGGAAGAAGCACGCCTGCGACAACTGCCGGTTTACTCCTGCCGCCGCGGCGCCTTCAAAACCAAGCTGGAACCGGAAATCGAAAGCGACCTGGCCCTGGCTCTGAAAAATGCCGGAGCCGAACTGCTCGTCTTGGCCGGCTACATGCGCGTGCTCAA
>Ga0209698_10007906_pt1 | contig 11065 bp, 8 predicted proteins | sample LitLauG_LLR_2012_FD_187203 | JGI IMG/M metagenome (GOLD analysis project Ga0209698, IMG submission 187203) | Freshwater sediment microbial communities from Pennsylvania, USA - Little Laurel Run_MetaG_LLR_2012 (SPAdes) (version 2) | ecosystem: Environmental > Aquatic > Freshwater > Creek >... | reverse complement strand
CGGGAACGACCTTCGCGCGTAACGTAAACCTGAATCCGCCATTGTTGATCAACCAGGCGGTACAGCCGACGGGGCCTTGCACGGCCCCGGCGTGCGTGGGGGTTCCACCGGCACAACCGTGCGAGAGTTGTGTGTTTCAGTTCAGCGGGCAAGTGCCACCGCCGCCTAGTTTCCCGACTTCCGGCGAGTTTCCGCTGCCCGCGCAGGTGTCAGCGATTAGCGTTCCGACCGTGGAGAAGGTCCCGGTACTGGATCAATGGAACTTTACAGTGCAGCGGGAGTTGCGGTCGAACTTCTCATTCGAGGTCAGCTACGTGGGAAACAAGGCGACACACGTGCTTCCTGCCGGCCCCGGAGGCGCGGGAACTACCATCAACCTGAATCAGCCGCCGATTACCAATTTCGCCACTTACGGCTGCTACCAGCTTACCGCGGCCAACCAGGCGAACTGCTCCTCGCGCTATCCCTATTTCACTCGTTACGGATGGACTCAGTCCATTACCTACGGAGGCGGCGTAGCCTCGGCCAACTACAACGCGCTGCAGACCAAATTCGTGAAGCGCTTCTCCTCAGGGTATGAATTCAATGCCAACTACACCTACGCCAAGGGTATTGGATATCAGTCCGATTACTATGCGATCGATCCCAGCCTGGATCGCGCGGTTAACATTTTCGACCGCACGCACACCTTCAATTTCTATAACGTGATCAATCTGCCGTTCGGCCACGGCCGGGCTTTTCTGGCCAATGTGAACGGAGCGGCGAACTACTTTGTTGGGGGTTGGTCGTTGAATACGGTGACCACCTGGGCGAGGGGATTGCCGTTTACTCCAAGCTATAGTGCGAGCGAGTGTTCCCACGACCGCGATACCGGGCCGTGCCGCCCCAATGTTGTGGGTGCAGTGCATATCATCGGCGATCGCAACAATTACTTCACCACTACGAGCGGGCAGTCCCTCAGCGCCGGCCCGAATGACGGCTCAGCCCCGGGAGGGAGGATCGGGCCGTGGCAACGGCCCGCGGTGGGCGGCTTTGGGAGCGCCGGGTTCGACTCCCTGCGCGGTCCCTCTTATTTCGATACTGATCTGGTCGTGGAGAAAAACTTTCTGCTGACGGAGCGGTATTCCCTGCAGTTCCGCACCGAGTTTCTGAACGTATTCAACAAAGTGAACCTGGGAAATCCAAGCGGATGCGTGGACTGCTTCGCCACCAAGGGATTGCAGACCGGAGCGGTGATCACCACACTCGCTCCCAACGCATCGCAGCGGCAGATCGAGTTCGCGCTACGCTTCCTGTTTTGAACTTTAATCCGGCCCAAATCCGGCCACCAGGCATCCATACCCAGCGAACCGTCCCGCCCCGGATTTCAAGATGGTCGCGTCGAGTGAATGCTGAGAAAGAATCCCTTGGTGTTGGGGTCATAAAGGAGAATCCAGTAGAGGGCGTGATGCGTGGCCGCGAGACTCTGCATCAGGAGTTCGCGAGCCGGGACCTTGATTCCACCAATTTTTGCACTGGTCTTTCCCAGCAAACTCCTCGGCGACACAGCAATCACGACGTCGACGTGGCTCTGCTTGGTGATCTCTTCACAGAGCAAATCGAGCGTTTCCGTAAGGCCTCGTTCGTCGCCCGGTAGGGTCACGGGAACGTCGAGGGGAGGAGTTTGTAGGACAATTCCGCCCTTTTCGTCGTGTGCCGCATTGCCCACTATGTAGAACCGCTTCTCCGGGCCGCGCCGCAGTTCGAACTGTCCCGGATTCTTACTGTGGTTATAGGCATCAACGATCAAGCGCAGAGTTTTTTCTTCATCGGGAGACTTCGCTGGAAACTCTACGCTGAAGCTGCCTCCACTCGGGTATTTCATGCGCTGGCCGTTGCTGGACGCTTCCACTACATCTTGCGACGCCGTGTATTGCGGGTCTTCGTAATCCACGATCCAGCCATATTTCTTTTGCAGTGCTTCCAGAACCTGTGCCAGGGGACGAGGGCTGTTCGCCGTTATGCGCACTACATCCTTGGTCTCGGAAATGGCCGCGTCTTTCAGATATTGCCCGGAGTCTTTTGCCGTTTGCGGCAATGCCGAAACGGCAACCACCAGCAAGAGCCAGGCTGCGTTCTTAAGAGGGATCATGGATTCACTCGCGTGCTGTACGGCAATAATGCGCCCTTCCCGCGCACTTGGGTCATTCTAGCATTCGGTCGCGTCGGCAATTCGAGGCGGGAGAGTTTAGGAATTCGGTCTTGTACCTAGTCGCGCGAATCATTTCCGCTAAACCCGGCGACTAATTCGTTTGGAGCTTTGCATCCTCTGCTCACGACGGAGTATAAGGCAATCAATCTTCCTGCACGGGAAGTCCAGGAGTTCTGATGGATACGCACGAGGAAGAGTGGATCGCGAAGTATAGGGCCGCAGTTTCCATTGAAACGATGAAACGGTCTCGCGCCGCCGAAATTCTCGCCGCCTTGCAGCGTGCCTGCAGGGTTGCAATTACGAATCTCCAAAAGATGTCAGCCATCCCAAGAATTTCACCGCTGCTCGTGCAAAAAAGCGACGTCGTCGTTCAACCGATGCAGAAGCCAACACTGATACCGATCCAGCCGATATCGCAGGAAGAACGTGCTTCAAAGGTGAGTTGAGAAGCTTATCGCAACACTGTAGGGAAGACTAGCCCAAATGGGTTAGGCAGCCTGTTTGCCAAAAGAATTAGCCCAATTTCTAATTTTGTCGTTGACATCGGTCCCTTCTGTGGCAGAATGGATGGCGGTCCAAACTTCCTCCCCCGGGAAGCGCGTACGTTTTTTCACCCCCCCAGGAAAGAACTTGCCTGCTGCGATCAGTGTAATTCATTAATTTTTTGCTCCACGGCGGCGACGCTGGGTAGAGCATCATGTCCGTCTGCCGCTGTGGCGTAAGGGACCCCCAAAAAAACCGGCCCTGTAAGGCCGAGCCAACTTCGTCTGAGGCATGTTCCCCTGCGGGGACAGCCTGAAAAAGGGGAACCAAGTGCATACAGCTGCGACCCGACCGGGTCTGATTGTGGTTGACACCTTGATGGGAGTGGTTGCTTATAACGGGGAAGCGGTGCAGATCCTCAGTTATCCCGACCAACCGGACAGAATTCGCCACCTCGACACCTGGCTCAACAGCAAAATCCGTGCCGACTTGATGGGAAGGCAGACGCCGCCCAAGTTTGTTGACGCATTTCGTTCCGCGCGACGCATGTACGTGTGCCGCTCGTTTCCGCTTGAGTTGAAGCCCCACCAGGGGAACGGTACGGGCCTGGGGCCCGGGCTGCACGTCGTGATGCTGGAAAGAAGAAGCAACGAGGCGGTAAAGATTTCCGAGATATCAGAGCGATTTGGGCTGACGGCGCGGGAACAGGAAACTGTCCAATACCTGCTGGAGGGTCTAACCAGCAAGGAGATCGCGCAGCGCATGAAGATTAGCCCCAACACCGTAAAAGCCTTCCTGCGGCTAGTCATGGTGAAGATGAATGTCTCTACGCGCTCGGGCATTATCGGGCGGATTGTGGGACCGCGGGCATGAACCGCACGACGGGCAAGGCTTTTCTTAGGGTTAGTGAGATTGGGTTAGTACATCTGGGGTCTTGTTGATTTGTGGTTTAACGGTAGAGTTACAGTGCGCCAAAGAACCAAGCACCTCCCTCCCCAGCTTGGCGGCGTAACTCTGCAAGGAGGACACTAATGCGTCGAACCACAATGCTAGTAGTGTGTACATTGGCTGTGGCCCTCTGTGCCGGATCTGCGTTTGCATCCACAACGCCGCCGGCTGATACCCTGAAGGTCGACTATTTTGCCAATGCCAACACTGCGGGAGCGCCGGATGGAACGGTGCGCGTTACGAACCCGGGCACGGCTGCCGGAAACGTATGCGCTTCGTTTTATGTGTTTGATCCCTACCAGGAAATGTCTGAATGCTGCAGCTGCCTGCTAACCCCAGATGGTCTGCGTACGCTTTCGGTCAACACGGATCTGACCAAGAACCCGCTCACCGGAGTAACTCTCAACACCGGACTGATCAAGATCGTCTCGACAGTTCCGATTGCTGGGGCTTGCCCGCTACCCACAGTTGTTAACTCGACCCCGGCGATTCGCGCCTGGGTTACCCACATCCAGAACGGCACTTACGCTGTGACTGAGACCGCGTCGTCTGACGCGACCCTCAGCGTCGGCGAAGTCGTTCGTCTGCAACGCGAGTGCACGGCTGTCCAGATTGTTGGCAGCGGCGCTGGCATTTGCACCTGCGGATCGGGAGACTAAGGGAGGAACCATGAAAAAACTGATGATCGTTGTTGCTTGCACCCTCGCTCTGGCCCTCTGCTCCGTGAATGCTTTCGCACAAGCGGACACGCTGAAGGTCGACTATTTCGCCAACGCCAACACCGCGGGCGCTCCTGACGGAACGTTCCGCGTCACCGATCCGGGCACGTATTCTGGCGGCAACATTTGCGCCAGCATCTTCGTGTTCGATCCGTACCAGGAACTCAGCGAGTGCTGCAGCTGCCTGTTGACTCCCGATGGTCTCCGGACCCTCTCGGTCAACTCGGACCTGACCAGCAACCCGCTGACTGGCGTTACCCTGAACACCGGCTTGATCAAAGCTGTCTCGACCATTCCGGTTAATGGCGCCTGCCCGCTTCCCACCGCCGTGAAGCCCGTTGCGGCTATCCGGTCTTGGGGAACGCACATTCAGAACAGCAATTTCGCTATCACTGAGACCGCGTCGCAAGATGCCACCCTCAGCAGCGGCGAAATTACGCGCCTTGCGAAGCAGTGCACGGCAGTTCAGATTGTTGGCAGCGGCAAGGGTATCTGCTCCTGCGGTTCTGGCGACTAATTCGTCGGCGACCGTTTGTACTGTATTGCAGGTATGCCAGACAACCAGATCATCGGTTGTCTGGCCTGCCTGAGTATCTCAGTCGAGCAAGGCTCGCTGTTTTCCAATCTTGAGATGGGGGATCTCATGTCGGTTTCACGGAAACTTGTAAGACTCGGCCTTGGCGCCGCGCTCCTGATGGTAGGCGCCGGAACCGCGTTGGCTCAGAGTGACTCGACTATCGTGGCTGAAGTCGGAGGCCAGAAAGTCACACTGGGAGAACTTGAGCAGGAAGAATCGCAGAAACTTTTAACCGCCCATTATCAGTACTACCAAGCCCAAAGCAAGGCACTCGAAGATCTCATCAGTAAGCGGTTGCTGGAGCAGAAAGCGAAAAGCGAAAATCTCACCGTCGATCAGCTCATCGCTCGCGACATTAAATCGAAGGTGACGGATCCGACCGAAGACCAGATGAAGGTCTACTACGAGGGTCTGGAAACCGAACAGCCTTACGCTGAAGTGCGAGACAAGATTCTCGACAAAATCCGTGAGTTGCGGACGAAGAAGATTGAGGCCGATTACGTGAAAGCTTTGCGCGAAAAGAGCACCGTAACCATCGCCCTTGCCCCCCCGCAAGCGAAGGTTACCGCTACCGAAGCGCTCGCGTATGGTCCCAAGAACGCCACCGTCACCCTGGTGGAGTTCGCCGATTACGAATGCCCGTATTGCCAGAAGGTCGCGCCGGATATGAAGAAACTGATGGCCGATCTCAGCGACAAAGTCACGTTCGAATACCGTGATTTCCCGCTTCCCATGCATGCCCACGCGCAAAAGGCGGCTGAGGCTGCTCGCTGCGCCAGCAAGCAGAACAAGTTCTGGGAGTTCCACGACGAAATATTCCACAGCAAGGGATTTGACGTCGATCAACTGAAAGCCCAGGCAAAAGCCCTGAAGCTGGATACGGCTCTGTTTGACAAGTGTCTGGATTCCGGTGAAGAGACTGCTGCGGTCGAGAAGGACAGGAAGGAAGGTATCCGTCTTGGCATCTCGGGTACGCCGAGCTTCTTCATCAATGGACACTATTTGAGTGGCGCGCTGGACTATGCCGCGTTGCGACAGGTGGTCGAGCAGCAATTGACCGCCCCAACGCAGGCTGCCAGCAGCGGAGGAAAGTAAGGCCCTTGCCCTCCCCCGTTTTTTGTACCGGGCCTGTCCCGGAGCTCAGAAGCGTGGTTTGATTGTTCTGAGCCTCCGGGATCTTCCTCTTTATGGCCAGATGGGCATTCGGTTCATGGGCCAAAATACCCTAGAAATCCCCCAGGATGGCCTAACCCTGACTAGCCCAAATGGGTGATTGTAGAGTTAGGTACTGTGCGATACTTTACCTAGGCGCTGGTTTTGAATGTATTTCCCCCAGTTTCCAGCGTGGACTCCCCCGTTTGAACTACTCCCCTACTGAAAATTTGGATTCGTACTGCGGGATGATCGCGCCTTGAGCGCTCTCCTGCTTTCCGGTTGCTTCGACATCAGAGATTGGTCGCGGCGTAAAAACAAGCCCAGCGAGCCGCACGCAACCTGTCGAACTCCGGAGGACCGAAAAACGAGGAGGCTTCATGTCGAGGCGTACGCTCTCTTTCGCACTTTCCCTGTACTTGCTCTCCGGTGTTGTGGTTGCGCAGGTTGGACAATTTCTTCAGGCCCCCCAGTTCGCTACCGGGGCTAACCCGCAAGCCATCGCGGTCGGGGACCTAAACGGCGACGGTTTCACGGACATGGTGGTGGCGAACTCCACCAGCAACACCGTGAGTGTACTACTTGGTAACGGCAACGGTACCTTCAAGGCGAAGGTAGACTACGCCACCGGCACTACTCCCCAAGGCGTTGCCATTGGCGATTTTAACGGCGACGGCAAGCTCGACCTGGCGGTGACCAACTCCGCCGCCAACTCAGTGAGTGTATTCCTGGGCAATGGCGACGGCACCTTTCAAGCTAAGGTGGATTACGCAACCGGAACCAAGCCCCAAGGCGTCGCCGTCGCAGACTTGAACGGCGATGGCCATCCTGATTTGATTGTTACCAATGCCAAGGACGGGACGGTCGGCGTGCTGCTCGGCAACGGCAACGGCACCTTCAAAGCGCAAACCACGTTCAATACAGGATTCAACCCCTACGCGGTCGTGGTTGCCGATTTCAACGGTGACAACATCCCGGACCTGGCCGTCGCCAACAATGCCAACACCAACCGCGTCAGCGTTCTCCTCGGGAAAGGCGACGGTACCTTCCAGAATCAGCTGCAGTATCCAACCGGCAACACTCCGTTCGCGCTTGCGGCCGGAGACCTCAACAAAGACGGCAAAATGGACTTGGTCGTCGCCGATCAGCAAGGCAACACCGTGAGTGTGCTGCTGGGAAATGGAAACGGATCGTTCCAAACCAATGTCGACTACAACACTTCGGCATTTCCTACCTCCGTCACGCTCGGCGATTTCAACGGCGACGGTAATCTCGACATCGCAGTGGCTACGGGCAACGGCAACACGGTGAGCGTGCTGCTGGGCATGGGCGACGGCACCTTCAAGACCCAGATCAACTACGGTGCGGGGGATATTCCCTATGCGGTAGTCGCGGCAGATGTCAACGGTGACGGCAAACTCGACATGGTCGTAGCCAATTCCGGCGGCAACAATGCCAGCGTTCTGATCGGCAACGGTGACGGTACTTTCCAGACGCGCACCGATTTTGCGGCTGGTCCGAACCCCAACTCCGTGGCCAGCGGCGATTTCAATGGCGACGGTATCCCAGACTTAGCGGTCGCCACCGACAATTGCCCGAATTTTCCCTTGTGCGGAGCCGGAACGATCTCAATCCTGCTCGGCAACGGCGACGGCACCTTCCAGGCGCCTTCCCACTTCACTACGGGCACGAACACCGATCCGTTCTCAGTTGCGGTCGCAGACCTGAACGGGGACCACATACTGGATCTGGTGGTCGCCAACTATGCGACGAACACGGTCAGCGTCATGATTGGAGTGGGCGATGGCACATTCCCCACGCATGTGGATTATCCGGTCGGGAGTGAGCCGACCTCTGTTGCGATCGGGGACTTTAATGGCGACGGCAAGCTGGATTTGGCCGTCACCAACTTCCACAGCAACAACATGAGCGTGCTGCTGGGCAATGGCGACGGCACCTTCCAGGCGGCGAAAAACTACAGCATGCCGGCGCAAACTGGGCCAACGGCGGTCGCCGCAGCCGATTTCAACAATGACGGCGCACTCGACATCGTGGTAATCAACGAGACCACTTATAGTGCGACCATTTTCCTGAACAAGAATGACCATACCGGCACCTTCGGAACTCCGACGTCTTATACAACGGGCACGGGAGGGAATCCCCTCTCGGTGACTGTGGCCGACTTCAATGGCGACGGCAAACTCGACTTGGCGGTAGCGGACTATCTGACCGGAAATGTCACCATATTGCTGGGGGATGGTACGGGCAAGTTTTCGGCTCCGGTACAGTATCCGACGGGTGCCAATCCATCGTCGGTGGTCTCGGCCGACTTCAACGGTGATGGCAAACTCGATCTGGCATTGACCAGCACTCCTCTGAATGGTGCACCCGGCAACGTAGTGAGCCTGCTCCTAGGCAAAGGCGACGGCACCTTCGGGGCGCCTGCGGTCTTCGGTACGGGATCGCAAGCTTACTCAGCCGTGGTGGGAGATTTCGACGGCGGAGGATCGCCGGACCTCGCCGTGGCCAATGGCAACAGCAACAGCGTCAGCGTTTTGCTGAATAGCCAAGGCTCCAAGATGAGCCCGAGTTCGTCGAGCAATCCCTCGGTCTACGGACAGCCCGTAACCTTCACCGCGACCGTTGTAGCTACTGTCACGGGAGTTGGCGAGCCGACCGGCACCGTTACATTCATGTACGGAAGCACCGTGCTCGGATCGGGAACCTTGGTGTCGGGAACGGCTTCTGCCACCACGTCAACGCTGCCAACCGGCACCGATACTGTGTCGATCGTCTACTCGGGCGACACTCAGTTCCATACCCATACCATCACGATCAGCCAGGTCGTGCAGCAAGCGGCCAGCAATACCGTGCTGATCTCGTCAGTGAATCCGTCTGGCGAGGGACAGTCGCTGACGTTCACCGCCACCGTTACTTCGACCACGACGGGGACGCCGACCGGCACCGTGAACTTCCTGGACGGAACGACTGCCCTTGGGGCAGGCACGCTGAATGGCAGCGGCGTTGCGACGTTCACAACCTCAGCGCTGCTGATGGGCACTCACAGCATTACGGCCGTCTATGCCGGCGATACCAACTTCACCACCAGTACTTCGCCGGTTCTGAGCCAGGTTGTGACCACGGCGGGCTCGACCACTGCTCTCACTTCGAGTTCGAGCGCGAGTGGCCTCACGCTTACCGCGACCGTCACTTCTGGATTTGCCGGCACGCCAACGGGCACAGTGAATTTCCTCGATGGCACTACGCAGGTGGGAACGGCAAGCCTGAACGGAAGCGCCGTGGCGACCTACAAAACCTCGTCGCTCACGGACGGCACGCACATCTTCACCGCCGTCTATGTGGGGGACACTAACTTCGCTGGCAGCACGTCGAATGCAATGAACATTGTCGCGGACTTCTCGCTGGCGGCTGCAGCGCTGACGCCGTCCTCGGTGGCCCCGGGTTCGTCGGCTACTTCGACCGTCACCATCACTCCGACGAATGGATTCGACTCGTCGACTGTGACCTTCGCTTGCAGCGTCTCTCCGGCAGCGAGTCCAGCAGCAAGCTGCTCCGTGGGCGCGATCACGGTGGCAAACGGATCAGGCAGCGCTACGGTCACCGTGAAAACGGTGGGACCGACGGCAGCGCTCGTGCCGGGCACGGGACTGCATCCGTCGGGCTTGGTGCTCGCGTTCGGATTGCTGATCCCGGCGATCCTGCTGGGCGCAACTGGCCGCGGCACGGAGCAAGGCAGAAAGCTGCTGTCCTACTGCGCGGTGATGCTGGTCCTGGGCGGATGCCTGTTCCAGGCGGCATGCGGTGGCGGAGGTAGCGGCAACACGGGCGGCAACGGCAACAGCGGAACGCCGGCGGGCAGCTACACCGTGACCGTGACCGGTACGGCGAACGGAATACAGCATACGGCCAACGCATTGACGCTGACCGTACAGTAAGAGAGCACGTCGCTGAAGGTCCCGGGCACGAAGCGTGCCCGGGATTTTTTTGGTTGGAGAGATACAAGAAATTTGCTGGGAAGTAGAAGTGCTAAGAAATCACGCCGACGAAGAGTCCGCGGCCAGACAGGCCAGCGATGATCGAGTCGCTCGTTGTACGAACTTGGAATCGAACGATCGTCCCACCCAGCGTTTGACGCCCCTCGACACGGTTGTTATGATCGAACTGCGGGGTGGAGCAGTCTGGTAGCTCGTTGGGCTCATAACCCAAAGGTCGGTGGTTCAAATCCACCCCCCGCAACCAAACCTCTCCGCGATCCCTTCCTGCAAGTCTCCCGGATTCTTAAAGTTGCGAGCAAAGCCGTGTGCATGGATTTTCTAGTTCGGAGCCGTGTTCTTGTTCCGTGTTCCAGAACGTGGAACAACTTGGAACAGATCGCCAATGATCACCTCTTCTAAAGCGAGCGCGGCACTTCGATCTGCGTCGGCCGATATATGCGTGTAAACATCGGCCGTCGTGCTCAGGTTGGAGTGCCCGAGCAGTTTCTGAACAAGTTTCAAATTGCCAGTCTTCTGGTTAACAATCGTTGCGGCGGAGTGTCAGAGGCCAATCGTTTGATATCGCAGCATGGATAGCGCTAGACGATATTCATATCCCGCTTGGGCGTTTCCGATTTCGGCTTGTGTCTGCTGCAGCTGGGCCTGGCTCAATTCAACAATCGAACTAAGGCCGAGTTTGTAGCGTGTCTGCGCCAGATCGAGAGCCAGATTCGCTTGGGCCAGCAGTTGCTCGCTCACCGTGACGCGATCGAACGCCGTGTTGGCGGCGAGCCAACTGGTTCGCACGTCCCGCGAGATCCGGTTGCGCAGGTCCATCAGGCGCTGTCGGCTGGCCTGTGCCCGCAAATCGGTTTCGCGCGCCTTGGAGGAAAAGAGGAATCCGTTGAAGACTGGAATCTGGACATTCACCCCGACTGCTCCATACGGACCGTAGACGCGATCGTCTCGAATCGGAGAATCGCCGTATGCAGCCAGAGCG
>Ga0209698_10007903_pt1 | contig 11066 bp, 6 predicted proteins | sample LitLauG_LLR_2012_FD_187203 | JGI IMG/M metagenome (GOLD analysis project Ga0209698, IMG submission 187203) | Freshwater sediment microbial communities from Pennsylvania, USA - Little Laurel Run_MetaG_LLR_2012 (SPAdes) (version 2) | ecosystem: Environmental > Aquatic > Freshwater > Creek >... | reverse complement strand
TCGCCACCGGCGCGTCCGTTGCAGGCGGCGCGCTCTACTATGCAAACCTGTTCTCGCAGCAACTCTTTCACGCTGCGACGCCCGTGCTTCCATGCCTGGCTATCGTATTCGCAACTGCCGGATTCATCGCCTATCGCGACGTCAAGCTCTCCGCCGAGTTGATGCTCTGGATCGAAGTGTTTTCTGTCAGCTTCATCCTGATTGTGTTGGCCGTTTTGGTGTTCCGCTTTGGTTTCCAAATCGATTCGGATCAATTCAAGTTGAAGGGAGTCTCAATTTCCGCGTTGGGGCCGGCGCTGGTGCTTTCCATGTTCAGCTTTGTGGGATTTGAAGCCGCGACCACGCTGGGAGGCGAGGCACGCGAGCCGCTCAAAACCATCCCTCGCGCCGTGCTGCAGTGCGCCATACTTGCCGGTGTTTTCTTCATGCTGTGTTCGTACAGCGAGGTGCTTGGCTTCCGAGGCCAGTCATCGCAGTTGAGCGATTCCACAAGTCCGCTGCACCTTCTCGCGACCAAAGCGGGCATCTCGCCGCTAGGGGTGGCAATCGACCTTGGCGCCGCTGTGAGTATGTTTGCATGCGTACTGGCGTGCACAACGGCCGCCGCGCGCGTCCTGATGCGCATGGCTCACGGCGGCCTGTTGCCGGCCGCGATCGAGCGCACGAATCAGCGCCATCAGACGCCCGGAACCGCAGTTGCGGTGTCTGCGGCAATCATGTTCGCCGCCACAACAGCAATGGGCCTGCGCGGAGTTACCGGCTCGGAAATGTACGACCTGCTTGGCTCGCTCTCGGTCTTCGGCTTTCTCACCGTCTATGCGCTCGTAGCCCTGGCACTGCCATTTGCGCGTCGGGTGCTGGGCCAACATTCGCACTTCGTCGCGGTTGTCAGTATCTTCACCGTGATGGTCATGATCCTGATTGCGGTCTTTGACCTCAGGTCCTCGTCCGACCCAGTTCACGCCCGAATTCCTTACATCTATCTTGGATATATTGCCGCTGGAATTCTGTGGTACGCACTGCGCCGCAGGAAGGCGACTTCCCTCCCGGCCTGAAGCCTGGGATTCTTGACGTCCCACGGTTCCTCACTCCTTACGGCTGCGCGTCCGTGTCCGGCTGCAACAGAATCAGCAGCACTATGCCCACTATGGCAAAGTTTCTGAATGCGGCTTCCTGCCCATTCCACTCCCGAGACTGCCACATCAGGAACCACTCCCCGCCGATCGCGATAAAAGCGACCAGCCACATCAGCATGGAGAGCATGAGCGCGATCACCGGCACACGCTTGGCCGAGTTGAATTCTGCGCTTGTAAGCCGAACTGCGCGCAGCAAGCGCACAAAACCCCAAAACAAAAGGAATGCTGTCGCGATCTCCCATCCGATAATGCCGATGAAAAACGCCAAGTGCCAGGCTGACGATGGCAGAGCGCGCCACATTCCGTTGTTCCCTGGGAAAGTGGTGTCCATCGTCAGCACGTGGCGGACAAACTGGTAGTTTGAATTGGGATCGGTCAGGTTGTTGAAGACAACCAGCGTGTAAAACACAGCCAGACCCGCCAGCAGCGACATCTTCGCGATTCGAGTCATCATGCTTGCGGCCTCACGAGGGCGGATTCTTTGCGGCGAGCGGCAGTTGCAGCCGGCTGGGCGTCAGGCTGCGCAACAGGAGAACCGGCATTGTGCCAATGCTAACCTGCCAATCCCGGAAGGCGGAAGAGAAATGCTGCTGAATCCGGAGCACTTCCGCATCGATTGCGGTGCTTCCCGGAACGCAAATCTTTACGTGATCCTTACGCCCGAATCGTTATATTCTTGTTACTTGCACATCCCGACAGGGTCGGCCACGACTCGAGCTCCACACGCAACAATTCTTCCACTTCCTTTTTTGCTGGGCCCCATAAAGGTCGGATTATTTGGAACAGCTACCTGTTTCCGAATACATCATAGAAATCACTGGGAAATCCCTACTTTCGAGGTCAGAAAAATGAAACTCTTCAGATTCAACTTCCCCTCATCGCTTCCTCGGCTGCTGGGTTTCGCGGCAGCCGTTGCGCTGTGTTCCGGCTCGTTGTATTCACAGCAGACGCTCGGCGGCATTACCGGCGAAGTTACTGACCCTTCGGGCGGAGTGATCCCGAATGCTACCGTGACGCTGACGGCCGAGCAGACAGCGTTGACACGCGACACGAAGACGAATGGTAGCGGCGCATATGCTTTCGTGAATCTTCCCATCGGCACTTACACGCTCACCTATACAGCAGGCGGCTTCAATGTGCAGAGGACTCAGCACATCGCCGTGCAGGCTGACCGTACCGCCACCGTGAATGTCTCGCTGAAAATCGGCGAGACCACGACAACGGTTGAAGTGGAGGCCACGCCCCTGATGAACGCCGTTGACACCACCAACGGCTACGTGATGGATACCCAGCAGATTGATGCGGCCCCCTTGCCCACCGGAAGCTTCACGGGGCTTGCCACCCAATCCGCCGGCGTCAATGCAGAGCTTTCCGGGGGCACAGGATCCAATTCCGGACTGGGTAACGCCCCGATCTGGGCCAATGGACAACGCGACACCAGCAACAGCTTCTCGCTGAACGGCGTCGACGTCAGCAACCTCTTCAATGGCAAGAGCACCAGCCAAGTTCCCTCCGCCCGCGTCATTAACAGCACCGGCGTCTCTTCGAGCACCGGGGCCGGTGGCGTCATTCCGACAGCCGCGTCCATCTATCTCTCGATCGGCAATGCCCTTCCCACTCCTGCTCCTGAATCGCTTCAGGAGGTCCGCGTCAACGCTTCAATGTATGATGCGCAGCAGGGATCCACCTCCGGCGCGCACATCGACATAAGCACTGCCTCCGGCACCAACAAGTACCACGGAACTGTATTTGCGCACCGCGGCACAAGCTGGCTCAACGCTGCTCCGTTCTTCTTCAATCAGGATCAGGACATTCCAGCCAGCAACAAGGTTCCCCAATTGCATCGCTACATCCTTGGAGGCACATTCGGCGGGCCGATCATCAAAGACAAACTCTTTGGCTTTGTCTCCTATCAACATCTGCACGTATCCGATCAAGAAGTCGGCGACTCGTTGCTTGACGTACCCGTCGGTCTGACCGACGACCGATCGGCCTCGGCCCTGGCCGCAGTGACAAATGCATCATTTTGCACGCCCCAAGGACAGGCGCTCGGCTATTGCACCCCATTCACGGCTGCGCAAATCGATCCACTCGCGCGCATTCTCTTCAACTCGCCATCATTGCCCGGCGAGCCAGGCAAGTGGCTGATCCCGAATGACGCGATTTACCCCAATTTGCCCACCTCCGCGCACATCGACAACGCCTTTATTCCCGGCACCGGTCGGTTCACCGCGGATATCGGGGTAGCCGATCTCGACTACGACGCAACATCGAAAGACACCGTGAGCTTCAAGTATTTCTACCAGCACGACCCCACGCTCGCTCCCTATTCCTATTCCAGCATCCCCGGATTCACGGAGCATCTTGATTCCGGGGCGCAAGTCGCCTCCATCATCAACACCCTGGTCCTGAAGCCAAACCTCAGCACCACCCAGACTCTCGGGATTCTCCGGGAGAAAAACTACGGCGACAACGAGCAGCCCTTCGGCCCTGGGTCCATCCCCGGTGGCGCTGCAGGCACAGGCTCCATCAACGTATTCGGATCGAAATACTTTCCGGGCATCTCGGTGTACAACGTGCTCGGCGACAATCAGCCCTCGGGAGTGTCGTCGGCAATCCTGAATATCGGTCCGAATGCCGAGGGCCAGTCTCCCAATACAGGTATGTTCCAGAACCGCATCGCTCCCTCGGGCAACGCCATCTGGATTCTTGGCAGGCACACGGTGAGCTTCGGCGCCAGCTATACCTACACCCAGCTCAACACAATCGACAAACGCACCGGAACCGGCACAATCGCCACTGACGACTTCAGCCAGATGATTCAGGGCCAGGTGACGCCTGGCAGTTCCGCCACTGGTTTTTACGTGAGCTCGTTTCTGCAGGGTAACGCAAGCCGCTACTACCGCTCGAACCAGCTGGGCACTTACGTACAGGACAAGTTCCAGATCACGCCGACGTTATCGCTCACAGCCGGGGTGCGTTACGACTGGGATGGTGGACTGACTGAGAAATATGGTCGACTTTTCAACTTTGACGCCAAGACCTACAGCTACAACGTCGGATCGGACGTGATCGAGAATCCGGGACTGATTATCGCCGGAAACAACGCCAACGGCACCAAGGGCGTAAGCAACACGACCCTTACCGGCCGCCAGTGGGGCATCGCTCCTCGCATCGGCGCAGCCTGGCAGCCAGGGATGTTCCACAACAAGGTCGTTGTCCGCGTGGGCGGTGGCATGTATTACGATCGCGGCGAACTGTTCAGCTACTTCTCCCCCGGCTACGCCATTGGCACCGTCACCGGCGGACCCTTTGGCGTCAACCAGCAACTACCCTTTGTCAATGCTTCCAGTTGCCCATCTTCTTCACTTTACTTTTACCAGGGCTATATTCCCACCTGTGGCGGATCGAACTCCCAAGGAAACCTCGAGAATCCCTATGGCACTTCGCTGCTGCCGGCGCCGACAAATCCCAAGGCGTCCGATCTGGCGAATTTCCTCCCCAACGCGAATAGCATTGAGAACGGTGGCCAGCCTATCTCTCTGGGAGTCTACGACCGCGCCAACAAGCTCCCTTACACCATGAACTACACCCTGGATATCCAATGGCAGCCCACCAACGATCTGGCGATTGAGGTCGGATACGTCGGAAACCTTGGCCGCCACCAGGTCATTCCACTGCCCTTCAATCAACCAAACATTGCCTCACCCACCAGCCCCAGTCTAGCCGGTGGTCCTTTCGCGCAAAAGTGGAGTTACGGCTACAACGTCGGCAATAAGGTTCTTGACGATGGAAGCTTCTACCAGGCGAACTACGAGGGCGGAAACGTTGACCTCCGCGTTCCATACATCGGATATGCAGCCGAGTCGATCACCTACAAGGCCGCCGGAGTCGACGACTACAATGCTCTCCAGATTCACGTTGACAAGCGCATGAGTCACGGGCTCCAGGTTGGTGGCTCCTATACCTGGTCGCACGCACTCGATGAGCAAAGTGGATTGGGGCTCTTCTACAATGGCAACAATCCTCTCAACCTGCGCAGCGGATATGGTTCGGCCGATTTCGACCGCACCCACGTCTTCAACCTGAACTTCGCATTCCAGCTTCACGACTTCGGAAAAGAGCACTCACTTGCCGGAGATGTCGTCAACGGTTGGTCGCTTATCGGAGTCACCGTGCTGCAAAGCGGCCAGCCCTACAGCATCATCGACTTCTCTGGTGCAATCGGCAGCATCTATTACTCCACCGCCGACGGCATCACCAATCCCATTGTTCCGCTGGCCAATGGATGCACCGCCAAGTCTGCGTTGACCGGCGCCTCCGGTGCTTTCTTCAATCCACAAAATCCAAAGACCGCCGCCCTCAACGCCGCCTGCTTCACTCTGCCGCTTTTGCCCGCGGGCGGTTTAAATGGCGCTATCCCCTCCACAGATCCATTCGAAACCGGCTTCACGAACGGACAACGCAACATCTTCCGCCAGGCCTTCCAGAAGCGCGCCGATGCATCGCTCGTCAAGGTCCTCAACATCAATGAACGATATAGCCTCAAGTGCACCTTCGACGTTTATAACCTCTCAAATACCACCAGCTTCGATGTCCCCGGCAACGAGGTAACGCAAAACGCGGGCTATAACCCCTTCCCAACCTACCCCAACTCCGGCCCGGGCGCACCTACCGCCGTCCTGCCCACGGGTTGCGGAACATCCAGCGCCTCGACCACAAGCTTCTACGCATGTCCATCGGGCCTTGGAGTAGTCACCCACACCATCGGGGCACCACGCCAGATCCAAATGTCGCTCCATCTCAACTTCTAACTCAAACTCTCCACCAACAAGAAAGAGGATGGCTCTCTCGGAGCCATCCTCTTTTTCTTGCAAGCCTCTTAAGTCATCAGGTCCGCCCCTCTACTCTTCCCCGATGTCCTCGTTCCAAATCTCCGGATGCGCCTCGATATACCCTGCAAGTAACTCCCGGCACGCGCGGCTGTCGAGGTCGATTACTTCCACGCCGTTTGCACGCAGCCAATCGATGCCTCCGGCAAAGTTGCGGCTCTCGCCCACTACCAGCGTCGCAAAGCGAAACTGGCGCACCAGTCCGCTGCAATACCAGCAAGGCGCAAGCGTGGTCACCATCACCAGGTCCCGGTAGCTCTGCTGGCGGCCGGCCCTGCGAAATGCATCGGTTTCTCCGTGGACGCTGGGATCGCCTTGTTGCACCCTTCGATTGTGGCCCCGGCTCACAAGCTCTCCGGCACGCGTGAAGATCGCGGCGCCGATTGGAATGCCCCCCTCGTCGAGGCCCAAACGTGCCTCTTCGAGCGCCACCGCCAACATTCGTTCGAACAATTCCGGCTCCGTCAAAACGTCCCTCTTCTCTCAAGCATAATCGGTTTGCCAGGATGCCAGGCGGGCTTCCGACGCCTATTGACACCCTTCATTCCAATGCTCCCCGGTGCCGCCGCAGGAATTGTATACACTCTGTGTATGGTCGTTCGACTCAAGGACATAGCCGAGGAACTCGGCGTTTCAATTGTCACGGTGTCTAAGGCGCTTCGCGATCGCCCTGATGTCGCAAAAGAAACCAAGGCGAAGATTCTGGACCGGGTCAAGCATTTGAATTACCGTCCGAACCTCGCTGCCCGGAGCCTGGTTACCGGGCGCAGTTCCCTGGTTGGGCTGGTTGTGCCCGACCTCATTCACCCTTTTTTTTCGGAGATTGCCAAGGCGCTGTCCGGAAGCCTGCGCAAGAAAAACTACTTCCTGCTCGTCTCTTCTTCCGAGAGCGATCCCAGCCTGGAACAGGACGAGATCGAGCACATGTTGGCCCATCGACTGGATTGCTTCGTCGTGGCCTCCTGCCAAAAGAATGCGGACAACCTGAGCAAGATCGGCGAGGCAGGCGTCCCCCTGATCCTGCTCGATCGCAGCTTTCCCGGCTTTTCCTCGAACTTTGTCGGCGTCAATGACTACAGAATCGGTGAGCTCGCCACTGAACACCTCGTCGCGCAGGGCTGCAAGCGCATCGCCCATCTCCGCGGCCCGGCGACGATTGTCGGTAACCGGAGGGCGGAGGGGTACCGGGACACTCTGCGGAAGCATGGCATGACCGTGCCTGACAACTACGAGATCGAGTCCGGCGAAGCGGCGGACTCCGACGGCGAAACCCGGGGTCGAAACGCGATGAACGCAGTGCTCGCCCTTAAACCGCGTCCCGATGCTCTGTTTTGCTTTAATGACACAGTCGCCCTTGGGGCGATGGAACGTGCTTTTGAAGCTGGATTGCGCATTCCCCGCGACATGGCCTTCGTCGGCAGCGGGAACTTTCACTACAGCAGCAAGCTGCGCGTTCCGCTGTCGAGTGTAGATCAAAAGGCCGCTGAAATTGGCGGGCGAGCAGCCAGGATGATCACAACTCTCCTTGAAAAGAAGACAGCAAGCCGCTCCCGCTCCACGGTGCTCGAGCCGACGCTGGTTGTCCGCGCGTCCTCGCAGTTGAAGTAAAGGCAAGTTCCCTTCCTGCTCTGGCAACGGCATTGAAGATTACTTCCGTTAAGTGTCCCTCCGGGAATGAACGAGGACGGCTTGGCGACAAGATTCTCATTCGCTGGAGTGGGCGAGGATGCCCATGTTCGCTCGGACTGCTGGCTCTCTGGAGGAAGGCAGTGCGGAGTTCGCGGATTGCCGGGCCGGACAGCGGCTCAGGTCAGCGCCAGATACTCATGCGCCAGGCGCACTACCATGGACCCCTCGCCGACGGCTGACGCCACGCGGTTCATCGCGCCGGCGCGCAGGTCGCCCGCCGCAAACACGCCGGGAACACTGGTCTCCAGCAGCAACGGCTCGCGCTGCTCCTTCCAGATGCGCGGGAAGCACTCGGCCGCCATGAGGTCGCGGCCCGTCAGCACAAATCCTTTCGCATCGCGCAGCACTTCTGCCGGAAGCCAATCGCTGCGTGGACGCGTACCGATGAAGATGAACAGCGCCTCGGCCTCCTCGGCATGCGTCGATCCATCGGCAAGCGAGGTGAGCGTGACCCTTTCGACATGCCCTTCGCCCTCAACCTTCGCTATCTCCATGAGGGGACGCAGGCGAATGTTGGGCGTCTTGGCAATCTGATCTATAAGATACTGCGACATGGTGTCGCGCAGGGATTCGCGGCGAACCACGATGTCAACTTCACTCGCGTAGCGTGCCAGGTACATTGCGCCCTGACCCGCCGAGTTGCCGCCGCCAACGACCAGCACGCGCCGTCCGCGGAACGCCGCCGCCTCAGTGGTTGCAGCGCCGTAGTAGACGCCTGCGCCCGTATGCTCGGCTATACCTGACGCCGGATGCACGCGATAGAACATTCCGGTGGTTGCCAGCATTGCGCGTGTCACAATCTCGCGTCCGTCGCTTAGAGCGAGCCGTTTATATCCGCCATCAATCATCACGCCCGTCACTTCAAGAGGCGCTAGAAACTCCGCGCCAAGACGCTGCGCCTGCGTGAGTGCGCGCCGCGTGAGCTCGCTGCCGCTGACCCCGGTTGGAAACCCCAGGTAGTTTTCAATGCGAGAACTGGTTCCCGCCTGCCCGCCCGGTGCGTGGCGGTCAAGCAGAAGCGTGCGCAAACCTTCCGACGAACCGTATACCGCCGCCGCGAGACCCGCCGGCCCGGCTCCGACAATCGCAAGGTCATACACATCGAATGCCGCCGTCATCGTCCGGCCAAGCCGCTCGGCCACCTGGCGCGGATCGGGATTTCGCAAAACCGGCGTGCCGTCGTCAAAAAAAAGCGCGGGCAATTCGTTCTCGCCAACGCTTGCCGCATCCAGCAATGTCCGAGCGTCCGTATCGCGCGTCACCTCGAGCCAGCGATACGGAATCAGGTTGCCGGCGAGAAAATCCTTGATGGCATGCGATTGCGGCGACCACTGATGACCAACTAGCCGCAACCCCTTTGCTTCAGGCAAAGACTCTGCCTGCCATGCATCCAGCAAATCGTCGATCGCCGGAAACAAGCGCTCCTCAGGAGGATCCCAGGGCTTGGAAAGGTAGTGATCGAGATGCGCCTCGTTGATGGCTTTCACCGCCGCATCGATATCGGAATAGGCAGTAAGCAGCACTCTGCGCGCGAGCGGATAAACTGACCGCGATTGGGCCAGCAGTTCGCTGCCCATCATGCCCGGCATGCGCTGATCGCTGATGATGACGGCCAGCGCGTCACCGCGGCTCTTCAACTCGCGCATGGCGTTCAGCGCCTCATCTCCCGAAGAAGCGCTTATGACGGTGTAGTTCTCGCGGTAACGTGAGCGCAGATCGCGGCGCACCGCGGCCAGCACCTGGGGATCGTCATCCACGATCAGAAGAATTGGTTTGTTCATTGCGAGGCCCCTGCCGCAGATGGCTCGGCAATCGGCAAACTCACCCGAAACTCCGTGCGGCCCGGCTCCGACTCGACTTCGATTGCGCCATCGTTATGATTTACAAGGCGGCGGACAATATCCAGGCCAAGTCCGGTGCCATGCCCCATCGGCTTGGTAGTAAAAAACGGGTCGAAGATGCGTTCCCTGATGGCTGCGGGAATTCCCGGCCCGTCGTCGACGATGCGCACCACCACGCGTTGATTTTCCCGCGTCGCCAGCACCTGAACGCGGCTGCCGTCAGGCACCGCATCGAGCGCGTTGTCGATTAGATTTCCCCAAATCTGGTTCAGTTCGCCGGCAAATCCGCGGACCTTCGGCAACCCGTTTTCAAGTTCGATGACCACGGTGATCGATTTCTGCCGGGCCTTGGCCTTGAGCACGGCAACTGTGTTGCCCAGGCTTGGACCAAGGTCAACCGGTTCGGCCACCATCGCCTGATCCATGTGCGTAAATCCCTTGATCGCCGCCACCAGGCCCGCGATGCGCATCGCCGCGTCCTGAATCTCCAATGCCAGGGTGCGCACCGCGCATCCGGCCGCAGCCCAGCGCAACACCGCGTCCAGCGCCGCTCCCTGCACGGCTCCGGCAAGCAGATTGAGCGCTTCGAAGGTCACTTCGGTGTCGGCGAGAGCTTCAGCGGAATCGATGTCCAGCCGGTGATCTTCGAGCCAGTCGGCAATCGCCTCCTCGCGGTCGGCGCGCTCCACCGGTGACAGAACGCCGTGCGTCGCCTTGGCCAGGCACGCCGACCGAACCGCGTCCACCGCCGCCAATTGCGCATCGCTCAGCCGGGCCACACCCAGGGCGTGCGTTGCCGCCTCGGCTTCTTCCAGCCGGTCCGTGAGCAGCCCCGCACTGCGCTCGATTGCAGACGCAGGATTATTCAGCTCGTGCGCCAGGCCCGCCGAAAGTTTTCCCAGCGAAATCATCTTTTCATTCTGCAGATCGCTTGAAGTGAAGTGGCGGGCGCGATCGACCATGATGTGAACCAGGATGGTCGTCACCTCATGGCACTCGTGCGTGAGTGCGCGAAGACACTCACGCGGAATGGACAGAACCTCTGTCGGTTCCAGCGCAACCGCATCCCCCGGCGGGCTTACCAGCCGCGAATAGGGCAGCATCCCGGAGATTTCGCCGCCGTGCCATTCAATCGCTTTCTGCGGGCCTGAACCCCGGTCCACAAAAAGCGCCACACGTCCTGACAGCAGCACGTGGAGTGCTTGAACCTGGACTCCCTTGTGAGCAAGCACTTCACCGATAGCCAGCTTGCGAAGCTTTCCGTGCGCCGCGATCCACGCCAGCTCCTCACTGGGCGCGGAGCCGAGGGTCTTATGCTCCGCCAGTCGGGCGATGAGAGACGTGAGATCCGTGGGGTCTTCGAGATCAGCGCCATTCATTGCCGTCACCTGCGTCAGGTTATTCCATTTGGGGGGAAGGGTCTGCCTCGATCCAAATTACCAGATCGAAGCTCGCCCCGTCTCCATGGAACATGCAGCGATCTCGCGAAGCTTTCCCCGATTTTGAAT
>Ga0209698_10007902_pt1 | contig 11066 bp, 9 predicted proteins | sample LitLauG_LLR_2012_FD_187203 | JGI IMG/M metagenome (GOLD analysis project Ga0209698, IMG submission 187203) | Freshwater sediment microbial communities from Pennsylvania, USA - Little Laurel Run_MetaG_LLR_2012 (SPAdes) (version 2) | ecosystem: Environmental > Aquatic > Freshwater > Creek >... | reverse complement strand
CGACCTCGTGGTGAACCCCATCCGCGAAAAGAAGCTCACCAACGTCCGGGCCTCGGGCAAGGACGAGCACATCGACCTCGTGCCGCCGATCAAGCTCACGCTTGAATATGCGGTGGAATTCATCGCCGACGATGAACTGGTGGAGGTGACGCCGCAGACGATCCGCCTGCGCAAGCGCTTCCTCAAGGAAACCGATCGCAAGCGCGCCTCGCGCGAGGCCGCGTAGCGTCGCGGGCCCGTTGCCGGCAGTGCATGCCGTGGATGAATGCCAACAGCCCGCGGACGCGGCCGCGGGACCCTGGCGTCTTTGTATAGCGCCCATGCTCGACTGGACCGACCGGCACTGCCGCAGCGTGCATCGCCTGCTCGCCCCGCACGCGCGGCTCTACACGGAAATGGTCACCACCGGGGCGCTGCTGCACGGTGACGTTGCGCGCCACCTGGATTTCGATGCCGGCGAGCATCCGGTCGCCCTGCAACTGGGGGGCTCCGATCCGGCCGACCTCGCCCGCTGCGCCAGGCTCGGCGCGCGGTGGGGGTACGACGAGATCAACCTCAACTGCGGCTGTCCCTCGGAACGGGTCCAGCGCGGCGCCTTCGGCGCCTGCCTCATGGCCGAGCCGTCGCTGGTGGCCGACTGCATTCGCGCCCTGCGCGATGCGGTGGACCTGCCGGTGACGATCAAGCAGCGCATCGGTGTCGACCGCGGCGAGGACTACGGCTTCGTGCGCGATTTTGTCGGCCGCAATTTTGATGCCGGATGCCGCGTCTTCATTGTCCATGCCCGCAACGCCTGGCTCAAGGGCCTGAGCCCCCGGGAAAATCGCGAGGTGCCGCCGCTGCGCTACGACGTGGTGCGCCGCCTCAAGCGCGATTTTCCCGCAGCCACGGTCGTGCTCAATGGCGGATTGGCCACCACCGAGCAGGCCTGCGCAGGCCTGGACGGCGTCGATGGTGTGATGGTGGGGCGGCTTGCCTACCACCAGCCTGGCGCGCTGCCCCGCCTCGACGCCGTCCTGTTCGACGGGCCGCCGCCGCTCGACCCCGCCGCCGCCATCGAGCCGATTTCGGCCTATCTCGAGCGCGCCGTGCGCGGTGGCGCCGCGCCATGGTCGGTCATACGCCATACGCTGGGCTTGTTCCACGGCCAGCCGGGTGCGCGTGCCTGGCGGCGCAAGCTTTCGGATCCCCGATTCATCGCCAAGGAGGGAACGAATGCATTGCGAGTTGCCGCGCAGCGGCCCGGAGTCCCCGCGGGCGCGGGGAGCGATCATGCGACGGACCAATAAAGGCGGACTGGTCTACTCGACGGAATCGGGTCGCATGTGCCCGGTCTGCCGCCGGGCGCTTGGTGCCTGCGCCTGCGCCTGCGCCACCGCGGCCGCGCCCGTCGGTGACGGCAATGTCCGGGTCGGCCGGGACAGCAAGGGACGGGGCGGCAAGGTCGTCACCGTCGTGCGCGGGCTTCCCCTCGATGCGGCGGCGCTGGGCCTGCTGGGCAAGGAACTGCGCGCGGCCTGCGGATCGGGCGGCACGGTAAAGGACGGTGTCGTCGAGGTGCAGGGCGACCACGTGCAACGCCTGCTGGAACTGCTGGCCGCAAAGGGCTGGAAGGCCAAAAAGACCGGTGGGTAGGCGCTGCCGGCCAAGGGAACGCCGCTACCAGATGGTGACGCGCTTGTCCGGAGACAGGTACATCTTGTCGCCCGGCTTGACGCCGAAGGCCGCGTAGAAGGCCGCCTGGTTCATTTCCGGCAGCAGGCCGCGGAACTGGGCGGGCGAGTGCGGATCCGACTTTATCAGCAGAATGGCCTGCTTCTCGCGGGACTTGGAGCGCCAAACCTGCGCCCAGCCCATGTAGAGGCGCTGGTCACCGGTCAGTCCATCGATCACCGGCGCTTCCTTCGCGCCCAGCGACAGGCGGTAGGCCTGGTACGAGATGGCAAGCCCCGAGTTGTCGGCGATATTCTCGCCCAGCGTCAGTTCGCCATTGATTGGGAAGCCGGGAACGGGCGCGTAAGCCGAATACTGCTCGACCAGCGCGCGGGTACGCGCCTTGAAGCGCACGAGGTCGTCGTTCGTGAACCATCCCGGCGGATCGAGCACCTTGCCGTCGCCGTCGTACTGGCTGCCCTGGTCGTCGAAGCCGTGACTGATCTCATGACCGATCACGCCGCCTATGCCACCGTAATTGACGGCGTCGTCGGCCGCGGCATTGAAGAAAGGCGGTTGCAGGATGGCCGCGGGAAAGACGATCTCGTTCATTTCGGGGTTGTAGTAGGCGTTGACCGTCTGCGGACTCATGTCCCATTCGGTGCGGTCCACCGGCTGGCCGAGCTTGGCAAGGTTGCGCTCGTATTCGAACGCCGCCGCGCGCATCACGTTGCCCGCCAGATCGTCGCGCACGATCTTGAGCGCGCTGTAATCGCGCCATTTCACCGGGTAGCCGATCTTCACCGTGAATTTGGCCAGCTTGGCCTGCGCCTTCGCGCGCGTTTCCGGACCCATCCATTCGAGCTTGTCTATGTCGGCCCTGTAGGCGGCAAGCAGGTTCTGCACCAGCTGGTCCATCCGCGCCTTGGACTCCGGCGGGAAATATTTCTTCACGTAGGCTTTGCCCAGGCTCTCGCCCATTGCGTGCTCGACCAGGCCCAGGGCCCGCTTCCAGCGGGGACGGTTTTCCGGGATGTCGCGCAGTGCCTTGCCGTAGAACGCGAAATTCTCGGCGACGAAACCGCTGCTCAGGTAGGGCGCCATGTCGGTGAGGATGCGCCAGCGGAAATAGCTCTTCCAGACCGGCAGCGGCGTGTCCTGCAGCAGCTTCGCGAAGCCCGCAAGGTAGGTGGGCTGGCTCACGATGACGGAGTCGACCTTGCCGTCGACACCGGCATCGACCAGATAGGACTTCCAGGCATAACCGGGCGCCAGCTCGACCAGCTTGTCGATGGCCACCTTGTTATAGGTCTTGACCGGATCGCGGTTTTGCACCTTGGTCCACTGCACCTGGGCAAGTGCCGTTTCCAGCTTGAGTATCGCGTCGGCATCGCCCGCGTAGTTCCTGTCGCCGGCCAGCGCCAGCATCTTGCGCATGTGCTCGCGATACTGGCCGCGGATCTGCACGAGCTTCTCGTCGTCCTTGATGTAGTAGTCGCGGTCGGGCAGGCCCAGTCCGTCCTGGCCCAGGTCGAATACGTAGCGGGTCGTGTCCTTCGCGTCCAGATGCACGCCAGGCGAAAAGGGCGCCGGCACGCCGATGCGATTCAGGTGGGCAATCTCGGCCGCGATGCCGGCCGCGTCCCGGATGGCATTGACGCGCGCAAATTCCGCGGCGAGCGGCTTGCCGCCTTTGGATTCCAGGGCTTTTTCGTCAAGGAAGCTCGCGTACAGGTCGGCGATCTTGGGCAGGTCCGGGTCGGCTGCATTCATCGCCTTGGGCAGGTCGTCCATCAACGTCCGCAGCTGGTCCTGCACGGTGTCGCGCAGCTCGTCGAAGCTGCCGTAGCGCCCCTTGTCAGCCGGTATTTCCTTGGTATCGAGCCACTTGCCGTTGACGAACCGGTAGAAGTCGTCCTGCGGGCGCACGCTCCTGTCGATGTATCGCATGTCCAGTCCGGAGCCCAGCGCGGGCGCCGGTGGGTCGTTTGCCTGGGCGGCGCCCAGCAGCGCGCATAGGCAAGCCGGCGCCCATGAATACTTGTTCATCAAGAACCTCTTAAGCGGGGATGGAAAATGAGCAACAGGGCGATCATAGCCTCGGCTGCACGGCGCAATGCGTGCGGCCCGCCCATCGGCTTTCGTCGCTACTGCGGCTTGGGCGGTGCGCAGAGGCTTTCGTGCTCTTCCTGCAGGCGGCGCACGCCGAGTTCCACCGATGCCCGCTCGCCGGGGGCGGCCGACAGCAGGTCCTGCTGGCCGTATTCGATGCGCCGGACGAGGTCGTCGCAGCGCGCGACCAGGGACTTGCGTTTTTCCTGGGCGGTTTCCTTGTCGTCCTCGGCGGCGGGAACCCGCTGGGCAGCCGGTGGAACGCCCGATGCCATGATGCCGCCCACGCCCGCCTTCGCGTTGGTAACCGCTTTTTCCGTCGCCGCAGCGTGCGGCACTTCCACGGCCGGCCGGTTTTCGACCTTGCGTTCGCGGGAGGTTCCCTCAGGGCACGCTTCGTTCGAATAGGTGACGCGGCCCGCCGCATCCTCGCAACGGCGCAGGTTGTCGGCTGCTCGCGCGCTGGCGGACGCCGCCAGGGCCATCACGACCATGCTCGCCAGGAATATATCCCCGTACCGGGCTACCGTGCTGCGCCTGCAAGCTGCCATTGCTGCCCCCGCATACCGTTGCGATATTCTCAATCATGCTCGTGTGTGGCGAAGTTGCCATCCGCAACGTCGCGTCACCTGCGCATAGTACCGGCAGCCGATCACCAGGAAAACCGGCTACGCCTTTCAGATGAGCTTGCCCGGATTCATCCGGCCCTCGGGATCGAGCGCCTGCTTGAGGGCCCGCATCATTGCCAATTCCTCGGCAGGTTTTGTGCGATGCGCAAGATCTCGCCGCAACTGCCCAAGGCCGTGCTCGGCGCTGATCGAACCACCGTGGCGCACAACCGCCGAATAGACGACATCATTGATCTGCGCTTCCCGCTCGAATGCCGCTGCCGCGCGGATCGCATCGCGCATTCCAACGTTGTAGTGCAAGTTGCCGTCGCCCAGATGACCAAAGACCAGGGGCTGCAGACCGCAATCGAGCTCCTGCAGCGCGCAACCCGTTTCCTCGACGAATGCCGCCAGGGTGCCCAGCGGCAGCGATATGTCGTGCTTGACGTTGCCACCCGCGCGTGCCTGGGCGTCCGGTATGGATTCGCGCAATTTCCAAAGATCCCGGGCGTCGGCCAGGGACCGCGACAAGATCGCGTCGTGGGCCTCCCCCGCTTCGATCGATTCGGCGCAGAGCCGTTCGCATTGCTCCTGTGCGTGCGCGGCATCGGCCGGTTCCGACCATTCCAGCAGCGCCAGCCAGGAATGACGCTGCGCAAAGAGCGCCCGGCCCGCCGGGCCGGTTCCGGGAAACTGCGACTTGACCAGTTGCACGCACGCGTCCGACATGACTTCAAAGGCCGTCAGCGCCGGCCCCGCCAGGGCGCGCGACCGGTTCAGCAGCGCGATGGTCGCCGCCAGATCGGGGCAGGCGAGCAGGCACACGACCCGGGCACGGGGCAGGGCAAAGAGCTTGAGGGTGGCCGCGGTAATGACGCCGAGCGTGCCTTCGGACCCGATGAACAGCTGCTTGAGGTCGTAACCCGAATTGTCCTTGCGCAGGCCGCGCAGACCGTCCCAGATCGCGCCGTCGGCCAGCACCACCTCGAGCCCCAGCGCGAGCTCCCGCGCGTTGCCGTACCGCAGCACCTGGGTGCCACCGGCGTTGGTCGCCAGGTTGCCGCCGATCGTGCAACTGCCCTGGGACGCCAGGCTGAGGGGAAAAAGACGGTCGTGCGCCAGCGCCGCCTGCTGTACCGCCGCCAGCGTACAGCCGGCTTCGACGGTGATCGTGTCGTTGGCGGTGTCGACGGAGCGGATCTGCTGCAGCCGCCGCGTGCTGAGCACGAGTGCCCGGCCGCTGTCGTCGGGCGTGGCGCCGCCGACCAGTCCCGTATTGCCGCCTTGCGCCACCACGGGCACCGCCCGCCGGGCGCACCAGGCCAGCGCCTGCGCCACCTGCGCCGTCGAGCGGGGCAGGGCCACCGCCAGGGCGTTGCCCGTATACCGGCCCCGCCAGTCGGTGAGAAAGGGCGCCAGGTCGGCGGCCTGGTCAAGGACCGCATCGGCTCCCAGCAGCTGCCGCAGCTCGTCAATGGGTTCCATGAAGAGTCGAAGGATAATCCGGATATTGTCCATGCCGTGCGCGGCTTGCACAGCATTTCCGTTTCCTGGAGCCGCATGATCCCGCAATCGCCTGATTCGCCTGCACCACCGGTATCCGCCATTGCGCAGCCCGGCCTACGGCCTCGGATCGCGCGCGCGCGCAAGCTCCTGGCCTTTGCCGTCCACACGGCGCGCCAGTCGCGCCTCGTGCAGGTTGCCGCCAGCCTCACTTTCTCGTCCGTGCTGGCGCTGGTGCCGCTGCTGGCCGTGGTTCTGGCCGTGCTCACGGCCTTTCCCCTCTTTGGCCAGATGCGCGAATCCATCGAGCAGGACCTGGCCAAGAGCCTGCTTCCCGTTCCCTACGCGCAAACCATATTGCGCTACCTCTCCGATTTTGCCGCCAAGGCGGCGGGCGTTGGCGCGCTGGGCCTGGTGTTCCTTGGGCTGACGGCCCTCACCATGATCCTGACGGTCGATCGCATCCTCAACGACATCTGGCAGGTTCACCTGCGCCGGCCGCTGGCCCGCCGCCTGCTCGTGTACTGGGCGGTGCTGTCGGTGGGCCCGGTGCTGCTGGCCATCAGCCTGAGCCTTACCTCCTACGTGGTTTCACTGTCGGATCCGCATTTGGCCCGCTGGGGATCGGGCATGCGTTCGCTGCTGCAGTTCGTTCCCCCGGTCATCGCGGCTGCCGCCTACAGCACCATCTACGCGCTGGTTCCCAACCGCGCCGTCCAATGGCGCCACGCCATTACCGGTGGCCTGGTTACCGCCGTTGCCGACGAACTGATGAGCCGCGCGTTTGCGGCCTACGTCATCCACGGCAGCTTCCTCAGCATTTACGGCGCCTTCGCGGCCGTCCCCATCTTTCTCACGTGGATCTACCTGTCATGGCTGAGTTTCCTGTTTGGCGCGGTCATCGCGGCCACGCTGCCGCGGCTGGGCACCACCCGCTTCTCCGACAGCCGCCTGGCGGGCAATCAGGTGATCACGGCGATAGCGGCGATCAAGCTGCTGTTCGATGCGCGGCGCGACGGCACGCTGCAGGCCTGCGCCACCAGCCAGATCGCATTGCGGCTGCGCACGTTTGACGAAGACCTGACGGTCATCCTCCACGAGCTCGAGGTCCTGGGCTACGTGCGCAGGCTGGCCGCAACGGAAACGTCGCCCGAACAGTGGGTGCTGGCCTGCGACCCGCAGGCGCTCGGTCTTGGGCCCGTATTCCGGCGCTATGCGATCGACCCTCGAAATTCGCTGCTGCGACGGCAGGACCTGGACCTGCTGCGCTGGATGGCGCCCGCCGTATCGGGTGAATGGCTGTCGCAAAGCCTGGCCGGGCTCTCGGCCGGGCCGGCGGCGGACGAGTCGACGGCTACGCCGCGGCGCCAGTGAAAAGTGCCGAGCCGGTTGTCAGCACGATGTTGGACCGTTCTAGGTCTGCGCCGAATTCGGCGCCGCGCAGATAGGCGTATTCCATTGCGCGGGCGGCGCCTATGGGGTCGCCGCTGGTTGGCCGTGTCGCGGGGTGGCACATGAGCACCGAGCCCTCCGGACCGGCATCGAACCAGCGTGCCACATGGGCGCGATAGTCGGCCCGGTCGGCTGCATTGGCGGCCCGGAAATCGTAGACACCCACCAGGTAAGCACTGGTTGCGACGCCAGCGGCCTGCGCCCGCACCCGAAATCCGCGGTCGCCCAGCAAAGCGATGCCGCGCGCCTTGCGGTCGCGCACGCGTGCGGGCGGTCGCGTGCTGCGCACCCAGATGCGGGCCGCCGGGTAGCGCTGCCGCAGCGCCGCGATCAGCAGATCGCGCACGACGGCGAACTGGTGCACGTGCTGGTGCCCGTCGACGTAATCGGGTGGGCGGCCCATGGCCGATTCGAAGGCATCGAACTGCCGGGCGATCGCCGATTGCAATGCCGCGCGCGGCATGCGACCCGTGGCGCAGCGCCAGATGAGCTCGAACAGCGGCCATGTGCCGTCCGTGCCGGGGCCGAAGGGCTGGGTGAGGTTCAGGTGCAATCCGACGTCGGCGGCGGTGTCGCTGCTGGCGAGCTGTCGCGCAGCCGTCGCCCACAGGGGTGCGTCGACTAGCGCGCTGGTGGCAGTGAGCCGGCCTTTGCCGATGAGTTCCAAAATGGCGTCCGTCGTGCCGGCGTCGATGGCGAAGTCGTCGGCGCAGGCGACCCAGCGCCGCGGCCCCGGTCCGGGCTGTGCCGGCGGCGCCCGGTTCACCGCGGCTGCGGCGGAGCCGATTGCACCGCGATCGGTGTCCTGCCCAGGCGGCGCGCGACGATATAGCGGGGCCGCAGCTTTACTTCCTCGTAGACGCGGCCCAGATATTCCCCGAGCACGCCGATGAACAGCAGCTGTACGCCGCTGAAGAACATCAGGCCGACGACGATGGTGGCCCAACCGGCTACGTCGCTGCCATGCAGGTAATGATCGACGATCACCCAGGTGCCGTATCCCATCGCCAGGATGGCGAGCACGGTGCCCAGGCCGCTCGCCAGGCGCAATGGCAGGTTGGAAAATGCCGTAATGCCGGACGCGGCCAGCGAGAACAGCGCGCGCAGGCCAAAGCCGCTGCTGCCCGCCGTGCGCGGCGGCGGCACGAACTCGATGGCGTGCGACCGATAGCCCACCCAGGCGTACAGCCCCTTCATGAAGCGGGTGCGCTCCGGCAGTGCGCACAGCGCATCCACCACGCACCGGTCCATCAGGCGAAAGTCGCCGGCGTGCGGCGGAATATCGATGGACGAGCCGAATTTGAGCAGCGAGTAGAAGATGCGCGCGCCGAGCCGCTTGAACGCCGACTCTTCGCTGCGGTCTGCGCGTACCGCGTAGACCATGTCGACGCCCTCGCGCCAGCTTCTCAGCATGGGTTCGAGCAATTCCACCGGATGCTGCAGGTCGGCGTCGAGCGTGACGACGACGTCACCGCGGGCGTGGTCCAGTCCCGCACCCAGCGCGGCTTCCTTGCCGAAATTGCGCGACAGCGCGAGGCAGACCACGCCCGTCTCGCCCAGCCACGGCTGCAGGGTCGCCAGGGTGGCGTCACGGCTGCCGTCGTCGACGATGATGATTTCCCATCGCTCGGCAAGGCGCCGCAGCTGGGCCATCAGCGCCGGCAGCAGGCGTGGCAGATTCTCCGATTCGTTGTACGCCGGTACCACGCACGAGATCGACGGCGTACGGGCGGCCCGCGGCGTGGTGTCGGCATGCGGATCGGCGGCGATGCCGCCCAGAGCCATGGGATGTTTCTCCCAATCCGGGTTGTAGGTTTCGCGGGCAGACATGGCGGAACTGTACGCGAACCAGGGGCGTCTGTGCTGCGGCCTCACCGGCGTAAAATCGCTCCCGGCCCGGTCTGGCCGCACCACGCACCGCGCTGCAGTCGCCGCAATGGCGCCGGCCGCGCCTTTCATGGATGGACAGTGCCCGATGGACTACGTCTTTTCCCCGCCTGCGCCGGTTGTGCTGCCCGTGCTCGGCTCGCCCGCGCTTTTTCCAGTGCACCGCATCTATTGCGTCGGCCGCAACTATGCCGACCACGCCCGGGAGATGGGGCATTCGGGACGCGAGGCTCCATTCTTCTTTGCCAAGCCTGCGGATGCCGCCCTCGCCATTGCGCCGGGCGTCACGGCGACGCTGAACTACCCCTCACAGACCGGGGATCTGCAATACGAAACCGAACTCGTCGTGGCGCTGGGCGGAGCCGGCAACGACCTTGACCCCGCCGTGGCGGGCAGCCTCATCTGGGGCTATGGCGTCGGCATCGATCTCACGCGCCGCGATCTTCAGGCCGAAGCCAAGAAGCAGGGCCGCCCCTGGGAAATCAGCAAGGGCTTCGACCATTCGGCGCCGGTTTCGGCCATTCGACCCGTGGCGCAGTCGGGCCGCATCGACCGCGGCCGGATCTGGCTCGAGGTCAATGGCGAGCGGCGCCAGGATGGGGACCTCAGCTCGATGATCTGGGGCGTCGACCAGATCATCGCCCAACTGTCGCGTTACTTCGCCCTCGCACCCGGTGATCTGGTCTTCACCGGCACGCCAGCGGGCGTGGGAGCCTTGCGGGCGGGCGATCGATTGCGCGCGGGTATCGAGGGCGTAGGCGAAATCTCCCTGGCAATAGCGCGCGCAGCCTGAAGCGCGCCGCCGCCTGGCCTAGGCGGAACCGGCCGGCACCGGGCGCCAGCGCCGCACGGCGGCGCGCAGGTCGCGCGCGCGCGCGGGCGGCCGGCCCGCCAGCGGACGGGCATAGCGGACCGCAGCCAGTTCATCGAGCAGGCGCCGGGCCTCCTCCATGCTGGCGGCGTCGAGCCGGCTTGCCAGGTGGTCCTGCATGTCGCGCAGTCCCATGTTCGACGGCACGGTGATGCCCCGGGCCGCGAGCTTGGCCCGCAATTCGAAGACGATGTCCGCGAAGGGATCCTGCACGGACTTGCGCCGCAGGGAAACGACGGCCAGCGCGCCCAGCAGCAGGCAGAAGACCGTGACCGCCACGGCCGCGACGTTTTCGATATTCGGGCTGAGGCCCACCCACGACATCAGCGCGCGCTGCCGGTCTGCCGAGTATGAGAGGAACCACTGGTTCCAGGCGTTTTCCAGCGCTTCGCGATTCAGGCGCAGTTGGGTCAGCCACGACCAGCGCTCGGGCAGGGAAGCGAGCCCCTCGGTGCGGCGCTCGCGCAGGGTATGCTCGACGCGCGCCGGGTCGACGGCCGCAGTGGGGTCGATGCGCTGCCAGCCGTAATTGTCGAACCACACTTCCGCCCAGGCATGGGCATCGGACTGGCGCACGACCAGAAAGCCATCCACGGGATTGATGTCGCCGCCCTGATAGCCGGTGACGACCCGTGCCGGCACTCCCATGGCGCGCATCAGAAAAACGAAGCTCGAGGCATAGTGCTCGCAATAGCCTTCGCGCTTGTCAAAGAGGAATTCGTCGACCGAATGGTGCCCGAGCGGCTCGACGTTGATGTTGTAGCGAAACGGCAGGCGCCGAAACTGCATCAGCACGGCCTCGACCAGGCGGCGCGCCAGCGGCGCCCCATGATTGCGGTCGCGGGCCTGATCGGCCTCGGCTTGCGCCTTGATCTGCGCCGCCCAATCCAGGGTGCGCGGGTTGAACTGGTCGGGCAACTGCCGCCACGCGTCCAGCGCACCGCTGGCGCTGCGCGGCCCGGCGGAGTACGTCGTAAAGC
>Ga0209698_10007900_pt1 | contig 11067 bp, 10 predicted proteins | sample LitLauG_LLR_2012_FD_187203 | JGI IMG/M metagenome (GOLD analysis project Ga0209698, IMG submission 187203) | Freshwater sediment microbial communities from Pennsylvania, USA - Little Laurel Run_MetaG_LLR_2012 (SPAdes) (version 2) | ecosystem: Environmental > Aquatic > Freshwater > Creek >... | reverse complement strand
ACTGAATCATCCTATGAGCGACTTCGCCATTCTCAGCAACCGCAAACGAGCCGTTATCGCCCTGATGCACTCTGTCGTTTTTCTGGGGATCGCGATTCAAGGATTCCGAACACCGAAAGCTGGCATCCTCTCTCCGGGGCTCACCGCGACCGGTGACATTGTTCTGATCGTGATTTATCTCACGGTCGCGTCGATTTTGCTTTGGCTGGTAGTTCAGTCGCGCTGTGTGAAGGAACGCCTCTATTTCATACTCTGCGCGGGCAGTGCCAGTTCCGGCCTGCTTCGGACCGTGTTTGGCGACACAGGCATGCCGGCTGCTCAGTATATGAGGGTAATTCTGCTAAGTTCCGCCATCGTTGTTGGCACGGCGATCTTTCGTTCGGTTGCCCGCCCGGTCGCGCAAGAAACAGTCCCTGACTGAGCTTCTCCCCAAGACGAAAAAAGCCGCCCGGGAATGTTCCCGGGCGGCACATAAGGAGGTACGGGGCGAGGTTGCGCCTCACACCTCATTTACGACAAGAAGAATTCCTTTGTCAGCGCGGCCCAGTCCTCATCGGGCAGATGCGCCGTGATGTCGTCTACGGCCACGCCGCCATCCTGCGCCAGCGCTGCGCTCATGGCAATGGGCATTCTCTTATGCAGGCGTAGTGCGGAATCTTCCGTCCACATCCGCGCCAGCACTCCGCCCATCAAGTTGCGGAAATTAATCTTCGAATCCGGAGCCTGCACCGTCAGCAACCACCCTTCACCATAGGGATCCTTCCGTGCCAGTTCAGGATCTTTCAACACCGCATTGTTCACTTCCGTAACCGTGCCCTCGATCGGAGAAACCATATCCACCGACTTCCCGTCGCGGAAAATCGTCCAAACCTTCTGGCCTTGGCGTACCCAACGCCCCCGCTGCGGCAACACGATGTTCTCAACCTTCCCAACAAGCTTCGAGGCGAAGTCGTCCATGCCCACTCGCACCAGGTCGCGGCCTTCACTCAGCGCCCAGGTGTGCCCCGCGTGATAACGAACGTTCTCGGGAACCTGAAAACCTGCCACCAGGGCCGGGACAATTCGCGGCGCCGCTTCGCGAGCCGCCGTTTGCATGATCTCCACCTTTGCCACTTTGTTCTGACTGCGCACAAAATCAATGAGTAAGAAGATTCCGAATGTAAGGAGTACCAGGATTACTGTCATAACCCACCTCGCCCGAGTGCCTCTTGCGTTCTTGGTCACTCGCTGCCTTTCCTAAGGGCAATTGCAGAACCATATCGCTTTTCCGCCTCATCGCACCTCCGCACATGACATAAGTGGCTCAGTTCGAATGGATAAGAGTCAGTGTGAAACTGAGGGCGAACCAGACTGTACAAATACTCAACAGGCCATTTGATACGGAATGCAACATGGTCCTAACGCGGATTCTTGCCACACATCGGGACCAGCGGTAACGATCTCACGTGTTTTCAATGCCTTGCCTTCCCGAATAGGCGTGATGCATTCCACATCGCCCCATGTTGCGAAAGACAGCGTCGCCCGCCCCGTTTCATGCTCTTGTTGGACCCTATTGATCCCCATCACGCCCAAAAGTGATGCCTATCACCGCTAAGAAAACGCTAATCGTTGAAACTCTAAGCTGTCTGAAGCTGCTGAATTTCGCGACAGCCTCTGATCGAATGAGGTAAGCAGCTCTCCACTTGGTCCGATTTCCGTCTGCGGTTACGCCGGTAATCGCTCCCTTCCTCATTCAGCTCAGGCGTCTATGGAAAGGATTTCCGCACGTTTCCGTGTGCTCGAACAGGTGCGCGCGAACACTTAATAATGAGCAAAGCACTCTTATACGATTCCACCCTTTGCATCGGCTGCAAGCAGTGCGAACAGGCTTGCGCCACTCAAAACAAGCTTCCGTACAACGATTCCGTCGCCGCAGAAGAACGGCAGTCCGATCACAAGTACACAGTTGTGCTGACCAAGGGCGAGAAGTTCATGCGCCGCCTGTGCATGCACTGTGAACACCCCGCTTGCGCTTCAGTCTGTCCGGTTGGAGCGTTCCACAAGACGAAAGAAGGACCAGTCGTTTACGACGTTTGGAAGTGCATCGGTTGCCGCTACTGCATGGCGGCGTGCGCGTTCAGTCAACCCAAGTACGAATGGGGATCGCTGAATCCACGGGTACGCAAATGCATTATGTGCCCGGATCGTGTATTGGCCGGCAATCCGACCGCATGCGCCGAGATCTGTCCCACGGGAGCCACCAAATTCGGCGATCGGGACGACCTGGTCCGAGAAGCACAGGACCGGCTCCGCCAGAATCCATCCGCATACGTGCCACGCATTTATGGTCTGAACGAGGTTGGCAGAACGTGCGTGCTCATTCTCTCGGGCATGAACGTTGAGGACTTCGGTTATCCCGCGTCGAAGAAGATCGGCGACACTCCCATGCCCGAATACACCGGCCGCGTAATGGAGAGAGTTCCGGACTTCATTCCCATCTGGTCGCTGGTGCTGGGCGGCATTTACTGGATTTCCCATCGCCGCGAAGAGGTCGCCGCGGCCGAAGCGCAAGAGAAAGCGAAAGAAACGAAGAACGGGAGTGTGCGATGAGAATCAAGCTTACGTTCTGGAGAGTCGTCTTCCTTGTGATCATGGGGCTCGGTCTTTATTCGACCTTTGTCCGTTATTTCTACGGCCTGGGCGCAGTTTCAAACATGACGGACCAGTTCCCCTGGGGATTCTGGATCGGCTTCGACTGCCTGTGCGGCGTGATGTTGGCGGCTGGTGGATTCTGCATGGTGGGCGCCGTGTATCTGTTCAACGTGCAGAGCCTCCAAAGCGTGGTGCGCCCCGCGGTGCTGACCGCGTTTCTGGGTTACCTGCTGTTCATCGTCGGGCTGCTGTTCGATCTGGGCCGGCCTTGGTTCATCTGGCACCAACTCATCTACATGAACCCGCATTCGGTCATGTTCGAGGTGGGCATGTGCGTGATGACCTATACGACCGTGCTTTTCTTCGAATTCCTGCCCAGTATCTTTGAACGCTTCAATCTGAAGCAGCCCATCAAGTGGATTCACAAGTTTTATCCCGTACTGATTGTTCTCGGCATCCTGCTTTCGACCCTGCATCAGAGTTCGCTCGGATCGCTGTATCTGATCATGCCAAGCAAGCTTCATCCCTTCTGGTACTCGCCGGCGCTCCCGTTCTTCTTTTTTGGCTCGGCCGTCGCAGTGGGACTGGCCATGACCATCTTCGAATCCACTCAGAGCGCGAAGGCGCTCGGCCGTCATCTTGAGCTTTCGGTTCTCGTACGACTGGGGGGAGCGCTGCTGGTCGCACTCTGGGTCAACGCCCTGTTGCGCTTCGAGGATTATTTCCATCGCGGCATGTTGCGGCAAATCTTGCAGCCAAGTTACGAAGCCTATTTCCTCTGGCTGGAACTGGCGCTGTCATTCGTCATTCCGATAACCCTGCTCAGCTTCAAGAAGATCCGGCTCTCGCCCAACGGATTGTATCTGGCGTCGGTGATCAGCTTGTTCGGATTCATTACCAATCGCCTCAACGTGAGCCTGATCGGCTTTGAGACCTATGTCGGTCACCACTACATGCCCAAGTGGACCGAGTTCTCCGTGACGCTGATGATCATCGCCATGGGATTCGCGTTGTTCCAGATCGCCGTGCAGTATCTGCCGATTTTTCCAGGGGAAGCGGTTGCACAGAAGCAAGAGACGAAAGTGAACGTTGCTAGGCCGATGTCCTCACCGGTCTTTGAAAATGCCGGAGACTGAATCAACTCGCCGCCGCTGGATTCGTCTGACGCATAGCCTCAGCGCCAAGCTCAACGTTCTTCTGCTCGGTGCCATGGTCGCAATCTTCGCGCTGCTCGGTTATCTCAATGTCCGCCTGCACCGTCAACACTTGGAGCAGGCGGCCTTGCTGAGCGCCGAGCGTGTCAGCGACGTTATCAAGCGCAGCACAACCGATTACATGCTGCGAAACGATCGCGAAGGCCTGTACCGCACCATCCGTACGATTGCCGACCAGCCGGGTATGTCAAAGATCCGGATCTTCGACAAAGAAGGGCGGATCACGTACACCACCGATCCCTCCGAACTGAATCATGTCGTCGACAAAGGTGCCGAGGCCTGTTATGGCTGTCATAACCAGTCCCAGCCGCTGGCGCGGCTCAATCGCCCTGACCGCTTCCGCATCTTCCGCAATGGTGGCGGAAAGCGGGTGCTCGCCATCATTACTCCCCTGGAAAATCAGCCCGCCTGCTCGAATGCCGCGTGTCACGCCCATCCTTCGGAACAGAAGATTCTGGGCGTGATCGACACGGATCTGTCGCTCGCCCAAGCGGATGTGCAATTGGCCGAGAGCAGCCGCCGCATGATCGCTTATACGGCGTGCGCGCTGATTTTGATTGCCTGTGTGAGCTCGTTTTTTGTGTGGCGCGTGGTGGCTGTGCCCGTGAAGGCCCTCGAACGCGGGACCGAGCGATTGGCGGCAGGCGACCTCGGCTATCAGATTGATGTCCGGTCGAAAGATGAAATCGGAGAGTTGGCCGATTCTTTCAACGGCATGAGCCGCCAGTTGCAGTCGGAACACCACGAAAATCTCGCTTGGACGCGCACTCTTGAAGAGCGGGTTGAGCAGAAAACACGCGAGCTGAAGCGTATTCATGAGCACGCTCTGCACACCGAAAAGATGGCATCGATCGGGAAGATGGCGGCGGTGCTTGCCCACGAAATCAACAACCCGCTGTCTGGAATTCTTACCTACGCGAAGCTGCTGAAGAAATGGACCGAGCGTCTAGGGGGAGAAGACGTAAGACCTGCGTCCTCGTCTACTATCGCCCCATCTCGTCGCAGGGAGATCTCCGATGCTCTCGACCTCATCGCTAGCGAAAGCCGCCGCTGCGGCGATCTGGTCAAGAATCTCCTGACCTTTTCACGCACGACCCCGATAAACCTGCAGATGACCGATCTGAACCAGGTCGTCGATCGCTCCCTGCGGCTCGTGCAACATCAGCTCGATCTCGCGGCAATTCAGGTTCAGCCGCAACTCGATCCCGACCTGCCCAAGGTTCTCTGCGATTCAGCCCAGATCGAGCAGGTGCTCCTGGCGCTGATCATGAACGCTTTGGATGCCATGCCCCAAGGCGGCAATCTGTGGATCACGACTAACTTCAGCCGCGAACCGAGCTGTGTGCGAATGGTTGTCCGCGACGACGGAACTGGAATCGCCCCGGAGATTCTGCCGCGGTTATTCGAGCCCTTCCTTACCACAAAAGAAACCGGACGCGGCGTGGGACTCGGACTCGCCATCAGCCGCAGCATCCTTGAGCGTCACAGCGGAAATATCGAGGTGCTGTCCGAAGTCGGTCGCGGGACGACCTTTACCGTGACTTTGCCCTGGGATGTCGAAGCAGATTCGAAAAGACCTGCTTCGCCGCCAGCTAACGAAATCGCCGCGACTGTCAGCGGGAGGTGATCCACGTGGAAACACCAGCCAAACTGTTAATCGTTGATGATGAACTAAGCGTCCGCGACTCGCTGGGAAAGTGGTTTCGCGAAGAGGGCTACGAAGTTGGGACCGCAGAGAGTGCGAGTGACGCCCTTACCCGCATGGCCGAAAACAAGTGGGATCTAGCGCTGCTCGACATTAAAATGCGCGGCACGGATGGCATCGAGTTACAGCGCCGCCTGCACGAGATGGATCCCGAACTGATCGTGATCATGATGACCGGCTATGCGTCAGTCGAAACCGCGGTGACCGCGCTGAAGAACGGAGCTTACGACTACGTCAGCAAGCCACTCGATCCCGATGAAATTGCCCATCTGGTGAAGAAAGCGCTCGCCCACCGGCGCGCGGAAAAAGAAAACGTCCGCCTGCGCGAGACGGTTGCCGAGGCTACACATCCGGGTGAACTCGTCGGCCAGAGTCCCGAGATGCGCAAGGTGTTCGAGGCAATCGACACGGTTGGCCCCACGGATGCGAATGTGCTCATTACCGGCGAAAGTGGCACCGGCAAAGAACTGGTGGTGCGCGCCATTCACTCGGCCAGCATGCGCCGGTTTCACCCATTAGTTGTGATTCATTGCGGAGCACTCACAGAAACGTTGCTGGAAAGCGAACTCTTCGGACACGAAAAGGGCGCCTTTACCGGCGCGCAGTATCGCAAGAAAGGAAAATTTGAAATCGCCGAAGGCGGTACTGTTTTCCTCGATGAGATCGGCGACATCAGCCTCAAGACTCAGACCGACCTGCTGCGCGTGCTGCAAGAACGCGAGATTACGCGCGTCGGAGGGAATCAGGTCATCAAAGTGGATTTCCGCTGCGTGGCCGCGACTAATAAGAACCTAGAATTCATGATCGAGGAAGGGACGTTCCGTCCCGACCTCTTCTACCGCCTCAACGTGTTCCATATCGAACTTCCGCCTTTGCGCGACCGCCGGGAAGATATCCCCCCGCTGGTCGAGCATTTCGTCCACAAATTCTCACTGGCAATGAATAAGCACATTACCCGGATCGCCCCCGCAGCGATGAATCAACTGCAGCAGCAGCCGTGGATGGGCAATGTTCGAGAACTGGAGAATGCCGTCGAGCGTGCTATGGTCGTGGCTCAGGAGCCGGAACTGCACGAACAGGACTTCATCTTCAAAACACAGCAGACTCCGGTGGTTGGTAAGTCCCTGGATGAAATGGAGCGCACCCACATTCTTCGTGTTCTCGAGGAATGCGGAAATAACCAGAGCCGTGCCGCCGAAGTGCTGGGCATTGATCGTGTCACGCTTCACCACAAACTGAAGCGCTATGGCTGGAGCCGCGCCGCAGTCGGGACGCGATGAATCGCAATGAACGTCGTGCAGCTACTCCCGGCCGGCAAGCTGGATCGTTCGCTACTGCCCTCTTTACGCACTGCGATCCCGCAATGCCTCAACGTGACTTGCGAAATTCTTCCTGTCGAATTCGATGTTGCTCCGGCTTATCATCCCGAGCGCCAGCAGTACCATTCCTCCGAGATCCTGCAACGCATGCATGCTCTCGTACAGCCCCGGCATTGGCGCCTTCTCGCGATCACAGATGTTGATCTCTACATTCCGATTCTGAAATACGTTTTCGGGGAGGCGCAGGTAGGAGGTCCATGCGCGCTGATATCGTGCCACCGCTTGCGTCAGGAGTTTTACGGACTCGATCGGGATGAGGATCTTCTCGGCGTCCGTCTCCTGAAAGAATGCGTGCATGAACTGGGTCACACACTCGGTCTCCACCATTGTGCTGACTATCGCTGCGCCATGGCGTCCGCGCACGCTGTGGAATGGATCGACCTGCGCGAGGCAGTTCTCTGTGAGTCGTGCCGAAGTCAAGTGGAATCAAGATCTTTTTAGGATGGCGCCGGCGGGTGTGGATGGGTTATGCCGCCGATTCTCCCGGCTTCGCGCACAATTCTTTCAATGCAGACTCTATTAACAGATCCATTGCGGCAGCAACCGAGGGTGACAACTCCGTACTCCACTCCGTGTTCGCAGGTTGTACGCCCAGCAACACAACTTCGGGCTGTTTCTGAGCCAGCACTCGGAGCGCGACGAGCAAATCCGAGACTCCCAGCTGATGCACGCTGCTTTGTCCGGGCAATGCATTCAGCTCCTCTCCCGACATTCGCACCACCGTGCCGGGAGCGCGAGCAACATCGACAGCGTCAATCACGATCAGCCGTGAGCACTCCCAGACGTACGACAAGAGCTCCAGGCCCAGGGTTCCTCCTTCAATGAGGCTGACCTCAGAAGGTACGCGACCATCCTCACGCAGCCGCCTTACGACCTGCACTCCGGCTCCATCGTCGGCGTGCAGAACGTTTCCCAGCCCCAGCACCACCGTCTTTGCTGATTGCATCTCCATGGCCTACTGCTTCGCGTCTTCGTCCAACTCGTCTTTCGGAATGAACTTGTATCCGGTGAAGATGCTCTCGATCAGGCCGTTCCGTTCTTCCCACGACACCAGGACCGCGCTGTACACGTGGTGAATCACGAACGCAAAAAACGCAAACATGATGCAGTAGTGCATGAGTCGTAAATGCTGAATGTCCACGACTCCCGGCATCCACCGGAAGAGCCATGCCAGCAGCCATGTCCCGCGAATCTGTGTATACAGCGCCAGCCCCGAGATGATCTCGATCAGCATCAGAGTGAAGATGAACAGGTACGTCACGGCCGCCAACGCATTGTGTCCCACGTGATGCGCGAGGTCCTTCCTCAAGAAGCTGTAATAGGCGACCATGTTCCCCATGCCGCGCCACTGCTGTTTCCGGATCGGCCAGAACGAACGCCAACTGGACCAGTGATTTCCCACGAAGAACCAGTACATCCGCAAGATGAACGCACTGATAAACACAGACCCAGCGATGAGATGGATGTACCGCATCGTGCCCATCAGAAATGTTGTGCTGCCTTTGGCTGCGATGAATGGATTGTGCATGTAGTAGCCGGTAATGGCGAGCACACCAATCGGCAGCACCATGAACCAGTGCGAGACCCTTACTGGCAATTCCCAGACGTAAGTCCGCACCTGCTCCGACTCCGGATACGGCCGGTGTGCTTCGCTCCAGGCATGCTGTCCAAACGCCAGATCACCCATCGCAGCCTCCTTCCCGCCAGCGCCGTTGCGGCAGCGCGGATTCCCGCCCCGTCCACCACCACCAGCCAGCGGACTTCAGATCGAGACCCCTACAGCGCCTTCACCTCGGAATACTTTCTTCCCTGTGCATCCACCACGTGCACCGCGCATGCCAGGCACGGATCAAACGAATGCACCGTCCGCAAAATTTCGACCGGACGGTCCGGATCGGCCACCGGCGTCTTTAGCAACGCCGCCTCATACGCACCACGCTGTCCCTTAGCATCCCGTGGTCCCGCATTCCAGGTCGTCGGTACGACGCACTGATAGTTGTGAATTTTTTTGTCCTGGATGTGCACCCAGTGGCCGAGCGATCCCCGCGGCGCCTCGTGGAATCCCCATCCCTGCGCCTCTTTCGGCCAAGTATCTGGATCCCACTTCTCGCCGTTATGAATCCGCAAATCTCCGTGCCCAAGCTTGTCGCCCAACTCGGCCACCCACTTGGTCACCTGCCCCGCCATCACCTTTGCCTCGACGGCCCGAGCTGCAATGCGCCCCAAGGTTGAGAACAGGGCCGTGGCCGGCGCATTCAGCTTTGCCAGCACATAGTCCACCGCGCCCTTTACTTCAGGATGTCCCGACGCATACGCCACCAGCATCCGCGACAGCGGACCGACCTCCATGGGATGGTCCTGATAGCGCGGTGACTTCAACCATGAGTACTTTTTCTCAACATCCAGGTGCTCAAACGGAGGTTTCGGCCCGGCATATTTCGGCTTGGTCTCACCCTGGTAAGGATTCTTTCCGGTTTGATCGCCATCCCCGTACTCGTACCAGGAATGCGCTATGTACTCCGAGACATTTGCAGGATCGACCGGGCGCACTTTCGACAAATCGCGTCCAAAGATTGCCCCACGCTGCAGGTAGAACCGCGCGGGATCTTTCACGCCTCCCTGCGGATAGTCTCCATACGACAGGAAATTCCCGAGGCCTTCACCGTATCCGAACCAGTCGCGGTAGAAGCTCGCCACGGCCAGGACATCTGGAACATAGACCTGATCCACAAATGCTTGCGCCTTGCTCGCCAGCTCCGTCAACAACGTAATCCGCTCGGGATTGATCGTCGCGCCGGGCTCATTGGGATCCATCGAAGCTGCCATCCCGCCAACCAGATAAGTCTGCAGGTGCGGATTCTTGCCGCCCAACACCGCATGAATCCGTATGTATTCTTTCTGGAATTCCAGAGCCTCGATGTAGTGCGCCACGGCCAGCAGGTTGGCCTCGGGCGGCAGGTGATATGACGGATGCCCCCAATATCCGCTGCTGAACAAGCTGAGCTGCTTGCTCTCGACCAGCGCTTTCACCTTGTCTTGAACGCCTTTGAAGTAGCTCTTACTCGACTTGGGCCAGGGCGAAATAGACTCCGCCAATTGCGACGTTTTCCCCGGATCCGCTTTCAATGCCAGAGTTACGTCCACCCAGTCCAGTGCGTGCAGGTGATAGAAGTGGATCACGTGATCCTGTACATACTGGCTCGCGCCGATGATGTTGCGGATCAGGTTGGCATTCTCCGGCACTTCGATCCCCAGCGCGTCTTCCACCGCCCGCACCGACGTCAGTGCATGCACCGTTGTACACACGCCGCAGATACGCTGGGTCCAGATCCACGCCTCGCGCGGGTCGCGCCCGCGCAGGATCAGCTCAATGCCACGGAACATCGTTCCGGAACTCCACGCGTCCGTGACCGCGCCGCCGTTCACCTCGGCCTCAATACGCAGATGCCCCTCAATTCGAGTCACCGGATCGACTACGATGCGTGCCATACGGTCCTCCTGGACGGTTGCTTCTGAACGGCGAAGGTGCTGTGCCTGAACTCTACGTGCCTCGAGTGCTTCACCACGTTCCCCCGCGTCAATCTCTTACGATTTTTCTGACTTGCCCGGCAGCGTTCTCATACGGTCTCTTACCGCACTTGCAATCCCGTGAACGATCGTCGCTCCCGCGACGGCTGCCGTAATCCCGACTCCGATCTTCCCGGCGCCGACATCCACGCCAAACCCCGGTACCGACGGCAAACGGTCGTAGAAAGGCGATCTTGTGTCCCAGAACCGGTGCGAGGCGCATGCAATGCACCCATGTCCTGACTTCACCGGCCAGCTCGTGGAGTCGTTCCAGCGCACAGTCGGGCAGTTGTAAGTGGCCTGCGGCCCTTTGCAACCCATTTTGTAGAGGCACCAGCCTTTGCGGTGTCCCTCGTCGCCCCACTCCTGCGTAAACCGTCCCGCATCGTAGTGCGCGCGCCGTTCGCACTGGTCGTGGATGATCCGCCCATATGCAAACAAGGGCCGGTTGTACTGATCAACAGCCGGCAGCTCGCCAAAGGTGAGGTAATGCACCAGCACGGCAGCCGTGTTGGCCGGATTCTGTGGGCATCCGCCGAGATTGATGACGTTCGCTTCGGGCACCGCCTCC
>Ga0209698_10007899_pt1 | contig 11067 bp, 9 predicted proteins | sample LitLauG_LLR_2012_FD_187203 | JGI IMG/M metagenome (GOLD analysis project Ga0209698, IMG submission 187203) | Freshwater sediment microbial communities from Pennsylvania, USA - Little Laurel Run_MetaG_LLR_2012 (SPAdes) (version 2) | ecosystem: Environmental > Aquatic > Freshwater > Creek >... | reverse complement strand
AGCATTGATATATGTATTTCGGTGCACCTGGCCGTAGCGCAGAAACTCGGCGTTCTGAAGGCCCGGGATCATGCGCAGCACGCGCGCCTGATCGGCGAATCGCATGTGGTTCTGGAATCCCACCAGGTTCCAACTCCCCGATCGCGCGTTTTCCGACCGCAACTGCACCACCGCCCAAGGACGCCGGCCCGTGCGCGGATCGGTGAGGCCCATCGGCTTCATTGGGCCGAAGCGTAGCGTGTCCCGCCCGCGCCGCGCGATCTCTTCAATCGGCAGGCAGGACTCGAAATACTTCACGTTGTCTTCCTCGATGTGCGCGGGGACGCTCGACGCCGCGATCAGCGCGTCCAGGAAAGCCTCATATTCCTCGCGGTTCATCGGACAATTCAAATAATCGTCCGTGCCGTCAAGCGATTTGCCATAGCGCGACGCGCGAAAGGCGATCGACGTGTCGATAGTGTCGGCATCGACAATCGGACTGATGCTGTCGTAGAAAAACAGGCGCTGGGAGCCGGTGATGCGCGCGATTTCCCCCGCCAAGGCGTCGGAGGTCAGGGGTCCGCTGGCGACGATCCATGTTTTGTCGGGCGCAAGCGCGGTCACCTCCTCGCGTCGCAGTTCTATGCACGGCTCCTCCGCGATCGCGCGCGTCACTTCCGCCGCGTACAACTCGCGATCCACCGTCAACGCATGGCCCGCAGGCACCCGAGCCCGGTCCGCAATCCCGATCAGGACCGATCCCAACCGCCTCAGCTCGTCTTTCAACAACCGCGGCGCGCTGTTCTCCTGCTCGCTCTTCAGCGAATTGCTACAAACCAGCTCGGCGAGCCCGTCCGTCTTGTGCGCGGGCGTCGTCTTCGCGGGGCGCATTTCATAGAGGATGGCCTTGCCTCCGGCGCGTGCCACCTGCCATGCGGCCTCGCAGCCCGCCAGGCCTCCACCGATGATATGTATTTTTCTACTCATTAAGGTATGCTGATTCCATTATGATGAACCGTCGCGACATGTTTCGCACGGCAGCCGTGTTTACCGCTGCCAGCTATCAAAAGATTTTAGGCGCGAATGACCGCATCAATATGGGCCTGATAGGCGCGGGCGACCGCGGCCAGTACGTGATGAGCGTCTTTCAGAAGAACGAATCGGTGGACGTGAAGGCCGTCTGCGACGTGTACGGCGCCCGCCTCGATGAAGCTCTGGGCAAGGCCAAAGGCGCGAAGGGCTTCAACGACCATCGCAAGCTTCTGGAGATGAAAGAGCTCGACGTGGTGCTCATCGCCACGCCCGATCACTGGCACGCAGGCTGCGCCATCAACTCCGTGCGCGCCGGAAAAGACGTGTATTGCGAAAAGCCCCTCACGCTGACCATCGAGGAAGGCCCGAAGATCGTGAAGGAAGCCCGCATCCATGAGCGCGTGTTCCAGGTGGGCATGCAGCAGCGCAGCGGTCCGCACTATATTCAGGCTCGCGACGAATATATTCAGGGCGGCAAGCTGGGCAAGATCACCATGGCGCGGACCTGGTGGCACGGCAATGGCTACCATCTGCGCAAGGCCCCCGCGTCGCTGCAGACGCAGCCGTCGAATCTGGATTGGGCGCAGTTCTTAGGCCCCGTGAAATGGCGCGACTATGATCCGCAGCAGTATTACAACTTCCGCGCGTATCTGGACTTTGGCGGCGGCCAAGTCACCGACCTGTTCACGCACTGGATCGACGTGGTGCACATGTTCATGAAGCAGGACGATCCGGTGGTGGCGACCGCGGTCGGCGGCATTTACAACTATAAGGACGGCCGCACCGCTCCCGACACGATCAACGTGCTGCTGCAATATCCCAAGGAATGGACGGCGACGTTCGAAGCGACGCTGGCTCCGGGCATCACCGGCGCAGGCGTCGAGATGTGCGGGACTGAAGGCCGCCTGCTGATCTATCGCGACCGCTTCGAGTTCACCCCGGCCGGCCGCAATCCGAAGGTGGAGATCGTGAAGGCCGCGCGCTCGCTGGAGATCGACCACGTAGAAAACTTCCTGGAGTGCGTCAAGACGCGCAAGCGCCCCAACGCAGACGTGTATATCGGCCACCGCTCCGCGCAGGCGTCGCACTTGGGGAATCTGGCGTATTTGCAGAAGCGCCAGATTCATTTCGATCCGACCAGGGAAGAAATCCTGCCGCTGTAAATGGAGTGCTGCCTCAGCGGCACGCGCGGGGATGACGAATGGCGACACGCCGTGTTTTTAGGACGCGGGTTCGGTGCCCGCAGATGCGCACCGACCTTTCAACATCGGCCAGCCAGAATGCGATGGTGGGAGGTTCCGTTTTGCTTGAAAGAAGCGCCGGGGCCTCTGTCCGGCTGGTTATTGATGGTAACCCGGTGGGCGCGCTTGATGCGGATGTCGCGGAGAAAGTTGCTCCCGTCCTAGAGCGAGGTCAGCTGCTGAAGGCGGTCATCGAGAAGGCTTTCCCGATCTACGATGACAAATTTAAAGCGGCTGGTGGACAACTAGACATAAAGGTAGAGTACTTGCTGGAGAAGGGTCAGCCCGCGATCATGACCAAGAGGGTTTGGCGCTGCGTTGAGCCCTCACATGGCTCACCTGAGAGCCATGGCGCAGTTGCGTCTTTCTTTACGAAGGTGGCTGGCGTTACCTTCGAGGGCCGCCAAAGAATAGTCGCACGGTGCTCCGAGGGAGAGCGTCTTATGCTGGTTCGCGACCCTATGGATCGGTTCGATAAAGGTGCGATGAAGGTGATGCGCAGCAACGGGGAGCAGCTTGGATTCATTCCGGCGCACGTTTCGCGCGGAGGAGAGCCGAGCGGCCTCGCCGCGGAGATGGATCGAGGCCGCGAATATCACGCCAAGATCAGCCAAATCACGGGCGGCGGCCCGGGCGAGAATCTCGGCGTAAATATCGAGGTTATCGCGGGTGCAGATTCAGAAGGCACCAGACTTGCGGAACTTCAACCTGCGCTGAGCGCTAAGCGGGCGCCTTCTCAGTGGGCTTTGGCGATCGTCTTGCTCGGCTGCTTGGCGCTTGCCGGAGCCTTGCTCTTGTACTTTGGGAAATAACGATTCAAAATCTCCGAATGGTCAGATGACCATTTGCTACACTGGAGCCGTGAAACACCAAGTCCTCAGCGTCACGGAATTCAAGGCGAAGTGCCTCGCCCTTTTCGATCAAATCGATCAGGGCGAAACCACGGTCACCGTCACCCGCCGCGGCAGGCCTTTGGCGACCGTCGGTCCCGTGAAGAGGAGGCCCTTCAAGTCCTCGATGGGGATTCTTGAGGGGAAAGTAAAGATCAAAGAAGATCTCCTGCGGGACTTCAGTGAAGACTGGGAAGTCGTGCGGGATCCGGAGCGCGTACTGTCCCCTGAGAAGCGGTGAGCCTTCGATACCTGGCCGACAGTCACGTCGTCGTATGGTGGCTGACGGCACCGCGGAAACTCTCCCGGGAGCAGAACCGAATCCTGGCGCAAGCGGAGCGGCAGGGCGAGCAGGTGGGCCTTTGCGCCACCACTCTGATGGAGATCGCCACCCTTCGCATCGATGGCGTCGAGAAAATTCTTGAGGAACTCGAAACCAGTGCGCTGTTCCGCGTTTTGCCAATTACGATCGAGATCGCTTTGGACGCCGTGAAATTAGCGATCCTCCGCGACCCAGGCGACCGAGCCATTGTGGCGGCCGCGCGGGTCCACGGACTGCGACTGCTGACGTTGGACGAGCGAATCATCGCCTCAAAGCTGGTCCCCGTCGTCGATTAACTACGCTTCCCGATACTCCCCGAACACCTTGCGCAGCCGGCCTGAAATCTCCCCCACTGTCGCCATTGCCGCACAGGCGTCCAGGATTTTTGGCATCAGATTATCCGACCCTCGCGCGGCATTTTCCAGCGCGTCCAGCTTCTCCTCGACCGGCGGACGCGTGGCGCGCAGCTCGCGCAGCCTCTTGACTTGAGCCTGCTCAATCGCCGGATCGATGCGGAACGCCGGCGGCGATGCTTCGCCTTCCTGCCGATACCGATTCACGCCCACCACCACAATTTCGCCCGATTCGACGCCGCGCTGATACTCATACGCCGCGTTCTGAATCTCGTTCTGCTGAAATCCCGCCTCGATCGCAGCGAGCGTCCCGCCCATCGCGTCGATGCGGTCGATGTACGCCCGCGCGCCCTGCTCGATCTGATCCGTCATGCGTTCGATCACTTCGCTCCCGCCAAACGGATCGGCGACATTCGTGATGCCCGTCTCATGCGCGATGATCTGCTGCGTTCGCAAAGCCAGACTCGCCGATTCCTCAGTGGGTAAGCCGAGCGCTTCGTCGCGCGAATTGGTATGCAAGGATTGCGTGCCGCCCAGCACCGCGGCCATGGCCTGCAAAGTGGTGCGGATCACGTTCACGTCCGGCTGCTGTGCGGTCAACGACGACCCCGCCGTCTGCGTGTGAAAACGCATCATCATAGAACGCGAGGTCTTCGCCCCGAAACGCTCCTTCATCAGCGTCGCGTAGAGCCGGCGCGAAGCCCGGTACTTAGCGATTTCTTCCAAAAAATTGTTGTGTGCGTTAAAAAAGAACGAAAGCCTCGGCGCGAAGGCATCGATGTTCAAGCCCACGCTCAGCGCCGCTTCGATATAGGCGATGGCGTTGGCCATCGTGAACGCGACCTCTTGAATCGCGGTCGATCCCGCCTCGCGGATATGATACCCGCTGATGGAAATCGTGTTCCATTCGGGCATCTCCGCGCCCGCCCACGCGAACAAATCGGTGATGATGCGCATCGCCGGACGCGGCGGATAAATATAGGTGCCGCGCGCGATGTATTCCTTCAAAATATCGTTCTGGATCGTGCCCGAAAGGTTTTTTACGTCCGCACCCTGCCGGCGCGCCACCAGCGCGTACAAGCTGAGCAGGATCGCCGCCGTCGAATTGATGGTCATCGACGTGGTGATTTTTTCCAGCGGAATGCCGTCGAACAGCGTTTCCATGTCGGCCAGCGAGCAGATCGCCACGCCCACGCGTCCCACTTCGCCCGCCGCGAAAGGATCGTCCGAATCCAGGCCCATCTGCGTCGGCAGGTCGAATGCGACGCTCAGCCCCGACGTGCCTTGCGACAGTAAATAACGATAGCGGCGGTTGCTCTCCTCAGCCGAACCGAAGCCCGCATACTGCCGCATGGTCCACAGGCGCCCCCGGTACATATCCGGGTAGATGCCGCGGGTGTATGGGAAAGAACCGGGCTGCTCGCTCATGACCGGCTGATCTTTCTCGCCTTTAGGAAGGAGCTGACGCCAAAAAAAGCCATCAACAGGACAAAGCCCACGGAGATGAGGGCAAAAAACAGGCTGCCCGGATCGTCCGCCGCGATCTTCACTTTACGCCAGGTGGAGGGGACCGCCACAATCGCCAGAACGATGAAGAGAAAGCCGATAACCTCATTCCAGAGGGCATGAATGGGCCGGATGACGCTGGGAACCACGTGATGCAGGAACCGCCCCGCCATGCCAACCTTACTATTTTGACGCGCCATCGCTGATATACTCATCCTAACATTGGGTGCCTGGATCGCCGATAGAGAAAGAAAGGGCGCGGCGCGACTTTCAAGGTAGTGTCTGAAAGGACAGGTCGCGGGCGCGATGGTAAACTGAAGGTGGCTTCGGCGGGACGGAGCACGCAGGAATCGAGGAGATCTTGGAAGAACGACTAAAAGATCTAATGCAGGAACTGGGGAACGCGATTAACGAATCGCTCTCCGATTCCGACCGGATAGCCGCGGCGATTGGAGAAATCAAACGCGCCGGCTACGACGTCTTCCTGGTTCTCGAAGCGACCATCGGTTTCAACAAGCGTGACGAAGGCGAGGAATCCGAGGAAGGCGAAAGCGTCGAACTGGAAACGCCTCCGGAGCCCACACGCCGCAGGGTCGGCAAGATCAAACTGACCTCGCAGGACCAGAAGTTCCTGCGGGCGTTGAAGATTTCGATGGATGACGAAGGGCGCTAGCCCATCCATACGCGGTAAACTGAAGTTACCGCATGATCCTCGAAACGATCCCGGAAGGCCTCACTTTTGACGACGTTCTGCTGCTGCCCGCGCACAGCGATATCGTCCCCGCGCAGACCGACACTCGCACGCTCGGCACGCGCAACATCGCGCTGAACATCCCCATCTTCAGCGCGGCTATGGATACCGTCACCGAATCGCACCTCGCCATCGCGCTCGCGCAGCAGGGCGGCATCGGGCTGATCCATCGCAACATGCCCATCGACAAGCAGGCCGAGGAAGTGGACCGGGTGAAGCGCTCGGAAAGCGGCATGATTGTCGATCCGGTGACCGTCGATCCACAGCAGAAAATCTCCGATGCGCTCGAAGTCATGAAGCGCTTCCGCATCTCCGGCGTCCCCGTGACGAAAAACGGACGCCTCGTTGGCATTCTGACCAATCGCGATTTGCGCTTTGAGACGCGCTACGACCTTCCCATCGAAAGCGTGATGACGAAGGAGAACCTGATCACGGTGGCCGTCGGCACCACGCTGGAAGAAGCTGAGGCGATTCTGCACCGCCATCGCGTGGAAAAGCTGCTGGTGGTGGATGAGCACTACATGCTCAAGGGCCTGATCACGGTGAAGGATATTCAGAAAAAATTGAAATATCCGAACGCCGCGAAGGACCCGCAAGGACGTTTGCGCGTGGGCGCAGCGCTGGGCTCCTCAGGCGACTATCTGGAGCGCGCCCAGGAACTGGTGAAGCGCAAAGTGGACGTGCTGGGCATCGATTCGGCGCACGGCCATTCGACGCGCGTGATGGACGCCATCAAAGCGGTGAAGAAAGCCTTCCCCGAAGTGGACCTGGTGGCCGGCAATGTCGCCACCTACGATGGTGCTCGCGACCTGATCTCGCTCGGCGTGGATGGCATCAAGGTGGGCATCGGGCCCGGCTCGATTTGCACGACGCGCGTAGTCAGCGGCGCGGGCGTTCCGCAGATCATGGCCATTAGCGAGTGCGCACGCGCGGCCAAGGGCACGGGCGTCCCTGTGATCGCCGACGGAGGCATCAAGTACTCGGGCGACGTGACCAAGGCCATCGCGGCCGGCGCCGAATGCGTCATGATCGGCAGCCTTCTCGCGGGCACCGAAGAGAGCCCCGGCGAGACCATCCTGTATCAGGGGCGCACCTTTAAAAGCTATCGTGGCATGGGTTCGATGGGCGCGATGACGCAGGGTTCGGCCGACCGTTACTCGCAGGAGGGCAACGGCAAGCTGGTTCCCGAAGGCATTGAGGGCCGCGTGCCGTATAAAGGCATTCTGGCCGACCTCGTGTATCAGTTGGTCGGAGGCCTCCGCGCCGGCATGGGCTATTGCGGCTGCTCCACCATTCAGGAACTGCGCGAGAAAGCCCGCTTCGTACGCGTCACCTCAGCAGGCCTGCGCGAAAGCCACGTCCACGACGTGATCATCACCAAGGAAGCGCCCAACTACCGATTAGAGTAGCTGGTTCAGGACAGCATCGAGCCTTCCGCGTATAATTCTTGGAAAGGCCTCCATGCAAATTCACAAACTTGTCCGCGTCGCCCTTGTCTTTTCGCTCACCGCACTGGCCCAAAAGCGGCCAATGAATCATCGCGATTACGATCCCTGGAACGCCATTTCCGGCCAGGTCCTTTCGCGCGACGGCAAACTTCTGGCCTATAGCCTGTTCCCCGGGGAAGGCGACGGGCAGATCGTGGTGCGCAATCTGGCCACCGGAAAAGAGGTGCGCGAAAACGCAGGCACCCTCCCTCCCGCACCCGACACGCAGAACTTTGAAGCTCCTGCAGAGGGCCCCGGAGCGGCTGCGCGCAGCGTGACGCTGGCTTTCACCGCCGATGGCAGGTTCCTCATCTCCACCGCATTCGCCAAGAAGGCCGACACCGATCAGGCGAAGAAGGACAAGAAGCGCGCCGACGAGATGCCCAAGCCCAGCCTACTGATCTTCGACACCACCCAGATGAAGGCCACCCGCATTGCGGATGTCGAAAGCTTCCAGCTCCCGGAAAATGGTCCCGACTTCGTGGCCTTTCTGAAAACCGCCAAGCCAGCAGCCAGCGCGGCGGCCTCCGAGAATAACGATACCGGCCGCGATTATCAAGGCCGCGGGGGACGCGGCGGCGGAGGCCGCGCGGGCCGCAATAAGACCGGCTCCGACATGACGGTACGCGATCTTTTAGCAGAGAAAGACCGCACCCTTGAGGACGTCTCCGATTATTCGATGAGCAAGGACGGCAAGACCTTGGCCTACACGGTCGCTTCGAAGAAGGACGAAACCAACGGCGTCTATTGGATCGGGCCGGGCAGCGATGCCGCGCCCGCCGCGCTGCTCTCCGGCAAAGGACGCTACTCCAAGCTCACCTGGGATTTCGCGCAGAAGCAGATGGCCTTCTTAAGCGACAAGGGCACGCCCTCGAAGTACAGGGCGTATCTGTGGGACCGCGTGTCGGCGTCCCCCAAGGAAGTGGTTTCGGAAACGATGCCGGGTTTCCGCCAAGGCTACGCGCTGTTCGAGCGCGGCCAGATGAATTTCTCGCGCGATGGAGCGAAACTGTTCGTCAGCGCCGCTCCTTTGGAGACCGTTGCGCTGGCCGAAAGCGACGCACCACCGCCCTCCACCGCCACGCCCGGACCCAACGAGGAGAAGGTCATCGCCGACCTGTGGCGCTGGAACGACGATTACATCCAGCCGATGCAAAAGGTTCGCGCCGCGCAGGAACGCGCCCGCTCCTACCGGGCGATGCTCAACCTCGCCGACGGCAAATTCGTACAGCTTTCCGATCCCACCATGATTGGCCTCACGCCCAGCGACGACGGCCGCTGGGCCATTGGCCTGGACGATCGGGCGCTGCGCCACATGGTGGATTACGACGGCACCTATAACGATGTGTACCTGGTCGATACGGCGACCGGCGCTCGCAAACTGCTCCTTCCGCAATACCGTGGAGGCGCGGGAGGGCGCGGCGGCGGCGCGCAGTTCTCGCCCGACGGTAAGTATCTGCTCGCGTTCAAGGACAAGGACTGGTTTTCCATCCGCACGCCCGATGGTGCGATGACCAACCTCAGTTCCAAGACCAACGCGATCTTTTTCAATGAAGAGCACGACACGCCGGACGCTCCTCCGGCCTATGGTAACGGCGGTTGGACCAAGGATGGCAAATGGGCCTTGATTTACGACATGTACGACGTATGGGCCGTTTCACCCGACGGGGCGCAGATGAAAAAGCTCACCGACGGGCGCCCATCGCGCACGCAGTTCCGCGTCGTGAGGCTCGAGTCGGACGCGGAAGACGAAGAGCGCGGCATCGATCCGGCGAAGGCCTTGCTACTGCGCGCCGAAAACACGGAAACACGCGATACAGGGTTTTATTCCCTGGCCAGCCTCGAGAAAGGCACGCCGCAGAAGCTGATCATGGGTCCGAAGAACTACCGCACGCTCGGCAAGGCCAAGGACGCCGACGTGGTGATGCTCACGGCCACTACGTTTAAAGACCAGCCCGATATCTTTATCACCGATACCACTTTCAAGCCAATGAAGAAGGCTACTGACGCCAATCCGCAGCAGGCCCAAATCCTCTGGGGCACGGGCGAGCTCATCAAATACCGCAACGACGACGGCGCAGAGCTTCAGGCCGCGCTATATAAGCCGGAAAACTTCGATCCTAATCGCAAGTACCCGATGATGATCTACATCTATGAGCGCCTCTCGCAGAACGTGAATACGTTTGTGCGTCCTTCTCCTGGAACGAACATTAATATCGCCTATTACGTCAGCAACGGGTATATTGTGCTGACGCCGGACATCATCTATACCACCGGCCATCCCGGTCAGAGCGCGCTGAAATGCGTACTTCCGGCCATTGAGGCCGTGGTTGCGAGAGGCTTCGTCAACCGTAATGCCATCGGCATCCAAGGACACAGTTGGGGAGGCTATCAGACCGCATACCTGCTGACCCAGACCAATATATTCCACGCGGCCGAAGCCGGAGCGCCCGTGGTGGATATGATCAGCGCCTACAATGGCATCCGCTGGGGCACGGGTCTGCCTCGCCAGTTCCAGTATGAGAAGACGCAAAGCCGCATCGGAGGCAGCCTGTGGGAGGACCCTCTGCGCTTCATCGAAAACTCGCCTCTGTTTCAGATCGACCGAATCAAAACCCCGGTGCTCATCCTGCAAAACGACAACGACGATGCGGTGCCGTGGTATCAGGGCATAGAATTCTTCCTCTCCATGCGCCGCCTGGGTAAGGAAGCGTATTTGTTCAACTACAACGGCGAACCTCACGGCCTACGCCGCCGTCCGGACCAGAAGGATTATACGGTCCGCATGCAGGAATTCTTCGATTTCCTGTTAAAAGACGCCCCAAAGCCAGCCTGGATGGAAAAAGGCATCCCTTATATCGAACGCGAAAAAGAGAAGGAATCGCATAACTCGGTGTACGAGGAAAAGAAGTAGCACGTGCGGCTTACTCCCCCAGCTTGCGAGTCTGCGTGAAAACTCGCCGGCTGACGGGCATCCCGAGAGCGAAGGGGACAGCCCGCCGTGTCCACCGGTCAGGTTTCGTTGAGGCTGCGGCATTTGTGGATTGGGACACGGTAGGCTGTCCCCTTCGCCGGTCATGCGGAGGCATGGCGGTGGGCTGCATTGGAGCGCCATTCGCGGATTCGGGCTTGGCGGGCTTGGGCGATTTCGGCTTCTGAAAAAACGAAGCCATCGTCGCTCGGGGTGTAGGTTTCCCCCTTTTTCTGGGATCTGGCCGGGGGTGTCGGTGCAGGGGTCAGGTTCGCGGGCGGCGGCCAGGGTGAGCAGGTTCGCTTCGAGGCTAGCCACTCGGTTCAAACGCCAGGCGGTGTCGGCCAGGGACTGGACGAGGTGCGATTCCATGGGGCCTTTGGGGCGCAGGTCGTCGACAAACGAGGCGACGTGGCGCTGGTAGGCTTGCAGATCTTCGGTCGGCATGACTACGATCTGGCCGGTGAGTCCGTGGCGGAGGGCGTTCAATGACGAACGCTGTTTGCCTTCCTGGGTGCGGGGTCCAGTGGAGAGC
>Ga0209698_10007898_pt1 | contig 11068 bp, 10 predicted proteins | sample LitLauG_LLR_2012_FD_187203 | JGI IMG/M metagenome (GOLD analysis project Ga0209698, IMG submission 187203) | Freshwater sediment microbial communities from Pennsylvania, USA - Little Laurel Run_MetaG_LLR_2012 (SPAdes) (version 2) | ecosystem: Environmental > Aquatic > Freshwater > Creek >... | reverse complement strand
ACCCAAGGAGCACCCGTGGCCACCACCCCCGTCACCGACGACACCTTCGCCACCGACGTCCTGTCCTGCGACACCACCGTGCTGGTGGACTTCTGGGCGGAGTGGTGCGGCCCGTGCCGCCAGGTCGCACCGATCCTGGAGGAGATCGCGGCCGAGCACCCCGACAAGATCAAGATCGTGAAGCTGAACGTGGACGAGAACCCGGTCACCGCGGCCAGCTACGGCATCACGTCGATCCCGACGATGGCCGTGTTCTCCGGCGGGCAGGTCGTGAAGAACATCGTGGGCGCCAAGCCGAAGTCGGCGCTGCTGCGCGACCTGGACTCGTTCCTCTAGGCCGCCCCCGGCGCCCGTCAGCTGCTGCCACGCCGCACCCCCCGGTGCCCGCGCGGGACCGGGGGGCGCGCGGCGCCGCGGCTACACTGCGCAGATCGGTGGGGCAGTCCGCCGGCACCTGGTGGAGAGGTCGTCTATGCCGCAGCCGCGCTACCGCCGGGGTGATGTGGGCCCCGTGGTGGTCGAGGTGCGTACCCGGCTCGCGGGGCTGGGGCTGCTGGCCCCCCCGCAGGCCGCCGACCCCGCCGCAGAGGTCTTCGACGACACCCTGGACGTCGCCGTCCGTTTCTTCCAGCAGGACCGCGGCGCCACCGTCGACGGGGTCGTCGGGGAGAAGACCTGGCGGCTGCTGGAGGAGGCGCGCTGGTCGCTGGGCGACCGCGTGCTGCGCTACACACCGGGCCACCTGATGGCCGGGGACGACGTCTTCGTCCTGCAGTCCCGGCTGCTCGAGCTCGGTTTCGACCCGGGGCGCGCGGACGGGGTGTTCGGCCGGGAGACCGAGCACGCACTGCGCGACTTCCAGCGCAACGTGGGCCTGGCGGGGGACGGCACCGCCGGCCCCGGCACCTTCGCCGCCCTGGGCCGCCTGGCCCGCACCGTCGTCGGTGGCGCACCGGGTGCCCTGCGCGAGGTGGAGCGGATCCGGGCCGCCGGGCCGCGGCTGAGCGGCAAGGTCGTCGTCGTCGACCCCGGGCACGGGGGCCGCGACACCGGCGCCCAGGGCGGGGGGCTGAGCGAGGCCGACGTCGCCGCCGACGTCGCGGCCCGGGTCGAGGGCCGGCTCACCGCGGTCGGGGTGGCCGCCTACCTGACCCGCGGCCGGCTCGGACCCGACGACGAGCCCCCCAGCGAGACCGACCGGGCGGAGGTGGCCAACCGCCTCGGCGCGGACCTGCTGCTCAGCCTGCACGCCGACCGGTCCGCGTCCCCGGACGCCTGCGGCGTGGCGGCGTTCTACTTCGGCTCCACCGCGACCGGTGCCGAGTCGGTCATGGGGCGTCGCTTCGCCGACCTGCTGCGCCGGGAGGTGGTGGCCCGCACCGACCTCACCGACTGCCGCAGCCACCCCAAGTCGTGGGACCTGCTCCGTGCCACCCGGATGCCTGCCGTGCGCCTGGAGCTGGGCTACCTCACCCACCCCGGTGACGCCGCCCGGCTCGCCGATCCCGGCTTCCGGGACACCCTCGCCGAGGCCGTCCTCGCGGCGGTGCAGCGGCTGTTCCTTCCCCTGGACGACGAGACACCCACCGGGAGCCTGCGGCTGCCGGACCTGGCCAGCGCGGCACTGCGCTAGCCGGGGCTGCCCGCCGGCGGGCTCTGCTCGCGGTGCGCGCCCAGCGGGGTGGGGGTGATCGACCCCAGCAGCCGCTCGAGAGCCACCTCCACGTCCTCCCGCCAGGACACGGCGGTGCGCAGGTCCATCCGCAGCCGCGGGTGACGGGGGTGGGCACGGACGGTCTTGAAGCCCACCGCGAGCAGGAACCCCGCGGGCACCAGGCACTCCCGGTCGGCCACGTCGTCGCCCAGCGCCCCGTAGGCCTCCACCGCGCGGACCCCGCGCTGGGCGAGGTCCTTGACCATCGACTGCACCAGCACCCGCCCGAGGCCGCCGCCGCGGTGCTCGGGCCGCACGTGCGCCGCGGTGAGCAGCACCGCGTCCGCGCCGGCCGGCGCGGTGGCGAAGCCGGTGGACCGCGGCACCCGCCAGGGTGGGGCGTACATCAGGTAGCCGGCCGGCTCCTCGTCGACGTACAGGACCCGCCCGCACGAGCCCCAGTCCAGGAGCGTGGCCGACACCCAGGACTCCTTGTCCAGCGACGCAGACCCGTCCGCCCGGGCCCGCGCCTGGTCCACCGGCGCGACCTCCCAGCGCAGGCAGGTCCGGCACCCGGCGGGCAGGTCGTCCAGGGTGTCCAGGGTCAGCGGGGCGACGCGGCGCCCGACGCGGGCCACCGGATCAGCTGCCCGGCCAGGCCGCCCGCGGCCCGTGCGCCGGGGCGGGGGCGGCGTAGGCACCGTCGTGCGGACGGCGCAGCAGCTCGGCCACGAAGGACACCGCCACCCCTGCCATGACGGCCAGCGCGACGGCGCCGACCCAGCGCGCGACACGCACCACCCACCACCCTCCCGGCCGCCACGCGCGACCCCGGACCGTGCCCGAAGCCGCGCCGTGCCACCCTGGTACCGCACACCCATCGGCACACCCATCGGCACACCCAGCCGCGGGCCCTACCGGCATCGTAGGTGCCCCCACCCCGGCAGGAGGGGACATGGCAAGCACCGTCGGCGACCGCCTGGACCCCTGGCTGGACTCCTACGCCGCGCAGGCCCGGTCGATGACCGCGTCGCAGATCCGGGCACTGTTCGCGGTGGCGTCGCGCCCGGAGGTGGTGTCGCTGGCCGGTGGCATGCCGGCGATCTCCGCGCTGGACCTCGACGACGTCGCCGGCCTGGTCGCGCAGGTGGTGGCCGCCCAGGGTGGCGCGGCCCTGCAGTACGGCTCCGGGCAGGGCGACGTGGCCCTGCGCGAGCTGATCGCCAGTGCGGTCCTGCCGCCGGTGGGCGTCAGCGCGCACCCCGACGACATCGTGGTCACCGTGGGCTCCCAGCACGCCCTGGAGCTCGTCACCGCCGTCTTCTGCGACCCCGGTGACGTGGTGCTGGTCGAGTCACCGTCCTACGTGGGGGCGCTGTCGGTGTTCGCCGCGGCCCAGGTGCGGGTGGTGCACCTGCCCATGGACGACGACGGGCTGGTCGCCGACGCGATCGCCCCCGCCGTGGCCGCGCTGGCCGCGCAGGGGCGGCGGGTGAAGATGCTCTACACCGTGCCCAGCTTCCACAACCCGGCCGGCGTCACCCAGCCCCCGCAGCGGCGAGCCGCGGTGCTCGCCGCCGCACAGCGGGCCGGGGTGCTGGTGCTGGAGGACGACCCGTACGCGCTGCTGGGCTTCGACGAGGTGGTGCCGCGTGCGCTGCGGGCCGACGACCCGACCGGGGTGGTCTACCTCGGGTCGTTCTCCAAGACCTTCGCGCCGGGCCTTCGGGTGGGCTTCGCGGTCGCCCCCCACGGGGTGCGCGAGAAGCTGGTGCTGGCCAGCGAGGCGTCGGTGCTGTGCCCCTCGGCGCTGGCCCAGCTGACCATCGCCGCGTACCTGACGCACCGGCCCTGGTGGGAGCAGGTCAAGGCCTTCCGTGAGCTGTACCGGGAGCGCCGCGACGCCCTGCTGGACGCGATGACGGCGCTCCTGCCCGCGGCGACCACGTGGACACGGCCCTCGGGCGGGTTCTACTCCTGGGTCACCCTGCCGGGCGGCCTGGACGCGACCGCGATGCTGCCCCGGGCGGTGACCGCCCGGGTCGCCTACGTGCCCGGGTCGGCGTTCTATGCCCCCGCGGACGCCGACGCGGGCCGCTCCAGCCTGCGGCTGTCCTACTGCCACCCCACCCCCGACCGGATCCGCGAAGGCGTACGCAGGCTGGCGTCCGTCGTCGGCGACGAGCTGGCGCTGGCCGACACGTTCGGCACGGCCGCCGCCGGGCTGCGACCCGCGGGCCCCGGACCGGACGTCGCGTGAGCGGGCTGCACGCAGCACCGCTGGACGGCCCCGTGCTGGTTCTGGCCGGCGGGCTGTCCCACGAGCGGGAGGTGTCCCTGCGCTCGGGCCGCCGCGTGGCCGACGCCCTGCGCGGGCGCGGCCTGGACGTGGTCGCCGTCGACGCCGACGCCGCCTTGCTGCCCCGCCTGGCCAGCGACCCGCCCGCGGTGGTCGTCCCGCTGCTGCACGGCGCGTCGGGGGAGGACGGGGCCATCCGCGACGTGCTGGACCTGCTCGGCCTGGCCTACGTGGGGTCGGGCCCGACCGCCTGCCGTGCGGTGTTCGACAAGCCCGCGGCCAAGGCCGCGCTCACCGCCGCAGGCCTGGCCACCCCCGACGCCGTGGCGCTGCCGGAGACCACGTTCAGGGAGCTGGGCGCCGCCGCGGTGCTGGACGCACTCGTCGACCGGCTGGGTCTGCCGCTGATGGTCAAGCCCGCCCGGGGCGGCTCCGCCCTCGGCGCCAGCCTGGTCACCGCCCGCGAGCAGCTGCCCACCGCCATGGTCGGGTGCTTCGCCTACGGGGACGTCGCCCTGGTCGAGCGCGCGGTGCGCGGGCGCGAGGTCGCCGTCGCGGTGCTGGACGGCGCCGACGGGCCGGTCGCGCTGCCCGCGGTCGAGGTCGTCGCCGACGGCGGGGTGTACGACTTCACCGCCCGCTACACCGCCGGGGCGACCGAGTTCTTCGCACCGGCCCGGCTGGACCCGGCCGCCGCCGAGGCGTGCGCCGCGGCCGCGCTGACCGCGCACCGTGCCCTGGGCCTCGCGGACCTGTCGCGCGCCGACATGATCGTCGACGACGACGGCCGGGCGTGGGTGCTCGAGGTAAACGTCGCCCCGGGCATGACCGAGACCTCGCTGGTCCCGCTCGCCGTGGCCGCGGCGGGCGCGGACCTGGGCGGGGTGTGGGAGGGCCTGGTCCGCCACGCGGTCGCTCGGGGCAGCCGTCGGCCTCTGCCGGTCGCCGCGGCGCCCTAGGGGCACCGGTGACCGCGACGTCCGCCCCCGCCCCGGACTGCCTCGTGGCCTCCTCGCCGGGGTGAGGGCCGACGCTGTGGCTGCTGCTCGTCTCACTCGAGCTCCGGCGCGGTGACGCACCGGGCCTGACCTGGGAGGACGTCGACGTGGACGTCAAGACCGTCGCTCTGCGACGGTCCCTGCAACGACGCCGAACCGGCGAGCTGACACCCAGCGGGCGACGCCGCGGGTACCTCGTCGAGGTCGAGACCAGGACCGCCGCGAGTGTCCGGACAGTGGCGCTCCCCGACGTCCTTGTGGAGGCGCTGCTGGCGCACCGGGATCGCCAGGACGCCGAGAGACGAGACGCACTTGTGTGGGTGAACCCGCGCCTCGTGTTCATGCGCACCTCGGAACCTGACTCGACCCGCGAAACATCTAAGGCTTCTGGCACGCGCTCTGCGACCGCGCCGGTGTCCGCCGGTGTCGCCCTCACGACCTGCGCCACACCGCCGCGTCAGTCCTGCCCATGCAGGGCGCCGACATGCGCACTGTCATGGAGGTCCTGGGCCACTCCAGGATGGCCACGACCTCCGACCTCTACACGCACGTCCTCGACGAGGTGAAGGCCGACGCCGCGTTGAAGATGGACAACTTCTTGCGAGAGCTCAACGAGTCGAAGAGCGAGCAAGCCTAGGCATACCTGCAATTCATTAGTGAATCCTACAGTTGACATCGAGGGTCACCATAGATATTATCTGTAACTCGGAGGGACAATAAAGGAGTTACAACTATGTTGTTCAGGGCGCCGGAACTGGATGAACGGGAACTGTCCGTTCTGGCGGAGATCGAGCGGCTCAAGCACTCACTTCGGCTCCAGCTTAACGAACCCCGGCGGTGGAGCGGATCCCTTCGCAGGCTCTCATTCGCGCGCAACATCCAAGGGTCGAACAGTATCGAGGGTTACGACGCCGCGCTTGACGATGCCGCTGCGGTAGCGCTTGGCGAGGAGCCACTCGACGCCGACGAGGAGACGCGGCTTGCGCTCGAGGGCTATCGAGATGCCATGACCTACGTCTTGCAGCTCTCGAACGATGAAGACTTCAGCTACAGCGACCAGCTGCTGAAGGGCCTGCACTTCATGATGACGAGCTACTCAATGAGGAACCGTCCCGGTCTGTGGCGCACGGGAGCCATCTACGTGCAGCGCGAAGAAGACGGGGTGATCGTCTACGAGGGAGCCGACGTAGCAGAGGTCCCGAGCCTCATGCGCGAGCTGGCAACCGTGCTGAACGACGAGCAAACCGACCAGCCCGTCGTGAGCGGCGCCATGGCACACCTCAATCTCGTGATGATCCACCCGTTTAAGGACGGCAACGGACGGATGGCGCGTTGCCTGCAGAGCCTGGTGCTCGCGCGAAAGGGTGTGCTGTCGCCGGTCTTCATGAGCATCGAGGAGTACTTGGGAAGGAACACCCAGGACTACTACAACGTGCTCGCCGAAGTCGGTGACGGCGCCTGGAATCCAACGAATGACGCTCGCCCATGGCTGCGCTTTTCCCTGACCGCTCATCTCCGCCAGGCGCGAACCCTGCTCAATCGAGTCCGCGAGAGCGAGCGGCTGTGGCTCGAACTGGACGGCTTGGCGACAAAGCGCGATCTCCCGGAGCGGTCGGTCAACGCGCTCTATGACGCAGCCTTCGGGATGCGCGTTCGCAACAGCACCTATCGGGCGAGCTTCGACGAGGGACCCGATGAGATCTCCGATCAGACCGCGAGCACGGACCTGCGCCGGATGGTGGAGGCCGGTCTGCTCCAGCCACACGGTGAACGGCGCGGACGCTACTACCTGGCCAGCCCACAACTGCGGGACGTTATGGTGACGGTGCGCAAGGATCGGCCAATCCGCGACAGTTCAGACCCGTTCGCCGGCTCGCCTCGATAGCACCCGACGAACAACGACAATCCACCCTGCCCACCGAGCCCGCCGACCGCGAAGGAGGATCCATGGCTGACGCAGATCCGTCCCCTGCCGGGCACGCATCGACGCCGGGTCCTCCTGACTTCGAGCGGCTGAACCGTTCCTTCTACGCCGCAGACCCGGCCGCGTACTTCCGAACCCGCATGCTGGTGCTCGGTCTTCTCATGGCGAAGTCCGACGACTTGAACACCATGCTCGATGGCATCACGGTCGAGGATCTCGTGCTCTCGGTACCAGACGGCCCGGCAACAGCCGCAGACGAGGACAGCCACGTGGCGTACCTCGTCACCGAGAGCGAATCACTCGTGCACCATCTGTCAGAAACGCTCGTGCGGCTGTTCCTCGCGCACCGCGCGATCCCCCCGTGCCCATGGTTCGAGGTCGCCGAGCTCAAGCAATTCTGGGAGTTCAAAGCGCTAGCGGCGGACATCGTCGACCAAAGGAACAGCGCGGTCCTCCTTCAGGACGTGCAGGACGTCTTCATCGGCAGCGAAGACAGCGAACAAGCTCTCGAAGCCGCCGACGCAGTTCGTCGACTCCTCGTTCGAGCAGCGGAACGCCTCACCAATGACGCGAACGCCTACAACTCGGTGAAGCACGGCCTGGCGGTGCAGGCGGGAAACGCCGGCCTCACCTTGTCCGCGGGTGGCGCGGCGATGTTGGGCGTGCAGGGCCCGGCGATCACCTTCTTGGAGTTGGAGAAGTCCGATGACGGTACCGACTACTACATGACGACCCTGTGGACCGACCTTCGCAGCAACCTCCTCCTCGCACAGCTGCTGGTCACAGCCGTCGGGGCGTTGTGGACGGTCGCACGGGCCCGCTATTCGGGTGCAGCCATTACCGGCGTTGACATCCCCACCGAAGCGGGGCTCGATGGCCTCTTGGCATCGCCCACCAGACCTGCCGTTCGAACCTTCCGCGTCAAGGTTGCGACGAGCCCGCGAAGCCAGAGAACGAATGGTCGATCGGGGTCACGCCGCTAACGTGGCGGCACGCAAGGAGCCCGGGGACATCCACAATTGCCACGATCTGACCGCGCTCCCGGGCCGGGAGCACTGACACCGGACTAACCGTGCCGACCGAGGTATCGGTCTCGATGCTGGACCATCGCTGCTCGCTTGCGCGAGATAAGCAGGTCGGGCACTCCGAGCTTCATCGAACCGTGGAGCCGGTGCGGGTCGACGCCGTTGGCGCGTAGCAGTGGCTCTGCCCGCTGCGCTACACTCCGGCTGACCCCGAACGGCGCGAGCAGGTCCTGCACAGTGAGTCCCGACCAGTAGCCGCCGACGGTGTCGTTCGCGCGGGCGATGACCCAGGCGACGGCCGCGGCTCCCCGTTGGGGTGACGCCTTGCGCCGGAAGATGGCCGGGTCACCGACTGCGGCGCGGCTGAGGAAGCGGCGCATGGCGGTGCGGTGTTCGACGTCGAGGATCTCCTCGGCCACGTGGTCGCAGGCCTCGAGCATCTCGCGGACCACCGGTCGGATGTCCTCCGCGACACCGGCCCATTCGAACGCCTCATCGGGCAGCGGTGCATCGTCGAGGGCCATCAGCTGCACGCGACCACCGACGGCCTCGTCGAGGCCCTCCAGCATGATCTCCTCGTAGCCAATGTCGTCGTCCACCGACTCGAGCATCCCGGCGATCAGCGCCGCGGGTCCCTGCAACCGCGCCGACCGGATGGTCCGCTGGTACTCGGGCTCCCACTGGTCGACGGCTGCCAGGGTTTCAGCTGTCAGTGACGGTCGGATGCCTCGCTCGCTGTGGCTGAATCTGATGAACGCCCGGAGCAGAACGGGGAGCTGGGAGAGGAAGGCGGGTTCGGCCACGATCTTGCGGGGGAACCAGTCGCTGAGCAGCATCTCCACGTTGACCGGGCTCCACCGCAGCGGATCCCCGGGACCGTAGTCGGTCCCGAACCACAGGACGCTGTCGAGCAGGTCGCGGTTGTCCCGGTCGTCGAGCCCGTCTGCGAAGGGCGAGCCGAAGAACGAGTCTGCGAGTGCCTGCCGGTCGCCGTCGGTCCACTCCCGACGCTCGGGGACGACTCCTCCGGCGGGAAGCATGCGCAGCATCCACTCGACGATCGGCCGGCACATCGGCCAGCTGTCGGACTCCAGCGGCGGGAACAGCAGGGCTCCGTGCTCGTTCGCGTCCTCGACCACAGCTCGTGACATTGCGGGGTCGACGATCGACATCGTCTGGTCGACGTCGGAGATCGTCTGAGCCATGGCGTCGCTCAGCTCGTTCAGCGGCTGCGGGACGATGAACGCGTCCTTGACCACGGTCCCCATGTTGTGGTCGACGTACACGAGTGCAGACAGGCTGTGGCCCGAGGTCAGGGTGACGCCCAGGAGATAGTCGTCGCCGTCACCGAGCACGTGGGTCATGAACCACACGTCGGTTTGGATCTGTGCCCGGTCCAAGCCGGTGAGCCAGTCAGGCAAGGGCTGGCGGCGGGTCGCGAGCTCGCGCCCGATTCGTGCGGCCAGAAGTTCGTCGCCGGTGAGAGCGCGGATCGCCGTGAGCGCAGCGGTCGTCTCGGCGTACGACGTCTCGATGAAGGACTCGACCAGGTCGTCGATCGTGGGTTGCTCGTCGCCCTGCGCAAAGGGGCTGCGGTGGCGCGGGTCGGTCACCTCCAGCATCCCGCTGACAATGGCGAGGAAGTCCAGCGGCTCGGACCCGCGCAAGGCACGGCGGAGCCCTTGGATCAGCAGCTGCTCGCGGCCGGAGTCTTCGTGCTCGCGCAGCGCCGACCGTCCGCCGGGGCGCTGCGGACGTGTCTGCGGGCGACCCTTCCGGCCGTCGCGTCCATGCCTCGAAGTCACTCGCGTGAGTATACGAATTCAATCCCGGGCAGGGGAGCGCCGCGAGGTGAATGGGTCGTGGCCAGCCAGGCTAAGCAGGAATATCGGCCTCAGTGTTCCCACTTTGCACCGGTCGACGCGGGCCGCAAGAAGCGTCGCGAGCACGCCGACGTAGGTGGTGAAACGGGAGATCTTGTCGTCGCTGTTGCCGACTCCATAGCTGACGCCATAGCTGACATGGTCTGAAGATGATCAAGAAGCCACATTCGCCTACGTCGAGGCGCGGGCTCTGACGCCTCTCGACGAGCCGCTCCGGCGAGCCAGCGCTACGGCGCTTCGCGTCTCTGACCTGCACAAACAACGAGGCCGGCCTGCACCCCGTCGGTGCGGCCGGCCTGGTCGTGCTGCTGTCTCAAACAACGCGCGCCTGAGAGGACTCGAACCTCTAACCTTCTGATCCGTAGGCGGTTTTCGGGGGTTCGGGGGTGTTCGTTTACGTTCAGGAGTTACTGCAGTACAAGGACTTATTGCCCTGGATGTTCATCCTCGATCGCAGCCGTTCGGGCATGTCGGCTCCCAACCTGGCTCCCAGGCGGGTGGGCTCATGGGTTCTGACCCTCAAGGTTCGCTCCAGCAGCCCTCACGATTGGAACCACCTGTTCTGGCTCGACGTCGAGGAGCCTGAGCTCCCCTGATTCGCGCGTGAGCTCGTCGAGCAGCTCTCGACGGGATAGCAGGGGACTCGAGGCAATGAGGTCCTGCCAGGCGGCACGGACAGCCACAGGAAGCACAAGCGGACGTATCCGGTTTCCGAACTGCGGTTAGTGCTTGCGGAACCGAAGGACCGATCCGGGGACTTTTGCACAGCCATGGACACGTTATCCACAACTTGCGTCGCTCATCCGCGTGGCCGCGCGAGCAGTCGCAGACTCGGGTCGTGCCTACGTGTATGAATTGCGGTAATCGCTTCTCGGACGACAACGACCCCTGCTACGGCCATCCTGAGGCAACCGCCGACTGGCCGAGGTTTCATACCACCGCTCCACAGCGGTTTCGACCGCGACTGCGCCGGCTTCGACACGGGCTCAACCGCTCGCTGCAGCGCGCAGTTGGCCGGGGCAGTGATTCGACGGAGGTACGTCAGGGGCGATGAACCCGTGTCCTTGCCCGGGGTTCGCCGTCGCCCGCTCTCAGCCATGATCTTCGATCATCTCCCAGCTCGTGTCCGCTGATGAGTGCTGGCTGGCATCACAGCTCGCGTAGGAGCCTTCTGATTGCCCGCTGATGTCCGTGGCCATGGGAAAGTCCCCGCTGGTGGCCACGAGTAGTCCCCACGTGTGGCCAGTGAAAGTCCCCACCTCGTGACCGTCGTGTCTGTCGGGAG
>Ga0209698_10007896_pt1 | contig 11068 bp, 13 predicted proteins | sample LitLauG_LLR_2012_FD_187203 | JGI IMG/M metagenome (GOLD analysis project Ga0209698, IMG submission 187203) | Freshwater sediment microbial communities from Pennsylvania, USA - Little Laurel Run_MetaG_LLR_2012 (SPAdes) (version 2) | ecosystem: Environmental > Aquatic > Freshwater > Creek >... | reverse complement strand
ACTGGGGATTGATGCCAGTTGAAGCGTTGAACACGACTGACCAGCCATGGGCAAACTCTTCCTTGCCCCTGATGCCCAGACCCGTCTGCGACAGGTTGTTCGGTGCGACGAGGAATCGATGTTGATAGCCATTTCGGTTCACCAGAGATTCGCCTTCATAGTTAGAGCCGTTTTCCGGTAAGCCGTGGCTCACCCAGCCGACGCCCACGTCATACGCACCGTACAGCGTGATGCCGTGCCAGGTCAGCGCGCAATCGGTGGTGGCGAACTCGTGCCCGCTCGTGCAGGGGTCGGGCGTCCCCTGAGCAAAGATCAAGGACGCCGAGAGCCAAAAAACAACCGCTGCGATAAACCGGTAAGCCTTGCGCATTTCGACCTCGACAAAATCACTGGTTTGGGACAGAAGCCGTAAGTGTACAAGAGATACGATTCTATTGTCCATAAATGTACGATATAGTTTCATTTGCGATGAGCTCTCGGCTAACCTTAATGCGGATGCGACGGAGTTGACCGGGAATTTCGTTGTGGTTACGATTGCGTCCCCATGCAGAAGAACGGCAAATCCGAGGGGGATGTTGAGAGACTGCTGAAGCCCCGAGATGCAGCTTTGCAACTGGGGATCAGCTTTCCAACGATTAAGCAGTGGATTTACAAGAAGAAGATTCGAAGCAGTCGGACTGCGGGAGGACATCATCGTATCCCGCAAAGCGAAGTGGACAGATTGCTTTTCAGAATTCGTGGCAAGACCGAGCAACAGCGCAAAGAAGAAATCCGGCGCGTGAGTGGTCGCAATCAGCTAGTGGGACGAATTGAGTCCGTGCAGATTAGCGGTTTAATGGCGGAGGTCAAGGTTTCAATCGGTGGTCAGCAAATTACCTCGATCATCACGGCAGGCTCTGCCAGAGAAATGCAGCTAAAGCGGGGACAGACTGCTGCGGCCCTCATAAAGGCTACCGACGTAATGATCTTGCGGGTATGACTTATGAACCATCGACTCTTTCCACACGTGCTAATCGTTCTGCTGCTAGGTGCCGCATTGGCGCAATGCCAGCAACTCACGATTCAAACGGAAGGCAAACAGACAGTGTTGGCGAGGTCGGACATCGAGTCCTTGCCCCACGTCAAGGTCGCGACGCACGGATCAGAGAATAACTCCACATTCGAGGGCGTGGCTCTGAAGACAGTTCTCGAAAAGGGGGGCGTTGAGTTCGGACACTCGATGCGAGGCCAGCGCTTAGCATCATGTCTTCTCGTGGAAGCTGCTGACGGCTACCGGGCCGTCATCGCCCTTCCTGAGATTGACCCCGACTTTACCGACAAACAAATTGTTCTTGCCTTCTTGCAAGACGGAAAACCACTGGATACAAAAGCGGGGCCGTACCGGATCGTTATCCCGGATGAAAAAAGAATGGCTCGGTGGGTGCGACAGGTCACGACGTTGAAAATCGTGGATGTGCAGTAAGCAGTTAATCCTTCTGAATCATTACTTCTGTGGCTTTAACAACCGCCAACACCGTGTCGCCCTTCTTCAGCTTCAAGTCGTCGGCACTGCGCCGTGTGATCGCGCTCTCGATGAGATGGTCACCCACTCGGACGACCACATGGGCCATGACATCACCCAACTGGACTTCTTCGATAGTTCCACGCAACTTGTTTCTGGCTGAGATTGGCATTGGCTAATTATAGACGTTTTAGGAGAGGGAGTATGAGCAAGCGGACACGGGGCCTGATCGCGCTTCTGGGGATCATGTTTGTCGGTCAATTTTGTGCCGCCCAAGCAATCACGGTGGCTGCCGCAGCCGACCTTCAATTTGCGATGCAAGAAGTCGCGGCCGGATTCCAAAAAGAAACGGGGAAAGAAGTAAAGCTGATCTACGGTTCATCGGGCAACTTCTTCCAGCAGATTCAGAATGGCGCCCCGTTTGACATGTTCTTTTCCGCGAATCTCGACTACCCAAAGAAGTTGGAATCGTCTGGACTGACAGCTTCTGGAAGCTACTACCAATACGCGAGGGGCAAGATCGTGGTTTGGGTCCCTAACGATTCGAAGATCAACATCGACTCGGGGCTGAAATCTCTACTTGACCCAGCCGTGAAGAAAATCGCGATCGCTAACCCACAGCACGCCCCTTACGGGCAGGCGGCCGTCGCTGCGATGAAGAACCAGGGTGTCTACGAGAACGTCAAGGACAAGTTCGTCCTCGGCGAAAATATATCTCAAACAGCATCGTTTGTGGTGTCCGGTGCGGCCGACGTGGGCGTGGTCGCACTGTCGCTTGCTTTATCTCCCAACATGAAAAGCAAAGGACGTTACAGCAAGATTCCTGCGGCTGAGTACCCACCCATCGAGCAAGCGTGCGTCATCCTCAGCTCGTCGAAGGATAAAGAAACTGCAAAGCAGTTTTTGTCGTACATCAAGGCGGCTGCGGTTGCCGACACTCTGAAGCGGTACGGTTTCGACGTGGCAAATGGCTCGCATGAGGAGCCTTAAAGGAATATGCATCTCTACGTTGCCATCGGTTGCAAGACAAAGAATTGTGCGCGGGCTCACGTGCTCCCCTATATGGGGAGAAAGGAAAGACTCCCGCAATTGTCGAGTACTGGATGTATCCGTCAATGATTGGATGTCCGGCCTGTGGGAAGACTTACGATTAATCCGAATCAGAGCAGACGTTCCAGCAAGAAGAGCTCCTTGGCTCCGCCCACCGGATATGCCAATCGCCTTGCAGGCCCAGGCGCGAACGAAACCTTTTCGTCTGGGTGATTCACGAAACCAAGCGACAGCGCTGATTTCACTCAACCCCTCGAACCTTTTCATCGAGCACAGGCTGTCTTCATTTCCCGAACAGGCGCGTCGTCGCCCGCTCTATCCATTGAAGCTCTGCCAGGTGGTCGAGCTTGGCCTGCTCGAGACGTTCCTCTGCCTTCGTTTTCTCGTCTCCCAGCGACGTAACGGCTGCGATGCAGCGTGTCGAATTTAGCGGAATCGCCGTAAGCGCAAAACAAGTGCAAGAATCGTCAAGGCCCGCCCGAAGTACACAGATTCAGCTCGTCTGATGACCAGCCTCACTGACGGACCTTCGGACTTCCGCAAACTGGCATTGTTGTTCTTCCGATAGTGAGAGGTAGTCCCGGATAATCATCAAGATCGGTTACGACCCTTTCGAGCCAAGATTCGAAGCACTGAAGGAACGTTTGGTGAGCATCGGGATGGCCGATGCGGGTGCCGGAGGGCACGAACCAAGGCTAAGTCGAAATCCGTGCCCACCGGAAACGCCCTTCCCCGTGGTGCCATTTCCGGCGCCACGCTTTGTCAGACCGATCTCAGCTTCTCTGCATTCCGATGGTGACGAAAAACCAAGCAACCGCAAGCGATGCGAAAGAAGCCATCACTGGCGCCAGGCGTTCCGCAAAACCGCCTGCCACGAGCCGGATGGCTTGCGGGTCGAGGCTGCTCATCATACTGATGTCGACGCACCCGTTCGCCAGGGCCAAGACAAAGGTGCAGATCGCCGAAAAGACCGCCCCCACGGTTAACGGCCTCATTAGGGCCAGCAGCCGCTCACTGGGACGAAAGGCATACCACGCCCCCGCCAGCAGTGGCACCATACAGAGAAGCAACCCCAGCATCGACGCATAAGTCACATGACCGAATAATCGCATTGTTTCCTCCTTTAAGACGTTTTGTTGTCTCATCAAGAATTAACGCCTGAGATGCTGAAATGTGACAGTGTCACAATTGAGAGGCTCAGGCGTTATCTAAATAGTGGAGCCGGAACTCGAAGTCGAGTTGGTGAGCCGTTTGCGGGCGGGAGACAGCTCCGCCTTTGACGAGATCTATATTGTCTTCAACCGTCGGCTGCTGAACTTTCTCGCCCGCATGGCCAAGAATCGGTCTGTTGCCGAGGACTTGTTGGAAGAAACCTGGCTTCGACTGGTTTCGGCCGGTGAAAATCTTCGCGCGGACACACGCTTGGGTCCATGGCTGTTTACTGTCGCTCGAAACCTGTATGTCAGTTATTGTCGCTCCCGGGTTCGCGAGACCACCTACACTGCCGATCTGGTTTTTCTGTGGCCGTGCCGGATGCCCAAGACCCCGTTCGATTTGGCGTCGTTGAGTGAATTCGAGGGAAGGCTGGAGGCAGCTATTGCCGATCTCCCGCCCCTATACCGCGAAGTGATTTTGCTGGTTGGCGTGGAACAACTGCGCCCGGTCGATGCGGCCGAAGTCTGCGGCATCAGTCCAGAATCCCTGAGGCAACGCTTGAAGCGAGCGCGGGACTTGCTGTCGCGCTCCCTAGCAAAGCAGGATTCAGCCCAGACACCCGGCAAGGAGGTAACTCATGGCACTAGAGGATGATCCAATCTTCGACGCCTTGGCCGTTCTGCCGCCGGTTACGCCCGATGTCGAATGGGAAGTCCGGGTCCAGGCTCGGTGTCGTTCCGCAATCTCTGAGCGCGATGCACGGCGACGGCGGAGAAGACGGTACCGCGCAGGAATGGCTTTCATTTCGGCCGCGGCTGTCCTCTGTGGCTATCTGGCTGCTATGTTCGTGCAAGCGGTCCGGTTGGCAGGGCACTATTAGAATGATTTTCAGCAAATAACTGAATTAGTTAGTGATTCTCACCAGGGCAGCGATCTGCAAAGAGCGATTTCCGCGCGCAATGTAGTCGGCAATGAGTGCGGCGCGCAAAATCAGCGTATCGGAGTTTCTGGGAGGACCAAACGAAAAATGCGGAAGCGCGTACGATACTCGGACACCAATCTCCGAGTGGAATGGCAGAAAGCCTGCGACGCTTGCGGCCTAGGAAAGCGGACGCTGGTCGAAGCAGAAGGCGAAGACGGTTTCCCGTGGTACAAATATAGCGGGCTCCTGATTCACGACCTGCGGCGCTCCGCCGTCAGGAACCTCGTGAACGCGGGCGTCCCAGAACGAGTCGCCATGAAGATTTCCGGTCACAAAACTCGGGCAGTGTTTGATCGCTACCACATCGTCTCGACAGATGACGTGACCGCCGCGATGCAGCGTGTCGAATTAACCGGAGTCGCTGTAAGTGCAAAACAAGTGCAAAAATCGTCGAAGCCAGTGCGTCGACTCTCTTCATTTCGCAGAAAATAAAAGCGCGGGCCCATAGCTCAACGGTTAGAGCAGCAGACTCATAATCTGTTGGTTCCAGGTTCAAATCCTGGTGGGCCCACCACGGCCCATCCAGTCCGCAACGAATCCGCCCTCAGCGTCAGAGCCTGACCCGCATTTCGTTGGTTCCCGCGAAGCCCATGGACTCGTAAAGGCGACGACCGTCGGGGCTCGCATGGAGGACAACGGTGTCCACCCCGTTGGAACGGCACCACGCCATCGCCGCTGTGATGAGCTCGCCAGCCAATCCCCGCCGGCGAAACTCAGCGGCCGTATAGACGTTCAGGATATTTGCTCTCGGACCGCTGCCGACCATATGAGGTGGCCAGTCCATCACCCACAGGCCAGTACCGGCGACGATCGATTGGTCCGGCGCGATTGCAAGCCACGCCAGATATTCTCCGCGGTTCATTCTGGCAAGCAGCCAGATATGACACTTCGCTGCCATCGCGTCCAATGCCGCTTCGTCCCGGTACCCCATATCGACGAACATCGCGCGCCGATGCGCCACGAGAGTGTTGATGTCTTCGGCGGAGGCGCGGCGTACTGCATATCCTTCGGGTAAGCTCATGCAATTCTCGCTGCGATTCAGTGGTCGAGCCCTCACCGTTCTCGCCAGATCCCCACGCGCACCATGTGAGCGTGGCGGCGAGAATGCAAGGCCCCCAAGCCTTAAGATGAGTCGCCTCAGGAATTGAGATTCAGGGAATTGAGACTAAGCGGGGAAGAGCCCGGGGGTGAAGAGACTGCCGCCTAGTGGGATGGAGAGGCGGTCGCCTGGTTTTGCTGCGCTTGCAGCTGCCGCCGCTGCTCAAACATGTGCTGCATATCCTCAATCATTAGCGGAAGCGCTCCTCCGCTTGGGCTCGCTTCACCCGACGAGGCTGCCAGGGGCCGGTTGGTGAGAGAAGAATTGGTCAATCCTCCCCCGGAACCAGCGTCCGCCGAATCGGCAGGCGGAGGCGGGACGGGCTGAGAATCGTTTGCGGCCGACGCCGATCCAGCCGCAGGGTCTGCGCCATTCGTGGAAGAAGCCGGTTCATCCGCGACAGGAGCGGCTCCCTCCGCGTCCGCCTGCGCGCTGTGGGCGACCTCAAATGTGCGCTTACCCGGCGCCGCGTAACCCGGCATCAGACGCATTCCGGGTTCTTTCTGCGCTTCGACAACAGAAGTTCCACTGTCGTCGCCTTTGCCGCGGACAGTCAACACAACGCTGCGAAGACCGTCTTCGTCGGTGTCCGAGGCCTGGATCACGTAATCAAACTCTGTGCCGTACAGGAGCGAAGATAGCACGTCACGCACCGGCGCCGGTCCCAGGTGCAAGAACACTCGCTCCCTGGCCGTGCTGGGCGGCATATCGATTGAAGCCCCCGTGCGCACTCGTACGGCGACGAGGATATCGGCCAACGTGGAATTATCCGCGTCGATCGTCAAATTCTTGCCGTCCCAGGCAACCGTGGGCGGTTGCGGAGGAAGTTGATCAGCTGACGGCGGGGCTGGCGGCGGAGCAACGGGCGCTGCCGGAACGACGGGCGCGGGGACCACAGGAGCGGGAGTTGACGGGCCCATTAGCGGAATCGCGGGCTTGTTTTTCCGGATCGCGCTTCTGGACGGCCTCGATTCGCTTTGCGCGTCGGCGATGGGGGCGCCGGTCAGGCATGCCAATGCAAGCGCGCTTGCCAAACCCAGCGACAGCAAGCTTCCGCCCAACCGGCGAAACCGTTGCTTCGCGAACCCTCTACCAGGGATTTGTTCCACTGCCCTGAACCCCTTTCCCTGACTCAGATCCGGAACCGGCGACATTCACATCGCCAATCGCTCAATGAGCGGGCATGTTACCACGTGTAAGAATTCCGGGACAACCTCGGGGGAGAACAAGGGTGTGCAAATTCTTGCACGATTCCGACACAAGTACTACTTTGCCTTTTATCATCACCGAGGTCACCAGGTATTTGCGCCAGCGCAAGCTTAGCCGGTTAAATTCCCTGCTCCCCAAGTGATTCCCGGTGAAATTTTTCCGGAGTTCTCTTTGCTCTAGAGCAAACATCCCCGCCCCAGGATGCGATATCAGTGTATGTGGGTTCGTCTGTACCTATCTCTGTTCGTTGAATCGGTCTTGTCTACGCAGGACCTCCCCCCTTGGTGAGGCCGAATCTCAAAGCGAGTCAATTCCGTCGTTTGAGTCGCAGGAGGCAGACCGCTTCCTCACCTCGAACCTTGCGGGTTGATCAGCGATTGTAGCCCGGACAACTCTCGGGCTTGAGCCCGTCTTGGGCATCTTTGTGGGGAGGAAATGTTACATTCAGATCGTTTTGCTGCGGCGTCCAAGCGCCGAAGCAGGGCCTCGTTTGGTGGCGACCTTTCCCATCCTGGTCACGTAGGGCCTTTCCGCCTGGCCGCAGAAATGGCCGGGCCAATGGCTGCCAATCTCTCGCAACCCTTGATCCACGAGATCGGACTTTCCGGCCTCGTAAGCGCATCCCCCCTCAACGTCGTGAAGCTTAAATCCAGCCAGAGGGCGATGAACTCGCTCCGATTCACATCACGGAGATCAGGAACATGGGACAGCCGGTCGTAAACAGTCTAGCCTCGGCTTTCGCGCCGAAACCAATTCGCCCCCTCCTGAATATTCAAGCGGTGCGGGAGCGGGCAGTAAGCGTCGATGCCGGAAGCGCCGTGCGGCACCGGGCGGCTGCTATCGAGAACTTCGAAGCCTTCGCCGACATTCCGATGGCCGACCGCATCGCCATCGTCGCCAGTGCTCAAGACCGCCAGTTTCCCCGTCGGCACAGCCTATTTTTTGAAGGCGATCCGGCCCGCCAGGTGATTCTGCTGACCTCCGGGTTCGCCAAGATTTCTCAACTCGGAGCCAATGGCCAGGAAGTCATCCTCCGGCTCAACGGGCCCGGAGACGTACTGGGCGGAATGGGAAGATGCGCGAACTGTGAACATTGTTCTACGGCCTGCACCGTGCAGGCGGCCACCGCGCTGGTCTGGGAAACGGCTCAGTTCGAGGCCGTCTGCGAGCGATTCCCCGTGCTTCGCCGCAACATCGCCCACGTTCTTGAGCGCCGCCTGAATGAGTTGGACGTGCGCTTTCGCGAAATCTCCACCGAGAAAGTCTCGCCCCGCTTGAGCAGCCAACTGGTGCGCCTAATGAGCCAGGTGGGCAAGGCCGTCGAGGAGGGCCAAATCGAAATCGCCCTTTCCCGGCGTGAACTGGCGCAGCTGACCGGGACGACCCTTTTCACCGTGAGCCGCTTGCTGTGTCGCTGGGAGGCGCGTGGCATTGTGAGCGCCCGCAGGGAAGCGGTTCTGGTGCGCGACCTGCCCGCGTTACTCGAGCTTTCGCGGTCGGAATAACCGATCGGAATAGTATGATGCGGGAATCAGGAGTGTAGCGTATGCGATTCGCCCTGCCATTCTTGCTCGCGGCTTTTGCCGGTTTCTCCTCTTCTCAGGGCTTTGCCCAGGGGTCCGATGGCGCCGCCGTGGCTCCATCGCCCCAGCCCGCCCGAACGCGGCCTTCTCGCCGGGTTACTTGCTGGCGACAGGCAGGCATTACTCCGGACCTTGTCAACCAGCGCTGGAAGATCGAGGACCAGGCGAAGCTCAGGATCGCTGCGGCTTGCAATGAAGAAACGACTTCGGCCCAGCAAAAGCGCGACAAGATCGAGCAGATACACCAGGAGACACAGCAAGCCATCTCCCAGCTCATTCCGGCAAAACAGCTCGAAGCGTTCAACTCCTGCGAGGCCGAGCAGGACAAGAAACATCCCAAGCCCGCCGAGGCCAGGGAGCTTGGCCCTTGTGGCGGCGTGATTCCGAAGACGGATTCGGCCACGCCAGGCATGGATCACTCCGCTCACCACTGAGCGGCGCCTCGCACGGGTAAGTCCGTCTCAACCTGCATTAGGCAACCGGCTCCCGGCATGCGGAGTTGGCTTTCAGGAATTAGCAGGGCCGGAATGTCCTGCCGGCTCGGGCGCACGCGCCGGAAGGAAGATTATCTTCGATCCACTGCTGACTAATTGAGCTGCAGCGTCACCAAGTCACGCGGTGCGCTGTCGCTGGTTCCGTACGTGGCCCGATCCGTGCCATTCGCGTCTTTCAAGCTTCGCTGGCGCCATACCGCGTAAATCGCTGGATACACCACGAGTTCGAGAAGGAATGAGGCAAAAATGCCCCCGACCATAGGGGCAGCGATGCGCTTCATAACATCGGAGCCGGTTCCCGTGCTCCACATGATCGGCAAAAGCCCGATGAACATGGTGGCAAAGGTCATGAACTTTGGCCGCAGCCGTTTAGCCGCGCCCTGGACGATGGCTTCGTACAGATCCGTTACGCCCTGCATCCGGCCGAACCGCCGCGCTTCTTCGTAGGCCAGGTCCAGGTACAGAAGCATGTACACCCCGGTCTCGGCGTCCACTCCCATGAGCGCGATCAATCCCACCCAGACGCCCACGCTCATGTTGTACCCGGCGAAATAGAGAAACAACACCGCGCCCACCGCGGAAAATGGCACGGCCAGCAGGATGATCGCGGTCTTGGTGAGGGAGCGCGTGTTCAGGTACAGCAGGAAAAAAACAATGCAAAGCGTGAGCGGCACGACGCGGGTCAACCGGTGTCGCACGCGTTCCATCGCCTCGTACTGACCGCTCCATGAGATCGCGTAGCCTGCGGGCAGTTTCACCTGGTTCCGCAACAGGGCTCCGGCTTCTTTGACATAGCTTTGGGGATCGCGATCCGCGACGTCGACGTAGACATAGCCGGTGAGCAGTCCGTTCTCGTCGCGAATCATCGCCGGACCGCCGCTGGTCCGGATTTCAGCCAGTTCACCCAACGCAATCTGCCTTTGGCCGCCCGCGGGGACCAGCACGCGCCGCAGCGCGCCCAGGTCGCTACGGAAGTCGCGCATGTAACGCACGTTGACCGGATAGCGTTCCCGGCCTTCGACGGCGGTCGTCACGTCTTCACCGCCAATGGCGTTTTCCACGGCAAGTTGAGCATCTTCCAGGCTCAAACCGTAGCGCGCCAGCCGCTCGCGGTTCCATTCGAAATTCAGGAAGTAGCCGGTCCCGGTGCGCTCCGCAAAAACCGCGCGCGTCCCTTTGACTGAGGGCAGCAGCGCCTCGAGCCGCGTTCCAATCTGCTCGATGGTGGCCAGATCGGCGCCCGAGATTTTCAATCCGACCGGAGTCCGCATGCCGGTGGTCAGCATATCGATGCGGCCACGGATGGGCATGGTCCAGGCATTGCTCAATCCCGGCACCTTGAGCGCCTCATCCATCCCATGAACCAGTTCCTCGGAAGTAATCGTGTCGGAAGTGAAATGCCGCAAGAACGGTTTCATCGAGTCTGGCGCCCACGATGAGTACCACGTGTCGACGTGCCGCCATTCCGAGCGCGGCTTGAGAATGATCACCGTTTCCAGCATCGACAGCGGCGCCGGATCGGTCGACGTCTCCGCCCGTCCCGCTTTTCCCAGCACCTGTTCGACTTCCGGAAACCGGGCCAGGATCTGGTCGGTGTTCTGCAGCAGTTTCTGGGCCTCTGCGATGGAAATTCCCGGCATCGTCGAAGGCATGTACAGGATCGCACCTTCGTCGAGCGGCGGCATGAACTCCGTTCCCAGATGTAGGAACAGCGGGATGGAGAGCAGCACCATCGCTGCCGCTCCTGAGATCACGGCCCACTTGAAGCGCAGCGTCCAGCGCACCACCGGTTCGTAGATCTGCATCAGCCAGCGGCTGATCACATGATCCTCTTCGGAGCGAATCTTCCCCACCAGCAACGCATTCACGAAGCGGCACAACCAGCTGGGACGGAATGTGAAAGGCTCAACCCGCGTGAGAAGCAGGCGCAGCGCCGGGTCCAGCGTGATCGCCATTCCCGCGGCGACCAGCATGGCGAGAGTCTTGGTATAGGCC
>Ga0209698_10007895_pt1 | contig 11069 bp, 4 predicted proteins | sample LitLauG_LLR_2012_FD_187203 | JGI IMG/M metagenome (GOLD analysis project Ga0209698, IMG submission 187203) | Freshwater sediment microbial communities from Pennsylvania, USA - Little Laurel Run_MetaG_LLR_2012 (SPAdes) (version 2) | ecosystem: Environmental > Aquatic > Freshwater > Creek >... | reverse complement strand
GACCGGGACCGCGTGGCCCGTCTTCATGACCATGCTGAAGCGAAGCGCCGAAGCAGGCGTCGATTCCTGCACGAATGCGACGACCTTCCGCTTCCTGGACATTCCTCCGGCAGAAGCGTGGCATCGCCTCATCGCCGATAAGCAGTTCTGCGACGCTCTCGTCGGCGGCACGATCCGTCACTTCCATCCGCGCGGATGCTACTGCGTCGATTTCGCGGACAAGATGTTATCCGTCTTCGCGGAGAATTGCGCCGGGAAAACAGCGCTCACCGTCACGTGGCTGCTCTACGGAAACACAGACGCCAGCACGGACGCCAACGCCTGGCGCGATCGCTGGGGACAGTTGATCGACAAGACCGTCGGAACGGAAAACACTTAGCCCACTAGTCTCCGAAGGAGGATAAGATGAGTTTTCACAGGCGCCAACTGCTACGAACCCTCTCATTTGCTTTTGGGTCGAGCTTCATCTTGAGCCGACCAGGCATCGCGGCGCAGACGGGCGCACAGCCAATGACCTCTTCTCCCGCTGAGGGGGCAGTTGTTAGGAAGGGGGACGCTGCAGGAGCGGAAATGGAAAAAGTGACGGGAATCGGAGGGCTATTCTTCCGAGCACACGATCCGAAAGCGTTGGGGAGTTGGTACCAGCAGCACCTGGGAGTCTCGCTCACACCATCGAGCGAAGGGGAACACGTTTGGGAGCAAGAGGCAGGACCCACGGTTTTCGCTCCTTTTCCTGAGACGAGCAAGTATTTCGGGGATGCCAACAAGGTCTGGATGGTGAACTTTCGAGTCCGGGATCTCGACAAGATGGCAGCACAGCTACGAGCTGCGGGGATCGAGATCAAGATCGACCCGCAGTCGTATCCCCACGGACGGTTTGCCCGCCTGCATGACCCCGAGGGAAATCCGATCGAATTGTGGCAACCTGCAGGACCAAACGCTCCACGCTAGTGACTCTGAAACCTGATCCCCAGCCGAATTTTAGGAGCTCAGTGACGCACAGATTTACGCAATACCTGAAGGGTACGTGTCGGGCGTGAATCGCCTTGTGTTGTGTGCTTCCGCGGCTGGGCTCAGCAATTCATTCGTCCAAGGTCATTTCGAGTTCTCCGTCAGACAGTCTACGGATGTTGCCGTCGTCAGGCTTTCTCCAGCAATCACAGATTCGTAACTGTCTTCACGACGATGACCATTTTCTGCGGCGCGGCAGGGATGTGTTAGGTTCGCCACCTGCTCGCTCGGCGTGCCGAGAAACTCAAGGATGGCAGCGCCGTGTGTGTGCTGACGCTTTCCCGACGTGGCTACAGCTTTGCTGCGAGATTGGTCCGCAAGACGGCGCACTGACGCAGTTCGCGCATGCCTTTACATCATCAGCGTCGTCTTTCCGTGTGCGGCGGGAGGGGTAGGGTGTGTCCCCCGTAATTCCGCGCCAGAGGACGCGATTGAACGCCGCAGAGTCAAGCGCATCCGGTTGCCTGAAATTGAAACCCTGCGTTGCCTTCGCCCACCAGGCTCCATCATGAAGTGAGGGAAGCGGGTTCGTGTCGAGCTGGATTCTGCGTCTCAGCTGGCGGGTCCAGCCCTCAGCGTGTTGCGCCGCGGTTACAGCCAGATGAAACTTGGATGAAATGGAGCTGGCGAGTCCCAGTTTTTCCACATGGTCCACCTCCGTGGGACATCTACGGAAGGATTTAGAAACTCCACTTCAGCGCGAACTGGAAAACACGCGGGCCGTTCAGGGCATTGATCACCTGCAGCGTGCCAAATCCGCCCGGGCCCGTGTTGGGGACGAGATAACAAGTCTGGTTCAGAGTTTGCCCGTCGCCGCAGGTGGGTCCGAATGGTCTGTACTGGATGGGGTTCACTCCGGTCCCGTTCTGGACGTAGTAGTTCGCGTGATTCAGCACGTTGAAAGCCTGAGCCTGCAAGGTAATGGAATTCCGTTCGGTCAGGTGGAAGCGTCGCGAGAGACCGAGGTCGATCTGCTGCGTCCAGGGGCCATAGAACGAGTTCAGGCCTACGAATGGACTGGGGCTGCCGGCATTAATCCCTAGGGCGGAATTCGCGGTGCTCTGAAGAGCGGCCGTATTGTTGATCGCATGCTGCGGAGAACCGTCGGGGCACCCGTCGGAGATGTCGGCAGCAGCGCACGCAATGTCCATTTCCGCAGCATAGGGCCGGCCGGAGGCGAACTGCATGACAGTGCTGATCGTCCATTCTGACAAGGCTGCACGCCTCCATTCCGATTCGAGGTGGGCCCCAAAACCGGGTTGGAAGACTGCGGCGACCGACAAACGATGGCGCTGGTCCAGCAGGTACGGAGCGTGAGTATTGCGGAAATCGAACTGGTTGTTGAAGTCTACGCCATGCGACATGAGGTTCTTCGACAGCGTGTATGCGGTTTGAAACGCCAGGCCATTACGGAAACGACGCTGCCCTTGCACGAAGAACGAGTTATAGTCGTTCATCCCGGGAGTAATCAGAGCGTTGATCTGTCCGAACCCGCTGGTTAGGCGACTGTCAGTGAAGGACAGGCGCTGCGAGTCCAGATTCGGGAGCACGGTCGATGCGCCGTTGCAAGCGCTCGCATTGGTAGCGCCCGCCGGGCAGAGGATATAGGTTGTGGCGCCAGTGGGCGGGCTCTGATTCAGGTCGTACGCGCTGGAGGAGATCAGGTGAATACCATGGGTCCATGTGGTCCCGATGGTGATGACGGTGTCACGAAGAATCTCGCGCTCAATTTGCAGGCTGCCCTGGAGGATATATGGGTATCGAAAATGTGGGTCGACCAGGGAAATGTCGGAGGCAGAGAATTGCGAAAAATCGGTGATCTGGTTCGGGAACACGGCAGTCTGCTGGTTCGGTGTTAGTGAACCGTTGTCACCGAAGTTGTAGGACACAGAAGCCTGCTGCGAAAGCAGCCCGTTCGAAATCACAGCATTCCGGTAGTTCAATCCATTGAGATTCTCGTAGAACACTCCGAACCCGCCGCGCACGACGGTTCTCTCCAGCGGTTGCCAGGCGAATCCAAATCTGGGCGCGAGGCGCTCGTACTCGTTCGGAAACTGACCCGTCAACGGGAACGCCGGATTCACCTTCGGCTGCGGGTAGATCTGGAAATCCTCGCGGATTCCGAGGTCCAGAGTCAGACGAGGACGAATCTGATAGGTGTCGTGCAAGTAGAAACCCAGATAAGGGATGTTGAAAGAAAACCTCGGCTGGCCCGTGCTCTGGAAGAAATTGTCATAGATGCCCAAGGCAAAATTCGCGAGGCTGGAAAAGCTGTAAGTCCCGCGAAAAGTGCCAAACTGCGCCTGCGCGTCGGGATCAAAACCACCAAAGGCCAGATCGGTTACATGAGCACGGGCAAACTCAGCTCCGAATTTGAATGTGTGTTTTCCGCGCAGGTAACTAACGTTATCGGATGCCTGCCAAAGGGCTTCGTTGGTTCGCCCGCCGGCAAACCCTGCGTTGCCGAGTTGCAGGTTGCTGCCTGCTTCCGATTCGCCGCCTGAGGGACTCAGCAGAACGGTTGGCAAGTGTGAGTTGACCAGCCCGGTAGGAGTGGAATACTGGTCGTCGCGCGAGAAGCTGGCGTGCAGTTCGTTGAGCAAATCACTGCCGTAAGCGTGACTCCATCCGGTACTGGCGTGATAGTCGCGCACGAAGGCATTTGCCAGCGTGCTTTTCCCGAAAAGCGGAGTCTGACTGTTGACGATGAAGCCGCTTGGAGAATCGAACCGATTCCAGTTGAGGCTGAGATAGAAACGATCGTCTCGTGAGTCACGATAATCAATCTTGGAGAAGAGGGACCAATCATTCCCAAAGCGTGGTTGAACCCCGAGATTGGACTGAATGGCCCTAAGGGCGTTGGCAACATTCTGGAGATAGATGGAATTGTTCGGGTCCGGCACAGACAAGGCGCTTGGGATGGGGAAAGTCGCATTGGGGGCAGGCAGCAGCACGCCGCCGGGGACGCCGAAATCCGTTTGGTCCAAACCTGCAAAACTGGGGTTGGTGACCGTGATCGGATTCTTTTGGCGTTGCTGCTCGTAGTCGACGAAAAACCAGGCGCGATGCGGCAGGACGGGGCCTCCGAAGCTCCCGCCGAACTGCTGCAGGATGTTCACGGGGCGGGGGAATCCGTTCGCCTTGTCGACGGCGTCGTTGGCGCCCGTGCCTGAGTTGCGGTTGTAGTAAAACGCATTGCCGTGGACTGCGTCGCTCCCGGAGCGCGTCACTGCATTCACCAAGCCAGTGGCGGCTCCGCCATACTCGGCGCGATACGGTGCGACAGCTACCTGAAATTCTTCGATGGCGTTCTCGCCAAAGATGTAAGGCACTTTTTCGCCGCCGCGGGCGTTACCAAAGTAGTTGCTGGTCGCGCTCGCACCGTCGACCGTATACGAGTTGGCCCCGTTGCCGTTCGCGTATCCCGTGTCCTCACCGCCCTGCTCGCCCGCGAAACTCACCAGCCCGGACTGACCGTCGGGCGTGGAATTGGGTACGAGCAGCGCGAAATCGAGAAATCGCCGACCGCTAAGAGGCAGACCATCCAGGAGTTCTCGGTTTACCACCGAGCTCTGGTTGGAATCCTCCGTCCGCAAAAGGGGGGACTCCCCGGTCACCGTGATGGACTCGGTGCCGGTACCCGGTAACAGGTGAACATTCACAAACGTTGTCTGCCCAATCTGAACGTACACCTTTGGCACGACTCTTTTGCGAAACCCGGGAGCCGTGATTTCCAAGGCGTAAGTCCCAACCGGTTCAGAGGGAAAAACGAAAATTCCTGCGTCATTGGTAGTTCGCATGAGATGCTGGTCGGTACTAAACGCCAAGAGAACGACGCTAGCCTGAGGAACCACGGCGCCTGAGCCGTCACTGACCAATCCACGCACCACCCCAGTGGTCACCGTCGTCTGCGCAGCCAGGAATCGCCAAGGCGCAACCACGAGAACCACGAACATAGCGAAAACTGCACGCTTCCGACAGAGATCTTTGCCGCACATAGAATTATTGTTTCCTGGCCTATTCCACTGAGGCTTTGCGGTCACACCCGGCTCGGCGCCGCTGAGAGTCGCGACCAGCTCGATTCGGATTTTCGCAGCGGTGTAGCCCCCAGCTCAGACCTCTGACACCACCACAGATCTACTACTTCTACTACTTCTTTTGCTTCGTGCCCGCTTTCCGATGGGGAATCCCTTCCGACAGCTGGAATCCCGTGGTAGTTCGATTCCGTTCAGATCAGGCTTGCTGTAAAGAGTCCTTGTCCGCACCGTCCAAGCGCGCGCGGACGATGAATAGCAACGAGTTGTTACGGGACGATGACAAAGGGATGAAATGTCGATGAATGAATCTTGTCGGCTGACCCCCGTCGCCGTGCTGGGAAGAGGGGGAAGTGGCGTTGGTCCGGCCGAGTGGGCGCAGGCACGAAGACATTGGTTGGCCGCTGCGGACCGGACCACAGATATCCACAGGCAAAGCACGGTGCGCCCCCGATTCACAGAGGTTTAATACGTGGTTCAAATTACCGAAACACGTATCGAGTAGCGTTTGTTCCTCCTCAGGCAATGTGACGTCAGCGTGTGCTTATAAAGTGCCGGAGGATGGAGGAAACGATGTTGAAAAACATTTGTGCGTCAGCAATCCCTAGAAAGACTGTAGCTCTAGTAACGGCACTGCTGACAGCTTTCGGACCGTGTGCTGCGCCCGCGTTCGCTGGACCAAACGCCGAAACGGCAACACCCATTCGGCACTTGGTGGTGGTCTTTCAAGAGAACGTTTCGTTCGACCATTACTTTGGAACGTATCCGAATGCCACGAACCCTAAGGGTGAGCCCGGCTTTCACGCAAGGCGCGGTACGCCCACAGTCAACGGATACACCCCTGCCTTGCTGAGCAACAACCCCAACCTCAATCCACTCAATGGCGCCGGCGCCAGCAATCCATTTCGTCTGGACCGGTCGCAGCCCGTCACCGCGGATCAGGACCACGACTACACCGCCGAGCAAAGAGCATTTGATGCGGGACTGATGGACCTCTTCCCGGTTTCCGTCGGATCGCCGGCGACGAACACCGCCCTCAATCTCGGCTATTACGACGGCAACACCGTGACCGCGCTCTGGAACTACGCGCAGCACTTTGCCATGAGCGACAACTCGTACAGCACGACCTTTGGGCCTTCGACTCCGGGCGCAGTGAACCTTATCTCCGGACAGACGAACGGCGTAGTCAAGACGCTCAACGGCACTGCAGATGAGGTCGACGGCGGAGGCGGGTCGCTGACCCTTATCAGCGATGCCGATCCCCTTGGCGATGTGTGCTCCAATCCGACCCGCAATCAAGTCCAGATGGGCGGAACGAATATTGGGGACCTGCTCAATGAGGCAGGCATTACGTGGGGGTCGTTTATGGGCGGGTTCGATCTCACGGCGGTGAATTCCAACGGCTCCACTGGTTGCCACCGGAGCTCAGCGGGGCTCGCCGGTACGACTGGGGACTATATCCCGCACCATGCCTGGTTTCAGTACTATGCCTCCACTGCCAATGCCAACCACACCCGCCCCGCTTCGCCGGCCGAAATCGGCAATAGTGGCCCCGCCAACCACGAATACGATTTGACCGACTTTTTTGCTGCCGTCCAGAATGGCAACTTTCCAGCCGTTAGTTTTCTAAAGGCGCAAGCCTATCAGGACGGCCACGCAGGTTACTCGGATCCGCTAGATGAGCAGACCTTCCTGGTGCATCTGATCAATTTCCTCGAAAAGCGGCCGACGTGGAAGAGCACTGCGGTTGTTGTGATGTACGACGATTCCGACGGATGGTACGACCACCAAATGGGGCCGATCGTGAACCAGTCAACTGGCCCAGCGGACGCGCTGACCGGTCCGAATGCCTGCGGGACAGCCGCCACCGCACTGCCCGGCATCGATCCTGGCAACACACACGCACTCGGACGTTGCGGATACGGTCCGCGGCAGCCGCTGCTGGTGATTTCGCCGTGGGCGAGGGAGAACTTTGTGGACCACACGGTGACCGACCAGACTTCGATCCTGCGCTTTATCGAAGACAACTGGCTGGGTGGAGAACGGGTTGGACAGGGATCGTTTGACGTTCTAGCCAGCCCGATCAATCAGATGTTCGACTTCAGCGCGTCCCGGAACGACGGCCGTTTATTCCTGGACTCCGCCACCGGATTACCCGCTGAGGAGTGACTTGCCGGTTTGGCCTGGGAGGAGATCCTTCACGGCGAGTACTAATTTCCACTCGCTGCAGCCAGGGCCGGAGTGCGAGACGGTTTCGCATTCCGCCCTGCCTCCTCCCTCCAAATCCGTCGTTGATGGTGCATCGGTCAGAGACGACTGCTGTGACGACACCTTCATCGCAGTTCTGGAGTACCTACCTCTTCGCGAAACAATTTCGCATTGTGTCGTCACGGCAAACGAATTCGTTGTGCGCAACTTTTCATTTGCCTTTAACACAAGCTCAACATTACTCCCTTACTTTCACGAGGTCTGTGGGAGGCCTCGGAGTGGATGGCTACACTCCGTCGCACTCCGATCACTCGTGAGAAACGTCTGGAAGGAAAGGAATTCCGGTATGAGACTGTTCAGGTTCCATGAACTGGGCAAGCTGATTGTTCTCGCCTGGGCCATTCTGGCCCTTGCAAGTCTTGCAAACGCGCAACTTGATGATGACGATAAGAAGTCGCCGACGCCGCCGGGTCTCTACATCACACCAACGGTCTTGGCGAACGCTGTGCAGCAGCCACTGAACCCCGGGCTCACCAATTATCCAAACTTCGTCGCGGGGCAGGCGGTAAAGGCGGTAGTAAGCCCAGACGGCACGACCCTGGCCATCTTGACTGCGGGGATGAACTCACTTTACGACCCAAGCGGCGTGGTCGATACGGCGGCTTCGACACAGTTCGTATTCCTTTACGACATTTCGGGTGCGAATAAGACCAGCCCGGTCCTCAAGCAAGTCATCCAGCAGCCCAATGCGCACGTTGGTCTCGTCTGGGCACCAAGCGGTCAGACGCTGTATGCCTCGGGCGGCTGTGACGACGCAGTGTATGCCTACAGCAGTAATGGCAGCAGTTTTGCGCTCAGCACCAAGATCAGCTTAGGCCACGCCCCCAGCGGTTGCGTCTCAAACGCTACCAATCGGACCGGCCTCGGTCTCGGGGTCGAGCCCAACGCGGCTGGACTTGCCATTTCGGCCGACGGCAAAACACTGGTCGCTGCAAACAACTATAACGATTCGATCAGTGTGATTGACACTGCCTCCGGAACCGTGCGTTATGAATACGATCTCCGGCCCTTTGCAACTTCGGGCGCCTCAAACGGAACTAAGGGCGGCACGTTCCCCTATTCGGTTGTGTTGAACGGTGCCACCGCCTATGTGGGCGCCGATCGGGATCGTGAGATTATCGCCGTCAATACGAGTAACCCAACCGCTGGCTCACTCGTGGCCCGCATCCAGCTGGATGGCAATCCCAATGGCATGACGTTGAGCGCGGACGGTTCAACGCTCTATGTAGCGCAGGATAATCAGGACCAGGTTGCGGTCATTCGCACCGCAAACAACAAGGTTATCCACAAGATCGACACACGCGGTCCCGCCATTTTGGGGTTTCCCGCGAACACCACTGGCGCGGCGCCGACCGCTGTCGCCGTGAATCCAGCAACGAAAACTCTGTACGCAGTCAACGCCGGTTCGAACTCGATCGCTGTGATCCCACTCAGTGGGCCGCACGCTTTCCATACGATCGGGCTGATTCCGACCGCATACGACCCGACCGACGTTGGCTTCAGCACGGACGGTAGCTGGATGTACATCATCAACGGCAAGAGCGACACGGGTCCGAACCCGGGGTACGGATACGGCAACTTTGCCTTCATCCAGTACATTACCCCGCCGGGCGGCCCCTTCCCGGGTGGCAATGCGGCGGAGTCCGCTACGCTGCGGGCGAACAACCAGTATCAATTTCAGCTGGAACACGCCTCGCTGGTCAGTGCCCGGGTTCCGGGGAATGAAAATTTATGGGATTTGACCTCCACGGTCGCCGCCAACAACGGATATCACATCCAGCCTTCCGAGTCAGATAAGGAAGTAATGGATTTCCTTCATTCGAAAATCAAGCACGTGATCTACGTGGTGAAAGAAAACCGGACCTTCGATCAGATCCTCGGTGATCTGGGCAATGGTTCCAACGGCGAGCCGTCGCTGGCTCTGTTCCCCGAAGTCGTTACACCCAGCTTCCATCGCATGGCGCGGAACTTTGTGACCCTGGATAACTTCATGGATCCGGGCGACGGATCGATGGATGGCTGGTCTTGGTCCATGCGCGGCCGGGTCACCAATACCGAGACGCTGACCCAGCAGATCAATTATGCGCGCGTGAACCGCGGCCTCTCCTACGAGGGTGAAGGCCAGAACCGGAATATTCCGAGCAACCTGAATACTACGGCCGCGCGCGACTTTTTCTACGACCCAACCGGGGCAACCACGCCCTATACCAACGCCACATCGTCGCTCAGCGGAGGCACGGCCAACATCTTGGCTGGCGACGGTGATCACGCGGCTACCGACGGTCCAACGGGTTATCAACAGGGATACATTTTTAACGCCGTGTTGAATGTCGGAGGAACGGTTCGTAACTACGGCTGGATGGCGAACACTCCGGGTAGTATCGGAACCATCGCAAATCCGATCTCTGATCCTTTCAGCGCCGGCGTCATCGAGACCACGACGGCCAATCAACTTCTCTATCAGAACGGATCCTATGATCCGTACTTCCGCGCCTACGATCAGGCGTACCCAGATGTTTGGCGCTTCAACGAATGGAATCGTGAGTTCCAGCAGTTTGTTGCGAACGGCAATCTGCCATCGCTCGAGATGATCCGCGGCCTCAGCCACGATCACACTGGCAGTTTCAGCTCGGCGCTGGGGGGCGTCAACACTCCGGAACTGCAGCAAGCCGATAACGACTATGCTGTCGGCCTTCTGGTCCAAGCCGTCGCTCACAGCCCCTACGCCAAGAACACCCTGATCATCATCATCGAAGATGACTCACAGGACGGAGCGGATCACGTCAACTCACATCGCGCTACGACCTATTTTGTTGGCCCCTACGTCAAGACGCACGCCGTCGTAAGTACGCGTTACAGTCAACCTAACGTACTTCGCACCATCGAGGACATCTTTGGCACGGAGCACATCAACTTGAACACCTATTACGCTCGGCCGATGGCGGATGTTTTCGACATCACTTCGTCCGGCAAATGGAGCTTCCATGCCGTCGCCTCGACACTGCTGAAGTTGACCACTCTAGAACTGGATTCAAGTAAGGTCGAATTTGCCGCGGGTCCCGACTTGAAGCCGACTCATGATGTGACGTACTGGTCGGAGAAAACCCGCGGCTTCGACTTTTCCGAAGAAGATCGGGTCCCGGCTGAACTCTACAACAAGATCCTCTGGGAAGGTTTGAAGGGAACGGCTGCTCCCGTTAGCCAAACTCACGAAGACAAAAAAGGTAGTTAGGCTACATCGACTCTAATGGTGGGACCCGAGGGTCCCACCAATCTATATCCCAAGCGTAAAGGCCCCGAAGAGACTCACTCGAGCTTGGCAGCCGTTCGAAATTGAAAATCAGCTTGGGCGGCCGCTGACGGCCGCCTCTTCAATCGCGCGCAGAATGGCCTATCGCCAAAATTCTTCTGGTTGGCAGACTATGGTAGGGTGACAACTGCGCAGGCGATTCCGACTGCCACGCGCTACCAGATTCCACGCCAGGTTCGCGCCATGTCCCAGTCTGCAAACCCAGCCGCGCCGCAGCAGGTGGCGCCTCTGCTTGCGTTAGCCACTGCGTTCCTCAGAGCCGGGCGACCAGCCGATGCCATCGCGCCGTTGCGTGATGCAGCACTGCTGCAGCCGTCCAATCCCATCATTCTCCACGACCTCGGCCTCGCTTGCCTCGAGGTCGGCCGACTGCCAGATGCCATCGCAGCATTGCAGGCGGCCGTGGCCAGCAACCCGCGCTACACCGATGCATATTTCCGCCTGGG
>Ga0209698_10007894_pt1 | contig 11069 bp, 9 predicted proteins | sample LitLauG_LLR_2012_FD_187203 | JGI IMG/M metagenome (GOLD analysis project Ga0209698, IMG submission 187203) | Freshwater sediment microbial communities from Pennsylvania, USA - Little Laurel Run_MetaG_LLR_2012 (SPAdes) (version 2) | ecosystem: Environmental > Aquatic > Freshwater > Creek >... | reverse complement strand
GGCTAGAGCGCCTGGTCCCGAACCAGGCGCTCTAGCCAGGCTGAGCCACGCCCCGAAGAATCAACAACTTACGGTCGGGAAGCAGGAATTAGAGCCACTGTGCAACGATGGAACGCTTTGAAGAATTCCTGCAAGAACGAGTATACCTCATCGGCGTCACCAAGAAAACCGTGGACTACTACACCTGGGCGTTCAACGCCTGGAAGCGCCACGCTCCGAACGACGACCCGAAAGAGTTCGTCATCAACCTGCGCAATTCTGGCGTCAAGCCCATCTCGGTTAACACGTACATTTGCGCGCTAAACACCTACTGGAAATGGGCGGGGGAAACAAAGCACCTTGCCTATCTAAAAGAGGAAGAGAATATCCTCTCAACGCTTACGGCGGAGCACATCAGACGGATAGTACACTTTAAGCCCATCCGGCGTAACGAAACGCGCGTCGCCGCCCTTGCGGTTACGGCCCTTGACACTGGCATGCGGATACAGGAGTTTTTGCGCCTGACGCGCGAGGATGTGGATTTTGACAACCTGATCATCCGGGTTAACGGAAAGGGCAAAAAACAGCGACTCGTACCAATGAGCGTTGAGCTGCGCAAGGTCCTTTACCGGCACCTCACCAAGCACAATCACGGGCGCCTGTTTGCCACCATTCGGGGAACGTCGCTGAGCATTCGGAACGCCGACCGTGATTTCAAGGTCGTGTGCCGGAAGCTTGGGATTGCCGGCGTGCGCTGTTCTTTCCATACGTTGAGACATTCGTTTGCGGTTAATTATTTGCGGGCTGGCGGGAACCTCTACTACCTTCAGCGGATCTTGGGCCACTCCTCCATCACCGCAACGGAGCGGTATCTGCGAAGCCTCGGGATTGACGATATCCAGAAAGTGCACGATGGGTTATCATTGTTATCGAGATGAGTGAAATTCTGCCCTACCCCGGGTGTACGTCGCTTGGCGAGTTTGCAAGTAAAGTTGCCGAAGCTCCAAATCACGAAACTCTAATGGCATGGTACGGTAGTATCGAAGCGAATGACAAGATGCACGATATCATTAGAGCAGAAATTCAAAAGCGGCAACTACATAATCTAACCGCATCATCTCAGAATATAGAACATCTAACCAAACAGCTTATCGGACTGACCAAATGGCTCATTGGGTTGACAGTAGTCCTCGGAATTTTGACTTTGGCGCTCGTTCTCGACGTCGGCTATAAGTTCAAACAGGAATATTTTTCTGAACCTCCTCAACTGAATGCGCCACAAACGCCAATTTCCCCCGCCTCGTTGATTGTATCAATGAACTGCTGCTGCTCCAGCGTTGGCTTTCCTCCGGGCCGCTTCACCTCGATTGCCAGAAAGCGACCGGTCTTTGGTATGCAGCCGATGATGTCTGAAACGCCGCGCGTATGCGTGGGGATGTAGGACCCGTCGCGCTTCATTATGCCGGCGTTCTGGTGCTTGTAGCAGGGGATGTGACGCCACCTCAGATAATCCAAGATGGCGCGTTGTATTGATTGCTCAAGCTGCATTACTCCGGCTGGTCTGATTGCTTCGCAAAGTACGCCTTAACCAGCTCAAGCATGCTTGTTTCGTCTAGGGCTACTTGCTGGTCGTTTATCCCGTAGGAACTGCCGACAACAAAACCATTAGACACCCTGGTAATATTTAATTGTTGCGGCCTGTTCAGGGCTGTTCCAATTTGGCCTAAAGTGGCCATGTTTGGTATTGAGACACTATTCATAAATTTTCCTTTCACGCCTCTTATGGGCGCTTAATGATTGATTAGATATCTCCCCTTGTCCGTATGGACTCGGGGGTTTTTAAATATGGCTCTTAACATCTCCTCCGTCACTCCTTCCCTCATCAGCCTCGTCGCCCCAAAACGGCTCTTAAACTTTTCGTGGTACAGAATCGTCGTCACCCGTCCTTTGTCATAGTTAATTAAAACCTTATCCGCCATCTTCTTGAACTCCAGGATGGGTTGGTCTTGCCACTGGCCCACGAAACGCCAGCCGTTTTCGTTAGCGAGCTGCTTAATGGCCTTGGAGTTCATGCGGCCACCTCTCCCGGCAACGGAATGTTCAGGCCTAAGAACTCATTGGCCCAGAGCCGGCAGCGCTCGGTGTATTCAACGAACGCCAGAGTGTCCAGGCGGGTGGTGGAAGTTGGAACGCCACCACCAACCCCACGCGATTGGAAATGCCATCTTAAGGAGAAATTGAATTTTAATAATTCGTGGATCTGCTCCGGATCGTGGCCGGTGTGCTGTGCTATCAGCTTAACCACAATGCCCCAGTAATATTTATTTGCCCATCAGGGAAGAACGTGAATTCGAGTCGTATATTCTAAACTGTTGGTCAAGTGTAGTAGAATCAGCAGGAAAGGAAAGGTTCAAAATTCCTGGTCCCGAACCAGGCGCTCTAGCCAGGCTGAGCCACGCCCCGCATTTACCAGTGTAGCTGGTCGCGCCCCTCCTGGACAAGTGGCGCGCCCGCTCTGTACATTAAGCAAGTGGGCGAACCAGTGAGCCAGAGCGAAAAATTGCGCGCGCTACCGGCCGTACACGAGGTCGCCGAGTGCGTGTCCGCGCCGGGGATTCCGCGGCAGCTTGTCGTGGCGGAGATTCGCCGCGCGCTCGACGACGCGCGCCGCCAGATCCGCTCAGGCGCCGCCAACGGCATCACTGAGACTGCCCTCGCGGCGCGCGTCGAGAGCTCCCTCCGGGCCCTGGCCGCGCCCTCGCTGCGGCGCGTCGTCAACGCCACCGGCGTGGTCCTGCACACCAACCTCGGCCGCGCGCCGCTGGGCCCGCTCGCCATCCATCCCGGCTACTCAAACCTCGAATACGACGTCGCCACCGGGCTGCGCGGCAGACGCGACGTCCACGCCAGCGCGCTCATCGAGCGGCTCCTCGGCGCGCCGGGCATCGCGGTCAACAACAATGCGGCCGCCATCTATCTAGCGCTCAATGAACTGGCGGCCGGCCACGAAGTCATCGTCTCGCGCGGCGAGCTGATCGAAATCGGCGACGGCTTTCGCATCCCAGACATCATGTTGCGCTCCGGTGCTCTGCTGCGCGAAGTGGGCACCACCAATCGCACCCGCATCGCCGATTATCGCAGCGCCATCACCGATCGTACGCGCCTGTTGTTGCGCGTCCACCCGAGCAATTTCCGCATTGAAGGCTACACCGCCCGTCCCGCGCTGGAAGAGTTGGTAGCACTAGGCCGCGAGCGCGGCATTCCGGTGTATGAAGATCTGGGCAGCGGCTGCATTGTGGATCTGCGCCCGTTTGGCGTCCATGAGCCGCTGGTTTCGGACAGCCTGCAGGCCGGCGCCGATCTGGTTTCGTTCAGCGGCGATAAGCTGCTCGGCGGTCCGCAGGCCGGCATCCTGGCCGGAAAGCCGGAAATCGTCGCGCGCCTGCGCCGCAATCCGATGTTCCGTGCACTGCGTCTGGATAAGATGATCTACCAGGCGCTCGAGACCACCCTGCGCCACCTGCTGCTGGAGCAATGGGAGGAAGTGCCTGCGCTGCGCATGATCCGCCAGAGCGCCGCCGAAATTCGCGGGCGCGCCGAACGGCTTTTGGCTTCACTTCGAGCCGCGCTGCCCGGTCTAAAGGCGGAACTCACGCCTGGCGAATCCGTGATCGGCGGCGGAGCCACGCCCCAGCAATCCATTCCCACCTGGCTGATTGCCGTCGAGTGCGCCGATGAGAGCGCCGCGCAACGGCGGCTGCGCGCCCACGATCCGCCGGTGATCGCGCGCGTCGAAGATAAACGGCTGTTGCTGGATTTGCGAACGGTCCTGCCGGAAGAAGAAATGGAGCTGGTGGCGGCCCTTCAGGCCCTTTCCTGATAGGTGCCTTCCGCGGTGCTGACGCGAATCTTCTCGCCTTCGGTGATGAAGGGAGGCACCTGCACCACCAACCCGGTTTCGAGCTTGGCGGGCTTGGTCACGTTGGATACCGACGCGCCTTTCATTCCAGGCTCCGTTTCGACTACGGTCAGGTCCACCGTGGCCGGCAATTCCACGCTGATGGGATTGCCTTCGTAGAACTCCACGGCCACTTTCAATTGCGGAACCAGGTAGCCCACGGCATCTCCCAAGAGATCCTTGGTCAGATGCATCTGCTCGTAGTTTTCGGTATTCATGAAATAGAAGTACTCGCCGTCGTCGTACAAGTATTCCATTTCGTGTTCCTCCAGCGCGGCGCGCTCGACGCGATCTTCCGATGAGAAGCGATGCTCGATCATCGTTCCGCTGCGCAAGTTGCGCATCTTGGCCTGCACGAAGCCCCGCAGGTTGCCGGGCGTCCGGTGGTTCACGCTGAAGACGGAGAACAAGTCGTTGTTGAACTTGATCACCATGCCCGGGCGCATTTGTGTTGACGAAATCATGAACTACCTCTCACTCCTGTGAATATTGGCGGTACAGGCGTAAATGCCAGTATAACACCGCGGTGAGCGGTCGGCCTTCAGCGGTCAGTGTACTCGATGCCGTTCTCCTCGCACCACTCGATAGCAATCTGGCGGAGCGCATCTTCCCGATAGGCGTACCAATCCTTTTCGCGCCGGTACCGCCGCAGCGTGTCGGAACGCCCCGGCGCCGTGAATGGCGTTTTGCAGTTCGTCGCTGAGCCGTTCCGGCTCAATGGACTCGGCGAATTCGCGCATGATGTCCCATGCGTGGATATCGTATTTCGTGGGAAGCTTCTCGAAGCGATCCCGATCTGCAAAAATGGCCTCAGCCACCTCGAACTCGCCGCGCTGCCATTCCAGCACGTCCTCGGCAGTCCCGTCCTCTTCTGCAATCCCCAACACTTCCCGCGACACGAACTCAACCTTTCCGGTCTGGCGGTCCACAAAGTAAAGTGCTCGTCAATCGCCGCTTCCAGAGCGTCGACGATGTCTTTCAGCGCGACCTTCATCGGATTCAACGGTCCCACTCAAGATCGGCGTTCATCGGTGTTCATCGGCGGCCAATATGGACGGTTTGTCATTGCCAATACTCTCAGAAGCACTATTATTGGCCGCCGATGAACACCGATTCTTTGATGCGAGTCCTTAACACTCAGAACGGCAGGATCTCCTCGCGTACCGGATCGAAATCGATCCGGCGCTTCTGCATGTACGAGATATTGCCCAGATGCGAAGCCTGCGCCGACCGCTGCCCGATCAGCACATCGCCGTTGGGCCTTTTGCGCGAGCGCACGCACTCCAGGAAGTTGCCCACATGGTCCTGGTCGAGATTACTGAACGCCTTCACGATCGTCGGTTTCTCGCCCCGGCCCACCGGGTGGAACTCGTAGCGTCCCCGATCGATCCACAACCGCCCGTCGGCGCCGCAGATCTCCACCGCCGCGCCCGTGATCCCCGGCACCAGCGTCGCTTCGAAGGTGGCGGTGAACTCGCTCGGGTATTCCAGCAGTACGTTGATAGTGTCCGGCGCTGTGCGGCCGTCCTTGTATTTGTAAACGCCACCCGCGGCGGAGGCCGACAACGGCACCTCCTGCCCCATGAACATGTGCACCACGTCGATCCAGTGCGTGAACAGATCCGTCACTTGGCCACCGCCGAAATCCAGGTAGGCGCGCCAGTTGAAGTACTGCTGCGGATCGTAATCGCGCCACTTCAACGCGCCCAGGAAATGCGCCCAATCGAGATTGGATGGCTGTGCCCGCAACGATTCCGGCGCCAACCGCAGGTGATAGCTATTGCCGTGCCACCACGTACGCGCCAGCGTGATCTTGCCCAGCTTGCCCGTGTCGAAATATTCGCGCTTGGCTTGCAGATAGTGCTGCCCGGAGCGTTGCTGCATGCCCACCTGGCAAATGCGTTCGTTGACTCGCGCCGCCTTCACGATCGGCGGGCCTTCTTCAATGGTGCGCGTCAGGGGTTTCTCAACGTAGACGTCTTTGCCGGCGTTCAGTGCGTCGATGGCGGTCTGCGCGTGCCAGTGGTCGGGTGTGGCGATCAGCGCCACGTCCACTTCCTTCATTTCCAGCAGCGCACGATGGTCTTTGAAATCCTTCGCGTTAGGCGCCTTCTCGCGGGCCTTGTCGATCTGCGCGCCATAGATGTCGCAGACCGCCACTACATCGGCTTTGGCCTTCTGGAAATTCTCCATGTCGTAGCGGCCGCGATCGCCGCAGCCGATCACGCCGAGTTGAATGCGGTCGTTGGCTCCCATCACGCGGGAGTAAGAAAGCGCCGTAACGGCGGAGGCGCCGCGCAGAAAGTGGCGGCGGTCGAGTGCTATTTCAGACATAAGATTCATTATACGTCCGTGTGGCGCATGCTCTCTGCGCGTACTCTGCGGTCGCGTCCCGACTCATCGAGACACCCGAGTGCCGCTAACTCACATGTCTTCCAAGAATAACGAAACCCCGCAGCCGGCAAGTAATCCGCAATCGCGGCAGGATCGAAGCCGAAGATGAGGAGTTCGCCCCCTGACCACACCGACGATTTGCACCGGATAACCTTTTCATCGATGAACATGATCCAGTGCGAACGACGCACCAGAATTTGGGATAGAGACAGATGCCCTTCACTTGCACGACGGCAAAGTCGAGTACCTACGTAGTAGTAGATAAGGGCCTCCGAAGGGAGAGCCAGGCCGCCCGTAACTGCGGGCACCCTTCGGCCTGCAAACCGAATCCGCAGATCAAGTCGTTCTTCGGACCGCAACACCCCAACTCGCCCCCTCCCCAAATCGGATTAAAAAATCAGAAAGACCCTCGTGGCGATCACCCATGTGGATAGTCCGCCTCGCACTCCGCCGCCCCTACACCTTCGTCGTCATGTCCTTGGTGATCGTCATCCTGGGGGTGTTGGCCACCTTCCGCATGCCCACCGATATCTTCCCCGAAATCGACATCCCGGTGGTCAGCGTCATCTGGTCCTACGGCGGCATCTCCCCCGAGGAAATGGCCGAAGTGGTCACCATCCGCTGCGAGCGCTCCTTCACCACCTCGGTGAACGACATCGAGCACATGGAGTCGCAATCGCTCCCCGGCCTGTCCATCATCAAGATATTCTTCCATCCCAACGCCAAGGTGGAAGCCGCTGTGGCGCAGTTGGCCGCCGCCTCGCAATCGGTGCTGCACTCGCTGCCCACCGGCATGACGCCGCCCGCCATCCTGCGTTATAACGCCTCCAGCGTGCCCATCCTGCAACTGAGCATTTCGAGCGACACCATGAGCGAATCGTCGCTCTACGATTACGGCTACAACTTCATCCGTACTCAAATGGCCACCGTGCAAGGCGCCAGCTTCCCCTTGCCCTATGGCGGCCGCCCCCGCCAGATCATGGTGGATATCGACCTGAAGGCGCTCTACGCGCAAGGTCTTTCGGCTAACGACGTGGTCAGCGCCGTGAACGCGCAAAGCCTGATTATCCCCTCCGGCATCGCCAAAATCGGTCCCAACGAATTCGTCGTGCGCCTCAACAGCCTGCCGCCCTCCGCCGAAGCCTTCAACAGTCTTCCGATCAAGCAGACCAACGGTACAACCGTCTATATCCGCGACGTGGGCCACGTGCGCGACGGCTACGCCATCCAAACGAACATTGTCCGCCACAACGGCAACCGGGCCTCACTGTTGACGGTGCTCAAGAACGGCGGCTCCTCTACTCTCAGCATCGTCGCCAAGATCAAGGACATTCTCCCGCGCATCCGCTCCACGCTCCCCACCGCCCTGAATCTCAAGCTGCTGTTCGATCAATCTATCTTCGTGCGTGCCGCCATCGACGGCGTGCTCAAAGAGGCCACCATCGCCGCCTGTCTCACCGGGCTGATGATCCTGCTGTTCCTCGGAAGCTGGCGCTCGACCATCATCGTCTGCATCTCCATCCCGCTCTCCATTCTCACCTCGCTTGCCGTGCTGAACCTGCTGGGCGAAACCATCAACGTCATGACCCTGGGAGGCCTGGCGTTGGCTGTGGGCATTCTGGTGGACGACGCCACCGTCGAGATCGAAAACATCCATCGCAACATGGGTCAGCGCAAGCCCATTATCAAAGCCATCCTGGATGGCGCGCAGCAGATCGCCATTCCGGCGTTCGTTTCCACGTTGTGCATTTGCATCGTATTCGTGCCGGTCATCTTCCTGACCGGCGCCGCGCGCTACTTGTTCACGCCCCTGGCGCTGGCGGTGGTGCTCGCCATCATGGCGTCGTACATCCTTTCGCGCACCCTCGTCCCCACCATGGTCAAGTACCTGCTGCGCGGCGAAGCCAGCCGCTATCAAGACGAGTCCGGCGAAATGGAGACCGGTCACGGATGGTTTGCCGGCATCCACCACGGCTTTCAGACGCGTTTCGAGCGCATGCGCAACGCTTACCGCAGGCTGCTGGGGTCCGCGCTCGCGCATCGTAAATTGGTGGCTGCGTGCTTCGGTGTGATCGTGGCCGCTTGCGCCGCGCTCATTCCATTTATAGGCACGGATTTCTTCCCGCGGGTGGACGCCGGCCAGATCCGCCTGCACGTGCGCGCCCCGGCCGGAACCCGCGTGGAAGAGACCGAGGCCTATTTCAAGCAGGTTGAGGACACTATCCGCCAGGCCGTGCCACCCGCGGAGCTATCCGACATTCTCGATAATATCGGCTTGCCTTACAGCGGCTATAACATCGCGTTGAGCGACACCGCCACCATCGGCTCCTTCGACGGCGAGGTCCTGGTTTCGCTGAAGCCGGGGCACGCTTCCACCTGGCGCTACATCCGCGATCTTCGCCATCGCCTGAACCGCCAGTTTCCCCATCTGACTTTCTTCTTTCAGCCAGCCGATATCGTGGGTCAGATCCTCAACTTTGGTTTGCCGGCGCCCATCGATGTGCAGGTGATTGGGCCGCTCACCAACGCCCCGGCCAACTACGCGCTGGCCCGCCAGATCACCGCGCGCCTGACGCGAATCACCGGCGCGGTGGACGTGCACCTGCATCAGGTCGTAGACGCTCCCGAACTGCGCTTCAATGTGGACCGCACGCGCGCCGATCAGCTTGGCCTCACCCAGCAGGACGTGGCCAACAGCCTGCTCATCTCCCTCAGCTCCAACATGCAGCTCGCGCCGAACTATTGGATCAATCCGCAGAACAGCGTCGACTATCCGATCGCGGTGCAGACGCCCGAATACCGCATGGCCTCCACCGCCGACTTGTTAGGCACGCCCGTGCATGCGGGCGGCGCGCGCGCCGCCACCCAATTGCTCACCAACGTGGCGCGTCTGGAGCGGGGATCCACGGCTTCGGTCGTCAATCACTACAATGTGCAGCCGCTCTACGATGTCTACGCTAACGTGCAAGATCGCGACCTCGGCAGTGTGGCCGGCGAGGTGCGTCGCGTGCTGGACGACTTCCGAGCCAGGCTGCCCAAGGGAAGCTTCTTCGAGACGCGCGGCCAGATCGAGACCATGCGGACCTCTTTCATCGGCCTGGGTGCCGGGATGGTGTTCGCAGTCGTGCTGGTGTATTTCGTGATGGTGGTCAATTTCCAATCGTGGCTCGATCCGTTCATCATCCTGATGGCCTTGCCCGGCGCGCTGTCGGGCATCCTACTCATGCTGTTCGTCACCCAGACGACAATCAATGTTCCGTCGCTGATGGGCGCTATCATGAGCATCGGAGTGGCAACCGCAAATAGCATCTTGCTCGTAAACTTCGCCAACGATGTGCGCGCCACGGGCGCCGACTCGATCGCCGCCGCGCTCGAAGCCGGGTACACGCGCCTGCGCCCTGTCATCATGACGGCGCTGGCCATGGTCGTGGGCATGCTGCCGATGGCCTTGGCCGTCGGTGAAGGCGGCGAACAGAACGCCCCGCTGGGCCGCGCCGTGATCGGCGGACTGCTGCTGGCCACCGTTGCGACGTTGTTCTTCGTGCCTGTAGTTTACAGCGTGCTGCGCCGCAATCCGCCGACCTATCTCGAACACGAAGCGGAAGTGGAGGCCTATGATCGTTGAGCGTGGGGCAGGCTCTCAGCCTGCGGAGGCCTCTCAGGCCGCCTCCAAACCGCGCAGCGGCCGCCGCGGTCTGCTCGTGTTTTTCGCGTTGCTCGGCTTGCTGGTGGCCGCTGCCGTCGTCGGCGGCATCCTACCCCGCCTCACCCGCCGGAAGGCGCTACTGGCCGCCGCGGAAAACCAAACCGAGCAGCGTCCCATTGTGGAAGTCGCCACCGCCCGCGCGGCCCCCGCGCGCTCCACGCTCGATCTGCCGGGCGACATGCAGGCCCAGGTCGATTCGCCGGTCTTCGCCCGCGTGGATGGCTACCTGCGCACTCGCCTGGTGGATTATGGCGATCGCGTCAAGGCCGGTCAGCTTCTGGCCGAAATCGACACACCCGAGCTCGACCAGCAGATTCGCCAGGCACGCGCCGCCGTTTCGCAGTCGCAGTCCGCTCTCAATGAGGTTCGCGCCGACCTGGACCTTTCAAAGGCCAATCTGAACCTCGCCCGTCTCACTGTAGAGCGTTGGCGGCGCTTAGCCAAGGGCGGCGTGGTGGCCCGTCAGGAAGCCGATCAGAAAGAGGCCGACTTTGCCGTAACCGAGGCGCAGGTCGCCAAAGCCCAGGCCAGCATCGCCACCACCCAGGAAACCGTGCGCGCGAACGAAGCCAATCTGCACCGCCTGGAGGAGATGGAGGCCTTTGCCCGCATTACCGCGCCGTTCGATGGCGTGATCACCGCGCGCAACGTGGATATCGGCACGCTCATCAATTCCGGCAACGGCGGCACAGCCCGCGAGTTGTTCCACATCGCCCAGATCCAGGTGCTGCGAATTTTCGTGAACGTGCCCCAGACCAACGTCTCCTCGATGCACCCCGGCCAGACCGCCGAGCTGCGCGTCCAAGAGTTGCCCGGCCAGGTCTTCTCGGCCCGTGTCACGCGCATTGCGAATGCGCTGGACGCCACCTCGCGCGCCATGCTGACCGTGCTGGAAGTGCCCAATCCGCGTGGCGTTCTGATGCCCGGCATGTATGCTCAGGTGCGTTTTTCGACCGGCCGCGCGGAGGCAGCCGTCATCGTGCCGGGCGATGTGCTGATGCTGGGCCGCCAGGGTCCGCGCGTAGCCGTAGT
>Ga0209698_10007892_pt1 | contig 11071 bp, 7 predicted proteins | sample LitLauG_LLR_2012_FD_187203 | JGI IMG/M metagenome (GOLD analysis project Ga0209698, IMG submission 187203) | Freshwater sediment microbial communities from Pennsylvania, USA - Little Laurel Run_MetaG_LLR_2012 (SPAdes) (version 2) | ecosystem: Environmental > Aquatic > Freshwater > Creek >... | reverse complement strand
ATCGGCGACTTCGGGCTCCCGCGCGCAGTTCTGCATCACAGTTTCGCCCTCGGCAAGAGTGGCGGCCATCAGTAGATCCTCGGTGCCCGTGACGGTGATCTTGTCGAAAATAATCTCAGAGCCCTGAAGATGATCCGTGGTGGCTTCGACATAGCCGTGTTCCTGCGTGATTCTTGCGCCGAGACGTTCGAGCCCTTTGATGTGCAGGTCGATCGGCCGGGCGCCGATAGCGCATCCACCGGGGAGCGATACGCGGGCGCGCCCGCAACGCGCGACCAGCGGCCCAAGCACGAGCGTCGAGGCGCGCATGGTCTTGACGAGCTCGTATGACGCCTCGGGCGCCGCGAGCGTATTCGCGCAGATCGTGGTGCGATGGTGAGCGCGCCCATACCCGAGTTCAACTTCGGCTCCCATGGCAGACAGGAGTTTGCGCGTCGTTTCGATGTCGCGCACCTGCGGAATATTTTCGAGGATGACGGGTTCGTCGGTGAGCAGGGCCGCGGCCATGCAGGGCAGCGCTGCGTTCTTGGCGCCGCTGATGCGCACGGTGCCGAGCAGGGGATTGCCGCCGCGAATTACGAGTTTGTCCATAGTGCGATGAAATCCTGAGACGACAGGCTCGTCTCATTCTAGCGGGGAACTGAAATTCTCGTGGTTCGATTTCGAATGATGAGTTCCGTTTGTAACTGCGGCTGAAACTCAAACCACAGGGAAGCAGAGGAACGCAGGGGATGGCTGCAAGGTGGGGAAACGGCCGTGGTCACAGACCCCAGTTTCTCCGCGGCCCGCTACAAGGATCGCGCGAGTGCTATCGCGTTGCGGACATGGCCAGCGGATTTCTCCAAGGCTGCCATGGCTTGAGCACGGTTGGCTCCAGCCTTCGCCATCACCAGCGCCACTGGGACGCTGTTGCCGGCAGACTTGAGAAGTTTGCGCGCTTCGGCGCGCGTGAGTTCGGCGGCCTTTTCCAGAATGATGATGCCACGCTCCGCCAGCTTCTCGTTCTTCAGATGAAGATTGACCATGAGATTGCCGTAAACATAGCCGAGGTGGGTCATGGCGCCGGTGGTCAGCATGTTCAGAATCATCTTCTGGGCGGTGCCTGCTTTCATTCGAGTCGACCCCGCCACAACCTCGGGTCCAACTTCGGCAACAATCGCGATGTCGGCGGCCTTTTCGAGAGCTGAGTTACGGTTGCACGTGACTGCAACGGTCTTGGCGCCATGCGCGCCGGCATATTCGATCGCGGCAATCGTAAACGGAGTTCGGCCGCTAGCCGCGACACCCACCACAACGTCATTGCCCCGCGGTTTCATTTTGGCCATCGACTGACGCCCAAGCCGGGGAGAGTCTTCGCTGGCTTCAGTTGCTTCCGCCAGCGCCTTGGAGCCGCCCGCAATGATGAACTGAACCATCTCGGGATTGGTATCGAAGGTCGGCGGACATTCGGCGGCGTCGAGTGCCGCAATGCGCCCGCTGGTGCCGGTGCCGACGTAGATGAGCCGTCCTCCTTTGGAAAGCGCTTCGGCAATGGAGTCGATCGCCCGCGCGATCTGCGGTAGCGCGCGCGCGACGCAGCCGGCGACCTTGGTGTCCTCCGCGTTGATGATCCCCGCAATCTCGAGCGATGACTTGCGGTCGAGATCCACAGAAGCGGCATTCGATTTTTCCGTCGACAGGCGCTCGAGGTCGAGGCGCTTGGCCGTGCGCTTCAAGACTGATTCTCCAAGGCTTCAACCACCGCGTCGTGGAACGCGGGCCGGACTTGTTTGATTGCCTGGTTCTGGCAGTTAGGCCAGGTGCGGTTCGTCAGCAACGTGATCGAGAGCTGGCGGTCAGGATCGATCCACAGAGAGGTCCCGGTATATCCCAGATGCCCGAAGGAGCGTGGCCCGAAATACTTGCCGGATTGCGATGGAGAAGAAGGCGTGTCCCATCCGAGGGCGCGAGATGTTCCTTCCGGAGCGGATTCCCGGCGTGTGAATAGCTGGACGGTATCCGGACGCAGGATGGGATAACCACCGTTAACCATGCCATGCGCAAACAGGGCTACGTCCTCGGCAGTTGAGAACAGCCCGGCATGCCCCGCCACACCACAGAGGACGCTGGCATTTTCATCCTGCACTTCGCCTTGGATGATGCGATGGCGAAAACTGCGGTCATCGGCGGTGGGAGGAATAACGTCACGCAAAGCCTTTCCTGGATTGAAGGTAGTGTGCGACATCGAGAACGGGCCAAAGACCTCTCGTTGGCAGAAGGCGTCCAGCGCCTCGTCGGCCAGACGCTCGAGCGCGATTCCCATGATGATGAATCCGATATCGCTATATTCGGTGCGGGCGCCCGGCGTGAATGTGAGTTCGGTAGCGACGGCGGCGTGCAGGAGTTCCTCGCGAGTCTTGGCCTGCAGAAAAAGCTTTTCGTAGGCGGGCAGTCCGGAACTGTGGGCCAACAGCATGCGAAGAGTGACCTCGGCGCGCACGGCATCACCCAAAGCAAATTCCGGGACGATGGCGCTGACTGGGGCTTCCAGATCCAGCACTCCGCGTTCATAGAGGATCATGGCCGTCGCGGTGGTGGCAACGACTTTGGTTATCGAGGCGAGGTCGAAGATGCTGTCGCTTGAAACCGCGGGAGAAGATGATTCGTACGTGAAATGGCCGAAAGCCTTGTGAACGATAAGTTTTCCCTGCAAGGTAACGGCGACCGAGCACGCGGGGAAGGCGCGGGCGGCGATGGCCTCTTCGAGAATGTTGAAGGCGGGATGGAAGTGATCGTCCTGCGCGCCGAAATTGCGCACGAGGAAGGAGAAACCCGGCTGCGAGTTTGAGCTTGAGGCCAAAGGCAAATCACAGTGTAGCGCGGAGACTTCCGTCCGCGTACCGCCTCCTTGCAATGTTGTACTCGAGGGTTACCAATGACGTCCATACTCCGCACGGCGCTTGAGAGCTACTCGCGGGTCGTGTAGAGTCACAGCAATCGTGAAATCCAGGATTGCGGCTTTGGTTCTTCTTTTGTCCGCGGCGGCTGTTGCCCAGCCTCCTCTCGACGTGCGCCTCGCCGTCCTCGATCCCATCATTAACGATGCCATCGCCCAGCAGCAGATTCCCGGCGCGGTCGTGCTGGTCGGGCACCATGGGCAGGTTGTGTACCGCAAGGCTTACGGCAACCGAGCGGTTGTTCCGCACCGCGAGGCAATGACGCTCGATACGATTTTCGACTGTGCATCGCTCACCAAGGCGGTCGCGACTACCACAGCCCTGATGCAGCTTTGGGAGCAGGGCAAGTTTCGAATGGTCGATCCGGTCGCTAAGTACCTTCCGGAGTTTGCGCAGAATGGCAAGCAGGACATCACCATCCGTCAGTTGCTGGTGCACTACTCGGGATTGCCGGAAGACTTTGACCTGGTAAAGAAGTGGGAAGGGAAAGAAACGGGCTACCGCATGGCGTTTGAAACGACGCCGGACAGGCCTCCCGGGTCGGGGCTTCTCTATAGTGACATCAACTTCGTGGTACTTGGCGCGCTGGTGGAGCGGCTATCAGGTGAATCACTCGACGGATATACCTCAAAGCACGTGTTCGCACCGCTGGGTATGAATGAGACGCGCTTTCTCCCTCCCGCTTCGTGGTTGGAGCGCATCGCGCCCACGGAAGAGGACGAAAACCATCATCTGCTGCATGGCGTGGTGCACGATCCGACCGCACGGCGCATGGGTGGAGTGGCCGGACACGCGGGGATGTTTTCTACGGCCGACGACCTGGCTACCTTTGCGCAGGCATTACTCGATGGCGGACGAGGCGTGCTGACTTCGGCCACGATCGCCAAGATGACCGCGCCGCAGCAACCGGTGAATGGCACAGTACTCCGCGGGTTTGGCTGGGACATCGATTCTCCCTGGTCTACGAACCGCGGCGAATTGCTGCCGGTAGGCAGTTTTGGCCACACCGGATTCACAGGGACTTCGCTGTGGATCGATCCGACGACGGAAACCTATATTGTGCTGTTGACGAATGCCGTGCACATGAACGCAATCCCGGGCCACGAGAGGGGAAGCGCGGTCTCTCTGCGGACCAAAGTAGCGACCGCGGTGGCCGGGGCTCTGGCACTTGATCCAGTCCAGGCGGAAAAGATGCGGTTAGCGGCGCTCACCGGCTATAACGAAATGCAGAGCGCCATGCGTAAACTCGCAGTGCGCAACGGAACTGTAAAGACCGGGATCGATGTGCTGGAGGCGACTCGCTTCGCCGCCCTTCATCCGAAGAAAGGCGGCAAACCTCGCGCGATTGGGTTGTTGACTAATCAGACGGGCGTCGATGCAGAAGGTCGCCGAACCATCGATGTGTTGGCAGACGTTCCGGGCATCTCCCTCGATGCCATCTTCAGCCCAGAGCACGGGGTAACCGGAACGCTTGACACTACGGACGTCAAAAACGCCCGGGACGCCGCCACCGGTATAGAGATCTACAGCGTGTATGGGGGAAAAGAATCAGCGCGGCATCCACCGCTCGACGTGCTGCGCCGCTTGGATGCAGTTGTGATCGACGTCGCCGATGCCGGCGTACGTTTTTATACGTACGAGACGACGATGGGATATTTTCTGGAGGCGGCGGCAAAAGCCGATATTGACATAATCATTCTGGATCGACCCGATCCGATTACGGGTTCATTTGTGGAAGGCCCCGTTTCCGACGAAGGTAAGGAGAATTTCACGAATTATTTTTCGGAGCCCGTGCGCCAGGGGATGACTTTGGGCGAACTTGCGAAGATGTTTAATGCCGAACGCCACATCGGGGCTCGACTCGAAGTCGTCGCGATGGAGGGCTGGCAGCGCGGCGATTGGTTCGATTCAACCGGCGTGACCTGGGTGAATCCTTCTCCTAACTTGAGGGACATGGTCGAGGCGACGCTTTATCCGGGCGTGGGACTTATCGAAGGCAGCAACGTGTCAGTCGGTCGTGGCACGGATACGCCGTTCGAAGTGCTAGGCGCGCCGTGGATCAAAGGCCGGGAACTTGCCGCTTACTTGAACGCGCGTTCCATTCAGAGCGTGCGCTTTATTTCTGTGACCTTCACGCCCTCGGCCAGTAATTTCGCTGGACAGCGCTGTGAAGGAGTCAACCTCATCGTGCTTGATCGCAACCTGTTAGACGCCACGGAGTTGGGCATTGAGTTGGCGTCAGCATTGCACAAGCTGTATCCCAATGATTTCAAGATGGAGCGAATACAAGAGCTACTGGTCAATCAAGCGGTGTACGATGCCTTGGTAGGCGGTGAGGATCCTCACAGCATTGTGGAAGATTGGCAGCCGCGCCTCCGGCAGTTCCTTGGGGCCCGCAAGAAATACCTCCTTTACTGAACCAGTCGTTAGGGCGGAGCCGAGTCGCGTAGATTCAACGCGAGTTACTTAAGTAGTATCCCCTGTAGTGATCTCCTCTTCCTCGCAGAGTTTGCATAACCTGTTGTGGGCTCCCCTCTTTGTTCCCGAAAGCTAAGCGCACGCCCTACAGGAGACGTTTGCGATGCTCATTCCGATTCGCCACGAGAACATGGAGGCCCGCCGCTGGCCGGTTATTACGATTGGGCTGATTGCGCTCAACACCGTGATTTTCCTTTTCACGAATTCGGCCATGGATAAGGAAGCTCCGGAACTGGGCCACACGAAGGCCCATATCATTTTGCTGGCCGCCGCGCATCCCGAACTCACCATGTCTGAGCAGGAGCGGGAATTGGTGGACGGGTTCAGGAAAGACAACCCCGCCGAATGGAAGCAACTCCAGAGCCCGATGCACAACCTGGTAGACGGGTGGGATGCGAAGATGCGCATGAAAGAGGATCCGCATGACTTGCAAGCCGAGATGGATTCTCTGGCAGCAACGTATGCCGAATTAGGCTCGAGTTCCATTCAGGAGCGCTACGCCTTTGTTCCCGCGCATCCCCGGGGCATTTCGTATCTGACGGCGAACTTTCTTCACGGCGGGTGGCTGCACCTGATCGGCAACATGTGGTTCCTGTGGTTGGCGGGATTCGTGTTGGAAGACGTTTGGGGCCGTCCGTTATATCTGGCGTTCTATCTCATTGCTGGGGCTGCGGCCCTGCAATTTTATGCCTGGACCAATCCAGACAGCATCATTCCCTGCGTTGGGGCATCGGGAGCCGTGGCGGCGCTGATGGGCGCATTTCTCACCCGCTTCCCGAAGATGAAGATCGAGATGCTCTGGCTGTTCGGGTTCTTCCGGACATATCGCTTCAAAGCCTCGGCCTACTGGCTGTTGCCATTGTGGGTGTTGTCCGAAGTGTTCTATGGCACGTTGTTCGGAAAGATGAGTGGGGTAGCTCATTGGGCGCACGTTGGCGGTTTCCTTTTCGGTGCGCTGGGAGCGTTTGGCCTCCGCTACACGGGATTTGAGAACCGTGTAAACCAGAAAGTCGAGAATCAACTCAGCTGGAGTTGTGATCCCGAGATTGACCGCGCCAACCAACTGGTGGAGACTGGTCAATTAGAAGAGGCAGTGGCAGCCGCAAAGCAGCACTTGTCAACGAGCCCGAATTCCATCGATGGCTGGAACCTTTTGCGGCAGGTGCACTGGCGGAAGCAGGAACTCCCTGCTTATCACGAAGCCACCGCCAAAACTTGCGAACTGCACCTGAAGGCGAACAATCCAGAGGGCGCCTGGCAGGACTACGAGGATTTCAAGAACTCTGGTGGAGAGAGACTGCCCGCTGCGCCTTGGCTCGGTATCTGTCGCCTGCTTGAGGAGCAGGGAAACTATGACCGGGCGGTGAGCGAATTGGAGGGCTTGATTCAGGCTTATCCTACCGAACGGCAGTCGTTGATGGCGCAAATGGCGGCCGCACGCATCTGCCTGAAGCGTTTGAATCGCCCAGAGGATGCCCTCAAGTTCTATAAGGCCGCTGCCGAGTCCCCAGTTCCGCACCTGGATCTTGAGACTGCCATCCAGGCCGGTCGAAAGGAAGCGGTGGCCGCGCAGGGTGGCGACAAGTCAGCGGGCGCCAGCGCCGGTTCGTAGGGATGGGGTAACGAGCCGCGAGTAACGAGTCTCGGGCTTTCGGCTACCCAGGTTGTTGCTCGTAGCTCGCGACTCGAGGCTCGCGGCTTCCTCGCCAACCAGCCCAAACTACGCGTGACCGAAGGGCGGCGCTCGGCTACAATTCTTAACGTAATGGCCGAGCCTCTTTCTTTTATTCCAAGTGCATTTTACCGTTGTGCCGGTCCGAATTGCGGGGTGTTGAAGGGCGCAAGTGACCGTTGGTGGATCATGTGGAGTTCGTTTGGCGACGGCGAGGTTCCCGTGATGCATTTGGCGCCTTGGGATGAAAAGCTGGCCGTGCAGGAAGGCGCGCTTCACGTGTGCGGAGAGGGCTGCGCCGAGAAACTCCAGTCTCAGTTCATGGGGAATGTGCAGGCGAATCGGTCGCGGCGAAACAGCGGCTGAAAGTTGGTCTGCGTGTATCGGTGAGATGCGAACGAGTCTTGGTCCCTTTCGCACAGGTTCAGCTAACTCGGTGCCCCGGTGAGCGCATCACAAATCACAGTTATGTTCCCTGATTGCCCTGAAAAGGTAGGCCATCCATGAGGATTCTCTGGTTGTTGCTACTCGCCTGCATCGCGGTAGCGCAGACCCCATTGACGACTGCTCCGGCCACGGAAGTTTCAAAATCGGCCTTGACCATTCCCTCCGGGACAAGAGTTCCACTCACATTGAAACAGGCGATTTCGACCAAGACGGCAAGAGAAGGCGACCCGGTTTATGCGGAGACCTCGTTTCCGTTTGTCGTCAATGAGCGCATCGTGATTCCGGCCGGCACGTACATTCAGGGAAAGATCATGCGCGCGCAACGGGGTGGGCATGTAAAGGGCCGTGCGGAACTGCTGATCCATTTCACTTCCATGATCTATCCGAGCGGCTACACGGTGATGCTGGGGGGCTCGGTCGAAAATACGCCGGGCGCTCAAAAGACGTCGATGAAGGACTCCGAAGGGACAATAAGGCAGGACAGTGACGCGGGAAGGAAAGCCAAGGAAGCAGCGGAAGGAGCGACCACCGGCGCCGTCATTGGAGCGGTTACGGACGGGGGCAAAGGAGCCGGCATCGGTGCGGGAATCGGTGGTGTAACGGGCCTGGCAATCTCCATGCTGTCGCGGGGCGCCGATGTAAGGCTTGAGCCCGGCACTTCGATCGAGATGGAGATTCAACGGGACGTGACGGTGGATGCTAGCCGCATTTCCTCCCGCCAGGAAGTCATCGTTCGCAAAGAATAGGCTTCGACGGTCGTAGCCCAGTGATGGACTGAATTCTGGGGTTTACTGACCAGCTCGTTTCTGTTTTGTCTCTCAGATTGGTTTCTTGCCATCGGTGCGCAGACAGGAGTGTCCGCGCTACACCAGCTACTTCAAATCAAACATGGCATTCACATGCGCGGTTACCGTGACATTCTGCGGAGAAAATTCTTCGGTCGGGGCAGGAGCTTGCCCGGCCGCTGCCATCATTGCACCGTGTCGCGCCATGGGCGAGAAAACGCGAATGTTCTCCTGGACATCGACCGACGCGTACGACAGCTCGGCAAGCGTGCGACCGCTGGCGGTGGCCACGGCCTGCGCGGAGTTTCGTGCACGGCGGTAGGCGTCAGTGACCGCCTTGCTTTTCGCCTCTTCAATGCCTTCGAGGATATAGCTGAGGGATTGGCTTTCACCCACGCTGGCGTCCGCAAGTTGCTGGGTGATGGGACCGATCTTGGAAAACTCTTTGAGTTTGAGGCTGACGCTGGTTGTGACTTGGTAGCCAATTACCCTGTGCTTCTGATCTTTCCAGTTGTATTGGGGATTCACAGAAAAGAAACCAATTTCGGCTGACTTGGGATCGACGCCATTCGCCCTCAAGACTTGGCGCGTCACTTCGGCTTGCTTAGAAGTCAGGTCGTATGCCTCTTTGGCGGTGTCGGCTTGGGATGTGATGTTGAACTGAATGAGCGCGGTATCGGGCGGGGTTTCAAACTTTCCGTCGGCGCCCACGTAAATCGTGTTGGGTTGGGCGGCCACCGTAGGAGCCTGAGCATACGACGCAATACCCAGAACAAAGACACTGCATAAAGTGAGAATGGCAGTTTTCATCAAATCTCTCCTCGGATCGTATTCGCTTGAATCGCAAGCATCCCTTATACACCTGTTGTTAGAACGCCAGGAGATCAGGGAGTTGCATGGGAAAGCGGCCTGGCGGCCCGTTATAGGAAAGCTGGCCTTCGTGGTAGCGGGACCGTTACATTAACGCCGTATTGAGAGGCCCTTAAGTGCGGCCGAGGATGGCAAGACTAGAGCAAAACAGGCGTCACACCTTCGCGGCAAACGGGGGGTGGTCGGGCCCGCTGATGTCATTGCGCAGACCTTCCCAGATGTTGTCAGGCATTTCCAGATATACGGCGACGATGGCGGGGTCGAACTGGCGTCCCGACCATGCCTCGATTTCCTTGCGGGCGGCTTGAAAGGTCTGGGCGGGGCGGTAGGGGCGGGTCATGGTCATCGCGTCCAGCGTGTCTGCAATCGAGAAAATGCGCGCGCCGAGCGGGATCTGGTCGCCTTTGAGGCCCCGTGGATAGCCGGTACCGTCGTAGCGCTCCTGGTGGGCATAGACGATTTCGGCGGCCTCCGCGAGGAATGGAATCTTGCTGACGATCTTGTAGCCGAGGTAGGCGTGCTCTTTCATGATCTCGGTTTCCTCGGGCGTCAACTTACCGGGCTTGACCAGGATTTTGTCCTGAATGCCCATCTTGCCGATGTCATGGAGGAAGGCGCCGCGGGCAATGACGCGGATCTGTTCGTGATTCAGACCCATTTTCTTGGCGATGGCGATCGTATAGGCAGTGACGCGCCGGGTGTGACCTCCCGTCTCGGCATCCTTGAGATCAAGCGCATCGCCTAAAGCTTCCAGTGTGATGTCGTAGGACTTTTCGAGATTGGCGAGTGCCGTCTTCCACTGCTGAGTACGAGCCGTCACGAGAGCTTCCAGATTGGTGCGATAGGCGTCGTTTTCGCGTTTGAGGCGCCGATGCTCGAGCGCCCGGCGGACCGTAGCCAGCAACTGTTCGCGCTCAAAGGGCTTCAGGAGGTAGTCATAGGCGCCATTGCGCAATGCTTGCAGTGCCACCGAAATGTCATTCATGGCGGTGACCATGACGAAGGGCATATCGGGGAAACGTTCTTTGGAACGCTCCAAAAGGGCATTCCCATCCATCTCAGCCATCATCAGGTCCGACAGTACCAAGTCGAATTCGTCGCCGGACTCAAGAATGGCGAGAGCTTCAATGCCACTGGCCGCCTGGCGAGTCTGGAAGTTAGCGCCCTTCAGCATCGAGGAAACAATCTCGCGGATTGTCTCTTCATCATCCACCACAAGAATGCGCTCATTTTGCATGGGTATGAGTAAGTGTATCGGACATTCTAGGCTGGGGAGCCATATTCCGAAAGTAACCACTTGGAGGCGGAAATCGCGTAACGGCAGGAGTCGGAGCGTACATACTTAGAGAGCTTGGTATTCGTGCGTTCACTCATGACTCCTGCCGGGGTATTGGCCAACTCGATAGGCGCGCTGACCGTCCCTTGGTTGACGGAGCGGGAGACCGCTGCCTTGATTGTAGTGGTCGTCAGCTTACTTTTCTATCGCGCCTTTCGGGAACCGTACGTGCTCGCTTGGGGAGCGGGGTGGATCGCATACGGAGCCTTCCTTTTCCTGTCGCGGGCGACCGCATCGCATCCAGCCTCGCAGGCCATGGCGGCCGTTACGCAAGCGGATTTAGTGCTGGCCGTGGGATTGTTTGCTGCTGCGGCGCTGATGTCGGCGCAATCGCGGCGCGCATTGACGGCGCTCATCGCCGTGTCATGGGTGTGGATGGTATGTGCGGCGATGAATCCGCTGTACTTCCCCGATTCGCCTTCAGTCCGGCTCGGTTTGCAAATCGGATGCCTGGTGATTGCGGCTGGCGCAGCCATCGAACTACTACTCTCCCGTAGGGGGCGAATTGGAATCGGGCCCTGGTTGTTCGGGGCGGGGTTGCTCACGC
>Ga0209698_10007890_pt1 | contig 11073 bp, 12 predicted proteins | sample LitLauG_LLR_2012_FD_187203 | JGI IMG/M metagenome (GOLD analysis project Ga0209698, IMG submission 187203) | Freshwater sediment microbial communities from Pennsylvania, USA - Little Laurel Run_MetaG_LLR_2012 (SPAdes) (version 2) | ecosystem: Environmental > Aquatic > Freshwater > Creek >... | reverse complement strand
TGAGCGCACGCGCGAAATCGGCCTGCGCCTGGCCATCGGCGCCAAGACGCGCGACATCCTCTCGCAATTCCTGGTGGAAGCGGTGACGCTGTCGATTCTGGGCGGGATTGTGGGGATTCTATCGGGCGTAGGCGCGTCCCTGCTGATCTCGCATTTCGCCGGCTGGAACACGCTGGTGAGCGCCACGGCCATCGTGCTGGCGTTTGCCTTCTCGGGGCTCGTGGGCGTGTTCTTCGGCTACTACCCCGCGCGCAAGGCCGCCCTGCTCGATCCGATCGACGCGCTGCGATACGAGTAGAGTGGGGATGGTGCGCCTTGACGCTGGCCCTCCCGGCCAGGAAGACCTGAGCTACCTGGTCGCCGGGTCCCAGTGTTCGACAACTTTGCCGTTGCGGATGCGGTAGGCGTCGAATCCGGTGGTGGTGTATTTCTTCGAGGGGTCCTTGGGATCGGTTCGCTCGCTGGGATAAAGCACCATCACTAGGTCGCCTTCCGCAATGATCGCGGTGATGGGACGCTTCAACTTGGTGTTGATGGGCTGCGGCTGGATATTTCGGTCGGCGAAATATTTTTTCAGCGCAGGCAGTCCATTCGCGGCGTTGGGATTGTGCTGGATGAAGTCATCCGACAGATACTTATCGGCCAGATCCATGTGCCGCGCTTCCAGCACTTCGCGGAACAGGTTATAGATCAGGGTTTTGTTGGCTTCCAATTTCTTGTCGGGGCTCTTGAGCAGGGATTCCGGATCGGGAACGCCGGTGACGGGGGCCTGAGCGAACAGGGGCGCGCAAAGAAATGTTGCGACGAGGGTGTAAATTTTCATGGGTAATATCGTCCGGCAACCGGGCGCCGCTGTCAAGGCAGCGATTACGTCGCAACCGGCCCGTGATAATCTGATTACAGTTTCAATCTCCATGCGATACCGTTCGGCAGTGTTGCTGGCCGCCACCGCATTGGGCGTGTTGGGGCTTTTGCGCGCGCAGCGGCCTTTCAAACAATACGATGCGGCCGAGTACGTCGATTTTCCGCTTCCCCCTGACTGGAACGCGAAAACGGAGTGGACCCGCGCGCGGCTGCGGTACCCGAGCGTCTATGCGCGCTTTGCCGGCGAGGATCTGAACTGGACCATCGACTACCCGCGCTCGGACCGTCATCTGCTCCAGGGCGTGCGGCGTCTGACGCGAATCGATACGCGATCTGTGGAGCAGGTCGTCGACCTGGATGGCACCGACGACGTATACAACTGGCCGATGATGTACGCGGTCGAGGTCGGGCACTGGGCACTCCCCGACGCTCAGGCGGCCCAGTTACGTGAGTTTCTGCTACGCGGCGGATTCCTGATGGTCGACGACTTTCACGGCGACCAACCGTACCATAACGTCCCCAGTGAATGGCAAGTGTTTGTTGCCAGCATGAAGAAAGTCTTTCCCGACCGCCCCATCGAGGATCTGCAGGACTCCAACCCGATCTTTCACGCGGTCTACGATTTGGGCGAACGCTTTCAAGTCCCCGGCTGGCAGTGGTATCGCAGTGGCCGGACATATGAAGCCGGCGAGACGGGAAAGACTCCGCACTGGCGGGCGATCTACGACGATAAAGGCCGCGTGATGGTCGCCATATGCCACAACATGGACCTGGGAGACGCGTGGGAGTGGTCGGACGATCCACGGTATCCGGAGAAGTGGGCGTCGCTGGCATATCAGATCGCGGTGAATTATTTCGTTTACGATCTAACCCATTGATAAAGCCGGCGGCCATGCTCGATCCCCAGCGATGGCTGCGATACGAATAGGCGCTATCCCCACAGGCGGAGCGCGCTCCTCTCCGGTATCATTGGGATTGTTCGAACCGGGAAAAGGCAGCCCGCAGGCCTGCACGACAGGCCGGCGGGGATTGAGGAGGATTCACGTGAAAAACATTCTTACCATCTCGGCAACCGTCACCGGACTGACGCTTTCGCTGTTTGTGCCTTCGTACGCCCAGGAGAAGGAACGCTCAGCGCCACCGAGGCAAGCGACGAGGGAAATCAAAGTCATCTCGAGTGCCGGCGCGCGCGCCCTGGCGGATGCCTGTACGGCTTGGGCCGAACAGAATAAACAAATCGTGGCGATGGCGATTCTGGATTGGGGCGGTAACCTCATCGAGTCCCACGCCATGGAAGGTGCGGCGATGAATGCGATCGACACCGCGCTGCTGAAGGCAAAGTCGGCGTTGCGCTGGCGGCGCCCCACCTCTGAGACCAACAAGATGGTCCGTAGCGGTGAAAATCTGGCCCCGACCTTCATGCACGACTTCCCACAACCGGGTGCGCTTCCCATCGTGGTCAACGGCCAGGTGATAGGGGCGATGGGCGTGTCCGGAGCCGACGGCGAGAAATGCGCCCAGGCGGCGATTGAAGCGGTGTTCAAAGGACAAGCCACGCCATCGGCACGGTAATGCGGCCTTGGCGCGCTTTCGCGTGCCGTGCCCGCAGCCAGGCAGCCTCGCTCCCTGCTCATCTCGCGGGCGGCGAGACCCGCAAGGTGCGCTGGGACCCCATTGCGATATACTCGATGCTTCCTGGAGGTTCGCGTGGGATCCATGAAACAAACGTTGTGGCTCGTCGCGATCGCTATCGCCGCAGCCGGAATGGCGCAGGCGCAGGTGCCGCCGGAGATCGCCAGGCAACTCGTGGCGATTGGGCGGGGAGTCTGCGTCCCGGAAACCGCACAAGTCTACCGGCCCTTGCACTCTAACCCTCCTTACTCAGGTGTCTCCATTACGCGCGACATCTCGTTTGGACCCGATCCTAAGAATGTTCTCGATGTCTTCGCATCGGAAAAAGGCGGCGGTTCGCGTCCGGTACTGATCTACGTGTCGGGTGGAGCCGGCAATAAGCAGCAGGGCGGACCCAATGGCGACGTCTTCTACGACAACATCATGCTTTGGGCTGTGAAAAACGGCATGGTCGGTGTGAACATGCAGCGCCGCCCGGGTCAGGCTTGGGACGACCCCGCCAAAGACGTTGGGCTGGCCGTTCAGTGGGTCAATCAAAACATAGCCCGCTACCAGGGCAATTCCGGGCGCGTTTTCATCTGGTCCCAGTCCGCCGGAAACATCCCGGTCAGCACGTATATCGGCCATCCCGAGCATTATGGCCCGCAAGGCGTCGGTGTCAAAGGCGTGGTGTTCATGTCTGCCCCGGGGTTCAATATTTTGCCGGCGACTCCACCTCCGGTCCAAGGCGGATTTGCGCCGTGCGGGCAGCCTACGCCGGGAACTGCCGCGGCCGCGCCGCCGGTTGGACCGGGAGGCCGTGGCCGTGGCGATGGAACGCCGGGCGCGGGCAGAGGCCAGCCCGACGCCGCCACGCAATTGGCTCGATCCAACCTGCCCGGGCTTGTTAACTCAAAGTTGCCCTTCCTGGTCTCCGTCGCCGAGCTCGATCCTCCCACCATCATCGCGTTTGCGGAGACGTTGAGAGATCAACTCTGTAAGGCCGGCCGATGTCCGACGTATGTCACGTTTAAGGATCACAGCCACATCTCCGAAGTAATGTCGCCGGATACCCCGGATACCAGCGTCACCGGCCCGATCCTCAAATGGATGTCGAGCGTGAAGTGACGGTCAGGCGCTGCCAGGCGCGATCGCCTCGGGTTTCGTTGATCGCGGCAGGACAGCTTGGGCGCGCCGCCGGCCGCGTCAGGCCGTCAGCTCGATCACAAACTGCTCCATAAGGATGCGGTCGTCGGGACGCGCATCGCGGAGTCCGCGGTCGGCCTGGAAGAGCAGCTTGAGGGCCCGTTCCAACTGCGGCGGAGTGAATTTCGCGACGGTCTGCTGAATCTGTTCGGCGCGCGATCCCCACATCGGTATGCCGAGGCGTGAGAAGTGGCCCTGGATCTGGCCCGTTGTCTTCAGCCCGGCTTCCCGCGCGACCACAGCCATGCGGAATTGCGTAGAGAGGAAGGCCAGGACCAGCGGCAGATATTCTCCTTCTTTGGCGAGCGTATCGAGAACTTCCAGCGATTTGGCGCGGTCGCGGCGTCCCAGCGCATTGACCAGCGCAAAGACAGTGGTGGCCCGCGCGTCGGGCACCAAGGCGGCGATTTCGTCCACGCCCACTGCCTGGTTTCCCGCAAACAACGCGATCTTGTCGATTTCAACGGCGATGCGGGCCATGTCGGCCCCGAGGGCTTCCACCAGCATGTCAAGCGCGGCGGGGTCCATGCGAACCGATTCCCGGCGCAGCAACGCTGCGGCCTCCGCGCGCGCTTCATGAGGGGCAAAGCGGCGCAGCTCGATCACGTCGGGAATCGCGCCGTAGAACTTGCGGACACGCTCCTGCCTGCGTTTGTCGTCGCCTTCGAAATCGAAGCGGATGGCTTCGAAGACCAGGGTGACGCCGGGCGTCGGGTCTTTCATGTAGGCGGCCAGGGGCGCGGCATGACCGCCGGTTTCGCCTTCGCCCTCCTCCTCGGAGCGCACGCGCGGCAAGGCGGCTTCCCCGTTGGCGACCCAGATAAGGCGCTCGGCGGTGAAAAGGGAAAGTGCGCGCGCGTCGTCCAGCACTTCGGCGAGCGTGGTCTCGAGGAGGTCGTGTTCGGCCAGGGATCCTTCCGGGACGCCGACGGCCAGCGCCTTCTTGAGGCGGCGCCGCTCGTAAGCCTCGGGACCCAGTAGCAGGCAGGCCGCGGGCAGTTGCTGGTTTTTGAGGCGCGCGAGAAGTTGCGAGCCGGTCACGGCTAGAAATTCTCCAAAACCGCGGTGACCACGCTCCGGGCTACGTCGCGGCTCATGCGGATCATGGCGGTGCCCGATTCGTCGAAGTACTTTTGCGCGTCCTCGGAGATCTCATATCGCTCGCGGAATTCGGCGCCCGGACGGGTAAACAGGACCATCCCGGTGGCACGGTCGGTGAGCGTGAGCTGCAAACTCACAGTGGCCTGCACCGCAGTCGCGCGGCCAGTCTTGGCATCGGCCGTGGTGGGGTAGCTGGTGAAATTGACCACCGCGCCGCTCAGCACGGCATCCGCCTGGGCGGGGTCGGAGACTACCGCATAACGCGTGCGCGAAAGGAATTCGCGCGCGATATCTTCGGGCAGCAGCTTGGCTAGCTGATAGCGGGTGGTGACGTTGCCGAAAGGCATCACGGCGATGGTCTTGATGTTCTTGGGAATCAGGTCGCCGCGTCCCGCAACGTGATATCCGCAGCCGGCCAGGCCGGCCAGCAGCACGGCGATCGACAGCTTCCTCATACGAGTTGGCGGGCTACGGCCACCGCGTTCTCCGCCACGAGCCGCACATTGTCCGCCACCACCCAGAACCAGCAGGCTTCCGCGTCGTTGCGGTCGGGCGTAATGCCGCCCACGGCGATTCCGCTTTGCCCGGCTTGCCCCACATTGGTCGGCGGCTCAAACTCAGCGCCGCGTACTTCGATTGCGCCCATGACGAGGCTGTTTTCAAGCGCTTCGATTCCGGGATTGGCTTCAAACTCGATCCAGGCGGAAAAGCTATAGCCATGGAATACCGGCGCCTGGATCACCCGCAGCGAAGGCATCGGCGCGCCTTTTCCCTCGCCCGGCAGCGCCAGCAGCGTGGCCAGGTGCCGCTCAATGCGCAGCTCGAATTCTTCGAGTGTCTGGGGGGCCTCCGTTCCGTAGCGCGCCAACAGGTTGAAACCGAGCTGGGCATCGAACACGGCCTGCGGCAGCGCTTTGAACGACAACAGGTTTATGGTTTGTTGCTGCAGTTCCTCGACGCCGGCGCGGCCGTATTCACTGGCCGGCGCAAGGATCTGAATCACGGCGCGGCGAATCGGATCGTTCGTTTGGAGACGGCGCAGGAACAGGGCCAGCGCGATGGCTGCGGGATGCGCAATCACATGAACCGCCGAACCGTCCTCTTCGATTTCGGATTCCACCTGCGGCGCCCGGAGGCGAGCATCGGCCCGCTCCTCAGCCGCGTAAGTGAGGTCGATAAACGCGGCTGCCTCGTTCGCCAATTCGAGAGTCTTGCGGCTGGATTCGGCCGAGCCGGCCAGGAACACGGCACGGGCTCCTTCCAAATTGGTGGCTTCCAGATCCTCGACCAGGGCAGGCTCGTCGCCCACGCGCGTCAACGTGCCGGGCTCTTCTTCATCGGCGGCCATCAGACGCAGGTCCAATTCGGGAGCCGAAGTCGCGACGAGGTCTCGGATTTCGCGGCCCAGCAGGGATTCGCTTCCGACGAGAACGACGGCTGTGCGGTTAGCCAACCAGGTGCTCCGGATGCGCGGGAAGGGCCGGCGGCGGAGGCTGGGGCCGCCAACGCCGGCGAAGGACCCCGCCCAATCGGATCGCAATTCCGCTGCCCACATAGACGACGGACATGACCAGCAGAACGGTGCGCGGATAGTTCCAGATGGCGTAGATCAGCGCGCCCAGCAGAATGACAATCAGCGGCGAATAGGCCTTGTTGAAGCTGATGCCCTTGAAGCTGTAATAGCGCCAGGTGCTGATCATGAGGAACCCGAGCAGAGCCAGGAGGGCGAGCCACGCCACCGCCAGGGGCCACGACACCAGCGGTTCGGCGCCGGAGGCGAACACCACCGCCGCCACCACTGCGGCCGCGGCCGGGATGGGAAGGCCGACGAAGTATTTGCGATCCGGACGGCCGGGATTCTTGGGGATTGGATTCTTCTGGACGTTGAACCGCGCCAGACGCGCGGCGCCGCACAGCAGGAACAGGAATGCCACGAAATACCCAAGATTGAATAACTCGCCGCGGTATTGGGGCGGGAAGGATCCGCCCACGAATTGTACGCCCCAGGCAAACGCCAGCACCGCCGGCGCCAGTCCAAAGCTGATGACGTCGGCGAGCGAATCCATCTCGCGGCCGAAATCCGAAACGGTGTTGGTCATACGGGCGATACGCCCATCCAGGCCGTCCAGGAATACCGCGGCCCCAATCGCGATGGCCGCCACCGTAAAGTGCTCGGCCGCCCCCGTGGCCCCGGAGGCCGCCAGCATGGCGCCGCGAAACGAGCGCAGAATCGAAATGTAGCCCAGGAAAATGTTTCCCGCCGTGAACAGCGTGGGCAGCGCATAGGCGGCGCGGCGCGGCCGGCGGTCCGGCGAATGCGGATCGACGAAGCGGTCTCTAAGCGCCATGAGACTCCGGTACGTCGAGGCGGCGGGCAATGACGCTCGAACCAGCGGCCACGCGGTCACCCGGCCGCACGGTAATTTCCCACTCCGGGCCCAATAACACATCGACGCGCGAGCCAAACTTGATGAGCCCGATACGCTCGCCTAGGGCCACCCGGTCACCCGCCTTTTTGTGGAACACAATGCGGCGCGCGATCAGCCCTGCGATCTGTTTGAACATCACGGTCGTCCCTTCGCCCTGCACGGTGACGATGTTCTGCTCGTTTTGGACCGAGCATTCCTCGCGGCTGGCCACCAGGAACCGCCCTTTCTGATACTGTACATTGCAGATGGAACCACCAATCGGCGTGCGGTTCACGTGAACGTCGAAAATATTCAGAAAAATGCTGACGCGGTTGACGTGGGCGCTTTCCGGTTTCACTGCCACCACTTTCCCATCGGCGGGCGAAACCGCCACCGCGCCGAAAGGTATGGCGCGCTCCGGGTCGCGGAAGAAATACAGACAGAACACCGCCAGGATCCACAAGGGTACGGAGAACAGCCCCCCTGCCAGCCAGGCGACCAGGATACCGGCGGCGCCCAGCCCTGCAGCGTAATAGATCCCATCGATGACGATCACCAAAACCATTTTCCCATAGGGGTCTTGACGGGGGCCAGCGTCAGGAGTTGGGGCCGGGGCTGGTTGCGCCGGTAGGTCTGGCGAACTCCTCCCCTGACTATTCCCCCTGTCCCAGCAACGGTTTATATCCGTGCCGCCGCATAATCTCGTGAGCCACCTCCACCGCCTCCGGCAGCACATAAAAGAACGCGCCCACGCGCAGCGAGCGGAACAGCACACCGCCGCGATATTCATCGGCCTCGACCCCGTAATCGAGACCCGCCGAGGTGAAGATCGATTCCAGCCGCAGCGCTTCCTTGAGCTTTTTGGCGATGTAGATCAGCGTGGCCTCTTTGCCCTCGAAAAATGAGGCTTCCTGCTTCATGGCGCTACTGACCAGTGTAAGGTCGTCCGGTATATACTGTCAGCTACCAAGCCAAGGTCAACCGATGCAATGGAAATCCTCGTTACGTGCCGTGCCGGGGTTGCTGCTGATGAGCGCTGCCTGGGCACAGAACTCCCGGCCCGAGGCGGGGCCGTTTGACGCGGCGCGGCTGAATCTCGATCCGCCGCCGGCGGAAGGAGTGGCGGTTCGCGCGGGCCGGCTGTTCGATCCGAAGTCGGGCACGAACCTGACCAACCAGGTGATTTTGATCAAGGGCGATCGAATCATGGAGGTTGGTCCCAGCGATCGGATGAAAATTCCGCCGGGCGCCCGGGTTATCGATCTCAGCCGCGCTACCGTGCTGCCGGGACTGATTGACCGGCACGTCCACCTGATGCAAGACCAGTATCCCAACGACGGGCGGGCCGCGTTCATCGGCTTGAATTACGCGCTGAAGGATCTGTATGCCGGCTTCACCACATTGCAGGACATGGGCTCGGCCTTCACCTATGCGACCGTGGAATTGCGCGATGCCATCAACAAGGGGCTGGTACCGGGGCCGCGGCTGCAGGTGGCGGGGCCGCAGATCAATCCTCGCGGGGCCAGTTACTATCCCGCTCCGTCGGTGGTCATGCCCTTCGGTCAGGGACCCGGCGGGTCGGCCTGGCGGGACGCCGGGGATGTCAATTCGCCCTGGCTGGCGCGGGCCGCGGTGCGCGAGCGATCGCACTACGGGACCGACTGGATCAAGATCTACGAAACCGAAGATTACGAAGGCGGCGGGTACCCAGACCAGGCGGGAGCGGGCGCCTTCACTCCCGATGGCAAGATGATCAACGTTCCCTCGCTGACGCTGGAGGAAAACCAGGCCATCGTGGATGAGGCGCATCGCCGCGGTTTGAAAGTCGCTTGCCACGCCTACGGCGGGGAAGGCTTGCGCAGCTGTCTGGCGGCGGGCGTGGATATGCCCATGCACGTGATCGTGGGCGTGACGGGCGCCGAAGGGCTGGACGACGAGACCCTCCGCTATTTCAAGCAGCCGTTGGCCGACGGCAAGATGCGCCCGGTGATGCAGACACTGTGGGATCTGATCGGCGACTTGGAGACGCGCGATCTGAAAGCGAGCGGCGGCCGCAAAACCCGCTTCCAGTTGACCGAGAAGAGCTTCAAAAGGCTGGTGGCCGCGGGCGTGGAAGAGGTCTTCGGGAGCGGCGCTTACACCGTGGGACACGGGATGCAGGCCTTCCAGTTCGGCTACTACGTGAAATGGGGGATGACGCCGGCACAGGCGTTGCGCATGGCCACCAGCAACGCCGCCGAGAGCCTGAACTTCGAATTGGGCAAGCAGGTGGGGAGCGTGGAAAAAGGAAAGTATGCCGACCTGGTGGCGGTTTCCGGAGACCCGCTGGCGGATATCACCGAGATGGAGCGGGTGAAGTTCGTGATGAAGGGCGGTGCGGTGTTCCGCAACGAGATCAAATGAGAAGCAATATGAAAGCGCAATCAGACAGGCGGCTCTTCCTGAGGAGCGGTGTGGCTGCCGCGGGCTTCCTGATGAGTGGGGGGTGGAACCGGCGGGCGCGGGCCGCCGAGGCCGCCAGCCCTGTCATCACGAAGCTCAGCGCGTACATGAGCGAGGCCGCGGGGCGCGCGCTTCCCGAGGAAGCCGTCGAGAAGACCAGGCATCACATCCTCGATACCTTGGCTGCCATGATCTCCGGGGCCGGTCTGGCGCCGGGGCGCGTGGGCATCCAGTTCGCGCGCGCGCACGCCGGCGAGAAAGTGGCCACGGTGGCGGCAACGGATGTTTTGTGCGGCCCCCTAGAAGCGGCCATGGCCAACGGCATGCTGGCGCACTCCGACGAAACCGACGATTCGCATGCGCCCTCGCATTCGCATCCGGGCTGCGCGGTGGTGCCCGCGGCGCTCGCCGCCGGCGAGCAGTTCGGCATCGACGGCAAGCGCTTTCTGCGGGCCGTGGCGCTGGGCTACGACGTAGGGCCGCGCGTGACCATGACCCTGGGCGGACTGCCGTTTCAGATGGAGACACACCGCAGCGCGCACAGTATCGCCGGAACGTTCGGGGCGGCCGCGGCGGCGGGATGCGCTGCCGGCCTGAACGCCCAACAGATGCGCTGGCTGCTCGATTATGCGGGACAGCAGGCTTCGGGAATCGCGGCCTGGCAGCGCGACACGGACCATATCGAGAAGTCGCTGGTGTTTGCGGGCATGCCGGCGCGCAACGGCGTCAGCGCCGCGCTGCTTATTCAACTGGGCGGCACGGGGGTGGACGACATCTTCTCCGGCGCCGACAATTTCCTTCTCGGCTTTAATCCCAAAGCGGATCCGGGCGGCCTCATCGAAAAACTTGGGGAGCGCTACGAAGTGACGCGTACGAACATCAAGAAATGGACGGTGGGATCGCCCATCCAAGCGCCTCTCGACGCCCTCGAGCTGATGCGCAAAAAGCGCATCTTCGAGGCGGATCAGGTGCAGCAGGTGGTTGTGCGGGTGGCCACCAGCGAAGCCAAGACGGTGAACAATCGCGAGATGCCGGATATTTGCCTGCAACACATGATGGCGGTGATGCTGATCGACAAGACCGCCAGCTTCCGCGCGGCGCACGACAAGCCGCGCATGCAGGATGCCGCCGTATTGCGGCAGCGCGCCAAAGTGCAGCTCGTGCCCGATGAAGAGTTGGAACGCCGCTACCCTCGCCGCGAGACGATCGTCGAGGTGACGCTCAATGACGGCGCGCGCCTCAGCGAGCGCGTGGAAGCCGTGCGCGGAACTGCGGAAAACCCCATGACACGCGAGGAGGTGGTGGCTAAGTGCCGCGATCTGATGGCCCCCGTCCTCGGCGCGGCTACCACCGCGAAACTCATCGAGCGGGTGCTGGATCTGGAGAGCCTGAAGGGCGTCCGCGAGCTGCGTCCGCTATTGCAACGGGTGTAGGCCGTAAC
>Ga0209698_10007889_pt1 | contig 11073 bp, 9 predicted proteins | sample LitLauG_LLR_2012_FD_187203 | JGI IMG/M metagenome (GOLD analysis project Ga0209698, IMG submission 187203) | Freshwater sediment microbial communities from Pennsylvania, USA - Little Laurel Run_MetaG_LLR_2012 (SPAdes) (version 2) | ecosystem: Environmental > Aquatic > Freshwater > Creek >... | reverse complement strand
GTCGGAGGTGAACAAGCCGGCATAAACCCTGCCTTCGTCGGCGCCGCCATCAAACGCGTAGGGAAGGCGGGCATAGAGTTGCTGAATCTGCGCGTAGTCATCCGCGGTCAGGCGAGGGGCGGCCAGGCTGGGCAGCGACGTTCCCTTCTTCCTGCTGGGGGGAACGGCGGTAGGAATCGGGCGCGGCAGCGAGCTGTTTCCCCTGCCGGACCGGGCCTCGCAAACAGGCCTCCTGGCGGTCTCGAGGGTGCATGTGGCGACCGCCCAAGCGTATGCCGAGCTGAGTCCCCGTTTGACAACAGAATCCCAACAAAATAAAATATTTAGTTTCCAGTCCCGAGTTTGGGATGGAGGTGTCTCCGAGGTTGGTTGTAACGATTTTGAAGCAGTCGTGTTCGAGCAGCATCCGGAGCTTGCCCGCCTCAAGAGGCGGCTGCTTCAAGCAGGAGCCTCCCGGGCGTTGATGACGGGAAGCGGCTCTGCGGTATTTGGGTTATTCCGGACGGGCGTTGAAGCCTCTCGCGCCCGGCTGGCGCTGGGAGGCGAAAACGCTCTGCGCATTTCGCTGGTGAGTCGCGCCCGCTATCGTTCGATGTGGTGGCGTGCGCTCAAAGAGCACATCGATCCGAAAATATGGCCGCCCCAAAGCCGATACGTTCGATGACCCACGATCGTCTGAAGATCTTCACCGGAAACGCCAACCCCGCTCTCACGCAGGAAATCTGCGTGGAGTTAGGGCTGAAGTTGGGCCAGGCGATGGTGAAACAGTTTTCCGACGGCGAGATCTACATCCAGATCCACGAAAACGTGCGCGGAGCCGACGTTTTCGTCATTCAGCCGACGTGCAAGCCGGTGGACCGCAGCCTGATGGAATTGCTGCTCATGATCCAGGCGCTGAAGCTCGCCTCGGCGGGCCGCATCACGGCAGTGCTACCCTATTATGGGTACGCCCGTCAGGATCGCAAGGATAAGCCGCGGGTTCCGATTTCGGCCAAGCTGGTGGCGGGACTTCTGGAAACGGCGGGAGCGGACCGGGTTCTGACGCTCGATCTGCATGCCGCGCAGATCCAGGGCTTTTTCGATGTTCCCGTGGATCACCTGTTCGCGTCGCCGGTGTTGATCGAGCATTTCAAGGCGCTCAATGAACCCCGTCTGACGGTGGTTTCGCCGGATGCAGGCGGTGTGGAGCGGGCGCGGGCGTTCGCCAAGAGATTGAACTCGCCGCTGGCGATTATCGATAAGCGGCGGGAAGAGGCGAATGTGGCCGAAGTGATGAACGTGGTGGGGGACGTGGAAGGGCGTCACTGCCTGCTGGTCGATGACCTGATCGATACGGCGGGGACGCTGGTGAAAGGCGCGGAGGCGCTGTTGGAAAAGGGCGCTTCGGGTGTTTCGGCCTGCGCCACGCACGCGGTGCTGTCCGGGCCGGCCGTAGACCGGATCGAGGCGTCGCGGTTGGAAGAAGTGGTTTTTTCGAATTCGATTCCGCTCTCGAAAGAGGCAAAGAAGTGCAGCCGGATCAAATCGTTGTCGATCGCGAAGTTGCTGGCGGAGGCCATACGGTCGATCCACGAGGAGACTTCGGTGAGTGTGTTGTTTATTTGACCGCTCCCTGACGAGCGGTGGGGTGAATCGGACTTCGACACACGGTCGAACCCACGTTAGCCCCGTAAGGAGAATGCAGTGAGAAAAGAGATTACCGTGGCCGCCGACGTGCGTGCGTCGCGCGGCAAGAACGAGGCGCGCCGTACGCGCCGGGCCGGGCAGATCCCGGCCGTGATTTACGGCGCTTATAAAGACCCTATCAGTATCGCGGTGAACCCTCGCGAGATTCAAAAAATCGTCCGCAGCGCGACGGGTTACAACACCATTTTCAACCTGCAGATCAACGGCGGCGAGACGACCCCGGTAATGGTGGTCGACCAGCAGGTCGATCCCGTGAGGGGACACGTTTTGCACGCGGACTTCAAGCGCATCGACTTGACGAAGAAGTTGCGCGTCAGCGTTCCCGTGCACACGGCCGGGGAAGCCAAGGGCGTCAAGCTGCAAGGCGCATTGCTCGAGGTGATCACGCGCTCGATCGAAATCGAGTGCCTGCCGGACGACATTCCGGAAAGCTACACGGTAGACGTGACCGAGCTGATGATCGGGCAGAGCAAACGCGCCAGCGACGTGGTGCTGGCGGGTTCGACGAAGCTGGTGAGCTCGGCGGATACGGTGATCGCGCACGTAGTGGCGCTGCGCGCCGAAGAGGTCGCGGCCCCGGCCGAAGCGGTTGCGGCGCCGGAAGCCGCCGCGGGAACCGAGCCGGAAGTCATCAAGAAAGGCAAGAAGGAAGAGGAAGCGCCGGCCGAGGAAAAAGGCAAGAAGAAGTAGCGCGCGATGTTCCTGGTGGCCGGTTTGGGGAACCCGGGCGAGGAATATGCGCTCACGCCGCATAACCTCGGGTTTCTGGTGGTGGACCGGCTGGCCGAACGGCACGGCATCCGAGTCAGCCGGAAGGATTGCAAAGCGCTCGTCGGAGTGGGCGAGATCGACGGGCATCCGGTGATGCTGGCCAAGCCGCAAACGTTTATGAATCTCAGCGGCACTTCGCTCGCGCCGCTGATGGAAAAGCACTCGATCGGCCTGGACCGCCTGGTGGTGGTTTACGATGAGCTGGACCTGGAGTGGGGCGCGGTCAAGGTCAAGCCCAAGGGTTCGGCAGCGGGGCACAACGGCATGAAGTCGGTGATCGGCAGCCTCGGCGCCAGCGAGATCATCCGGGTGCGGTTAGGGATCCATCCAGGCCACAGGCTGGAGAGTGGCATGGATTATCTGCTGGCGCCCATGCGGCGCGCGCAGAAGAAGGAATTGGACGAGCTGGTCGGCTACGCGGCTGATGCGGTTCGCGCCATAATTGCCGAAGGCGTCGAAAAGGCCATGACGAAATACAATCGTCGCGCCCCAGGCTTACATACAGAGGAAGCATGAGGATTTACGAAGAGCTTTTCATCGCGAAGCCGGACGCGCCCGACGAGGAGGTCGATCAGTTCGTGGAGCAGTTGCGAGCGCAGTTGACCACCTCCGGAGCGACGGTGGACAAAGTCGACAAATGGGGCAAGCGCAGGCTGGCCTACAAGGTGGGTAAATACCGGGAAGGCGCCTACGTGCTGCTGCAGTTTACGGCGGGAGCGGAGACGGTTAAAGAGTTGGAGCGCCGTCTGCGCGTGTCCGACATCGTGATCAAGTTCCTGACGGTGCGCATCGACGAAACGTTGAAGCGCCTGGAAAAGCGGAAGAAGGAACGGGATAAACGCGCGGCCAAGCGCGCCAGCGCCGCGCCGCCGAGCGCCGCGCCCTCCGCGCCCGGCTTGCCGGGCCTGCCCATGCCGGTGCAACCAGGCGAAGCCCCGGCGGTGCCGGGATTACCGAGGGAGAGTTAAGCCATGGCGGAATCCAGAGGAAGACCAGGCAGCGCGGGGCAGCGCCCCACCGGCGGCGACAAGGCGGTTGCCACTCAGAAGAAACAGTATTTCCGGCGCAAAAAGGTTTGCCGGTTCTGCGTCGAGCGGATCGACGATATCAATTACAAGGACGTGAAACTGCTCCACGCGTTTGTAGCGGAACGCGGCAAGATCGTTCCGCGGCGCATTTCGGGGGTCTGCGCGCCGCACCAGCGGCGGCTGACCGACGCCATCAAGAAGGCGCGCAATATCGCGCTGTTGCCGTTCGCGTCAGCGGTGTAGCGCGGGAGGATGAGCATGGAAGTCATTTTGAGAGAAGACGTCGAAAAATTGGGCGCCCGGGGCCAGATGGTGAAAGTAGCGGCCGGGTATGCCCGCAATTTCCTGCTGCCCAAGCGCCTGGCCGTGGCAGCCACGGAATCGAACCGCAAGATCGTGGAACAGGAGCGCCAGGCGCACCTGCGCAAGGAAGCCAAGGCGAAATTCGAGGCCGAGGACTTGTCGAAACTGATGGGCGACGTCAGCGTGACGATCGCGCAAAAGGCCGGCGAGCAGGATCAGCTTTTCGGTTCCGTGACCGCGGCCGACATTGCCAACGCCCTGGCCGCGAAGAACTTCACCATCGACCGCCGCAAGATTCATTTGGAGGAGCCGATCAAACAGCTCGGCGAATTCAAGGTGCCGGTGAGGCTGCATAAGGAAGTCACCGCCGAAATCACGGTGCACGTGGTGCGGGAGGAGTAGTTGGCAGCGAGAGCCTGGGCTAGAATAGGAGGTAACCTCCCCAACTGGTCCCGGCTCTCGATGAAACTCACGTCGGCGCTTTCATCCGATTTCGATTACAATACACGCTCGCGCGGCGCGTCCTATTTCCGCTCCGGGGCGGTGCGGATCAAGCAGGGCTCTGACGTGGAAGTCCATGCCAAGGTCCAGGGCTCTCAGTTTTACCAGGTCGACATCGCGTGGGATGAGGCGGACGGCCTCGAGTTGTGGTGTGAGTGCCCGTACTTCGATTCGAACGGCCCGTGCAAGCATCTTTGGGCCACGCTCCTGGCGGCGGAAGCCCGGGGCTTTCTGGCGGCGGCGTCCAAGCGCGATGCCATACCGGTCACCTACGAGATCCGGGACGAAGACTTTTCGGATGACGAGCCCTATCACGAGGCCCCCGTCAGTTATAGGAAGATTCCTCCGCTCTCGCTGGTCAAGCCGGAGCCCAAGCCGCCGGCCTGGCGGCAGCGGCTGAGCGAAGTCTCCGCCACGACGGCGGTGGGCGGGGAGACCTGGCCCTCCTATCGGGAGTTGCTCTACGTGGTGGACGTACCGAGCAGCATCAGCCGCGGCGTCCTGATTCTCAAGTTGATGACGCGGGAGCCGAAGCGCGCGGGCGGATGGAAGAAGCCCGCGGTGCCTCGGCTGGTGCGGAGTATGATCTCGTCCTTACCGGAAGCCGACGGCCAGATCGTCGGGCTGCTTTCGGGCGTGAATGCGTACAACGAATGGATGTCGTCGAGTCCCTACGACGCACTGCCCACCAGTTTCCGGGTTTTACATCCGCTTTCGGCGACCATCATGCCGCTGGTTGCTGCCACGGGACGCGGTGTGCTGCAGTTGACACCATACGACCAGGAGTTCCAGGCGGTGGCCTGGGATGAAGGAGCGCCCTGGCAATTCCGGCTGCGAGTCAAACGGGGCAGGAAGAACTGTGCGGTCACCGGCTCGCTGAGCCGCGGGGAAGAGGAGATGGATCTTGCGGCGCCCGTGCTGGTTACGGCGGGAGGCCTGGTGTTTACGCGCGACCGGGTGGCACGGCTGGAGGAAGGCAGCGCCTTCGAATGGATGGCGTATCTGCGAAAGGCGGGGCGCATCGAGGCGCCGGACAGCGATGCTGAGCAATTGCTCGCGGCGCTCATCGAGCACCCTTTGGCGGCGCAGGTGGAAGTGCCAGAGGAGTTACAGTACCAGGAGGTGAGATGTGTGCCCAAGGCCTGCCTCACCGTCCGCGCCGCGAAGCGGAGTCCCTGGGACCAGGACCGATTGCAGGCCCAACTAGCGTTTGATTACGATGGGCGGCGCGTGGAGAATGCCACGAAAAGCCGCGGGTTGTACGATGCCGCGGCGCGGACTTTTCTGGTGCGGGATCTCGCGGCGGAGAATGCGGCCGAGGGGCGCCTGCTGCGGTTGGGACTCTCCCAGGACTGGGAAGGGAAAGAGCGGGTTTGGACGCTGGCGCCCAAGAAACTGCCGGGCGTGGTGCGCGCGTGCCTGGAAGCCGGATGGCACATTGAGGCCGAGGGCAAGACATTCCGCCGCGCGGGCGCGGTGCGGGTGGAGGTCTCCTCCGGGGTGGACTGGTTCGAACTCCACGGTGAAGTCGATTACGGAGACACGACGGCTAAGCTGCCCACGCTGTTAGCGGCGCTACGGCGGGGCGAGAACATGGTGCAGTTGGACGACGGCACCTACGGGCTGTTGCCCGAAGAATGGATGCAGCGATTTGGCACGCTCGCAGGCTTGGGAGACTCCGCAACCGATCACGTCCGTTTCCGGCGGAACCAAGCCGGGCTTCTGGATGCTCTGCTCGCGGCACAGCCGGAAGTAACCTGCGACGAGACCTTCGCCCGTGTGCGCGATGAGCTGCGCCGTTTCGAAGGAATCCACACGGGAGAACAACCGGCCGGGTTCTGCGGGCAGTTGCGCGATTACCAGCGAGACGGTGTGGGCTGGATGGATTTTCTGCGCCGTTTCGGCTTCGGGGGCTGCCTGGCGGACGATATGGGGGTGGGCAAGACGGCGCAGGTGTTGGCGCTGCTGGAAGCCCGCCGCGCGCGGCGCGCTCACCCCAACGGCCACGGAGAAGACGCGCCCGCGGCGCCCTCGCTGGTGGTCGTGCCCAAATCGCTGGTCTTCAACTGGAAGCAGGAGGCCGCGCGATTCACGCCGCAGCTCCGTGTGCTCGACCACACGGGCCTGACGCGCGACGTCAAAAGCTTTGCGGGCTACGACCTGATCCTGACCACATATGGCACGCTGCGGCGCGATGCCCTGGAATTCAAGGATCTCGAGTTCGATTACATCGTGCTGGACGAGGCGCAGGCGATCAAGAATGCGAGCACCGAGTCGGCCAAAGCGGTGCGTCTGCTGCGCGGCCGCAACCGGCTGGCGCTGAGCGGCACGCCCGTAGAAAACCACCTGGGCGAGTTGTGGAGTCTTTTCGAGTTTCTGAATCCCGGCATGCTGGGCGCCGCCAGCGTGTTCAAGCTGGCCGGAGGCGCGGCGCGCAATCCCGGCGAAGAGACGAGGCAGTTGCTGGCGCACGCTCTGCGGCCGTTCATTTTGCGGCGCACCAAGCAACAGGTGGCGCGCGAGCTTCCGGAGAAAACCGAGCAGACCGTCTTTTGCGAACTGGAGCCGCCGCAGCGCAAACTCTACAATGAACTGCGGGCCCACTATCGCAACTCGCTGCTGAACACCATCGCGACGCAGGGCCTGGCGAAATCGAAGATCATGGTGCTCGAGGCATTGTTGCGCTTGCGGCAAGCTGCGTGCCACCCGGGTTTGCTCGACGCCAAGCGCCTGAAGGATCCCAGCGCCAAGCTGGAGATGCTCCTGGAACAAGTGAGCGACGTGGTGGAAGAGGGCCACAAAGCGCTGGTTTTTTCGCAGTTCACGAGCCTGCTGGCGATCGTCCGGGATCGGCTGGACGAGGCGGGCATCCGCTACGAGTATCTGGATGGCGCTACTCGCGACCGGAAGCAGTGCGTGGAGCGCTTCCAGAGCGATCCGGCTTGCCCGCTCTTTCTGATCAGCCTCAAGGCCGGCGGCCTGGGGTTGAACCTGACGGCAGCCGAATATGTCTTCCTGCTCGATCCCTGGTGGAACCCAGCGGTGGAAGCGCAGGCAGTCGATCGCGCGCACCGGATCGGCCAGACGCGGCAGGTGTTCGCGTACCGGCTGATCGCGCGCGACACGGTGGAAGAGAAGGTGCTGCAACTGCAAAACAGCAAGCGCGAGCTGGCCGCATCGATCATCAGCGAGGACAACAGCCCGCTCCGGGATCTTCAGCGGGAGGATCTGGAGATGCTGCTGTCGTAGCCACGCGGCCGGCCGCTTCGGCGGTGGTGGTGGGGTCGGCGCCTTCCCAAACCACATCCGCGGTAGGGCCGTAGATGGCCGGAACCGGCTTGTCGAGGAGGCGGAGATACACCGTCAACTGGGTTCGATGATGGGCGGTGTGCAGGATGCGGCGCCAGAAGATCCAGACGCGCTGGCGGTCGACATCGAAGAAGCGGGAGAGGCCGAGCCACCAGAGGTCGTGCTGGCGCGCCAGAAAAGCGAGGCGGGGGCGGGCCAACCCGACCAGGCGCTGGGAATAAGCGGCAACGGAACTCTCTTTGGGGAGCACCTGGTTCGCGGGCGGCTCAGGAAGCTGCAGGAACTCGGCGAAGAAACGGCGTTCGGAGAGGAGCTGGTGCTTCATGACGCCGCGCACGTCCGACGACCTGGCATGGGGTTTGAAATCCAGATCGGTATCGGAGAACTGCAGCCAAGTGGCATAGACCTTGTTGGTTTCCGAGGCGTAGGTGTCCAGGGCATGCTGGCAGGCGGGAGAAACGGCGGGCGGCACCTCGCTCTCAGGAATGGCGGTGACGCTGTAGCGCATGCTATTCGGCGGCCACCTCGATGACGACGTTCCAGAGAAACTCGACGAGTTTTTCCAGCGCCTTGACGGAAATGTTCTCGTCATCGGCATGCGCGCCGCCGAGCGGGCCATCGCCGGTGGAGTTGATGGGCCCGAAGCCATAGCACTGAGTGCCGCGGGCGCGGAGCTGGGCGCAATCAGTGGCGCCCGCCAACATGCCGGGCAGGACGGGAGCGCCGAACATCTGCCGGCTGACCGATTCCAAGGTGTGGAAGAGCGCATTATCGGTGCGCGAGGGAGGGGCGGCGGGACGTCCGCCGGTTTGGGCGGGAACGACCTCCACCGAGGGGTCGTTGATGACGCGGCGCAACTCTTCCAAGAAGCGGGGCATATCCTCATCGGGGAGGGCGCGGATATCGAGATACGCTTCGGCCTCGGAAGGAATCACGTTGGATCGGAATCCGGCCTGGGTCATGGTGGGAACCACCGAGGTACGGACCATGGTGTAGTGGCCGGGCTCACGATCGAGGAAATAGCGGTCGATGGCGGGGGCCTGGGCGGGGTCGAGAAGGGCGCGGTAGCGGGCGGCCTCGCGCGGCTGGCTGATGGCGGCGAGCCTTGCGAAATAGGCGCGAGTGGCCTCATTGAGCCGCAGGGGCGTCTGCCACGTGCCCGCTTTGGCGACAGCCGCCGCGAGGTGCACGACGGGGTTGGCCGTGCTGGGGCGGGAGCCGTGTCCGGAGGGGCCGCGGGCGACGAGGCGCACGCCGCGCGGGACCTTTTCGCTGACATTGATCAGCACGTGATGGACGTGGCCGCTTTCGCCGACGACCGATCCGCCTTCCGCGAGTGCGTACTCGGCATCGATCTCGGGGAAATGCTGGCTCACCAGGTAATCGATGCCCACGTGCGTGGTGCCCTCTTCGCCGGCCTCGGCGAGGAAGATCACATCGCGGCTGAGTTTCACGTGAAGCCGCTTGAGCATGAGCATGACCATCATGCCGGCCACGACATGGTCTTTGTCATCGTTGGCGCCGCGCCCGTAGATCAGTCCATTTTTCTGAACGGCGGCGAAGGGGTCGACACTCCACCGCTCGCGTTGGACGCCGACCACGTCGGTGTGTCCCATGAGGAGGATCGGCTTTTTGGCGCCGCTGCCTTTCAGGCGGGCGACCAGGTTGGCGCGCGCGGGGTCGAGAGCGAAAGTGCGTACGGGAATGGCTTCGCGCCGGAGCACGGCATCGATGGCTTCAGCGGCGAGGGTCTCATGGCCGGGGGGGTTGCTGGTATCGATTTTCAGGAGGGCGGTGAAGTACTCGAGGATTTCCGGCTCGAGTTTGCCCCAATCCACTGCATATCGCTCCTGACCGCGGGCCGGGCTCCCGACGACAAGCAGGAGGAGCAAGCAGCGGAATCGGCTCATAAAGGTATGTTCCCATGCTTTTTGCGCGGCATGGTATCGACCTTATTTTCGAGCATACGGAGGGCGCGGATGACGCGCGGGCGGGTCTCACGGGGGTGGATCACATCATCGACGAATCCGAGTTCGGCGGCCACGAAGGGATTGGCGAAGCGCTCGCGGAACTCTTCGATTTTCTGAGCGCGGGCGGCCTGCTGGTCGGAGGCGGCGGCCAGTTCGCGGCGGTAAACGATGTTGACGGCGCCTTCGGCGCCCATGACGGCGATCTCGGCGGTGGGCCAGGCCAGGTTGACGTCGGTGCGGATGTGTTTCGACCCCATAACGCAATAGGCGCCGCCGTAAGCCTTGCGGGTGATCACGGTGATTTTGGGGACCGTGGCTTCGGCAAATGCGTAAAGCAGCTTGGCGCCGTGGCGGATGATGCCGCCGAACTCCTGATCGGTGCCGGGGAGAAAGCCGGGCACGTCCTCAAAGGTCAGCAGGGGGATGTTGAAGGCGTCGCAGAAGCGCACGAAGCGCGCGCCCTTCACGGAAGAATTGATATCGAGGCAGCCGGCCAGAAACGCGGGTTGATTGGCCACGATGCCGATGGAGCGGCCCTCCATGCGGGCGAAACCGACGGCCAGGTTTTTGGCCCAATGCTCGTGAACCTCGAAAAATTCGCCCTCGTCGACGACGCGGCGGATGACGTCCTTCATGTCGTAGGGCAGGCTGGCGTCGGCGGGCACCAGGGTATCGAGGGCGGCGTCCATGCGGCCGGCGGGATCAGCGGAGGCGCGGCGCGGCGGGTCTTCGCGATTGTTCAGGGGCAGGTAGCCGACGAGCTCGCGGATCATGCGCAGACACTCGTCATCGCCGGCAGCGATGAAGTGGCCGACGCCGCTGACGGAATTGTGAGTCATGGAGCCGCCCAGTTTTTCCTTGGTGACATCCTCGTGGGTGACGGTGCGGATGACGTCGGGGCCGGTGACGAACATGTAGCTGGTGTGGTCCACCATGAAGACGAAGTCGGTGATGGCGGGGGAGTAGACCGCGCCGCCGGCGCAGGGGCCCATGATGGCGGAGATCTGCGGGATGACGCCGCTGGCGAGGGTATTGCGCAGGAAGATATCGGCATAGCCGGCCAGCGAGAGCACGCCCTCTTGAATGCGGGCGCCGCCGGAGTCGTTGAGGCCGATGACGGGGGCGCCGGTCTTGAGGGCGAGGTCCATAATCTTGCAGATCTTGCGGGCGTTGGCCTCGGAGAGGGAGCCGCCGAAGACAGTGAAATCCTGGGCGAAGACGTAGACCCCGCGGCCGTCGATGCGGCCATGCCCGGTAACAAAGCCATCGCCGGGGACGCTCTGTTCGTCCATGCCGAAATCGCGGCAGCGATGGGTGACCAGCTTGTCGAGCTCCTCGAAGGAATTCTCGTCGAGCAGGAGTTCGATGCGCTCGCGCGCGGAGAGCTTACCCTCTTTATGCTGGCGGGCGCGGCGCTCGGGTCCCCCGCCTTGCTCAGCGGCTTCGTGGCGGAGTCGCAGTTCGTCCAAACGGTTCATCGGGACCATTGTAACGGCCGGGGGGAA
>Ga0209698_10007888_pt1 | contig 11074 bp, 5 predicted proteins | sample LitLauG_LLR_2012_FD_187203 | JGI IMG/M metagenome (GOLD analysis project Ga0209698, IMG submission 187203) | Freshwater sediment microbial communities from Pennsylvania, USA - Little Laurel Run_MetaG_LLR_2012 (SPAdes) (version 2) | ecosystem: Environmental > Aquatic > Freshwater > Creek >... | reverse complement strand
GACTGGCAAACTCTCGTCCATCATCCGCGATGTCCGCGAAGGATCCACTGCGGTGACGTCGGCGGCGACGCAAGTGTCGGCTTCGTCGCAGAGCCTGTCGCAAGGCACCAGCGAGCAGGCCGCTTCCGTGGAAGAGACGAGCGCCAGTCTCGAGCAGATGAATGCCTCGATCACGCAAAACGCTGAGAACAGCCGGAAGGTCGAAAAAGTCGCCGATGAAGGCTCACGCGCCGCGGCAGAAAGCGGCGCCGCAGTGCAACAGACGGTCGATGCCATGAAGCAGATCACGGCCAAAATCTCCGTGATCGAAGACATTGCGTATCAGACCAATCTGCTTGCGCTCAACGCGGCCATTGAAGCTGCCAGAGCCGGCGATCAAGGCAGGGGTTTTGCCGTGGTTGCGGTCGAGGTCCGAAAGTTGGCGGAACGTAGCCAGCTGGCGGCCAAAGAGATCAGTGATCTGGCTTCGAGAAGCGTGGCCGTCGCCGAGCGTTCGGGGCAACTACTGGCTGACCTGGTGCCCGCGATCCGCAAAACCGCGGAACTGGTTCAAGAGGTCACTGCGGCGTCTACCGAGCAATCCTCCGGAGTGACGCAGATCAACCGCGCGATGTCCCAGGTCGATAGCGTTACACAGCGCAACGCATCTGCCGCCGAGGAACTTTCCAGCACAGCCGAGGAGTTGGCGGCCCAGTCCGAACAACTCCAGCAGTTGATGACATTTTTCCATCTTGCGGACGAAACCATCCAACGCGATGGCAATGACAAGCAGGCGGGAACGCTGCCTCATACCAGGACGGTCAAAATGAGTCTGGGCGAACTCACGCCAGCGCGGCAGCCGATCAGCAAGGGCTCCGATGAACCTAACTTTTCGCGGTTCTAAGGGAAGCAACAGGCGCAAAGACGACGCAGTTACTGATCGCAAAAACTGCGCACGCAAAGCTTAAGGAGCAGAGACTATGGAAGCGGTCAAGGAAGCCAAGCCGCACTCGCCGGCCAACGGGCAACATCTTACGTTCTTCGTGGCCGGCGAAGAGTACGCCGTCAATATTCTGAAGGTCAAAGAGATCATTGAGTACGACACGGTTACAACGGTGCCCAATACCGCACCCTGGATCCGGGGCGTCACCAATCTGCGGGGCAATGTTGTCCCCGTCATCGATCTGTCGGTGAAGTTTGGTCTGTCGACGAGCAAAGTTTCGAAGTTCACCTGCATCGTCATCACGGAAGTTTCTTATGACGGCGACAAGCTGACCATGGGCATCATGGCGGACTCCGTCAGCCAGGTCGTCGACTTTTCAGAGGATGAAGTCGAAGCTCCTCCGCCGTTTGGCACCCGTGTGAAGATTGAATATCTGCTGGGCATGGGAAGGATGGGAAAGAAGTTCTGCCTGATTCTCGATATCGACAAAGTCCTATCCACCGATGAACTCCTGGCGATGACGGACTCGACGATTGCCTCCCAGGAGCCCACGATTGGAGAGCAGGCGGCCTTCGGTGCGCGGGCAGGCGAATCGGGAGCGTAGTTTTGTCCGCGACCGCGCCTCGGGTAAGAAAATCAGAACCACCGGTTGAGTCCGATGCCCAGATAGAGCACGCGCCGGGCATCTCTGTTAGTCCTGCGCTTTTCGGCCAATTTCAACGGCTGATCCACGAAGAAACAGGCATATGGCTGGGAGACTCGAAGATGGCCTTGCTCTGCGGCCGGCTCTCCCGGCGGCTTCGCGCCTTAGGAATTTCCCGCCTGGATCAGTATTACAGCCTCGTAGCGCAGCCTGCCCAGCACGACGAGCGCGTGGCGATGATCGACGCCATTACCACCAACGAAACGCGCTTCTTTCGCGAATCCAAACACTTTGAATTTCTGGAGCGGCGAGCAATTCCGCGCTGGCTGGCCGACGCTCAGCGAGGCGCGCGCTCGAAAGCGATCCGGCTGTGGAGTGCCGGGTGCTCTTCCGGAGAAGAACCCTACTCGCTGGCCATGCTGTTGACCGCCAACCTGCCATATGACCAAAACTGGCACGCAACGATTCTAGCCACCGACATTTCAACCCGAATGCTGGAAAGAGCGCGCCGTGGAGTTTACAGCCTGGAAAGGTCCGTCGACATACCGGAATCGTTTCTAAAGGCATACATGCTCAAAGGCATCGCGAAAGAGGAAGGGCAAATGAAAGTGATGCCGAGCATCCAGGGAATGGTCGAGTTCCAAAGGTTGAACCTCACCCATGGCCCTTATCCGCCAGACGGGTACTTCGACCTGATTCTTTGTCGCAACGTCCTGATCTATTTCGATCTGGAGTCGAAACACAAGGTGTTGGAACGCCTGACTCGTTGCCTTTCTCCCGGCGGGCTTCTCTTTGTGGGACACGCAGAGAACCTGAGTGGCATGAACTCGCCCTTACGGAGTTTGGTTCCGGCAGTATACGCAAGAGCGGGAGAAAACCATGGCTTCTAACCCCGATCAGTCGCTCAGCCAATCGCCCACGCACAAAGGAGAAGGCGCGTCTCATAAGTCTCAACGAGAGAAATTGCACGTGCTGGTGGTCGATGATTCCGCCATGGTGCGCCAGGTGATGCAGGCGATTCTACAAACCGACGCGAGAATCACCGTCAGCGTCGCTGCTGATCCACTGATTGCGAGCGTCAAGATGCAGAAGGAGCGTCCTGACGTCGTCATTACCGACCTGGAAATGCCGCGGATGGATGGCCTGACATTTCTGCGCAAGATTATGGCCGAGTCGCCCCTTCCGGTGGTGATTTGCTCCGGCTGGGCGGCTAAAGGTACTGACCTCGCTCTCCGGGCGCTGGAAGAGGGAGCGGTGGAAGTGATCACGAAGCCCAAGATGGGCGTTCGCGAGTTCCTGCATGAGTCGGCCGTCCTTCTTCTGGATGTGGTTTGGAGCGCGGCCGAAGCACGGATCCTGCCACGTCCAACGATATTCGCCGCTCCACGGTTGACGGCCGATGCCGTGCTCCCCCTGCGCATCAAGTCCCGCGAGTGGAACCTGTCTCATGGACTGATTGCCGTCGGCGCCTCCACCGGAGGGACCGAAGCCCTGCGTCTTCTTCTGTCAGCCATGCCTGTGAACTGCCCGCCGGTCGTGGTCGTTCAGCATATGCCGGAAAAGTTCACGCGGGCTTTTGCCGACCGCCTGGATCGTGAGTGCGTGATCGACGTGAGCGAAGCCCGCGATGGTGTACAGCTGCGCAACGGCCTGGCTTTGATTGCACCCGGTAATTTTCATCTGCTGGTCAACCGCAGTGCCACCAGTCTTGTGGTCAACGTCATGGATGGACCCCTTGTGTCCCGGCACCGGCCGAGCGTGGATGTTTTATTCCGTTCCGTCGCTGTGGCTGTCGGCCGGAACGCGGTGGGCGTCATCATGACCGGGATGGGCGACGACGGCGCTGAAGGATTGCGCGAGATGAAAGACGCGGGAGCCGTCACGATTGCGCAAGATGAAGCCACCTGTGTTGTCTTCGGAATGCCTCGCGAGGCGATCTGCCGTGGCGCTGTGGATTTTGTCGTCCCGCTGGAGAGAATCGCCCGTCAGGCGCTGGGTTCCCTAAACACCGAAAAAATACAGCGCGAACAACTTCAGACCTGAGCTGGCAGTCTTTGCCGATCCGCCCCATGAGTTTGGCAGGACAGATTTTCAAGCGGCGGGTGCGATCGCCAAGGATGCGTGGCAATTCATCTTCCAAATCAACCTGCCCACGGTAACCCGCAGAGTCTGAAGGGGTATGCCGACCGTAATCTATTGATTGCAGGCCTCTTCTTATAGCATAAAGACTCCCCGCATCAAGGGACAAATTATTTACCTCAGCTTTCCCCCGGCTGTGGGTGGGCCTCGCCGAAAGGCAGAACCCGGACATTTTGAGATTCGATTTTACGAGGAGACAATAATGGCAACCGGTGCAGCACCTGCTCTTGAATCAAAAGTTAACGACAAGAATGGGGTTCAGGAAGCATCCCACGAAAAACCCCTCACGCTCAAAGAACGGATCATGCAGAAGTTGAATAGAATATTGCATCACGACGGCGAATATTTCGGAATGTGATCCCAAGGCGATGAGGAGCGTATCAGATATGCTCCAGCACCGCCTTGAGATATCTCCAGAAGCTCTCAACCGAGGATATCTGCACCCGCTCGTTGGGGCTGTGTGGACCCACAATCGTCGGACCGAACGACACCATCTGCATGCCGGGATACTTCTCGCCAATGACCCCGCACTCCAGACCCGCGTGCATGGCGATTAGTTTGGCGGGCCCGCCGAACAGCTTCTGGTGGACTTCCTGCAGCTTTTCCACGATCTCGCTGTGAGGCTCGGGTTTCCACCCCGGATAGTTGCCGCTGTGCTCTACTTCGAAGCCCGCCAACTTGCTTATCGTCGCAACCATGGCGGCCGCCGTGCTCCTGCTGCCTTCAATTGCACTGCGCTGGCTGGTCACAATTTCTATTACATCGCCCTTAGTGGTAATCACTGCCAGGTTGGTTGAGGTCTGGACAAGTCCGGGCACATCCGGGCTCATGGCCAATACCCCGTGATGCAAGCTCGCCAGTAACGCCACCGCCCGCTTGGCATCCGCAGACTCGATCACCTTGCTGGAACGCTCCGCCTTCTCCATTGTGATCTGCAGGGCGGAGTCGAACTCCCCGAGATCCGCCCGACATTCTGCCTCGGCTTGGGCGACCAGCGACTTCAACTCTTTTTCGCGGCTGGAATCCAGCAGCACAGTTGCAGAAGCCTCCCGGGGAATCGCGTTTTGCGCGCTTCCTCCGTTGATGTCAGCAATCTCCGCCGGCGAATGGTCGAGAACTTTCTGGAGCACACCGCCCAGGATGCGGAGAGCATTCCCGCGACCTTGATGGATGTCGACGCCGGAATGGCCGCCCTTCAAGCCTGATACCTTGATCCGCCACGCCGCGTTGGAGGTAGCAGGGCGAAGCGTGACTTTCCGGCGAGCGGTTGTCTTGACCCCGCCAGAGCACCCGATGCACAGGGTGCCTATCTCCTCGTTGTCCAGGTTCAGAAAATACTTCGACTTCAGAATGCCGCCCGGAAATTGCGCCGCCCCGGTGAGCCCGGTTTCCTCGTCGACTGTGAAGGCAAACTCCAAAGGTCCATGAGCGATGTCGTTACTCTCCATGACGGCCAGCGCGGCTGCGACGCCCACGCCATTGTCGGAGCCCAGGGTTGTGCCATCCGCCTTGAGCCAGTCTCCGTCGCGCACTACCTTGATCGGGTCGGCATCGAAGTTAAAAGGGGTTCCCTCGTTCTTTTCACAGACCATATCAAGATGGCCTTGCAAAAGGGCCATTGGCGCCTGTTCCCGGCCGGGACGCGCGGGCTTGGAAATCACGACGTTCCCGGTATCGTCTTGTACGGATCTCAAACCGAGCCGCGAGGCTTGGGCGAGAACGTAGTTGCGAGCCGCGGCCTCTTTAGTGGAGGCGCGTGGAATAGCGGCCAAGGCGGCGAAATGTTTCCATACGGGCTGGGGTTCCAGATTTTGCAGCGCAGGTATCATGACGGGCTCCATCGCGAGATAAAAGTGTAAAGGGTCATCGTACAGTGTCGACGCGGTTCGTCCAACACTAACGATGCGTTGCGAGGTGGGGCGTACGGTTATGTTGTAAAATCCGACGCGGGCCGCGACCTGCTCTCTGCCATCGAAGCGACCCACGAAGGCCGGACTTTTGTCAGCCGCACCCTCCACGCCCGCGGTTGGACCTAGATTTCCCCCAAACGTCAATGGCCGGATCGGCCTACAGAAAACACTGTAGAGCGTTCCCGGTTCATTTCTGATATTCCATCTCGTGGGTGAAGCAATTCCGGGGTCTCAACTGCATTCGACACGAGCGCAGGTAATCCCAGATACCGGTGTGTTGAAGTCGACAGCCTCGCCAGCCGTCGATCCTGTCTGCATAACGATGAGATTGGCACAACACTATACGAGAAAGCTTGGACGGGCTATGCCTGTCTGACCCTTTTGGGGACGACGATGAAGAAAAATAATCGCACCGCTGCCGCGAGTACGAATGGCGGCACTCTGCTGGCCACGGATCCAAACAACGGACACTCCAGTCCGGAAGCCACCCCTGACCTGGCGGCGATTCTGGCCAGCCTTCAGACTCTGCGGGACGGTGACTTCTCCGTGCGACTGCCAGGGTCATGGGTCGGACTCGCGGGGAAAATCGCCGACACATTTAATGATATTGCGGCGGCCGACCAGCAAATGGCGCTGGAGCTCAAGCGCGTTGGCCAGGTGGTTGGCAAGAAAGGAAAGACCCGAGAGCGTGCTCGCTTCTACGAGTCGCGCGGAGCCTGGGGCGAGATGGAATCTTCCGTCAATACGCTCGTCGACGACCTGTTGCGGCCGACGACGGAAGTAACGCGCGCGATCTCAGCTGTGGCGCAAGGGAACCTCACGCAGACCGTTCGGCTGGAAGTGGACGGGCGGCCTCTGGAAGGCGAGTTTTTGCGGTCGGCCGAAATCGTGAACACAATGATTCAGCAGTTGGGCGTGTTTACCGCCGAGGTAACGCGCGTGGCCCGCGAAGTCGGAACCGACGGAAAACTTGGCGGACAGGCCCAGGTGCCGGGCGTGGCCGGAACGTGGAAGGACCTTACCGACTCCGTCAACTCCATGGCGAGCAATCTTACCGGCCAGGTTCGCAACATTGCCGAGGTAGCAACGGCGGTAGCAAGCGGCGATCTCTCGCGCAAAATTACGGTAGACGTGCGCGGCGAAATTCTCCAGCTCAAAGAAGCCATCAATACGATGGTGGATCAGCTGCGGTCGTTCGCTTCCGAAGTGACCCGCGTCGCGCGCGAAGTAGGTACGGACGGCAAACTCGGCGGACAGGCTGTGGTGCCGGGCGTCGCCGGTACGTGGAAAGATCTTACCGACTCGGTCAACGCCATGGCCGGCAACCTCACGGCGCAGGTGCGTAATATTGCCGAGGTTACGACGGCGGTGGCTCGCGGCGACTTGTCGCGCAAGATCACGGTCGACGTGAAGGGCGAAATTCTGGAGCTCAAGGACACCATCAACACGATGGTGGACCAGTTGAACGCGTTCGCCGGCGAAGTCACGCGCGTGGCGCGCGAGGTGGGTACAGAAGGGAAGTTGGGCGGCCAAGCGCAGGTACCGGGAGTCGGCGGAACATGGAAGGATCTCACGGACAACGTGAACTTCATGGCCAGCAACCTGACTGGCCAGGTGCGAAATATTGCTGAAGTGGCCTCGGCCATCGCCAGTGGCGACTTGTCGCGCAAAATCACGGTGGACGTGCGCGGCGAGATTTTACAGCTCAAGGAAACGCTGAACACGATGGTGGATCAGCTCAACCGGTTTGCCGGCGAAGTCACGCGCGTGGCTCGCGAAGTCGGCACCGAAGGACGACTGGGCGGCCAGGCAAACGTGCCTGGTGTAGCGGGAACGTGGAAGGATTTGACGGATTCGGTGAACTCAATGGCCGGCAACCTCACCGGCCAGGTGCGAAACATTGCCGAAGTGACGACGGCTGTCGCCCGAGGCGACTTGTCACGCAAGATCACGGTGGACGTGAAGGGCGAAATTCTCGAACTTAAGAACACCATCAACACGATGGTGGACCAGCTCAACGCGTTCGCGGGGGAAGTGACGCGCGTGGCGCGAGAAGTTGGTACAGAAGGCAAGCTCGGCGGACAGGCTCAGGTGCCGGGCGTCGGCGGAACCTGGAAGGACCTTACAGACAACGTCAACTTTCTGGCTAGCAACCTGACCGGCCAGGTCCGGAACATTGCCGAAGTGACCACGGCGGTGGCTCGCGGCGATTTGTCGCGCAAAATCACGGTCGACGTAAAGGGCGAAATTCTCGAGCTCAAAGACACCATCAACACGATGGTGGATCAACTCAGGTCATTCGCGTCAGAAGTGACGCGCGTGGCTCGCGAAGTTGGTACCGACGGCAAACTCGGGGGCCAGGCGCAGGTGCCTGGGATCGCCGGCACGTGGAAAGATCTCACGGATTCCGTCAACTCGATGGCCAGCAACCTGACCGGTCAGGTGCGTAACATCGCCGAAGTTTCGACGGCCATTGCCAGCGGCAATTTGTCCAAGAAGATCACCGTGAACGTCAGCGGTGAGATCTTGCTGCTGAAAGACACCATTAACACGATGGTGGACCAGCTCAACGCGTTCGCCGGCGAGGTCACCCGCGTGGCCCGCGAAGTCGGTACGGAAGGACGACTGGGCGGTCAGGCAAACGTGCCCGGCGTCGCCGGAACGTGGAAGGATTTGACCGACTCGGTGAACTCGATGGCTGGAAACCTCACCGGCCAGGTACGAAACATCGCTGAAGTCACGACCGCCGTGGCTCGCGGCGACCTCTCCCGCAAGATCACGGTCGACGTGAAGGGTGAAATTCTCGAACTCAAGAACACCATTAATACGATGGTGGACCAGTTGAACGCATTCGCGGGCGAAGTGACGCGCGTGGCGCGCGAAGTGGGTACGGAAGGAAAGCTGGGCGGGCAGGCACAGGTGCCGGGAGTAGGCGGCACGTGGAAAGATCTCACGGACAACGTCAACTTCATGGCGAGCAACCTGACAGGCCAGGTGCGAAACATCGCCGAAGTGGCCACGGCCATTGCGAACGGCGACTTGTCTAAAAAGATCACGGTCGATGTGCGCGGTGAAATCTTGCAACTCAAAGAGACGCTCAACACCATGGTCGAGCAGTTGCGCTCTTTCGCGGCCGAAGTTACCCGCGTGGCCCGCGAGGTCGGCAGCGAAGGGCGACTGGGCGGACAGGCGAACGTCCCCGGTGTGGCGGGTACGTGGAAGGACCTTACCGACTCCGTGAATGCAATGGCAGGAAACCTGACGGCGCAGGTGCGCAACATCGCTGAAGTGACGACCGCGGTTGCCCGCGGCGACCTGTCGCGCAAGATCACGGTCGACGTGAAGGGCGAAATTCTGGAGCTCAAGAACACCATTAACACGATGGTGGACCAGCTCAACGCATTTGCGGCCGAAGTAACGCGCGTGGCGCGCGAAGTCGGCACCGATGGCAAATTGGGAGGCCAGGCGAAGGTGCCCGGCGTCGCCGGTACGTGGAAAGACTTGACGGATAACGTCAACGTCATGGCGGCGAACCTTACCGAGCAGGTGCGCGGCATCGTGAAAGTCGTGACCGCTGTCGCGAACGGTGAACTGACAAAGAAGCTGACCGTAAATGCCAAGGGCGAAGTCGCAGCGCTGGCGGAAACGATCAACAACATGACCGACACGCTGGCGACGTTCGCCGATCAGGTGACCACCGTGGCGCGCGAAGTCGGCGTGGAAGGCCGCCTTGGCGGCCAGGCCAATGTGCCGGGCGCTGCCGGTACCTGGAAGGATCTAACCGGCAACGTTAACCTGCTGGCTGACAACCTCACGAACCAGGTGCGAGCCATCGCCGAAGTCGCCACCGCCGTCACCAAGGGCGACCTTACTCGTTCGATTCAGGTGGAGGCCAGCGGTGAAGTGGCCGAACTCAAAGACAACATCAACACGATGATTAACAACCTCCGCCTCACCACGGAGCGCAACACGGAGCAGGACTGGCTGAAGACCAACCTGGCGCGCTTTACCGGCATGTTGCAAGGGCAGCGCGACTTGACTACCGTCGGACGGATGATGCTCTCGGAACTCGTGCCACTGGTGAATGCACAGCAAGGGGTCATTTATCAGATGGAGTCGGAAGAAGAAGCTGGAATGGTTCTCCTTTCCGCGTTCGCATCCGATGGCCCAGATGGGCATCTGCGAAGGTTGAAGCTGGGCGAGGGGCTGGTGGGACAGTGCGCGGCGGAAAAGCGGCGCATGTTGATCAGCGACTTGCCGCCGAACACGATTCCGATTCGTTCCGGGTTGTTCGAAGCGGTGCCGCGTAACGTCATCGTATTGCCTGTGCTCTTTGAAGACAGCGTGAAAGCGGTAATCGAGCTCGCCTCGTTGAGCGCCTTCACGGCTTCACACCTGGCGTTCCTTGAGCAATTGACTGCCAGCATCGGCATCGTGCTGAACAGTATCGAGGCGACGATGCAGACGGAAAGCCTGCTCAAACAATCTCAGCAGCTGGCGACGGAACTGCAAACCCAGCAGCGCGAGTTGCAGCAGACCAACGAACAGTTGGCACAGAAGGCCCAACAGCTGGCCGAACAGAACGTCGAAGTGGAACGCAAGAACCAGGAAATCGAGCAAGCCCGCCGTGCGGTGGAAGAGAAGGCCAAGGAGCTTGCACTCACATCGAAGTACAAGTCGGAATTCTTGGCCAACATGTCGCACGAGTTGCGCACCCCGCTCAACAGCATTCTGGTGCTGGGACAGCAACTCGGAGACAACCCCGACGGCAACTTGACGGCCAAGCAAGTCGAATTCGCTCGTACCATTCACGGCGCAGGAACCGACCTGCTCAACCTGATCAGCGACATCCTCGATCTTTCGAAGATCGAATCAGGCACAGTATCGGTCGAGGCCGAGGAGATCTTCTTCGGCAGCGTGCTGGAGATGGTGGCTCGTCCGTTCCGTCACGAAGCGGACAACCGGAAACTCACCTTCGAGGTCAACACCGATCCGCATCTCAGCCGCAGCCTGGTGACGGATTCGAAACGTCTGCAGCAGGTGCTGAAGAACCTGTTGTCGAATGCGTTCAAGTTCACCGAAGAAGGCGGCGTGCGACTCACTGTGTCGCCGGCCAAGAGCGGGTGGTCGCACGATCATCCGATCCTTGGGAGCGCAGCGTCGGTCATTGCCTTCGAGGTTTCCGATACCGGCATTGGAATTCCTGCGGAGAAACAGCGCATCATCTTCGAGGCCTTCCAGCAGGCAGATGCGGGCACCAGCCGCAAATACGGCGGAACTGGCCTGGGTTTGGCCATCAGTCGCGAATTGGCCAACCTGCTCGGTGGAGAAATCCAATTGAGCAGCGTACCCGGCCACGGTAGTACCTTCACACTCTACTTGCCTCAGACATACGTTGGGCCGTCGAGTGTAGCCGCGCCGGACAGAGTTTCGCCCACGCTGCCGGTGCAACTGGCCAAG
>Ga0209698_10007887_pt1 | contig 11075 bp, 15 predicted proteins | sample LitLauG_LLR_2012_FD_187203 | JGI IMG/M metagenome (GOLD analysis project Ga0209698, IMG submission 187203) | Freshwater sediment microbial communities from Pennsylvania, USA - Little Laurel Run_MetaG_LLR_2012 (SPAdes) (version 2) | ecosystem: Environmental > Aquatic > Freshwater > Creek >... | reverse complement strand
GACCTGCCCCATTTCCCGCAAGCAGTCCTCGACACGTCGCGAGAGAGTCTCCCTTTCCAAAATGGCAAGGCGAAGTTCGTCTTTGTGGCTCTCCCTAATTTCGGCGACGCGCTTCGTGAGTTCTGATTCGAACCGTGACCATCCGTTTTGGTGATCGTTGGAGTGCTTTTGCTGGAGCAGCCGAAAGGCTTCCTCGGCGGAAAGCTGGGCAACACGGGCGAAGTCCTTGACGCCAAGTCGGTCGAGAATCTCGGCGCGGCTGAGTTCGCCTGCGCCACAGCACAGCGGGCATTCAATTTTCTCTGACGATGGAGATCGCATAAGACTCCTCGTTGGTGCCACAGTAGGGGGAGAGAGTTGAGACTATCGGGGGAGTTGATCGTCCGGTGCCTTGCAGATCATTCGCTAGTGCCGAAAGGCGACTGCCCGATGAGGGTCTCGGTCGTCACCTTCCCGGTGTTGCGGTCGCGCACCGTGATGGTAGTGATATTGCGAATCTCATGCACAGTGACCGACTTTTCCTTGGAGAAGGACTGGTCGATCCTGCCGATCTGTTTGCCGCCATTGTCGAAGGTCTTCATGGTTTCCTCCTATGTTGAAACAGAACTCCACAGCCGGGTAGCAATTCACCTCGGCGTGCGCAGGAGCAGTGCGTCGGGTGAATAGCTCGCCGCACACCAAACATTCCCGCAAGCCGTGACGGCGGACGAGGAACACCTTGCCGATCTGGTCGGCGCTCCTGCGGTTCGTCATCTTGCCCCTCCGAGGTGACGATTCCATAGGTGCGTCACCAGCGTGCCCCGGCTGAACTCGACTGCATAACGTGAACGGAATCAACAAGACTGGCTGTCGGCAGCACGGAGCCTTCTTCACCACGCCTTGATCTCTTAACCAACTTGCAAACTAAACTGCGGGAAATGCCCCACTTTTTGGCGACGGCGGTCAGCGTCATCCCGTTCAGTCGGTCTCGCACAATGGCTGCCCGATCTAGGTTCATCGGTGCTCGACCAATGCGCACGCCATCCAGCTTCGCTCGACGCATTCCGGCGAGAACGCGCTCGCGGATCAGGTCAGATTCAAGTTCGGCAATGGAGCCAATTAGTGTCAAGAAAAGACGCCCCATCGCCCCGCTCGTATCGACGTTTTCCCGTCGCGAGACAAAGACGACACCCAAGCTGTCGAACTCGTCCATCACTTGGAGAAAGTGCTTGACGCTCCTTGCTACGCGGTCGAATGCTGCCACAAGCACAACCGAGAAACGCTTTTGCCGGGCATCCGCGATGAGAGCGTCCAGACCGGGACGCCTCGCCCTGCGCCCAGAAACTCCGCAATCCGAATACTCCTGCACCACTTCGAAGCCCCGCTTCTCGGCAAGCTCGCGGAGATCATAGAGTTGGCTTTCGACGTGTTGGTCGGCGGTGCTGACGCGGACATAGATGGCTGCTTTTGAGCGACCCGATTGTATTCTGTCCATTGGACGTATTATAAACATTTGCGGGTCTATGAGTCAACGATATTATGTCCAATGGACAGAATGCGATATAATGGATCCATGGGATGGAAAACGATGCGAGTCGCCGTTTGCGACGTGTGCGGTTACGTGTGGCTACCGCAAACTCAGAACCCGCCGTATTGTCCGTCCAAAGAGTGCCGCTCCCTGCTGTGGGACAAGGGCGGCGTTGATGGGAGGACGCGGGCAGCGAGGATCAAGACGGGGCGAAGCCGGAGGGTCAAGGCGGGCAAAACAGTCGGTGACTGATCAGCGCCTACGCGCAAGCTGCCTTGCAGCATTTCAGCGCACTCGGTGTGACAGATTCCCGGAAACAATGCAACACTAGGAATCCGGGAGGCTGGTAGCTTCTCTCCGCTCTATCCGATCCGAAACCTCGTCTGGGCTTATTTTCCTTCTGGACGGAGCAGATCACTCATTCCGATGGGCTGCGGCAAAATCAAAATCTTTTCTTAGGAGGCTCAGAAATTGACTTGGAGACATAAACTCCAAAAACATTCTGGAGAGATAACCGATGAGGATGAACTGCTCCTTGTACGACGGATCATTAGCGATTTTAACTCCAATTCCGACTGCGTTCGGCGAACCGGGGATCAAGCCGCTCAACGATTGAAACTCTCCTAAGTCCTTTCGTTGAATCCACCTCATCTCAAATCCCTTGGATCTGGCACGTTCAAAGAGTTTCGTGTAATCGAGTTGTGCAAAGACTGAAAGTCTTCCAAATAGCAGGTCGAGAATGAAGTCTTGCGGAAGCCAGAGGAATACTGGAGGCGGCCACATTGCATGGAGATTCATCTGGACAAGATCGAAGAAAGGGTAAATCTTGCCCAACTCGTGAAGTTCATCTTTGTTTTGGGCGGAAAGTGTGCAGTCGCGAATCCCGAATTGCAGATGGTAGAAAAGGTGTGCAATCCCCATTCTACCCAGTTTTTCATAGCTCTCGTCGTTCACGACGACCAATCGAAAACAGCTATCGACTATAGAAACCGCGACTCCCTCCGTTCGGGCTTTTTCGCACAGATTCCCAATAGTCTCTCGGTACTCTTCAATCTCCACTTCTTCTGGTTTGAGCTTTATGGGGATGTTGTGCATTATGTCGATCCCCTCATCGGTTTCGACGGCTCTCATGACCTCTCGATGCCGATCTTGCTGCCGGATCATCCTCTTCGCTTGGGAAACCGCTTTGGTTCCGAACTGATCCCGTATCTTATTGATGTGTTCGTCGGTGAGATTTCCCTTGCCCTCTTCGATGAAGTCGCCCAGAAGGGCATTTATCTTTCCTTCTTTTAGTTCGATAAGGCTCCATTTCGGCGGCTTCGAAACAAAGCTAACCTTCACTAGGTCACCAACGTGAACGGTGGTCGTCAAGTCGGCAGCTAAGTGGAAATCGAGTCGCTCCTCGCGATTAAGATCGCTCGCACTCTGAACCGTCTTTCGGAGTGTGTCTGGTTCGATGTCGTGAATGCGATATTCGAGCATCATTCTTCGAGGAATCCAGTTCTGCATTTTGAAAAGATGATAGAGAATTGTGTCTGCCAATCGCCGGAGGACGACCTGACGAGTCTCAACACACGCAATCAAGTGCTTATTCTTTTCCATTGCCTCCCTGTCTCGATTTCTAAGGCTCTCTTTTAGCTCTTGTTTCAGTTTCCGCACCTGCTGTTCATAGTCGATTACCAGATCGCTGATTTTGTGTTGCGCCAAATCCCAGCCGTAGTGGCATCCACGAATGAATCGCCGGAATGCGGAGGCATTTGCATCAATGACTGAAATCAAGTCCTTCGGATCGCGCAGGAGAGCGGCTTTCTGTAGAGCAGCGATACCTTGTTCGAACACCAAACTACAAAGTTGCCCTAAAATCGGTTCGAAGGCTTCGAGTTGAGGATGTTCCAAGTCTTGCTTGCGCATGGTGCTTTTCGGGATCAGAGTCTTTCGCTAGAAATAGATAGTCGTTTCTAACCCCGTTTCATCACGTTCGGGGGTGCAGACACGGTCAACTTCATCGCGATGCCATCGCAGCGCTGTCCAAGCGGCGGAAGCCGCATCCAGCAGATCATCCGCGCCGACACGAGGCGCTCGGATTGAAAGGTGTCGTTCAATCTCTGGGAAGATTGGGCGCAGAACAGCGATCCGTTCTGATGCTCCGTCCTTCGTCTTCTTATTATGCGTCATCGGGCGGCGCTTGTTGAGCGCCCAGAAGCAGACCTCCGGGTGAACCTCGAACGCCCAGTGCTGACATTCTGGTGTGATCGCATCGTCCACCTGTTTGATCTTGGGGATGATCCCAAACGCTTGCTGGCTGAGTCCTCTGCCCGTCTTTTCTCGATTGATCTGACTCGCGGCGGGGTGAGTTGTTGCTGAGAGAGCCGCCCGACACGGGGCTGCAAACACGCTTGTACCACGAGAATGACCGAGTAGCTTTCGCGCAGCCTTGTCACAAGCCCTCGAACCGTTAAAGAGACCGATGGGGATGTCGATTGCCAGACACAGAAGATCGTCGGGTCGGCTGCTCAGCGCTTCTGCCACATCGACAACCTCGACAGAGGTGACGAGCGATGGTATTTCTACAGCGAAACGAACCCACCCTGCGCGACACCCGTCCACACCAGCGACAAACATTTGGATAAGGTTAAGAGAAAAGAGAATTCTGCGCCTGTACGTGCTCCACAGGTCGCGAGCATGCCTCGTCGTCGTTCCCTACGTGGTTGATCCTCGTGCTAATGGGATACGACCTCATCAGCCGGGCATCACAAGGCTTAAGCAGTTCGGAGATCGCCGCGACATTTTGCATACCGGGGTCGAGCCACACGTCATAATCGTCCTTGCGGAGAATCACTGGCATCCGGTCATGAACAGCCGAGGTCACGGCGTTCGGGGCGGTCGTCAGTATCGAGCATGACTTCACCCATTGCCCGCTCGGATCACGCCAGCGCTCCCACAATCCGGCGAACGCGAATGGTTCTCCGTTGTTCACTTCGAAGCAGTAAGGTTGTTTGGCTGCGCCCATCCTCTTCCATTCGTAAAAACCATCCGCTGGGACGAGGCATCTGCGCAGTTTCATCGCGTCACGGAAGGCAGGCAGGGTGTGTGCCGTCTCCGACCTTGCGTTGATCATTCTCGCCGCGCCGGACGTGTCCTTTGCCCATGACGGAATCAGTCCCCACCGCATGAGCGACAACTCGCGAATCGGCTCCTTGGGATTTTGGCGGATGACCGGGACGGGCTGGGTCGGGGCGACGTTGAAGCGTGGCGACCAGTCGTCTTGCCAATCGGTGGTGTCGAACTGTTCCTCGATGATCTGCTTACGCCGCGAGAGCCTGTATCGCCCGCACATGTTAGTGAGACATTATGGCAGATTGATAGGCGACACGTGACTGTGTTTCAACCAGTTTTTGGCGGTGCTCCGACAAACCCATAATCGACAACGACTAACTGACCGTCGATCAATCCATAGGTGCTCGGTTTGCTCGTATCCTGATCCCTGCCGATCAAACATGCAGCGGCTCGCATCTCCTCCGAACTCACGAAACCGTTTGACAGGAAATCTTGATTCATGTCCACCCGTCCGGCTGGCACATTGTCGGCTCGCCTCATCACGACCAACAATCCATGGGGAAGGTAAAAACGAATCGGACACAAGCCGACGCCGCTAATCGTCTGTTCGCCGTCCCTGTGCCACTCCAACCACCTGTTAGCTTCGCGTTCGTTGACAGAGCAGTTTTCGCGGAAAAGTCTGCACCACGTATTCCATAGCCATGCTATAGATGGCTTTTCGCCGGGAATACGTAGTAGCCTCCAGTCGTTCTTTAGCTGCTTACGATTCAGGAGATGTGGAGTCTTAAACGCGTGATGGCGTGTCAGCCGGACGACCCGAAATAATCCATCAGATTTGGTCTTCCAAAGCATCCCGCACATTAGAGCATTCTGTCCAAGCACCTGTCACAGTGGAGTTCGCCGAGTTGCTGCATCTCGCACTCGCCACCATCAGCGAGCAAGCGGGCGCGGTCTTGGTTCCACTTGTCGTAATGGCGAAGACAAATCCAATGCGAGTCGCCGCCGTTCGCGCCGATGTGGATCGAACCCGGCTCCCAGCATTCGTAGTAGCAGCAGTGGAAATCCTTCATGATCTGGGGTTCCTAAAACACGTCGGTTTCGCGTAGCCTGAGGCGCTCAGCTAAATCCGGGTACTTTCTGATCAAAGCCCAAAAATTCTTCCTCGCTCGCCACTTTGGGCATCCCTTACCCACAAGCGGACAGCGGGCAACGGAACGCCAGTGGAGCATCCTTTCCGCTAACAGGCACTCCCGTATCTTTTCTCGGCAATTCATTTCGCGAAAATCCTCCACCGGGCACGCCTGCCCCGGTTTTGAGCGGAAATCGAGAAGCCGCTCACTGAAGCCAAAGGACTTGGCTACGGCAGCCCTCGGATTCCCTCTCTACTACATGGACTTTGAAAGTCGCTCGTTAGCGATGAGCGGCTGAAGCAGGACTGGGAGCACTCCAGATTATTGACACTGGGTTCGGTTACAGCGCGGTGTTGACTTTGTCCCTGAATTCTTTCTACGGCTCGCAGCCTCCGCACGATTTCGCGGTAGTCCGCCGCGATTCCCGCTCCGGCGTGTTCCAACGACCGGACGTCGTCTTCGGTTATCGTGCCGCTGTCGATCTGGTAGAACTCCAGCACACCCGAATATGCCGGACGGAATAGCGTGATGGTATCCTCGCCGCGCCTTTTGTACTCGTCCCAGCAGCCCCGGAGCGTCCGAACGTCTTCCGCCGACCAGTGCCGCTTGGCGTAAGAGTTGTGCCCCAGCAGTGCAAGCTCCATGTCACTCAATTTCGAAAACTCCAACGTAGTTCCTCCTGACGGCAACCGCGTTGTGAGCGCCGAAGACGATCTGCAAATGAAAATGAAATTGAGTTTTCGCGCAGCGCAGTCGGCTGGGAACACTGGTTGCCGATTGGCTACTGTCACTTTCTTTTATCCCCCTGCGCACGGTCTGGCAGGCTCAAAACGCAACTGTCAGTCAGTGACAGTGGGGTGACAGTAGGAGTCTCTAACAGATTGAAAAACTTAAATTTTATGGTCTCCCACAGGGATATTAGGAAGTTGACAGTTGTGTTTGAGGCTTGATCGCCAACTGTCACCTACTGACAGTGGTGATGCCCTGAGAGGCGTGCCGACGCTGCGGGCTGCCAAGAAGAAGCCGCGCAGCCGCCGATTGTTTGCTCGCGTCTTCGGACTTTGAAAGTATTAAATAGAAGACATCGCATTTCGTTGCTGGGTGCGTTGGTTGACCTCTGGGAGCGGCGTAGTGAACCGCTCCCTTTTGTGTTTTAGAACGGCAGAGGGTCTTCTGGTGGCCACGGTGTCCACTGCACACGATCCTTCTTCGGATGGTGCAGATGGGGCAGCATGGCTTCCACTTCTTGCTTGCTGAGTTCTCGCATCTTGCGCTGGTAGTCCCGTGCCAGTTGCTCCATCGCAGCGTCGTTAGCTCGATCCTCCGGCTTGCGGTACTTCTCCAGCTTGCGCCGACGCTTGCCCGTGGCGTTCATCCAAGCATCCTCAACGTTGTCGTACTTACCCAAGTAGGCGAGCACCTCCTGCTTCACCTTGGACTTCCCGGTCTTCTTGTCCCGAACGCGCTTGTTCTGGACGAGGTAGTGCTGGACTGTCCCTTTGATGTTCTTCTTTCTCACGAATGCCATGCGGTCTTCTCGCCAATCGTGGTTAGGCACCACGTTAGGCACTACACAAAGGGTAGCACATAGCGGACAGTGTCAAGCGATCTGTAGTGCCTAATGTGGTGCCTAACTAGACTCCGGCAACGGCTCTATGCCGGGTCACACCCCCGCCCTCACCCTTCGCCCTTTGTTCGAGACCCGTCCCCCGGCTCCTCGTTCGGTTCAAGCTGGAAGTTTCATTATTGAACTCCTAAGTCATTGATAAACAGCATACTTGCACTTCGGAACTGAGTTCCGAAGCTGAAATTTATAAAAAAATAGCTACCGAGTATTTATGTAGAGCGGTGCTGACACAGACCGCTGGCTGGTCAACCAGCCGCACAACAATCGGACGCCACTCGATCAAAAGTAGGGTCGGTAACTCAAGGCGGTGAGGACGGTGCGGATGCTGATACGAAACCAGCACTTCACAAAAGACGGAGGTCAACGATGGAAATCGTAGACAACCAACAACAGCAAATGACCGACACGGTCGCCACCGGGCTGCTGCCGATGGAACTGACTGACCACACAATCGACGAGATCGTGGTCATGCAGTGCATCGCAATCGCAGAGCAGTGGCGGACGTTCAAGCAGTGGTTCGACGAGAACAAGAAGTGGCTCGTCGCACTAAAGAAGCGCATGGGCGCACGCCAAGGGGTCGCAGGCAAGAAGATGAACTTCAACGGCGTGGTGCTCACATGGGGCGAATTCGTAGATCGCCACATGCAGGTGTCGCAGCGCTACATGCGTGAACTGCTTGGCGAGAAGCCCGAACCCAAGGACAACTCCACGGGTCAGGACGAGCGAAAACCCAAACGGTACACCGAGGACGACTTGGTGGCTGCGCGGGAAGAAGGATACGAAGAAGGCTTCGCAAGTGCCGCTCAAGAATACGAGGGCGACGAGGGCGAAGCTGAAGACGAATCCGAGCCGCAGACCTCAGATGACATCCCAGAGCTTGACGCAGCGCACCAGCGCATCGCCCAGCTTGAGGCTGAAATCGAGGGGCTGAACGCAGCACCGGACGCGATGCAACTCATGAGCGAGAAGGAGAAGGTTCTGGCTTATGCGAAGCGTATCTCAGGTGGGCGTGCGCAAATGCTCAAGCTGGTGTTCGAAGAGATCACAGAGTCTCTCGGACTCAGCGACCGCATCACCGTCACGGTCAATTAAGAGGTCAAACACCAACGTAGGGGGAACAGCAATGGGAAGGGTCGATATATCGCACGACCAGTTCCCCCGAATAGCCCATGCAGAGGAATCAACCATGAACACTGATCGCAAGACAGCAGCACTGAAGGCAGCAGCAACCAAGGCTGCCAAGAAGCAGGCGGCACGTGAGCGTGTCATCGCTCGCAACGACGCCTACGACCAAAACCTGACCAACACTGCACGCCAGTACCTATATGACTCGGTACAGGAGATCAAGAGCGAGTACGAGGCGACGATCAACGCCGCGTTGGACGAAGCGGAGACCGCAGCCTCCGAGTCCTTGCGCAACCTAGCCGGAGAGTTCGGCTGGTCGCTGGTGCAGGCGGCTTCCGAGGATGACTACATCATTCTCGACAACTCGGTCGCACAGACCCTGCTCGACATCGTGTGGTTCGACGAGGAAGAAGAGTTCGAAGAACTCGAAGCCTGTGTTGAGTCAGCTAACACGCTGTATCCCGACACGGAGGCGCAAGCAGCCTAAAGGTCGAAACGCCGTAACACCGACGCGGCGTCCGCGTGTAATGCACGCGCTGACGAGACCAGAGGTCACGCAGATAAGGGAGATCAACACATGTCTCTGATTAAAGAGAATTACCAAGACGAACACGGAAACTGGTTGCCGGAGGCGGAAGCGATTCTTGCCAAGGCGACCGTAACCACAACCAGCAATGGCACGCATATCCTGCTTCCGCCTCAAAGAGGTCGAGGACTTCTTCACGAAGTTGTTGACGAGGGCTGAGCGAGAGGAGACCAAGGAGGTCGAAACGCCGCAACCCGGCGTCCACTGGTTGTGCCAGTGCTGATGAGACGAAAGGAGAACTAACAATGACGGCACACGAAGAAGCAAAGAAGATTATCACCCGTGTAGACCTTAACCACATGCTGGAAGCGATGGTCGCCCGCCGCGACGACTTGCTCGTCCAGTACGTCGAGCTTCATCCGCAACTCCGGCTTTACGAGATCGCGGAAAAGTTCGCACTCACACAGCCCGAAGTGTCCAGAATCATGAAGCGGCACGGCGTCCAGCGCCCTCGCGGATGGGCATCACCCGCAGCAAGAAAGGTAACTATCGAACAGTAAGTAGAGGTCACTAAGTCACTATGTCTAACAGCAACGCTCCCCTCGCGCATGCTCCGCAGTATGCGGACATGGGCATACCAATCATCGCACTCGCACCGGGCACCAAGATTCCTTTCAAGGAAATGGAAGGATGGCAGCACGGAGGCGTTGCGACCACCGATCCGAAGCAAATCGAGAAGTGGAACAGTCAGTTCCCCAACGCCAACTTCGCGCTGTGCGCGTTCGCGGTTGAAGACGGCTATTGTTTCTTGGAATTTGACCAAGGCAAACTGTCGGAAATTTGCGCGAAGTACGGACAGCCGTTGCCGCGCACTCGTGTGCATGTCTCTGGCAACGGCGGGAAGCACTTCATCTTCAAGCAGACTCCTGAGTCCATCGCGCTTGGCAACCGCAGCGCAGTCCGTGACGGCAAGGAGTGGTTCTCTTTCCGTTGCAGCAACAAGTATCTGGTTGCGCCGGGGTCTGTTCATCCGAACGGAACCATCTACCGTGTGTTCTCCGGCTTCGACATCGAGCCGACGCCGATCCCTGCGTGGTTGGTGCGGGCGATTGACGAACTCGCCGAAAAGCCAAAACCGCAGCCGAAGGGTAGCGTCGAAGTACATGAAGCATTCGACTTCGATGACCTGATGGAGTTTCACAACATCGACATCGTTGGCGTAAAGGACGACGTCTGGCACATCTGCGCAGAGTGTCCCGGTGTTGACCGACGCCACGAACAGTCCGTTCTCACTGGCTTCTACTATGACGGATCATCCTTCGGATGGTCGTGTTTTGCGGCGGGCTGTCCGCTGAACGGCAAGCCAATCGGCGAAGTGCTGAAGTTCCTCAACGACAAGAACGGCGAACCGTACAAGGGGATCATCTGGTCTGATCCGAACGAGATTGATTGGGACAAGTTTGGCGTCGAGATTTTGGATGCCGACGAGATGGTGCAGGAGGAGTCCGTAAACAGCAATGCCACGGCGGTCACAGCCGTCCCTTTTGCCGGGGATCAGCCTTCCACCGTTCAAGCTCCTCCTGCTCCAGTGTGCGACGTAGCTGATTTCGATCAACTGATCGCCGAACGCGCAAGCCAGTTGAATCCAGTGCCGTTGCCCGTGCCGGATGACATCGGCTCGATAGTGAACGCGCCGAAGGCGGAAGGACTCGCCTTCGACGTGCGGGCGCTGTACGGCAAGGCGGGAGAGATTGCTCGCAACACGACGCTGCCGCTTGGCTGGACATATCCCGGCGTTCTCGCCGTTGCGTCCGCACTTAACATCAAGGATCGTGACGGACATGTCCGCTCCAACATTTACTGTGTGAACATCGCCCCAGTCGGTACGGCGAAGACCGTCGTGGCAGAAGCCATCGAGAAATCCATCTTCATGCCGCTCAACAGGACGACGTATACCACGCCAGCCTCTGATCGTGGGCTGTGCAAGATGATCGGCAAGGATGGCAACACGCTGCTTTTGGTTGAAGACGAGATGCGTGCGGTCTTCGGAAAATGTCAAATACCCAACTCAACGCTCGCGCAGACTTTTTGCAAGTTGTGGTC
>Ga0209698_10007886_pt1 | contig 11076 bp, 5 predicted proteins | sample LitLauG_LLR_2012_FD_187203 | JGI IMG/M metagenome (GOLD analysis project Ga0209698, IMG submission 187203) | Freshwater sediment microbial communities from Pennsylvania, USA - Little Laurel Run_MetaG_LLR_2012 (SPAdes) (version 2) | ecosystem: Environmental > Aquatic > Freshwater > Creek >... | reverse complement strand
CGAGTTCCTCAACGTCAGCCCCAAGACGGTCGAGAAGCACCGGGCCAACCTGATGCGCAAGCTGGGCCTGCGCAACGTGTCCGAGCTCACGCTGGTGGCGCTCGAAAGCGGCCTGATCGAGCGGCCGGGGACGGTCTCGCGCTTGATCAACAGCGGCGACGATACCGACAACGGCTGGGCGATGGATGCGAACGCGCCCCAGCCGGTGGGGTACTGAGCGGCGCGAACCTAGGGCAGGCGCGCGAGCTCGGCGCCGGCAGCGGCGAATTCGCCCTGGGCGGGATTGCAGCTGTCGCGCGCCGCAGCAAAATACTTGCGCGCCGACGCCGTATCGGAACCGAGCAGATACCACTCGGCAAGGGCGAACTCGGCCGCGCAATGGCGCTGGCGGCGCGCCTGCGGATCGTGGTCCTCGGCCGACTGCAGCACCTGCGCGGGCCCGATGGCGCCGCTGAAGAGCGCCAGCGCGGGCGGCAGGCCTTGGTCGGCCGGCCGCTCGTGGCCGACGAGTTCGGCCAGCGTGGCCTTGCCGTCATGGCCGCCGCGACGCACGGCAAGCAGCAGATCGACGGCCGATTCATCGTCCTGGCGCACGCTGCGCTCCTGGGCGAACTTGGCTGCGGCGGCATCGAAGTCGCCCTGGCAAAAATGCACATAGGCCAGGCCGCTCAGGGCATTGGCGTGGCGCGGGTTGGCCGATAGCGCGGCGCTGAAGTCCTCGAGCGCGTGCGCGTAATCGCCTTTGGCCAGGCGCGCCCGGCCGCGGGTGGTGAACACGATCTCGAGCCGTGGCGGCGCGCGGCGCACCGCTTCGTCGAGGTCGGCGAGCGCCCGATCGACGTCGCCCTGGATCAGGCGCGCGTTGCCCAGGTTGGCCCAGGCAAAGGCATAGTCGGGCTTGAGTTGCACCGCCCGTTCGTAATCGCCGACGGCCTTGCCCGCTTCGCCCTTTTGCATCCAGTACACCGCGCGGGCGTTGTAGGCCCAGGCAGCGTTGCCGTCGAGCTTTACCGCGGCATCGAAATCCTCATGGGCATGCTCCAGGTCGCGGGCGGCCATCCGGGCCAGGCCGCGCTGCGTGAGCAGCGTCGCGCGCCGGGCGTCGGGGAGATCCGGGGCGTCGATGGCGGTGGTGCAATGGGCGATGGTCTGGACCGGGCCGTCCTTGGCGGCCATGCACGCCGCAGCATCATCGGCATCGGCCTGCGCGACCGACGCGCAGGCCAGCGCCAGAACGACGAGCACGACGAGCACGACACGGCTCCAGGGCCCGCGGCACGCTGCGGCCGCGTGCCGCGCGAGTGGGCGCATCATCCTTGCCCGTGGACCCAGGCGGCAAACGCGTGAACGCGCGGACCGGTACAGGGCGCGATCCCGCCACGATCCCACCCGGGCACGCCGCGCTTCATTGGGCCGCAGGGACGCCCGAGTCCTGTACTTGCGGGGCGCCGCCCAGGACTGTGGCCTGATAGGTGGCCTTGTCCATCATCTTGTAGCGCCGCGCCACGGCCGGGTTGGCGCCCGTCGTGCCCGGCGCTCCGGCAATCATTGCATCGCGATAGTTCGAGCGCGGGTCCTTCGCGTCTGCGGCCGCAGGCGTGGCCGGGTCGGCGGGCGGCGCGCCAGCGGACTCGGACTTGCCTGCGTCGGCCGCGACCGGGGCAGCGGCAGGCGCCGCAGCGGCGGGCGCAGGCGGAACCACCGGCACCGGCGCTGGCGTCGGCATGGCGGCGGCGCCATGCGGCCCCGGTGCCACTTCGCACTTGCTCGTGTGGCCGATGTTGCTCAATTCGACCGCGCCATCCTTGCCCACCTTGGCGTCGATGGCGCAGGGATCGCTGCCCTCGGCGTGGGCCAGCGCCGCAGACAGCAGGCCAGCCGAGATCATCATGGATACAACGAGCGTGCGATTCATGGCATTTCTCCTCAAACGATCAAGAGGGCCGCGCGCTGCCTGCACAGCCCGGCCCGCGCCGACGGACGGATCCGCCGGTTCACGGGGCCACCAGCGGCGTCTCCGCCGCAATCTCGCTGGCGCCGGGACCGGCGAAGCGAACGATATATCCGGACTTGGAGGCCAGGCGCTGTCCGACGCCCAGGCTCAGGTGCGGGTAGAGCGTCGTGCCGACGCTTATCGACGTGGCGTCGGCGCCGGCCAGCGGCTTTAGTCGCACCGACTCGTCCAAGTTTGCCGGCCCGTGCCTTTGCACCAGATCGCCCTCGCGGCCCAAGGCCTTGTGGTCGCGGGTTTCCTGCTCGGCCTTGCCGCGCTCCCGCCTGCCCAGCATCTGCTCGGCGCGCTCGATGAGATAGTCCCGATACAGGTTGTCGAGCATCTCCGCCAAAGTGTCGGTGAGAAAGCTCATCGCGAAAAACACCTCCGATTGCATCGGCTCGTCGACCACTGTGATGCGGTGCAGATTCATCCAGGCGTGGAAATAATCGAGGTTGTGCGGTCGCAGCTGCGGCAGCTCATAGGGATAGGCCAGATGCGCATGAGCGCGCCAGGCATCCGGTATGGGTGCGGATTCGCCCCGGGCCAGGGTTGCGGAAAAATAACAATCGCCGCGGGGCGCACCCAGGGCATCGAGCGCCCGCAGGTCGTCGGGCCGCAGCCAGAACACCCGCACATCGTCCTCGTGCGCGATCGCCAGGGCCGCGTGCAGACCCTCGCCGGCCGGGGCTGCCGGGGCAATGGGACGATCGACCAGCTCGACACCGCTGCCGGCCAAGGAAGCGCGCAGCGCACGCGCCGCGGTGGCGCCCGGTTCGCCGTCCCGGTATACCTGGATCACGCGCGGGAGCTGCGCGGCGCCCGCCGGCGCCTTGGCGGCCGCGATGGAGCGGGCCAGCAGGACGGCCTCGAGGCGTACCCCGGCCGAGAAGTACAAGCTGTAGTTGCCCGGATCCGCGCCGCCGGCCGGGGCACTGGGAAACCAGCATGGCACGCGCTCGTGCTCGCAAAAGTCCTGCACGGGTTGCCAGGAGGCGTCCGAAAGCCCCGAAACCAGGGCGAACACCGGATGGGCGCGGTAACGCTCGGCCAGCTGCTCGGCCCAGGTATCGGGCGGCCCCTGCAGTTCCCATACCTGCAGATCCCATTTTCGCTCCGTGCCCAGGATCATCTCGGCCGCGGTCACCATATGGTGGCGATTGCGCTTGTCGTCGGCCACCACCGTATTGGCATTCTTCGTTCGGACTATGGCCTGCATCATGGCGATGAAGGCTTGGCGCCGCACGGCGTCGACCTCCGGCGTGACCACCGTGGCCAGGCTGATCTGCGTCGGCGCGACGCCGGGCGACCATTGCGTGGAGAGCTGGCGCAGGTATGCGATCAATGCCCTGAGGGCGGGTTCATCCAGGTCATAGCGCGGCATCAGTACACCCAGAGGCTGACCCTGGCTATTGACCCCATCGCGGATCGCGCGCATCAAGCTGTCGTCGGTGTACGGATCGTGCGCCCGGTTGAAGGACTTGCTCACCCGCGGGTCCATGGTCAGGACGCCTTGCACGGCACGCGGCGCAAAGAGGAAGTTTCCGGCGATCGGCGGTACCTTGTCGAAACCTTCCACCTGGCCGAGCCCGCTCGGGCGGTGGCAGTTGGCGCAGGCGGCGGCTGCCCCCACCACCGGCTTTTGGCCGGCGCGCCGACCCGTTAGCGGCGCACCGGATGCGAGGCGACCCTCGTTGTAGATACGCGCGCCCAAGGCGAGCTCATCGGGCGACGGGCCATCGACCTCAGCCGCCGCGCTGGTCCAGGCGACCAGCCCAATGCAAAGCGCGCCGAACCAGCGCAGCGACGCGGCGGCGCGGGGTCGACGGGGGGGTGCAGGCTCGGAGCGTCTCATCGGCGGCTTGATCCGGGGTTGCGGGCGGTGGCGGCATGCGGGCACGCGGCCTTTACAACCGCGCGGTCCGGCGCACACACGCTACTGGATTGTTACGATCTCGATCGTGTAGACCAGCACGGCGTTGGGCGGCACGCCTTGGGTTCCGCGCGGTCCAAAACCCCGTTCGGGCGGTACTACCACTTCCCACCGGGCACCCGCATTCATCAACTTGACGGCCTCGCGCAGGCCGGGCACCAGACCCGATACCTTGAGTGCCGATGCCGCTTTGTCGTCGGAGCGATCGAAGCTTGCGCCGTCGGCCAGCGCGCCCTGGTAGCGGCAAAGCACCGTGCTGGCGTCCACCGGGTGCCTGGCGCCACTGCCGGCGGCGAGCACCTTGTACTGCACGCCGCTAGGCAAGGCGACGACGCCGGGCCGGCGCCGGTTGGCCGCCAGGAAGCCGGCTTCGGCCTGGGCATTGCTCTTGGCCAGCGCGGCCTTTTCAAGCTCCGCACGTTGGCGCGGGCTGAGGTGGCCTGCCTTGAGGGCCTCAGCCTGATTGGCGGCATCGGCCAGCGACTTGGCGTCGCCGGGCGTTTGCGCAAAGGCCTGCTGCGCCATGAGCGCGCCGCAGAGGGTCAGCATTGCTAGGGTTTTCATGCGGTCTATCCTCGCGTTGGACGGGCCGGCACAGGCCCGCCCGCCGCGGCTTAGGCCTGCGTTCTACTTGATCGCAACCAGTTCCACGTCGAACACCAGCACCTCATTGGGGCCGATATCGCTGCCCACGCCCCGTTCGCCATAGGCCAACTGCGAGGGAATCACCAGGTGCCACTTGGCGCCGACATTCATCATGGTGAGCGCCTGCTTCCAGCCGCTGATAAGCGCCGCGACCTTCAGGTCCGCCGGCTTGCCGGCTTCGGTGGCATCGAACTCGGTGCCGTCGACCAGGGTGCCGCGGTAGTTGACCTGGACCGAATCGGTCTCGTTGGGCTTGCGCCCGGCGCCTTCCTGGATCACCTGATAGAGCACGCCGCCCGGCGTCTCGTGAACGCCGGCCTGCTTCTTGAACTCGGTGAGGAAGGCATCGCCCTTGGCGCGGTTCTCGACCTGCGCCTTTTGCATGCGCTGCGCGGCCTGTTTGCGCAGGTCGCGCTCGTATTCGCTCATCAGGATGCGGATTTCCTTGTCCGTCATCTGCAGCTTGGCCCCGGCCAGCGCGGCCTTGAGCGCGTCGATGAGCACGGGCAGTTCGATCTGGGTCGAGTCCTTGGTGAGATTCTTGCCGATGCTCGCGCCGATGGCGTAGCTCAGCTTGTCCTTGTCGGTCTTGAGCGCGGTGGCCTCTTCGCTCCAGGCGCTGCTAGCCAGCAGCGACAATGAGCAAACGGCCAGGAGAGTGTGTTTCCACATGAGGTGACACCTTCTGGGTTCAAACGGTTGACTCTACACCGGGGAGCCCCGGCTCGAAGGCCCGAGAAGGCAAGCTTTGCGCCGATTTTCCGGCCGAACGCTTGCAGGGGCCCTGAAAAAGCTTCAGGGCAGCTCCAACCCTTTGTGTCCGTCCCGCGACACCCGGAAGGTTTGCCCTTCCTGGCATCCGGGGCCGGTACAACTGGCCGGAAGCTGTCCTGACGCGGTCCATCTTTTTGCTGCGGCCGCCGGACCCGCGTTGCGGGCCCGGCGGCGCTTGCTCACTTGCCCTGCTTTCCCTTACGGGGTGACCACCGCGCCGGAGGTCGACGTCGCCCCGGACAGCGTACCGGCCACCGGCGTGATGCGGTACCGGTAGGTACCGGCCGCCGTAACGGTGTTGGAGAACGAGTACGTGGTGCCCGTCTTCGCTACCGTCGGCACGATGGTGGTCCAGGTCGTGCCGGCGCCCGCCACCACCAAGCCGCGCTGTACGGTCCAGCCGGTGATGTTGGTCGAGGCGTTGGTCCACGTCAGCGTGAAGTTGCGCGTGGTCGGCAGTGTCAGCGCAAGGCCCGTGGAAGCCTGCGGCCAGGCCGTGAGGTTGACCGTGACCGGCGCCGAGGGCACCGACACGTTGCTCACGCCCTGGGCGTTGGTCTCCACCGTCGCCACCGTCACCGAGTACGTCGCGCCGAGCGCCAGGCCGAGTCCACCACCGGACCGGACGGTCACCGGAGCACCGCCATTGACGCTGGCCACGTAGCTCACCGTGGTTCCAGCGGCAGGCGTCACCGCGTTGAAGGTCAAGGTCACCGCACCGGTCGTCGCATTGACTGCCGCAACCAGGCCGGTCGGCGCTGCCGGTGCCGCCGGAGCGGCACCGAGCACCTGGGCGTTGGACGGCAGGCTGGTGCTGGAACCGTAGGCGGTCGGGTTGGCCGAGCGGATGGCCGTGGCCACCGTTTCCACGGTGTAGGTTATGCCCGCATTGAGCGCCGCCTGCGTCGGCACGTAGCCGAAGTTGGTACGCCCGGTGGCCCCGATCTGCACCCCGTTGGCAAACACCAGGTAGCTGACCGTGGTTCCCGCTGCCGGAGCGACCGCCGTCCACGTCAGGTTGACGTTGGTGGTGCCAGCGCCGCCGCGACGCACGACCGGCGCGGCCAGGGTGGGCGCCGCCGGTACGGCCGGCGCCAGCAAGCTGGCCTGGGCGTAGACATACGGGTGCGAATCGCTCGCCGCCGGCTGGTTACGCGCGCTGATGCGGAAGGTGTACACGAAGCCCGGAGTCGTCGGCACGCCGGCGCGGTTGAAGTTCACCGTGCCGCCCGTGGCCGTCATCTGCGCCGCGCTGCGCGGCACGACACCCGCGACACTCCAGTTGCCGAAGCTGCCGGGCGCGCCGCCGGTGGTGGACACGCTTTCCTCGACCAGGAAGTCGGTCTCGTTGGTCGAGTTGTCGGTCCAGCTCAGGGCGATGCTCGAGCCCGCGCGGTTGGGCACGGCAACGACGTTGATCGGCGGGTTGATGATGACACCCGGCATGGTCAGCGTGGTGGCCGCCGAGGTCGTCGAGCCGTTCGTGTTGGTAGCAACCACGGTCCAGCTGTGGGTGCTGCCGTCGCCCATTCCCGTGTCGGTGTAGGACAAGACCGGGCTGGACTTCCAGCCGGAGGTGGCCGTACCGAACGGGTTATTGAGCGCGCTGCCGGGCAGGGACGGGCTCACCGCGATGCCGTCGCGGAACACCTGGTAGCTCAGTTCGTTGTAGGCGTTGTCGCTCCAGGTGATGGTTGCCGTATCCGCGTGCGTGCCGTAGGTCGTGGCCACGCCCGTGTTGTAGGCGGCCGGGGACACGATGCCGGTGGACGGCGCTACCACGACGTTGGTCGCGATGGTCGGCTTGGTCGCCGCATCGGTGCCCGTGATCGAGATCGAGCTGGCCTGCTGCGTACCGGCGATCGAGGTGTTGACCGCGCTCACCTTGTACGTATAGGTGACGCCCTCGGCCGCCAAATGATCGGTCCAGGTGGTCGAGTTGGCCGGCAGCGTGACGGTGGTGAACGCCGCGCCACCGGTACGGTCGATCGTGTAGCCGGTGTCGTTGAAGGCGTTGTTGGTCCAGGTCAGCACGATGTCGTTGGGCTTGCACTGCACCGGCACCGGCTTGCCCGTCACGGCATCGAGCGGCGTTGCGCAAGACGCCACCGTCGAGGTCGCGACCAGGTTGGTCGGGGCCAGCGGCACCGAGATCGGCGCCTGAACCGCGCCGACCAGAACCGGGGCGGAATTGCCGAAGGCGTTGTGCGCGACGACGTCGTACTCGTACCAGGCACCCTCGACCGGCGCGCTCCAGCCGCTGGCCGCAACGGCCCCGTTGGCCACACCGCTCGCGGTCGTCGACAGGCCTGTAGGCGTGTCGCTCAGCGTGGTGTTGGTCGAGATCGGGAACGCGTTGGGCGGCAGCGTGGCCACGCCCGTAGCGCCACCGGTGACCGTGGTGACGCCGTTGGTCGTGACCGGCGTCGCGCCAGTACCACCCTTGCGGGTGACGACATAGCTGGTCTCGTTGATCGCGTTGTCCTGCCACTGCGCCAGGATGTTGACATCCGTGGTGCTGGTGGCCGGTGCAACGTTGGTGGCCGTCAGCAGGGGGATGCCGCCACCCACCGACGGTGCGGCGGGGGGAGCCTCGATGACGACGTTCGACGGCGCCGAGATGCCGGCGGCGTTGTAGGCCACGACCTCATAGGCATAGAACTGCCCGTTGGGCGGCGTCGGCGAGACCAAAGCTGCCGGCTCGGCGTAGTTGACCGTGTTGGCCGGTACGTAGGTGGGCAGCAGGGCGGGCGCGACCAGCGGCGAGAACGCGCCGGGGACGCCGTTGGTGACGGGCGCTTGCAGCACTTCGAAGCCGACTTCGTTCTGCGGGTTGGCCGGCGTCGCGATCTTCAGCGCCACGGCCGTAGCGCTGGGCGTCGCACTGGCGGCCGACGTCGTGAACGTGGTCGTGCCGGTGATCGCCGCGATGGTCGTGCCGGCGGGGAAGCCGCCGCCGCTCACCGTGGCGGCAGCCGAAAGGCCGGCCGTGCTCGCCACCGTGACCGTAGCGCCCGTGGCCGGGGCCACGGCGTTGGCGATCGAGCCCGACACCATGGTGTTCGGAGTCGGATCGACCCAGGTCAAGGTGCCGGTACCCAGCGGGTCTGCCAGGCCGGTGGGCGCGGCAGGTGTCTTGACGATCGGGTTGAACACGACAGGGCGCTGCAGGTCGTCCTGGGCGTGGCCGAGGATGGCCGAACCCCAGAGGAACTCGTTGTCGTAGTTGCCCGTGGGGCTGGCCGGCAGCACGCTGGTGTTGACCGTGGTGGTCAGCAGCTGGGTGTTGGCCGGAACCACGCTGGCATTGGCCGGAATGGTGGCGGCATTGGCGGCGAACAGTTCGGGCTGCTGGATCACGCCCGCATCGACGGTGAAGCCCAGGCCCGGCACGTAGGTCGTGCCCGCCACGCCCGGCGCGGGAGCGGCCGGGTGGCTAGGCGTGCCCGAGGGCACGCTCGGTTCCTGCAAGCGCGCGCTGCGCGGCTGCCCGAAGGGAGCCACGGAACGCCGGCCTTGCACGGCCACGACCATGTCTTCGAGCGGGTTCAGGCGCACCGTGTCCTTCCAGCCGGCTTCGTTGGTCGCCGGCTGCTTGACCGTGCCGTCCCAACCCACGCGGCCGACCAGCTGCACGTCGCCGACGTTGAAGTGCATCGAGTTGGACCAGAAGCCGTTGTCGACGATCTTCCACAGCTGCACTTCGCCGTCGCCGATAACCTCGGTCGGGGCGTCGGAATAGTTCAGCGGGATGGTCGTCTGGATAGTGCCCGAGGTGTAGGGCAGTTCCACGCCGCCGGTCGAGTTGTAGCGGCCGTAGTCATCGAACAGTTCCTGCTCGGCCTTGGTCAGCACCGGGTAGGAGAAGCTGGTCGAGGTCAGGGCGATGGCCTGCGCGCCCACGCCGCCCGCGGCCAGGCCGGCGGCCAGGTTGGCGCCGGTGCCGGTGGCGGAGGTGACGCTGATCTGCGGCGGCGAGGTGTAGCCGGTGCCCAGGCTGGTCATCGTGACGCCGGTGATGGCGCCGACAACCGAGTTCAGGGCCACGACGGCACTGGCGGCCGTCGCGGGCGCGGCATTGGGGGCCGGCTCGTTGAACTGCACCGTGGGAACACCCACATAGCCGCGGCCCGCGCCGGTGATCGTGAAGCCGTTGACCACGCCGACCGGCAGGTACGACACGCTGTTGGCCGGGCCGACCACGGCGGCGGTGACGCTGGCGCCGCTGCCGGTGCTGTCGGTGAAGGTGATCGTCGCCGGGGCGGTATAGCCGGTGCCCACGGTGGCGATGTTCACGCCGAAGATCTGGCCGGTTCCTGCCGCCAGCGCGGAGGACACGCCCACATTGGCCAGGCCTGCCGTATTGCCGCTCAAGATGGTCGCGTTGCCCAGGTTGTCGCTGATCGTCACGATCGGCGGCGCGGTGTAGCCCGAGCCGAAGGACGTGAACACCAGGCCGGTCAAAGTGCCCGGGTTGGTAGTACCGGTTCCAGCGACCACCGCCGTGGCGACGGGCAGCGTGCCGCCTACCTGTTGCGGTGCCGAGAAGGTAACGAGCGCAGAAGATGCCGTCGTGACCGTGCCCGGATCGAAGCTGACCGGCGCCAGAGCCGTCGTCGTGGGGCTGAAGCTCAGCGCCACGTTGGTCGCACCGGTCGTCGTGCTGGCAGCCGAAGTGGTGAAGCTGGCCGGCGTCGTCGAGGTTGCCGCGGTGACGGTGGCGATCGTCGTACCGGCGGGGAAGCCGCCGCCGAAGACATAATTGCCGGCGGCCAGTCCGGAATTGTTCCCGCTGGCATTGACGGTCACCACCAAACCGGTGGCATCGATCGAGCCGATGATGTTGTTGACGGCCAGGATGCCGGCCGCCGGTACCGTGATCGGGGCCGTGGCAAAGCCCACGATCGGCGTAGCCGTGGCCGTGGTGCCCGCCACCTGCGGCGCGCTCACGACCGCGACGGGCGCGGTGTACTTGGAACCGGAGTTGTTGACCGTGACGCCGGTAGAACCCGCAATCAGCGTCGAGGTGCTGATGGTGGTGGTCGCCGTGGCGGCCACGCTCGGCGCCGCGGTACCGGCCGCCGGGACGAAGGTCACGGTGGGCGCAACGGTGTAGCCAAAGCCGCCCGTATAGGAGACGGGGGTGGTCGAGAGCGCCGAGGAAGTACTGACCGAGAGCGTCCCAGCGGCACCAGTGCCACCGCCGCCGGTGAAGACCAGCTTGTCGGCTGCGGTATAGCCCGCGCCGGGGTCAACCACCGATACGCCGCCGACTGTGTTGGTCGACTGGAAGGTCACCAGCGGTGCCGAGGTGTAGCCCGAGCCGGCACTGTCCATGACGACACTGCAGACCTCGCCGACCACGCAGTCCACCGCCAGCGCGGCACCCGCGATCGGGGTGGCGCTGGCGAAGTTGGTCGTGAACGTGGTGGTGCTGGGGACCGACGCAATCACCGTGCCCACCGGGAAGCCGCCGCCGGTCACCGAAGTGCCGACCACCATGCCGGTGGTGCTGGCGACCGTGACCGTGGCGCCAGGAACCGGAGCCACATTGTTGACGATGGTGCCGGTGACCGTCGAGCCACCGGTGCCAACGACCGCGTGGGCCAGGGCACCCGTGCCGCCGCCGCCCGTCAGCATGACGCTGGGCGCGGCCAGGTAGCCGGAGCCTGAACCCGTGCCGGTGCCGTTGGAGGTGACCATTTCAAAGCCGGTTAGCGCGACATTGCCC
>Ga0209698_10007885_pt1 | contig 11077 bp, 10 predicted proteins | sample LitLauG_LLR_2012_FD_187203 | JGI IMG/M metagenome (GOLD analysis project Ga0209698, IMG submission 187203) | Freshwater sediment microbial communities from Pennsylvania, USA - Little Laurel Run_MetaG_LLR_2012 (SPAdes) (version 2) | ecosystem: Environmental > Aquatic > Freshwater > Creek >... | reverse complement strand
GCTTGCACGCACTTCTTTGATACGCGGATCGTAAGCGCGGGCGGCCTGATCGGCCCGCATAACGAGTTCGACTTTCGCTGTAATCTCCGCATCCACCGACGGCAAAGTCACCGGATAAAGACTGCGGGCTGCTTTCTGCTGAAACCCGGCTGCAGGAGTTTTGGCGGGGCCGCTGGCAATGAGCGCCGCAGTCCGTGCGGCGTGCAGGATGCGCTCAGAGGAAAGATCGTCCGTGTAGGCGTAGCCGGTGCGCTCACCCGAGACCACGCGCACGCCGCAACCGGCCGAAATGCCCTGCGACGCCGACTTCACCATCGACTCATCCACCATCAGAGAGGTGGAGGAGAGGTATTCAAAATAAAGGTCGGCATAGTCGCCACCCGCGGAAAGGGCGGCGGCGAGATATCGTTCCAGATCTGTTGAGGTAAGGCCGTAGTGCTCGAAGAAAAATCGCTCTTTATTCACAGTGATTAGATGCCTCTGCGGCGCAAACCGCTCCAAATGGTGGCGATCAGTCATTATCCCACAGGACATCGGGCGGAAAGCGAGCCCAGTTTGGTTCGGAGTAGGGCGCGAGCAGCGATGGGCAGGGGCCGAGTTCGGATAGCCAAACAAAAAACATGGTAAGCCGTCACAGACACGGGTGCGCCGCCTGCGAACAATCGGCTTGTGACGCCAGAATCTCTCTCCTGCCTGCTTGAAGACCGTCTTGCCGGGTCGCGAAACGCGGTTGTACTCGAGGAAGGCGCGCTGGTGTTCGATCTCGCGATGGCGAAGTACTCGATCTCCGGCGAGCATGGGAAGTGCCTGTTGCACCTATGGTCCGCGGAACGGAACGTGGTGCGGCGCGTGCTCGAGGCACAAGTCAAGAATGGCGCACTCAAGCTGGTGGTGCAGCGGCTGGGGCAAACCCGGCCGTCAAAACTGGAATTCTGCCGCGATCGCGACCGGCGGACGCCGTCGGTGAAGAAAGCGGCGCGCTCCGCGTACCAGCAAAAGTTGCGGCGCATGCTGGAGCGGCACTTCTCCGGCTTCAAGGTGACGCAACTCAGCATGGCCATGGACCTGGAGCGCTCGTTCGGGCCAATCTATGCACGCGGCATTTTGCGGCAGGGGCAATCGGCGTTTGCGGTGCTGGGAGTCGGCCGCGACGAGACGCAATCTTCCATCGATGCCGCCCTGACCTTTGGAATTCTCTGGCTGAACTCGTGCCGCGAGGCGCAGGACGGACGAGTCGTTGTGCAAGGCCTAAAGCTGTTTGTGCCCAGCGGAACATCAGCGCTGACGCGAGAAAGGATGGCGCACTTGAGCCGTGACGCCGCCAAGTGGCAGCTCTACGAATTTGAAGAGCGAGAAGATTCCGTGTGCGAGATGGACTGCGCGGATCGGGGCAACGTGGCTACACGCCTGGTGCATTGTCCCGATGAGGTGGCGGCCCGGGAGCGCTTCGCCGAGTCCATCCGCCAGATTTGCGATTTGGTGCCCGAGTGTGAGGTGGCCGTGCTCTCTGGAGCCGAAGTCGCCTTTCGGTGCTACGGGCTGGAGTTTGCGCGAGCGAGGCTGGCCCATGCTCCGGATTCTTTTCGCACCGACCAGGAGATTGTTTTCGGAACCGGTGCCGAGGAGTGCGTTCTGGACGACAGAAATTCGGGCCAATTTACCGATCTCATGCGGCGCGCAGTGGAGATACGCCGGTCGCAGGGGCCCAAGAATCATCCTTTGTGGCGCATGCATCCCGAGCGCTGGCTGGAGTCGCTGGTAGTTCGCAACGTGAATGCACTCGACGAGCGACTCGATCCCGCTTGCCTGTATTCGCAGGTGCCGGCATTCTCGGCGTCAGACCGCGCCATGATTGACGTACTCACAGCAACACGCGAAGGCCGCTTGGCAGTAGTGGAACTCAAAGCTGATGAGGACATCCACTTGCCGCTGCAAGGGCTTGACTACTGGTCACGGGTCGAGTGGCACCACGCCCGCGGCGAGTTCCAGCGATTCGCCTATTTCACCGGGCGCGAATTGTCACGCGAAAAACCGCTGTTGTTCCTGGTGGCTCCGACTCTGCACGTCCATCCGGCAACCGATACGCTGTTGCGATACATTTCACCCGAAATCGACTGGACACTGATTGGCGTTGACGAGCACTGGCGCGACGGAGTGCGAGTGATTTTTCGCAAACGCCGCAATTCCATGTTGCAGCCGGCAGGCACGATGGCTTCGTGAACGCTAGCCCTCCCACGCTCCCAGCAGTCGGCGCAGCGTCACCATCTGCCCGAGGTGATAGGCGTTGTGATCGGCGATGAGCAAAGCCTCGCGCAGAATCGTCTGCCCGTCGCCCCAGGGAATCTTCTTGTATAGATCGATCTTGGGATCCGCGACCAGGCTTTGCATTTCTTTCAGATCTTTCTTGAACGCCTTGATGCTCTTGCTCCAGGCATCCGCCTTCGGCGGCGCCTCGGTAGCGGGCCAGTACGCTTTCGGCCACTCCATAGCTTTGTATTTCGGATTGCGGCTGAAGTCGAGAATGTCCCACTGCGCGATCCGGATATGCTCCAGCAGCGTCCAGGCTGTATATGGAAGATCTGCGACTTTCTTTCCTTGCAGGCTGGCCGGGAGATCGGTAACCACTTCTTCGAATTTGGCGTGGGCCCCGCCACCCTCCAGCAGATAGAGCAGATGTTCGCGCAGTGATTTGTCGTGGTCGTCTTTCATTATTTTCTCTCGCGAAACTCGCAACAAGTCTTAATGTGAGGATGTGGGTGGCGCACCCGCACCATGCTCCTCCTCGGCCTTCTCTCCGCGATACACGCGGGAAATGCCGCGCACGATCCGGCGCATGGGCAGCTCGCCCTTCTCGCCGGCAAAGAAGATTTCTCCCATACGGCTGCCCCGGTAGTACCAGCGCTTGAGGATGGCCAGGTGCTCCATGGTTTCGAGCGATGTTGCCACACCCGCTTCAGGTGGCCCCGCCAGAGCCTCTTGCACCCGCGCCTCCATGGACTGCGACTTTGTGTGCTCGGCGGCTTGAATCGGAAAGGTCACCGGGTCCGAAATACGGCCGGAATTGACGCGGAACAAGGTGACGCAATCTTTCTTCGCGGATGTCTGCACTATGAGACCTGTCAGGCGATCGATACGATGCACGATTTCGGGCAGCTGCGTCAGCACGGGCGAGAGCTTTTCCAACCGCGCATGCACGCCGGCAGCGTTCTCAAACTCGAGGTCATTGGATGCGCGTTCCCGCTCCTCCGACAGTTCACGCAACAGCGAGTCTCCGCCCGAATCGAAGTAAGCTTGCACCCGACTGACTTCCCGTGCGTATTCGCTGTCGGTGCAGCCTTTGAAACACGGTGCCAGACACATCTTCATCTCGGAATAGATGCAGCCGGGAAATGCTGGATCGGGATGCAGATCGTCGACGCAGCGGCGCATCTTGAAGAAGTCGAGAGAGTCGTTGGCGAATTTTTCCGCGGCGGTGCGCGAAGCGAATGGCCCGTAGTAGATCGCACGGCCATTCAGGCGCCCCAGGCGAGTCGTGATTGAAGCCCGGGGGTACTCGTTCTCCAGATGAAGCTTGATCAGGGGCGAAAATCGCAGGCGCAGGCGATCCGCGTAGGCTTTAGGGAACGCCGAGCGCAGAACTTTGTAGAGCAGGAACCCAGACTCGAAATCCGACCCCGTTGGTGTGTATTCAATCCACTGAACCCGGCCGCGCAGGTTCAGCTTCTTGGTGCGCTCCTCGGGAGGTCCGAGCAGGCGGATCAGCCTCCGGCGCAGGTTGGCGGTCTTGGTCACGTAAGGCTCGGATTGCGGATCACTGCCGCGCAGCAGGAACACTGCGGGCGCAGCCGGAACGGCGGCGAAGATTTCGCTATCACGCTCAGGCAGGAATTCCAGCCGCTCCGTCAACACGGAGTCATTTTAGTTTGAATTCATCGCCGAGGCACAAAAACCCGGCCCCAGGGAGCGGATGGAAGTCCCCATGCTGCTCGACTAGGGGCCCGTCTTACCGGAAGCTCGCGCTGCGGAATTTTTGGCGGAAGTCTGCCCCTTCGAGCTTGATAATCCGGCACATCTCGTGGAGGCGGGAGCGCATGCGTTCGCCGATGCGATCGCCCAAGGTTTCACGTCGCATGGCACGTTGCGCACGCGCGAATTCTGACGACGGATTGGCGTACGGATCCTGCCCTACGTCGTCGGGATAGTTCGTCGTAATAATCGTCGTGCGGTTGTCGTTGTAGCGGGTGTTGAGGATCAGGCTGACGGTATCCCACACCCATTCGGTCGGCCTTACGGCGCCGAGCTCATCGAGAACGAGCACTTCGGTTTCAAAGACGGGCCGCAGTACGTCCAGCTCCGTCACTTTCACCGAGTCGTTATAGGAATTCTGGATTTCCTTGAGCAGTTCGCGGTAGTCGTAAAAAAGGGAGGCAATCCCCTTCTTGAGGATCAGTTCTTTGAGTATGCCCACGGCGAGATGTGTCTTGCCGACGCCGACTGGGCCCATCATCAGCAGGCCACTTTTCTCTACTGGGTAGCTGGCGACAAAACTCTTGGCTTCGAGCAGGCCCCACTGCAAAGTCGAGTTAGCGCCCTCAAAATGCGTGTCGAACTCGGCGAGCTCACAGTGCTCATAGCGCTTGGGAATCCGCGCCGCCGCGAGCAGTGTCTGCGAGCGCGCCCGCAGCTGGCAGTCGCACCGCGTAACACGCCGGTCCGTACCCTTGGAAATTGTCTTCCAGCCCGTGCCCTCGCACAGAGGGCAAACTTCCGTCGACACCTTCATTAACTGAACGCCTTCCCTTTGTTTTGAATCTGCACCCTCGAACCTGTTTTGCGCAAGTAGAAAAGGCGGCGCATCTGTGTACATCCTGTGGAGTGAAGGTGCGCGCTGTGGAGAGCGGAGGAAAACTCCCCCTTGTCCCCGTCGACTCGCCATCTAAAATTTGTGGAACACGATTCTGGAGTGGTCCATTACTTCGAACGCTGCCGCCCGCCGCGGGAAGATCGTCCCGCGGCTGTCGGCGCTTCTTCGATCGCCTCGCGCACGATCCGGAGAAACGCCTTTGCCTCGGTGCGCAGCGGCCGGTTCCGGGGATGGATCAGGTCAAGGCTACGGCGCAGAGGCTCAGCATCCAGAATCTTCACCGGAACGAGTCGCGCGCGCTGAAGCTCATGCCCTACTGCCATCTGGGGAAGGAATGCCACTCCCAGGCCGCGTTCCACCATGCGCTTGGCGGTCTCGATGGTGTCGACTTCAAGCGCGACATTTGGCACCAGGCCTGCGGTTCGGAACAAACTGTGAGTGAGAGTCCAATCGCTTGATCCTTTATCAAAAAAGATCAGAGGCCAACTCGCGATTTCCGACAAAGTCGCCCGACGCGCGTGCTTTGGTCCCTGCGAAGGATGTGCAACGAGAAGTAAGGGATCGTCGCCCAGACTGAGAGTCTCGACCTCGGGGTGCTGGAGAGAGCGAGCCAGCCCGATCTCGGCCTCCTCGCCCAACACCATCTCCAACACTTCTTTCGAGTGTCCCGAGCGAATGTTGATAGTTACGTTAGGATGCACGTGCTGAAAGTGTTTGAGCACATCCGGCAGGAAGTAAACACAGATCGAAAGTGCAGCCGCGATCTGCAGTGGGCCGCCACTGGCGGGCTGCAATTCATGTACTGCCTGGCGCGCGAGCGACGCAGTCTTCAACAACTGCTCCGCGTATGGCTGTAAAGTTCTGCCGGCATTCGAGAGCGTCAGGCCGCTTTTCGAGCGGACGAAGAGCAGCACGCCAAGCGATTCTTCGAGGGCCTTGATCCGTGCGCTCACCGCCGGCTGGCTGACGCGTAAGCCTTCCGCCGCCCGGTGGAATCCGCCGAAGGTCGCCACCGCGAGGAACGTCTGTATCTGATCAATCTCCATAGGTGCCGTCCTGCCCTGGGGTTACAAATTTGCCGATTCTGGGGCAACCACTTTTTACCACGATCATCTACAGTGATCATGGTTCCATATATGATAACAAAATGTTATCACGTTGATAGAAACAATCAGTTTGACCGAAATCGCGGATTGCACCAGAATCCGCAGCATGGTGTTGGGGTGCCGGGTTCTCAACTGGCAGAAAGTCGCGCAGCTTCAGCAGCGACGGCGTGTACTCCCTCCAAGAAGTGTAACCCGCTGAAAAAGAACCCCCAAGGTTCGGGGGAGAGGTGTGTCCAAAAGGGGAATGCCCTGCGGGCGAGGTGAAAATGTCTACAGTGTTTGCGAATAACTTGTCACTATCGGGATTCCGCATAAATCGTCCCCCGGCCGACTTCCAGCTGGAGCGTGATCTGCCCACGGGATTCCTGGAATTCCTTACGCCGCTCCATCAACGATTCACCCCCAGGCAGCGGGCGCTCGTCGAGGACCGCCAACATCTCCTGGAGGACTCCCTCCAGGGCCACAAGCCCGCGCATCGCTACCCCGCCGAAGCCGTCCGGAACGGCTGGCGCATTCAGTTGCCCGAGTGGTGCCAGGATCAGCGCAACCAGATGACCGGGCCGGCCGACGAAGCTGAGCTTGTCGTGAAGATGCTGAATTCAGGCGCTCCCGGCGTGATGCTCGACCTGGAAGATTCCACGGTAAACGAATGGGACCACCAGCTTCTCGCCGTCGAAAACATTCTCCAGGCCTTACGAGGAACGCTGACCTACTACGACCAGAAGCGAAGCAAAGTAGTTGGCATTCAGCCGAGCACGACCGTCATCTGGATTCGGCCGCGCGGCCTGCACATCAGCCAGGGTGGCTTGTTTGGAGATGAGCTCACTTCCGCGTCGCTGTTCGATGTAGCCCGCATCGTGTTCCGCATCGAGGCTTCCGAACTCAAGCATCCGTTGGCGATCTACATCCCTAAGCCGGAGTCGGCGGAAGAAGCGCTCTGGTGGCGCGATCTGTTCCAGGCACTGGCGGAAATGAAGGGATGGCCGAAGGACTACATCAAGTGCATGGCGCTGGTGGAATCGCACCCGCTCGCGTTTCAGATGGAAGAGTTCCTTTACAACCTGCGCGAACACATTGTGGGACTGAACCTCGGGCGCTGGGATTACATGGCGAGCCTGATCCACTTCAACCTGGACGATCCTGAATGGGTGCTGCCCGACCGCAACACGATTCCGCATAACGTTCCGTTCTTTCAAAACCTGCGCGAGCTGTTGCCGGAGATCTGCCACAAGCGCGGCGCGCTGGCGATCGGCGGAATGACGGCTCTCTATCCCAGCCGCGAAGACGCCGAGCTGAACGCGCGCGCGTTGGCGATCCTGGCCCAAGACAAGAAGAACGAAGCGAACTCCTTGATGGATGGCGCATGGACAGGCCATCCCGACCAGAACCAGATTGCGCTGGACCAGTTTCCGTGTCCCAACCAGCTGCAGGCGCGTCGTCCCCATGCCGAGCGGTATCCGGATCTCCGACCAGTTCCGTATGGAGTCGGACAGAGGACGTTGAATGGGACTCGCGCGGCGATACGCACCGTGATCCGCTATCGCAATGGCGTGCTCAACGGAAAGGGCGCCAGCCTGCTCGACGGCTACATGGAAGACTTGGCTACGGACCGGATCTACCGGCTGATGATCGCGCAACGAATGCAGCACAGCGTGCAAACGCCGGTTGTCGATGAGTCAGGGACACCAGTTGCCCACACACCCGAGCTGATCACGAAGCTCTTTGATGAGGAGCTTGAAAAGCTGATCGGAAATCCCGCACGCGATTTGGGATCCCCCGAAACCTTCCGTCAGGCGCGGCGGATCAGCGAAGCGATGATTGTGAATCGCGAGTTCAACCCGATATAGGAATCCGAAGAAGGATCGTCAGGCCCGGAACCAGAAAGTCGATTTCGAATTTAAAGAGGAACAATACATGACCACGAACGGCAAGAAAGTGAACCTGGAAGAACAATGGAAATCAGACCCGCGGTGGGAAGGCGTGACTCGCCCTTACACCGCGGCCGACGTGGAGAAGCTGCGCGGCTCCATGCACATTGAGCACACGCTGGCACGGCACGGCGCGGAGCGGTTGTGGCAGATGCTGCAGTCGGAGAAGTATGTCCCGGCGCTCGGCGCAGTGACCGGCAACCAGGCGGTACAGCAAGTGAAAGCCGGCCTGCAGTCGATCTACGTGAGCGGCTGGCAGGTTGCGGCGGACGCGAATAACGCGGGCCAAATGTACCCTGACCAGAGCCTTTACCCGGCTGACAGCGTTCCCAACCTCGTGCGCCGTATCAATCAGGCGCTGCAGCGTGCCGACCAGGTTCACCATTCGGAAGCAAAGAATGGAGTGGATTGGTTCGTACCCCTCGTGGCTGATGCGGAGGCTGGCTTCGGCGGCAATCTGAACGCCTTTGAACTGATGAAAGCGATGATCGATGCCGGCGCCGCTTGTGTGCACTTCGAAGATCAGCTCTCATCGGCCAAGAAGTGCGGACACCTTGGCGGCAAAGTTCTGGTGCCGACCAGCGAAGCCATCCAGAAGTTGATTGCGGCCCGTCTCGCGGCCGATGTAATGGGCGTACCAACCCTCATCATGGCGCGTACGGATGCTGACAGCGCGCACCTGCTGACCAGCGACATCGACCCGCGCGACCACCAGTTCCTCACCGGCAACCGGACAGCGGAAGGATTTTACTGCATTAAGGGAGGCATCGAATCGGCAATCGCTCGCGCGTTGGCCTATGCGCCCTACTGTGACCTGATCTGGTGTGAGACTTCGCATCCCGATCTCGACGAGGCACGGCAATTCGCCGATGCGGTGCACGCGAAGTATCCGAACAAGATGCTGGCATATAACTGCTCGCCGTCATTCAACTGGAAGAAGAAGCTGGATGACTCGGTGATTGCCCGCTTCCAGACCGAACTGGCCGCGATCGGCTACAAGTACCAATTCATCACTCTGGCGGGCTTCCATGCCCTCAATCTGAGCATGTTCGAGCTGGCGCGCGGCTATCGTGCGAGCGGCATGACGGCGTACTCTCGCCTGCAGGAGAAGGAATTTGCCCGCGAGCGCGACTACGGCTACGAGGCGGTAAAGCATCAACGCTTCGTCGGCACGGGGTACTTCGACCTGCTCACCCAGGTGATCGCCAGTGGAAATTCGTCCACGACTGCGCTGACGGGGTCCACGGAGCAGGAGCAGTTCACGGCCACTGCCGCACCCAAGTATGCCGGACGCGGACCCGACGCAGGATGCCAGCCGATTCTCGGAGAGTGTCCCTCGGAACAGATAGTGGTCGGCATCGGTTCGGCTGAATGCGGCCCAGAGCTCTTGCCTTCAGGGGATTAATGTTTTCGTCGACGCTACTCTTCCCGTTTCAACCAGGACGGGAGGGGTGGCGTCCTCTCCGGGCGGCTGTGCCGGAAGCGCACCCAACGCTGCTTCTTGAGGTACGCGGGCCGAAATAACGCGTCCCACACGGATTTTCACAGTTGACATTCTCTAAAGACGGCGGAAAATAGCTCCCACCAGGTTTCCTATCTCAGCGGGTATCTTCTGTGCGTACCTCCCCCGGTGCGCGCTGGGAAGATAACGGAACCTGCTAGGAGAGACGATGAACAAAGCCGATCTCATTGACCGCATCGCAGGTGCCAGCAAAATAAGCAAAACCCAAGCTGCCACAGCGATCGATACAGCGGTGGACAGCATTACCACTGCACTGAAAAAGGGAGATCGGGTAGCTCTGATTGGTTTCGGGACGTTCTCGGTTTCACAGAGAAAAGCCCGGAACGGGCGCAACCCGCAGACCGGCGCCACCATCAAGATCGCTGCCCGAAGAGTCGCGAAGTTCACACCTGGGGCCGAACTCAAGAAAGCAGTCAATCGCAGTAAGTAAATTCAGTTCCATGAGACCACGGCAGGGGGTCGGCCCTGCCGTTTTTCTTTGTCCCGATTTTCCCGAGAGAATTATCCCTGAGAGAATCATTCCTAATGGAAGCGCGGCAGCAGAAAGCCGCTCCGTTGGTGGTATTCCCGGTAGGCATCACCGAATTTGCTAGAGAGCAAAGCCTCTTCTTTCCGTGCCTTGCGGAAATGAAGCAGCAGAATGATGAGCAGTCCCAGCCACGCTCGCAGAAGGCCGTTGGCGATGGCGGTCCCCGTCGCCGCCAGCAGGAGTCCCGTGTAGATTGGATGGCGCACGTAGGCGTAGGGTCCGCTGCGAATGAGCTGGTGATCTTCCTTCAGCGTGATGCGGCCGCTCCAGTATTGCCCGATATGGACGCGCGCCCAGATGGCGATTGCAACCCCCAGGCAAGTGATCGCGACGCCGACCCAGGCAAGCCATTCGATGCGTGGTGTAGCACGCTGGTTGAGAAAGCCCAGCGGGAGGCGCCGATCGAGCAAAAGCACATAGGCTGCGATCACAATCAGAATGTGCGGCACTCGCGCCGCCAGACTTTCTTTCTGCGCGACCCGCTTCAGATTCCGCGCGCTGAGGATCCAATAGCAGACGAACACTATCCATGCCCAATGCGTCGCGTTCCAGGGGGTGAGCAAATTCGCCGTGTCTCTCATGACGTTCTAATGTTCGCACCCTGTTTTCAGGTGACGAACGGTTAATCTACACCGTGCCAAGATGTGAATATCCAAGGCAAGAAAAAGCCTCCGATCCCGGAGGCTTTTGCAAAGATCCCGTTACCCACAAAAGGTATGGACTGAACTTACTTCTTTTCCGCCGCGGCTTTGCCGGCGTCGGATTTCGCGTACTTGCGGCGGAAGCGCTCCACTCGACCAGCGGTGTCCATCAGCTTCTGTTTGCCGGTGAAGAACGGATGGCACGCGGCACAGATTTCCACGTGAATATCGCCCCTATGGGTCGACCGGGTGGTGAAGTTATTGCCGCATGCGCAGAGCACGCGCACTTCACTGTAATGAGGATGAATGGCTGCTTTCATGAATTCTGGACCTCGTTTCGAGACATTAGATTCTATAGGAGTTATGCAGGATTCAGCAACTCGCGCCTATCCGTATCCTCGTACCGCCTCAGCGACATAGGCTTGGCTATTCGTCGTCCTCAGGAGTGATCCGCTCGCCCACGATGTTGTAGTAGACCTCTTTGGGC